>Ga0210115_1000058_pt1 | contig 24616 bp, 22 predicted proteins | sample MayberryNW_TuleB_2_FD_185526 | JGI IMG/M metagenome (GOLD analysis project Ga0210115, IMG submission 185526) | Wetland microbial communities from San Francisco Bay, California, USA, that impact long-term carbon sequestration - MayberryNW_TuleB_D2... | ecosystem: Environmental > Aquatic > Marine... | reverse complement strand
AGGCGCGAACCCGCCGACGGCCTCGCCGCCGGCGAGCGTCACCGCGCCCAGGTTCTGCCTGGGCGCTCCGGCCAGCCGGTCGAACCGTCCCCCCGCGTACACCGTGCCGCCCGAGATCGCCAACGCGTACACGACGGACTCGGAACCGGCCGCCCTCGGACGCCACGATGCCACCGGGTTCCCGCTCGAGAGGTCGATCGCGGCCAGGTTCCGGACGCTGACCGGGTCACCGCTCTCCCCCCGTGGCGGCAACAGCTGCTTGAACTTGCCGCCGATGAACAGCGTGTCGCCCTGCCGAACCAGGGCGAACACCTTGCCGTCGACCATCCAGGTCCGGTCCGCCTGCTCGCTCATCGCGGCATGAGCGGTCAGGGGTGCCGCGGCCAGGATCGAGATCACGGTGAGACAGGCGAGCGCGAGGGAACACAGACGTCGCACGAGCACATCAACTCCTCGAGGGTCGGGGGACGTTCTCGTACCCGCGAGCTTACGAGGGGAAACGGGGAAACGGGAACGCATCCCAGGCTCACCTTGACGAGAATCGAACATACGTTCTAGTGTCGAACGATGCCGTCCGACACCCTCTTCGAGGTCGCCCGTCGCACGTTCGACACGCCCGAGTTCCGGGGCGTGGAGTGCATCGAGGTCGAGGCGAAGTCGGTGATCAACCGAGTGCCCGGTGGCGCGCTCCCGTTCGACTGGACGATCAACCCGTACCGGGGCTGCACCCACGCGTGCACGTACTGCTTCGCGCGGCCGACGCACACGTTCCTCGACATGGACGCCGGCCGCGACTTCGAGACGAAGATCGTCGTGAAGGTGAACGCCCCCGACGTGCTCCGCCGCGAGCTCGCGGCCCGGCGATGGAAGGGCGAGCACATCGCGATGGGCACCGGCACCGACCCCTACCAGCGCGTCGAGGGCCGCTACCGCTTGATGCGCGGCATCCTCGAGGCGCTGATCGATGTTCGGAACCCGTTCTCGATCCTGACGAAGGGCACGTTGATCCTGCGCGACGTCGATCTGCTGCGGCGGGCGGCCGAGACGGCACCGGTGTCGGCCGCCTTCTCGATCGGCACGCTCGACGAGCGCGTGTGGCGCGAGACCGAGCCCGGCACGCCCCACCCGAAGGCGCGCATCGAGGCCGTCCGAATCCTCACGGAGGCGGGCATCCCGACCGGAGTGCTGATGGCCCCGGTCCTGCCGGGCATCAGCGACTCACGTCAGCAGATGCGTTCCGTCGTCGAGGCCGCCCTGGAAGCCGGCGCCACCCACGTCTCCCCGATCATGCTCCACCTGCGCCCGGGGGTACGGGAGCAGTTCATGCCGTGGCTCGAGGAGCACCACCCCGATCTCGTCGAACGGTACCGACGGCTCTACCCGAAGGCGTACGCGTCGGCGGAGGAGCGTCGAACCCTCGGCCGACGGGTCGGGGATCTCGTCGCGTCGGTCCGGGCACGCCACCCCGATCGAGCAGGGAGCCCTCCCCGGCATCAGCGCTTCCAGGGGGGCACGAGAAAGCACCAGGTGCCGACGGCCGTCCAGCCGTCGCTGTTCGAGCGATGACGCGGAGCGGACCCGGGCGGCCGCGGGGCCGGACCATCTACGCCGGAACGACCAGCGCGTCGACCGCGACGCACCCCTGCGGCGAGACGACCACGGGGTTCACGTCGAGCGCGTTCAGCAGATCACCGAGATCAGAGGCGAGCACGGAAAGGCGAGACACCGCCTGCACGAGCGAGCCGACGTCGGCGGGTGCCGCTCCGCGCACGCCCTCGAGCAGGGGCCGCATCTGCAGCCGGTCGATCAGTCGCCGCGCGGCCACCTCGTCCAACGGCGGGAACGCGAGGGCCCGGTCGTGCAATAGCTCCACCAGCACGCCCCCCGCGGCCACGAGCACCAGGATGCCGAACGTGGGATCGCTCACGAGGCCGAGGGCGACCTCCACACCGTCGGGGGCCGTCGCCTCGACCGTGACCTGCGGACCGAGGCGGTCCGCGATGTCGTCGTAGGCCTCCCTCAGCGCGTCGGCGTCGGCGATCCCGAGCCGCACCCCTCCGCGGTCCGACTTGTGCATCACGCCCGGTGCCGCGGTCTTGAGCACCACGGGGAACCCGATCGATTCGGCCGCGGCGACAGCCTCGTCGGCGGTCGACGCCGCCCGGGCATCGACGACCGGGATCCCGTATTCGGCCAGCATCGCCAGTCCCTCGCGCTCCCCGACCTCCCCGCCGGACGCCAGGCGCGCGCGCCATCTCGAGCGCACCTCCTCCCCGACGGCCGCGGGCGCCTCGACGGCGCCCCGCCCCCGCATCTCGCGATGCTCGATCAACGAGCGAAGCGCCACGAGCCCCGACGAGGTGCCCTCGAGCACGGGGATGCCGGCGTCGCGGAGGAGAGCCGCTTCCTCGAGCGCGACCGCGCTCGCGAGGTTCGACAGCACGCAGAACGGCTTCGTGGTCCGCTCCCAGACATCCTTGGCCACCTGCAGGTACCCCTCGTCGAAGGGCTCTCCCTGCCGGGTGAGGTCGACCGCGAACGCCACGACGGCGGTGTCGGGGTCGTCGTGGAGCGCGACGAGCGACTCGACGAAGATGCGATCGGCGTCGATGCCGGTGCCCCACGCGTCGAGCGGGTTCGCGGCCTCGAGCCCGGGATCGAGCAGGTCGTCGATGCGCGCGAGCGTCTCGGTCGTCACCGCGGCGAACGGCACCCCGAGATCGTCGGCTCGATCGGCCAGCAGGGCTCGTTCCCCGCCGGAGTCGTGCAGGCTCGCGATGCCCCTCGACGACCCCGTCACGCGTCGCGGCGACGAGAACAGCTCCATCGCGTCGGCCATCTCCTCGAGCGTGAGCACCTCGTGCACCCCGTACGCGTCGAACAACGCCTCGTACGCGCCGTGTTCGCCGGCCAGCGCGCCCGAGTGCGCCGTGACCATCGCCTTGGCACCTTCGGTGCGGCCGACCTTCAGGGCGATGACCGGCACGTCTTGCGAGGCGGCCCGCTCGAGCTGCGAGCGGAAGCCGGCCGGGTCGCGCACGGTCTCGAGCAGCAGCCCGAGCACCCGCGTCTCCTCGCGGCCGAGCGCGTACTGCATGTAGTCGTCCATCGTCGCCCCGAGCTCCTGACCGCTCGAGACCAGCAGGTTGAACCCGATGCCCCGGTCGTTGAACGCGAGGGCCGCGAACGCCGAGCCGGAATGCGAGATGAACGTCACCGGTCCGTGGCGCACCACGTCGGGGGTCGGGAAGCCGGTCGCTCGCAGCCTGAACGTCTCGTGCAGGAAGCCCATGCCGTTGCCCCCGCACAGCGGAACGCCCGCCTCTCTCGCGATCGCGGCGACGCGCTCGGTGAGCGGCGGCCGGTCCGCCGACGGCTCCTCGTGCAGCGAGGAGAACGTCACGAGCGACCGGGCGCCGGCCTCGACGGCGTCGCGGGCGGCCTGCTCGATCCGATGGTTCGCCACGCCGAGGATCGCGAGATCCACACCCTCGCCGGGCGCCGCGGCGACCGACGGATGACACGGCAGCCCGAGCACCTCGTCGTAGCCGGGGTTCACCGGGATGATCGAGCCGTCGAACCCGCCTCGCTGGAGCTCTACGACCATCTGCCAGCCGAGCGAGCCTTCCTTCACCGAGGCGCCGACGACCGCGACGGATCGAGCCTCGAGCATCGGCTCGAGGCTCGGTCGCGTGCGCGTGGGAACCGGTGCGACCGTCGCCACCTACTTCTTCGCGATGGCCTTGTCCTTGACCGCGGCCCTGTACGCCTGCCAGCCGGGGATGCCGTTCACGCCGCCCCCGCCGTGCGTGGCGCACGAGCCGTGGTACAGCCCCCTGATCGGCGTGCGGTAGTCGGCGTAGCCGGGCGCCGGTCGCATGTGGAAGAGCTGATCCACGCTCAGCTCGCCGTGGAAGATGTTCCCTCCGATCAGGCCGAGGTCCTGCTCCATGTCGTAGGGACCGATCACCTGGTAGTCGATGATCGAGCTCTTGAAGTTCGGCGCGAGCTGGTCGTACCCGTCGAAGACCCGTTGGGCGTACGCGTCGAGCTCCTCGCGGTGTGGCTCGTTCACCCAGTCGTCGGGCACCCACTGCGTGAACATCGAGAAGACGTGCACACCCTCGGGGGCGAGCTTCTTGTCGAGCGTGGTCGGGATCGTGCCGTCGACGAACGGCGCCGTCGCGGCCTTCCGGTCGATGTGGGCGTCCTGGAAGGCGCGTTCGGCGTACTGCGGCGAGAGGCAGAGCTCGACCGAGCCCGTGTGGTGGTCCTGCTGGTTCGTGCCCGGCATCGACGTGAAGTCCGGGAGCTCGCTGATCGCGACGTTGATCTTCACGGTGCCCGAGCGCGTCTTCCAGCGTTCGATGTCCCAGACGAAGTCGGCCGGCAGCTCGTTGCGGTCGAGCAGGTCGAGGAAGCCGATCTTCGGGTGGATGCAGCTCACGACGACCGGCGCGCGGAGCTCCTCGCCGCTCTCGAGCGCGACCCCGACCGCACGGCCGCCGCGGGTCAGGATCCTCTGCACCCGGGCGCCGGTGCGGATCTCGCATCCGAACGACTCCGCGCTGCGACGGATCGAGTCGCTCACCGCGCCCATGCCGCCCTGCTGGAAGCCCCAGCTGCCGAGGTGACCGTCGCCGACGTCGCCGATCGAGTGATGGAGCATCACGTAGGCGGTGCCCGGCTCGTCGGGACCGGCCCACGTGCCGATCACGCCGTTCACCGTGAGCATCGCCTTGATCGCGTCGGACTCGAACCAGTCGTCGAGCAGGTCGCTCACGCTCATCGTGAACAGCCGGGTCACGTCGGCGACGCCGCGCTCGCCGAGCTTGCGCATGTTCCACGCCGTCTGCGCCTGCGGCAGCAGGTCGCCGAGCTTCATCGACCCCAGGTGCGGCGGCACGCTCAGCAGCAGCGGACCGAGCACGTCGCTCACACCCTTCATCCACGCCTCCCACTTCGGCAGCGTGTCGGCGTCCTTCTTCGAGAACTGCGCGATCGAGTCGTAGCTCTTGCGCGCGTCGTCGGCGTAGACCGTGATCGCGCGCCCGTCGGGGAAGGCCTGGAAGTAGGGGCCGAACGGCGTGACGTCGTAGCCGTGGCGCTTGAGGTTCAGCTCGCGGATGATCGTCGGCGGCATCAGCGACATCACGTAGCTGTAGGTCGTGACGTTGATCTCGGGGTGATCGGCGAACGGAGCGCTGGTGTCGGCGGCCCCTCCCGTCTTGTCGCGGCCCTCGAGCACCACCGTGCGAGCGCCGTGGCGAGCGAAGTATGCGCCGCTCGTGAGTCCGTTGTGACCGCCCCCGATGACGATCGCGTCGTAGGTGTTCGAAGCCATGGTCCTGTGCGTCCTTCCTCTTCGTCCTCGGCCCAGTGACCTGTCCGGAACCCGGGCAGTATGGCCTGGGTTTGAATCACCAGTCAACTCCGTCGGAGCTGACCTGGGGTTTTGACTTCGCAGGTCATACAGCTACAGTTGCCTGAACGCTCATACAAGGGAGTCCCGCCGTACCGCCTCGGCTGCACGGCGTTCAGGATGGAGGAACCGTTGGTTCGTGCACGGCAGAAGAACGGGAAGGACCGCCACCAGGAGATCCTGGAGGCGGCCGCGCGCGTGATCACCGACCGCGGGCTCGCCGAGACACGCATCCAGGACATCGCCGAGCGCTGCGGGGTCTCGCCGGGTCTGATCCTCTACTACTTCGAGTCGAAGGACCGTCTGCTCGTCGAGGCGCTCACCTACGCGAACGACAAGTACTACCTCGCCCAGGCCCGCGATCTCCGGCGCCTCGACTCGGCTCGCGACCAGCTCTCGCGCCTGATCGACCTGTCGGTTCCCGGCCTGCTGCCCGACTTCGAGCGGCTCGAGGAGTGGGCGCTGTGGATCGAGATCTGGGTGCGCGCCCTTCGCGACCCGAGCCTCGCGAAGGAAGCCGAGGTGCTCGACCGACGATGGCGTCAGTCGATCGCCGACATCGTGCGCCACGGACGCCAGACCGGGGAGTTCGACGACGGCGAGGACGCCGACGAGATCGGCCGCAAGCTCGGCGCGCTGATCGACGGGCTCGCGATCCAGGTGTTGATGAACGACACGCAGGTGAGTCCCGAGCACATGCAGCGCATGTGCCTGGAGGTCGCCGCGAGCCTGATCGGCTTCGAGCTGGAACCGGCGACGACCGCCTAGACACGGGGCCCGCCGAGGCGGTCGGCGAGCAGGCAGATCAGCTCGAACGCGATGCGCGTGGCGTTCTGCGCCGTCATCGAGTTCGCGGAATCGAGAGATGGCATCAGCTCCACGACGTCGGCGCCGATCAGGTCCATGCCGCGCATGCCCTGCAGCACGCGGATCGCCTCCTTCATCGTGAGGCCTTCCTCGCCTGGCTCGGGGTTCGACACCGCCGGTGCGATCGTCGTGTCGAGCGCGTCGAGGTCGAACGAGACGTACACGGGCAGGTCGCCGACACGGTCGCGGATCAGCTCGATCGTGCCGTCGATGCCGAGCTCGTCGTCGAACTCGTCCTTCGTCACGATGCGGTAGCCGAGCTCGCGGCTCGTCTTCCCCGGATCCATCCAGACGTCGTGGCCGCGGATGCCGATCTGCACGCTGTGCGTCGCGTCGACGTGGCGCTCGTGCACCGACCTCGAGGCCCAGTGTCCGGCGCTGTCGAAGGCGCCGTACCAGTTCGGGAAGTCGTCGTAGGTGTCGTAGTGGGCGTCGAAGTGCACGACGGCGGCGGGTCGTCGGTGCCGGGACTCCGGTCCGGCGATCGCGCGCAGGATCGCCAGCGAGATCGAGTGGTCACCGCCGATCGAGACCGGGCGAGCGCCGGCACGGTCGATCGCGCCGTAGAACTCCTCGATCTCACGCACCGCTCGGTCGTTCACGAGGGACTCGTAGATCGGCACATCGCCGAGGTCGTGGATGCTGCACGCGCTCCAGGGATCGAGCTGCCACTTCAGGTGGAAGCGTCGGTACGCCATCGAGACGTCGCGCACCGAACGCGGCCCCAGATGCTGGTCGCGCCACGTCGTTCCGTTGCCCGAGCTGTGCGGCACGCCGACGAGCGCGATGTCACATGCAGAAGGATCGGGAACGTGCGGACATCGGAAGAGTGTCGGCACTCCCCACCAGTGCAGGAAGTCGAGATCCTGACGACTGAACTCGTACCCGGGCCGGTCCATCGAGCGTTCCCCCGTCTCTGCTCCGTCGGATTCTACGGTCGGTAGTCTTCGCCCATGACCGCGCGCCCGTTGATCCTCGACGTCGACACGGGCGTCGACGACGCGCTGGCCCTCCTGTACGCGGCCGCTTCGCCCGAGGTCGAGCTGATCGCAGCGACCGGCGTGATGGGGAACGTCACGGTCGAGAACGCGACCGAGAACACGCTCGCGGTGCTCGAGCTCATCGGGCTCGAGCACGTCGAGGTCGCGCGGGGAGCGTCCCGGCCGCTCGTGCGCGACCACGAGCCGTTCCCCGTGGTGCACGGTGAGCGCGGGTTGGGACGCGCAGAGCTACCCGCCGCATCGAGGGATCCTTCCTCCCGCTCGGGCGCCCAACTGCTCGTCGACATCGCCCGCGAGCGGCCCGGCGAGGTGCTGCTCGTCGCGACCGGGCCGCTGACGAATGTCGCGCTCGCGCTCGCCGAGGAGCCGCAGCTGCCCGAGCTGCTCGGCGCCTTCGCGATCATGGGCGGCGCGTTCGCTCGAGGGGGGAACGCGACCCCGGCCGCCGAGGCGAACATCTGGGTCGACCCCGACGCCGCGCAGGCGGTCTTCCGTGGATTCGCAGGTCGTTCCCCCGAACGCCTGCCGCTCTGCGCCGGGCTGGATGTCACCGACCGGGTCCAGCTGTCACGCGAGGCCCTCGACGCGATCTGCGCACCGGCGCCGGACTCCCGCGTCGCCCGCTTCCTGCACGACGCGGTCCCGTTCTACATCGAGTTCTACGAGCGGTACGGGGTCCCGGGAGGCGCGGCGATGCACGACCCCCTGGCGCTCGCGTTCGCGATCGACGGCTCCCTCGGCACGTTCGAGACGACGCGCGTCGAGGTCGAGACCGAGGGCCTGTGGACCCGGGGCATGACCGTGGCCGACCTGCGCGACGTGCGACGCAGCCCGTGGCCGGTCGGATGGGAACCGGACGAGAACGCCCGCGTCGCGCTCGACGTCGACGTCGACGGATTCCTCACGCGCTTCTGCGATCGGCTGCGGTCGCTCGTCGAGGCCCAGGCGTGAGCTCGACGGGCGGCGACACGCTCGCCGTGGTCGGCGCGATCAACGTCGACCTCGTGGTACGGGCTTCGCGGCTTCCCTCGCCCGGAGAGACCGTCGTGGGCGGGGAGTTCTCCCAGCACCAGGGCGGGAAGGGAGGCAACCAGGCCGTCGCGGCCGCCCGGGCCCTCGGCGACCATGGGCGAGTGGCGATGATCGGCGCCGTCGGACCCGACACGTTCGGAGAGCCCGCTCGCGACCTGCTGGCGCTCGAGGGAGTCGACGTCGCCCACGTCACGCTCGACCGAGCCGCAGCCACGGGCGTCGCGCTGATCGCGGTCGACGCACACGGCGAGAACCAGATCTCGGTGGCGCCCGGTGCGAACGCCGGCCTGACACCGGCATCGGTCGTCGGCGCGCTCGAGTCGCTCGGCTCGGGCGTCGGCGCCGTGCTCGCGAGCCTCGAGGTGCCACTGCAGGCCGTGGAAGCCGCGAGCCGATGGGCCGCCGGTCGGAGCATCGCGTTCGTCCTGAACCCGGCGCCGGCGCGCACCGAGGCCCACGACCTGCTGCCGTTCACTCGGGTCGTGACGCCGAACGCCGGAGAGCTCGCGATCCTGGCCGCGCAGGCCGAGGAGCCGCGCGGTGGGGCCAAGCGCCTGGCCGCCGGCTACGAGGGCCTCACCGTCGTGGTCTCGCTCGGCGGCGACGGCGCGATCGCCTTCGGTCCCGATGGCGAGGTCCTGGCTGCGGCGCCGAAGGTTCGAGCGGTCGACGCTACCGGTGCCGGAGACACCTTGAACGGCGTGCTCGCGAGCGGAGTGCTCGAGGGGCTCGACCTGGCCGAGGCGCTCCGCCGGGCGGTGACGGCCGCCGCCCTGTCGGTGACGGTCGTGGGGGCCCGGGAGGGTATGCCCTCCAGAGAGGCGATCGAGGCTGCGATCCGCTGACGCCGCCCCGGTCAGCCCGGAACGACCTCCGAGAGCAGGTCCACGACCTCCCGCGCGCCGCTGCCATCGGCGTCGAGGTCGGGGTTGTAGCACGCGAGCGTGATCCCGAGGCACCGTGGATCGTGCACGAGTGGCCGCAACAGCGACGCCAGCTCGCCCCAGTGCAGGCCGTCGGGCTGCGGGGCGTCGACGGCCAGCTCGCCGGGATCGAGCACGTCGACGTCGGTGAAGACCCAGAAGCGGCGCTCGCCGGGCGGCACGGCGGCGTCGACCGTCGCCTCGATCCCTCGCGCTCGCAGGTGCTCCGTGTCGATCGCCGTGATGCCGGGGAGCTCGTCGGGGGTGATCGAACCGAGGTCGCGCGCTTCCTCGAGATCGCGGAACCCGACGAGCGAGACATCGGCGGGGTCGAGGACGGGCGCGTCGACCACCTCGCCCCATGCCGACGGTCCGCCGCCGAGCAGGACGGCCACCGGCATATCGGCGGCTTCCCCGCCGGGCGAACTCACGCCGTCGTAAAGATCCATGTGTCCGTCGACGAACACCAGCCCCGCGTCGGGGTAACGATCGCGCACGCCGGCGGTGGCGCCGACCTGCAGGGTGCAACACCCTCCGAGCACGACCAGCTTCCTCCCATCGTCGAGCGCCTCGGCGGTCGCTCGCCGCACCGTGCGGGTGAGGTCGAGCACCGAGTCCGACCCGACGATGCCGGTCACCGGATCGCGCGATGCCGGCCCGAGGAACACGTCGAGATCGCCGAGATCGTGTGCACCGAGCGCATCGACCACGCCTGCCTCCCGCAGGACGCCGGGTGTGCGGGTCGTGCCCACCGGTTCGCCGACGCAATCGATCGGCACGCCGAACAGCACGGTGTCGCTCACGAACGGAGCCGCTTCCCGCTCGGGTCGTAGAACGGTTCGGCTCGCACGGCGGCCGGCACGACCTCTCCCCTGATCTCCACGCCCCATCCGTCACCCTCGGGCTCACCGCGGATCCACGCGAGCCCGGCGGACCCACCCAACGTCGGAGCGATCGAGCCACTGGAAACGTGGCCGAGGCGCTCGTCGCCACGCACGACCGACTCGCCGTGCCAGAGCACGGCGTCGGGCGCATGCACCGAGACCAGGCGGCGCTCCCGCACCTCGCTCCGACGCTCCTCGAGCGCCGCTCGACCGACGAAGTCCGCGCCCACGTTCTTCGAGACCGCGAAGCCGAGCCCCGCCGCGAACGGGTCATCGAGCGGGCCGATGTCGTGTCCCCAGGAGCGGAACCCGCGCTCGATGCGCGCCGCATCGAAGGCGAACGCGCCGGCATGGCGCAGCCCGAGCGATGCACCGGCGTCCACCACGTGCTCGTAGAGGTCGGCCACGAACTCCGTCGGGACGACGAGCTCCCATCCGAGCTCACCCGTGAAGGACAGGCGGAGAGCCCAGGCTCTCGCGCGTGCAACGTCGATCTCGCGCGCCGTGAGGAACGGCCACGCGTCGTTGCCCAGGTCCTCGTCGCTGAGGCGGGCCAGCAGTTCGCGAGACGACGGCCCGGCGAGATGCAGGGTCGCCCACGCGCTCGTCACGTCGGCGACGGTCGCGTCGGCAGGCAGGCCGGACCGCAGCAGCGCCTCGGTGCGGCGCTGCGCCAACGTCGGCGCGAGCACGAGGAACCGATCCTCGGCCAGCCGCGTCACGGTCGGGTCCATCTCGATACCGCCGCGTTCGTTGCACCACAACGTGTACGCGATGGCGCCGGGCGCCACATCGAGGTCCGACGCCGCGAGCCGCTGCAGCCCGTCGAGCGCCCCCGGTCCCTGCACGAGGAACTTCGCGTAGGTCGAGAGATCGTAGAGCGCCACTGCATCCCTGGTCGCGCGGACCTCCTCGCCCACCGACGGGAACCACGACGGCGCATCGAACGAATGCTCCACCGCGGGATCGACCGTGCCCGGCTCGAAATGGTTCGCGCGTTCCCACCCGGCGGCCTGGCCGAACGCCGCCCCGGCCTCCCGCAGCGCACCGTACAGCGGCACCCGTCGAACCCCCCGAGCGGTGCGGGGCTGCTTCCCGGGCCAGTGCATCTCATAGAGGCCGCCGAGCGATTCCACGGTGCGCTCGCGCAGGAAGGCGCGTTGGTTCGCCCACCGGTCCGTGCGCGCCACGTCGACCTCGGCGAGATCCATCGTCGGGTGTCCCGCCACGATCCACTGGGCCGCGGCCATGCCGGCCCCCGGGCCGTAGATGATGCCTTGCGAGTTGAACCCCGCCGCAACGAACAGCCCGGGGACCTCGGGCACGTATCCGAGGTGGAAGTTCGAATCGGGCGTGAAGCTCTCGGGCGCCCTCAGGTAGTGCGCGAAGCCGATCGCCCCGATCTCGGGGACCCGCTCGCGCGCCCCCGCGAGCACGGGAGCGAAGTGATCCCAGTCGGGCCCGAGCTCCACGAAGCCGTCGGTGGCGATCTCATCGGGGGGCTTGGGCTTGCCGTTCGGTTCGAACGCGCCGATCAGGTATCGGCCCCGGTAGTGCCGGATGTAGAGGTAGGCGTCGAGATCGCGCAGGAACGGCGAGTCCGATCGGGCGCCTTGCGCCTCGTCGGTCATCACCCACACGTGCTCGGCGGGATACAGGGCGACGCTGGCTCCCGCCAGCCGCGCGAGCTCGCTCGTCCACAGGCCGGCGGCGAGCACAACGGTCTCCGCCTCGATCGGTCCGCGCGACGTGTCGAGTCCCGAGACCCGACCCCCCTCGAACCGGAAGCCGGTGACCTCGGTCTCGGGCACGTACCTCGCCCCTCGCTCGGCCGCGCCCCTCATGAACGCGAGAGCGGCGTCGCCGGGGTTCACCGTGCCGTCGGTGGGGAACAGCACCGCGCCGACCAGGTCGTCGACCACGGCGCCGGGCCAGAGGTCCTTCACCGCGGTGGGCTCGAGGATCTCGACGTCGACGCCGACGTCTCGCGCCATCGAGACGGCGTAGAGGCTCTCCTGCATGCGCGCCGGGGTGCGTGCCACCGTGACGGCGCCGATCCGCCGAAGGCCGGTCTCGACGCCGGTCTCGGCCGGCAGCCGTTCGTACGTCTCCGCGTTGATCCGCGACAGAGCGGTCAGGGCATGCGAGCCGCGGACCTGCGACACGAGGCCCGCGGCGTGCCACGTCGTGCCGTTCGTGAGCAGGCCCCGCTCGATCACGGCCACGTCGGTCTCGCCTTCGCGGGTGAGGTGGTAGGCGATCGACGATCCGACGATGCCGCCGCCCACGATCACGACGCGGGCCCGTTGCGGGAGCTTCGTGGTCGGCACGAGCGCCGAGAGATCGATGTCGCGGTTGGCAAGATGCTCGGGGATCGTCACGCGCGGAATCCTACGCCGCGGCGCTTGAGGACCACCCCCGGCCGACCGATGCACCAACCATGCGAAGGGAGCTGCTCCTCGGAGCATGGCTGGCGCTCTGGGCGCTGATCGCGATGGCCGCCATCCTTCGCGTGCTCGCGCGGAAGATCCGCCTTCGCCGCCGATACGGGAACGCGGTGCGCACGGACGTCTCGGGAGCCGTCCGCAAGACCGCTCCGTACGCGCTGCTCTTCGGTGCCTCCACCTGCCTGTTGCTGCTGTTCGCCCAGATCCGCCTGGACCAGCGGGAGACTGCGGCGGCGACCGTCGTGCTCGCGATCGACGTCAGCAACTCGATGCTCTCGACCGACGTGAAGCCCGATCGGTTCACCGCGGCCAAGGACGCCGCGATCTCGTTCCTCGACGAGGTGCCGCGTGGCTTCCACATCGGCGTGGTGACGTTCTCGGGCGACGCGACCGCGGTCGCCGACCCCGGCGAGCGCCGCGCTGTGACCGTCGAGGCGATCCGGAGCCTGTCCGCGAGTCGGGGAACCGTGATCGGTGACGGTCTCTCATCGGCCCTCGACCTCGTGCAGGCCGAGCGCGACGCCGATCCCGACCTGCCTGCGGCCGTGGTGCTGCTCTCCGACGGCGACGACACCGGCAGCGTGGTGCCGCCCGCCGAGGCCACGACCAGGGCGCACGAGATGGCGGTCCCCGTCTTCACGGTGGCGATCGTCGGCGAGAAGGACGAGAGCGGTGACACCGAGCTGCTGCAGGCGATCTCCAGCGGCTCGGGGGGCTCCCTGTCGACGGCCGAGACGGCCGGGGAGCTCGACGAGGTCTACGACGCCATCGGTGCGCGTCTGTCGTCGGAGCTCTCGGTCGGCAGCTCGGCGCTGCCGCTGCTCGTGGCCTCGGTCGTGCTCACGGTGCTCGCGTTGGTGACGTTCCTCGGCGTCGGCCGGCGTCGCTGACGCGCGGCCGCGCGATCAGCCGAGCGTCGGCCGTCCCATCGCGCGACGCCACTCCTCGTTGAACCAATACAGGAAGCGGTCCTGCCTTGGGTACACACCACGGGTGAACGCCCGTGAGCTCACGCCGGTCTGCACGCGCTCGCAGACCTCCCAGTCCTGCTTGGAGATCATGTCCCAGAACTCGACCGTCGCCTCGGGCTTGAACAGCTCGGGGTCGGCGATCGTCTCCGGTCGGAACATGAACTCGCTCACGACCGTCGTGTGGTTCGGCCCCTTCGGATAGCCGATGTAGTACATCGCGCTGTCGGGGTGCAGGTTCAGCATCAGGTTCGGGAACTGGTACGTGCCGTAGTACATCTCGTAGTCCTCGGCCTCCAGGCCCGGGAACTTCGGCAGCGGGCTCTCGCCCGTCTGCGTGAACGACGTGGCGCCCTCGACCATGCGGTTGCCGTCGTCGGGGATCTCCTCGTCCCAGACCTCCCCGAACCGGAACAACGGGATCACCTGCACGAGCTCGGGGTGCACCTGGGGACAATGCAGGCACTCGTTGTAGTTCTCGACCACGATCTTCCAGTTGGCCTTCACCTCGTAGACGAGCCGCACGCCGATGCGCAGCTCGTCCATCTTGAACCGCTCGAAGGCGGTGATCGTCTCGGCGCCGTCGGTGAGGGACTCGAGCAGCGACCGCTTCGGCCCGCCGGTCGTCATGTTCACGAACATGAACCCCGCGTAGTCGTCGACCGCGATGTCGTAGAGGGGGTGCTGCGAGCGGTCGAAGTGCTCGTCCTCCCTGACGTTGGGCGAGCCGATCAGCTGACCGTTCAGGTCGAACGCCCAGGCGTGGTAAGGACAGACGAATGCCTTACGCACGGTCTGGGTGCCCTCGATGTCGTCGAGGAACTTCGTCCCGCGGTGGCTGCAGACGTTGTAGAACGCCCGGAGCTCGCCGGCGTCGTTGCGCACGACGAAGATCGACTCGCCCGCGACGTCACGCACGACGTGATCGCCGGGGTTCGGGACCTCCTCGGTGCGGCCGACGCAGATCCAATCGCCCCACCAGATCTTCTCGCGCTCGTCCTCCCAGACCTCGGGGCTCGCGTAGTCGGCGCTGCCGAGCGTGGGCCGCGGTTCCCACTCGACCTCGTCGTTGCGGATCTTGATGTCGTGCTCGGTCTTGGCCATCGTCATCCGGTTCCTTCTTCGTCGCGCGATCGTCGCGGTGACCACCTAGCGTAGCCCGAGGCCTTGGCGTGGCGCTATCCGGACACGCACGAGTTCATGCGGATATCGCACTCTACAGGGCTTGGATCTGCGAGAATCGCGGGATGCGACGACCCTTTCCGTCGTTGGACGACGAGATGCGCGAGACTCGAGGACGTCAGCCGGCGCCCTCGGTCCGACGGGCTCCGACGGCCAGCGCGACGTACGTGAGGTCGGATCGCACCTGGGCGACCTCCGACCTGAGCTCGGTGACGTGGCCGTCGACCCGCGCGATGTCTGACTTCAGGTCCGTCCGCACGTCTTCGAGTTGTCGATCCATCGCGGAGAACCGCCCGTCGATCGTCTCGAACCGTCGGTCGATCGCGTCGAATCGCCGGTCGATCGTCTCGAATCGTCGGTCGATCGTGTCGAATCGCTTCAGACCGATCGACCCCGCGATCAGCGTCACCCCGATCAACAGGACCGCGTTCACGAGCGTCTGTGTGAGCTCGGGCACCCGTCCACCCTCCTCGTTCCAGGGGGAGGAGTCAACGGCACGGTACCCGAGGGCGCCGACGGTGTCGTCGTGACCGCGAAGCGGGCCTCGTTCGACGACATCGACCTCCGCATCATGGACGCGCTCGCGGAGGACGGCCGGCGACCGTTCACCCAGGTCGCCCAGGATCTCGGCATCGCGGAGGCCACCGTCAGGGCACGAGTGAACCGCCTGCTGCGGCGCGACGCGATCCGGTTCGTGACCGACATGCGTCCCCACGAGCTCGGCCTGCTCTTCGCCTACCTGGGCGTGAGGATCTCGGGGCCGGCCGTCCGGCGGTCGATCGACGCGATCTGCCGGATCCCGGAGGCCGTTTACGTGATCGAGTGCACCGGCACGTACGACGTGCTCGTCGAGGTCGTGGCGAAGGACTCCGACGACCTCCTGCGCCTGATGCAGGAGGAGATCAGGAAGGTGCCCGGCGTGGCCCACGTCGACACGTTCATGGGCCTGCGCATCGCGAAGGGAACGTTCCGGTACACGGATCTCGGCCGGGCCGGGGAGCACCCCGCCAGGTGAGCGGAGCCATCGAGGTATCGGCGGCCGGTCCCGAGCGGATCGACAAGCTCGCGGACGTGTTCACCCTGGCGTTCGCCGACGATCCGATGATCCGCTGGCCCCTTCCGTACTCGCCGGACCTGCCGGATCGCATCCGGCAGGTGTTCGCGTCGATCTACCTCGACATCGCCGACCAGGGCGTGATCTGGGAGGCCGGTGACGCCGACGGCTTCGCGGTCTGGATCCCCGCCGGCGCGGCCGAGGACATGTTCGAGAGCGACGCGGCGGTGCGGGCGCAGCTCGCGCCGCTCACCGACGACGGCGGGGCGCGCTACGAACGGCTCTGGGACTGGATCGAGGAACGGGTTCCATCGGACGTCTGGTACCTCGACGCGATCGGTGTCGACCCGACGAAGCACGGCGCGGGCATCGGGAGCGCGCTGATGCGGCACGGGCTCGACGCGGCGGCCGCCGCCGAGGTCGACGCGTTCCTCGAGACGGGCCAGGAACGCAACGTCGCCTACTACGAGCGGTTCGGGTTCCGGGTCGTCGACCACGGCACCCCGGCTCCGGATGGGCCGCACATCTGGTTCATGCGGACGGGAACGTAGGCGACGACGATCACTCCGAGCCGGCTGCGAACCTCGCGATCTCCTCGGCGTGCTCGACGTAGTGATCGAAGGTCTCGTCGACGAACCACGACGACGCCGTCTCATCGACCTCGACGATCGCTTCGAACGCCGTCCGAGCCTTCATCCTCCCGGCTTCGGCCGCCGCCACCGCCTGCTCCCATGTGAGCGTCTTGGACTCCTCGGCCCAGGCCGCGTTCATCGCCTGCCAGACCTCCTGGGGCTGCTCCTCCCCGGCGAAGGTGCCGGCGGCCATCTCCTCGAGATGGGTACCGGCGAGCTCGGCCCACTTCCCGCAGTGGAAGACGAGGTCGACCACCGACCAGTCGGGGACGACGCCCGCGACCGTTCGGAGCTCGTCGGGCACCCGCTCGACGGCGTCGAGCAGGGCCGCCCATCCGTCGGCTTCACGCTGCAGCAGCTCGTCACGATCTGCCATCACGCCCTCCCTCGTGCGCTCATCGTGTGCGGGGGAAGCCCAGATCGATGCTGGAGGTGCCCGGGTCGGGCCAGCGCTCGGTGACGACCTTCCCCTTCGTGTAGAAGCCGATGCCCTCGGGCCCGTACATGTGGCTGTCGCCGAACAGCGAGTCCTTCCAGCCGCCGAACGAGTAGTAGCCCACGGGCACCGGGATCGGCACGTTGACGCCGACCATGCCGGCCTGGGCGTCGAACTGGAACGCGCGGGCCGCCCCGCCGTCGCGGGTGAAGATCGCGGTGCCGTTGCCGTACGGGTTGTCGTTCACGAGCCCGAGCGCCTCGTCGTAGGTGTCGACTCGCATCACCTCGAGCACGGGCCCGAAGATCTCGTCCTTGTAGGCGTCCATGTCGGTCGTGACGTCGTCGATCAACGAGACGCCGAGGAAGAACCCGTCGGAGTCGCGGTAGAGCCCGTGCTCCCGGCCGTCCTCGACGACCGTTGCGCCCTGCTCCTTGGCGGAGTCGAGGTAGCCCGCGACCTTGTCGCGGTGCTCGCGGGTGACGAGCGGCCCCATCTCCGACTCGGGGTCGAGGCCGCTGCCGATCTTCACGTTCGGCAGCCGTTGCCTGATCGCGTCGACGAGTCGGTCGCCGGCGTCGCCGACCGCGACCGCGACGCTGATCGCCATGCAGCGCTCACCGGCCGAGCCGTAGGCCGCCGAGACCGCGGCGTCGGCCGCCATGCCGATGTCGGCATCGGGCAGCACCACCATGTGGTTCTTGGCCCCGCCGAGCGCCTGCACCCGCTTCCCGTTCGCGGTGCCCGTCGAGTAGATGTACCTCGCGATCGGGGTCGAGCCGACGAAGCTCACGGCCTCGACGTCGGGGTGCTCCAGCAGGCGGTCGACCACGACCTTGTCGCCCTGCACGACGTTCAGCACGCCGTCGGGCAGGCCGGCTTCCTTCAGGAGCTCGGCGACGTAGAGCGAGGCGCCCGGGTCCTTCTCGGAGGGCTTGAGCACGAACGTGTTCCCGCACGCGATCGCGTTGGCCCACATCCACATGGGCACCATCGCGGGGAAGTTGAAGGGGGTGATGCCGGCCACGACGCCGAGGGGCTGGCGGATCGAGTAGACGTCGACGTTCGTCGAGGCCTGCTCGGTGAACCCGCCCTTCAGCAGATGCGGGATGCCGGTCGCGAACTCGATGTTCTCGAGCCCGCGGGCGACCTCGCCCATCGCGTCGGACAGCACCTTGCCGTGCTGTTCAGTGATGATGCGGCCGATCTCGGCGCGGTGCTCGTGGATCGCCTCGCGGATGCGGAACATGACGTCGGCTCGCTTCGACAGCGAGGTGGTCCGCCACGACGCGAAGGCCTCTCGCGCCGTTTCGACCGCCTGATCGACCTCCCCCACGCTCGCGAAGTCGACCTCATGGGTCTGCTCCCCCGTGGCCGGGTTGTACACGGGACCGCTCCGACCGCTCTCCCCGGGTACGAGCTTGCCGCCGATCCAGTGGCTGAGTCGTTCCATGACCTTCGCTCCCCTCGTCGGGCCGATGGTATCGAACGAGGTCCCGTCCCTCTCGGGACGTCTCGCACTCGGGAGCCCGACCCACAGGTCGTACGGTGGCGATGGGAGGAGGTGAGTTCAGTGTTGGACGTTTGGGACGAGTTCATGGCGATGCAGCGCCGCATGGACGACCTGTTCCGGACCTACCTCGGACCCCGTGCGCGGGCGACGTTCCCGGCGATGCCCGAGGGGTTCCGCCGGCCGTTCGTGCCGGTCTGCGACGTGTTCGGGCGCGAGGGTGATCTCGTCGTGCACCTTGAGGTCCCAGGCATCGACCCGGAGAGGGACGTGAAGATCCAGGTCGAGGACGACGTGCTGGTGATCCGCGGCGAGCGCTCGACCAAGGAGGAGATCGAGGAGCAGGACTTCTACCGCATGGAGTCCGCCTACGGTTCTTTCGAGCGCCGTCTCCCGATCCCCGACGGGGTGAAGGAGGACGAGATCGTCGCGACCTACGCCGACGGCGTTCTCGAGGTCGTGCTCCCGGGCGCCGCTCCGAAGGTGGAGCTGCCCGAGGAGCCCGCGCCGGAGGTGAAGACGATCCCGGTCAAGGCCGCCTGAGCGGTCCTCGGGAGCATGAACGGCGCCACCGGGCCGGCGAGCCCGGCGGCGCCGTTGCGCGTCCACTCATCTCGGTTGCGTCGGGTGGCGGGAAGGCCCATCATCCGCAGCGACGAGGACGATCGGTCGGCGGGAGGGCGCGCTATGGGGCAGTTCGATTCGGTGATGAGGAACGAGCAGACGCGGCGTCGGTTCCTGCGGTCGATGGCGGTCGCCGGTGGCATGGGCGTGCTCGCCGCGTGCCGCAAGGACGTGCAGTCGGGAGGAGGCGGCGGCTCGGCCGCGTCGGCCAGCGCGATCCCGCCGATCACCGAGGAGGCCGGCGAGCTCAAGGTGCACGAATGGGCGGGCTATGAGGCGAAGTGGCTCTGGCGCAACTACGCGAAGGCCGGCTATCCCGATCCCGAGTTCAGCTTCTTGACGAACACCGAAGGGGCGATCGCGAAGACCGCCGGCGGCTTCGAATGGGACGTGACCCATCCGGAGATCGGCTACATCCAGGACTACTACGACCTGGACGCGATCCAGCCCTGGGACACGTCGCTGATCTCCAACTTCCCCAAGCTCAACCCCGTGCTCTCGGAGGCCGGCAAGCTCAACGGCGAGCAGTACCAGATCGTCCTGGACTGGGGATACTCAGGGGTCATCATCCGCACCGACGAGGTCGACCCGTCGATCAACTCATACAGCTATCTGTTCGACGACGAGCTAGCCGGACGCATCTCCTGGTTCGACACGCCGTGGATCCTCTCCATGGCCCACGTCACACTCGGCCTCTCGTCGGATCCGCTCGATGCGACGCCGGAGGACCTGCAGACCGCCAAGGAGTACTGCATCGAGGCCACGAAGAACCTGCACTCGATCTGGGTCGACTACACGCAGATGTGGGACGACGTGACCCAGGGCAACATCTGGGCCGCGTACTCCTGGCCCGACACCTACGTCGTGCTGAAGGAAGACGTGCCGGTGCAGTACGTCAAGCCGAAGGAGGGCGTCTTCACGTGGGCCGAGGGGTTGATCCTTCGATCGGACACCGAGAACTACCATCACGCCCACGAGTACGCCGATGCGTGGGCCGACGTCACGGTGGGACAGCGGCTGGTCAGCACGTGGGGCTACGGGCATTCCAACCTCGACATCGACCTCTCCCAGATCGACCCTGACGTGGTCAAGGTCTTCGGCCTCGAGGATCCCGAGGGGTCGTTGAACAGCGGGATCCTCGACGCCTACCAGCCTCAACGCACCGAATACAACCTGGCATGGGACGAGGTGAAGGCGGCGGCCGGGTAGCGGAGACATCCCGAACATGGCGACGGAGGCAACCACCGACGATCATCCCCGTGTCACCGCCTCGCGACCGCGGCGATCGGGCAAATGGCGGGTGACATCCGGGTTGCTGGCCACACCGCTGGTCTGGTTGATCTTGTTCTTCGTGGTCCCGGTCGTCCTGGTAGGGCTCTATAGCGTCGGCGCACTGACGCTGCTCCGCAACGACGTGTTCCTGTCAATGGAGAAGTGGCGCTTCTTCTTTACGAGCGACACGTACGTCAGCCTGTTCTGGAAGTCGGTCCGCATGTCCCTCGGCGTGTCGATCACCTCGGTCCTGCTCGCCTACCCGATCGCGTACCTGCTGGCGCTGATCGCCGGTCGGCGCAAGTACACGCTCCTGCTGGTGATCATCGTGCCCTTCCTCACGAGCTACCTGCTGCGCGTGCTCGCGTGGCGTGTGATCCTCGGCGAGCAGGGGGTCGTGAACTCGTTCCTGGAGACGGTCGGCCTGGTGGATCAGCCCGTCGAGTGGCTCTTCTACAGCCAGTTCGCGATCTACGCCGTGCTCGCGTACGTCTGGGTGCCGTTCGTCGCACTGCCGATCTTCGTCTCCCTCGAGAGCCTCGACGAGCACCTGCTGGAAGCCTCGAGCGACCTCGGCGCGAGCAGGCTCTACACGTTCCGGACGGTCACCTTGCCGCTATCGATCCCGGGCGTCGTCGCCGGCTTCATCTTCGTGTTCATCCCGACGATCGGCGAGTACATCACGCCACAACTCGTCGGCGGCCCCGGCGGATTCATGTTCGGCAGCGCGATCCAGAGCCAGTTCACCATGGGCCTCAACTGGCAGTTCGGATCGGCGATGGCGATGTTCCTGATCTTCGCCGTCGCCGTCCTGCTGGCGATCTTCGGACGGTTCCTCAACGTGCGGAGCGTGGCCGAGTGAACGTCGCCGTCTCGAGCGCCGGTCGTCGTTGGCTCTGGCTGACGTTCTGGGTACTCGTCCTGTTCCTGTACGCACCGCTCGTGATCCTGCTGGTCTTCTCGTTCAACGATCGCGAACTCGTCTCGTTCCCGTGGGAAGGATTCACCACGCGCTGGTACCAGACGTTCCTGCGGAACTCGGAGATCCTCGAGTCGCTTCAGATCAGCGTGGTGGTCGCCGCGATCACGGCGGTGCTCACGACCGTGCTGGCGATCCCCGCGTCGATAGCACTCGTCCGCCGGCAATTCCTCGCGAAGGGTCTCGTCTCGGGCGTCATGCTCGCCCCCTTGGTGATCCCTCTCGTCGCACTCGGCACCGCGCTGCTCATCCTGTTCAACACGATCGGCATCCCGTTCTCGCCGCTCACGATCGCGATCGGGCACATCGTGATCGCGTTGCCGTTCGCGATCCTCACGCTGGTGCCGAGGCTCGAGCGCATCCCGGCCGCGCTCGAGGAAGCTTCGCGCGACCTCGGCGCGGGGTGGTACACGACGTTCCGCCAGATCACGTTCCCCCTGATGCTGCCGGCGATCTTCTCGGCGTTCCTGCTGAGCTTCGTGATCTCCTTCGACGAGGTGGTGATCGCCTCGTTCGTCTCGGGCGACCAGGTCACGTTCCCGGTGTACCTGTATTCCCAGCTGCGGCTGCCTCGCCAGCTTCCCCAGGTGATCGCGGTGGCCGTCGTGATCCTGTTTATCTCGGCCGTCGTCGTGATCGCGTCGGAGGTGCTCCGACGCGTGACCGATCGCAACCTCGAGGCCGACACGGCCGTCCACGACCAGGAGGAGGTGTCGGTGGCATGACCGAGCCCGGCGTCGCGATCAGCATCCAGGGTGTCCGGAAGTCGTTCGGCGACGTGCGAGCGGTCGACGGCATCTCGCTCGACATCGCCGACGGTGAGTTCATCACGCTGCTGGGCCCTTCGGGCTGCGGCAAGACGACCACGATGCGGATGATCGCCGGGTTCGAGGAACCCGACGAGGGACGCATCCTGCTGCGGGGCACCGACGTCGTCGGCGTGCCGCCCAACAAGCGCGAGGTGAACATGTGCTTCCAGCACTACGCGCTGTTCCCGCACATGGACGTCGAGCGGAACATCGAGTACGGCCTGAAGCTCAAGAAGGTGCCCAAGGGCGATCGTCGCGCGATCGTCGCGGAGATGCTCGAGGTCGTGGGGCTCGCGGGCCTGCAGAAGCGGAAGCCCGGCCAGCTCTCGGGCGGCCAGCAGCAGCGCATCGCGCTCGCACGCGCCCTCGTGAACCAGCCGGCGGCGCTCCTACTGGACGAACCGCTGGGCGCGCTCGACGTGAAGCTGCGCAAGCACATGCAGCTCGAGCTCAAGCGCATCCAGCACGAGCTCGTCACGACGTTCGTCTACGTCACGCACGATCAGGACGAGGCGTTGTCGATGAGCGATCGCATCGCCGTGATGAACGAGGGCGTGATCGAACAGCTGGGCACCCCGCGCGAGGTCTACGAACAGCCGGCGACGCCGTTCGTCGCCGACTTCGTCGGGGTGTTGAACGCGATGGACGTGCGCATCGACGAGATCGACGGCGAGGATCTCGTGATGAGGATCGGCGACGGCGACCGCATCGTGGTGCCGGTCGGACCGACCGGCACCGAGGCGGGGGTCGGCGCCTCGCTGCTCGTCGCCGTGCGGCCGGAACGCGTGGAGCTCACGCCCGGCGATGTGTCGACGAACGGTGGCTCGCGCCTGTCCGGAACCGTGGGCCAGGTGGTCTACCTCGGCACGCTGACCCAGTTCCACGTCGACACCGCGATCGGCAAGCGAGTGATCGTGCACCACCTGAGCGACGATCGGTCCTCGGGGGTCAGCGAAGGGGACCGGGTCGTGTTGTCGTGGGCGCGCGAGGATGCCGCCGTGCTCACGGCGTAGTCAGCCCACGAGCGCGCCCGAGCCTCGCTTCTGCAGCTGATCGGCGATGATGTTGCGCTGCACCTCGCTCGTGCCTTCCCAGATGCGGTCGACCCGCACCTCGCGCCAGAACCGCTCGGCGACGTTCTCCCGCATGTACCCCCGGCCGCCGAAGATCTGCACCGCCCGGTCGGCGACCCGCCCCGCCATCTCGCTCGCGTAGAGCTTGGCCATCGAGCACTGACCGTGCTGGATCTTGACGTCGACCCCGGCGTCGATGTTCTCGGCGAGCCGGTACGTCATGAGTCGCGCGGCCCAGAGCTCGGTGAGCGAGTCGGCGAGCGTGTGCGAGATCGCCTGGTTCTCGATGATGGGCCGGCCGAACTGCACGCGCTGCTTCGCGAACGCGGTGGCCTCGTCGATCAGGCGTTCGGCCGCCCCGCAGCACCTCGCCGCGATCATCAGGCGTTCGTAGCGGAACCACTCGTAGGTGAACGCCATGCCGTCGCCTTCCTCACCCACGAGGGTCGCCGCCGGCACCCGGACGTCATCGAAGGCGACCACCGCGTGCGTGTCGGGGTACGTGTGCGTATAGGTAGGGTCGCGGACGTGACGCACCCCCGGCGTCTGCTTGTCCACGAAGAACATCGCGTGCGCGCCTTCGTTCGGGCCGCCCGCGATCTTCGCCTGGAAGAAGCAGTAGCTCGCGTGGTTGTACGAGGTCACGTGCATCTTCTCGCCGTTGAGCACGTACTCGTCGCCGTCGCGGCGAGCGGTGGCCTCGATCGCGTCGACGTCGCTTCCCGCCCCGGCCTCGGTGATCGCGTAGCACTCGTGGATCTCGCCTCGGATCGTCGGCAGGATCCACGTCTGCATCTGGTGCTCGCTGACGACGGCGGGGGCCCACGCGGGCGGGGTGAACACGCACCAACCGAGCGCGTTCGTCACGCGGCCGATCTGCTCGCTCACGAGCACCTGCTGCAGGGTGGTCATGCCGGTGCCGCCGAGCTCCGTGGGCATGTTCATCGCGGACAGCCCGAGCTCGATCGCCCGTTCGCGTTGTTTCCTGCGCTCGTCGTCGGGGATCTGCCCCCCGTTGGCCTCGGCGTGTTCCTCCCAGGAGATCAGGTCCTCGTCGACGAAGGCGCGGGCACGCTGCTGGATCTCGAGGTCCTCGGCGGAGAGCGGATAGGTCGTCATGGGGCGGAGTGTAGGGGAGGTGCCGATGCGTCCGTGAATCGTGCCCGGCGGCTGCGGTTGGGGGCGGTCTCGCCGACCCGTCACGGACCTCCGGCGGCGCTCACGAGCTCGAACGCCTCGCCGACGATCGTCATGCGGTCGAAGCCCTTGGGCATCCCCGACCGCTGGTTCCCAGCCACGATCGTCACGTCGCGGGCCGGGCACGTGTAGGCGGTCGTTCCCCAGAAGCCGTCGTGCCCCCACCAGGTCTCGCCACCGACCTCCGCCCGGAACAGGAACATCGCGGCGCAGGAAGGATCGTCGTCGTCGGGCGTGCCTTCGGCGAGCGGCACGTCGACGAGCGTCGTGGTCATCGTCGCCAGGCTCGCCGGGTCCCGGAAGA
>Ga0210115_1000057_pt1 | contig 24704 bp, 26 predicted proteins | sample MayberryNW_TuleB_2_FD_185526 | JGI IMG/M metagenome (GOLD analysis project Ga0210115, IMG submission 185526) | Wetland microbial communities from San Francisco Bay, California, USA, that impact long-term carbon sequestration - MayberryNW_TuleB_D2... | ecosystem: Environmental > Aquatic > Marine... | reverse complement strand
ACGCGAGATCCTGCTTCTTCATGCCGCGTGGCCAGAGCCGGTCGACGAGGATGCGAGCGCCGTCGTCGCGTGAGGCCGGCTCGTACACCCGCGTCACCTGCACGGAGGGGCCGGTCCGTTCACGCCGGGGCATAGGTCCAGTCGGGCTGCTTGAGGTGATAGCGATCGTCGTAGACGAACGCGCCGTGCTCGTCGACGTCGGCGATCTTCGGCACCGGGATCTCGCGCGGTCGCGGGCACGGGCGTCCGAAGTGCTCGGCGAACTCCTCTCCGAACACCCGCACGGCGCTCTGCGCGATCAGCGTCTCGCCGGTCGGCAGCGCGCACCGCTGTGCGTCGGTGACCGTGCGCGCCCGGGCCAGGATCGTCTCGACGTCGACCTCGGACCCCTCGCCACGATCGATCCGCTCCAGCAGCTGGGTGATCTGACCGGTCCCGTGCTTGCACGCAGGGCATTGCGCGCACGACTCCACGTACAGGAATCGCGAGAACGCGAGCGTCGCTCGCACGATGCAGGCCGTGTCGTCGTAGACGACGAACGCACCCGCCCCGAGCCCCGATCCCACGGCCGCCATCGCGTCGAACGTCATCGGGGTGTCGAACTGCTCGGGGGACAGCACCGTGCTCGAAGCCCCCGGGAACACCGCCTTCACGGCTCGCCCGTCGGGCGGCCCGCCACCGATGCCGTGGATCAGCTCGGCGAGCGTGAACCCCATCGGCAGCTCGTAGACCCCCGGGAAGCACACGTCGCCCCCGAGCGTGAGCAGCATCGTGCCCGGGGAGTCCACCGAGCCGATCGAGCGGAACCAGTCCGCACCCTCGCGAAGGATGTGCGGTACGTTCGCGAGTGTCTCGGGGTTGTTCACCGCCGTCGGGTTGGGACTGTCCGGCCTGCGGAAGAGCCCCTCCATCCATGGCGGCACCGTGCGAGGGAGCGGCGGGTTCCCCTCGATCACCTCGAGCAGCGCCTTCTCCTCCCCGAACAGGTACTCGTCCGGACCGGCAACCAGCTCGACGGGTACCGAACCGAGGAGCCCCGCGGCCGCCATCTCTTCCATCGCCGTCCGCACGCGTTCGACCTCGCGCTCGGCGCCCCGCTTGATGCCGATGTACGCGCCCGCGGCGCCCACAGCCAGGGCCGCGATCGCGAGGCCCTCGATCACCTGGAAGGGATCGTGGCGCAGCAGCCACCGGTCCTTGAACGCGCCGGGTTCGCCTTCGGCCGCGTTGCATACCACATAGGTGGTGGGGCAGGGGTCGTCGCGCACGGTGCGCCACTTCACGCCGGTCGGGAACCCGGCGCCGCCGCGCCCCCGCAAGCCGGATCGCCGGACCTCCTCGACGATCCAGTCGGGGCCGCGCTCCGACGCGATCTCGAGCGCGCGCCCGCCGCCGCGCGCGACGTATTCCTGCACCGAGCCGACCGGGCGACCGGGCAGCAGCACTGAGGTGGAACTCGGCTCGGTCACGTCGTGCACCTCCTGGACGGATCGATTCCATCGTAGTGACCCGAGCGGCGAACCGCGGGCGGGGTCACTCCAGGCGCGTCGCGCGCGGGTCCCGGTGCACCGGTGAGTGGTAGCCCGGCTCGGCCCGCAGGACCAGGTACTCCACGGCCGCCCAGATCGTCTTCGATCGTGGGAAGAACGCGAGCGGCACCAGCACGAGCACGGCCACGCTCACGAGCGTGAGCGCCAGGACGGGCACGTCGGGCAAGGTCAGGATCAGGCCCACGACGAGGATCACCAACCAGAGGCCGATGGCGACGACGTAGTTCAGCACCATGGCGCCGAGGTAGCCGCCCTCCTCCTTCTCGAACCGCCACTCGCATCGCGGGCAGGCCGTCCGCATCGCGAACCACGAGACGAACGTGTCGCGTGCGCCACAGCGCGGACACCGTCTGCGAAGACCGCGAGCGAGCGTCGCCAACGTTCCTGTCTCCGGGTACAGCCCGCGAGCCGGCGGGGACGCGTGGCGAGCGCCGGCCGCGACCGGCTGCTGCTGCGGCTGCCCATCGGGGCCGCGGCCCCGCTCGGGGCGACCGGGGGGGTCGAGCGAGTCGTAGGGGCTACCCGTCGTAGATCACCCAGAACTTCACGATGCGCTCGCGGATCACCCAGGTGCCGGTCGAACCCTTCGGGGTGACGAGCACGTCCCCCGGTCCGACCGTGAGCGTGCGGCCGTCGTCGGTGACCACGTCGGCGTCGCCCTCGAGGATCAACGCGACCTCGTCGTACGGGCGCTCGAACGACCACGTGTCGGGGTCGCGCTCCCAGAACCCGGTGGTCAGCGCCCCGCTCGCGGTCGAGAACACGTCGGCCTCTCGACCGCTCGAGCCCCGCTCACCTGGCGGGTCGACCAGCGGAAGCCAGGCCTCGCGCTCACCCGAGCGCACGACCCGGATCGTCGTCCCCTCTACCACCTCGCTCACCGTGCCTCCTCCTTCCCGGAAGCCCGTCCGGGCCTCGGGCAAGGCTACCCGGGACTAGGACTTCCGGCCGGTCCGCCGTGACGTGCGCCGGGGGTATGCTTGCGCAACCATGCCGGATCGAAAGAGCAGTCGCTCGAAGCGAACTCCGCTGGGGCGCGCGCGACGCGCCGAGCTCGGCGTGATCGACTTCACGCTGGCGAAGCGGGCGCTGCTCCGCGACGCCCAGGTCGGTGTGCTCGGCCTGACCGACCTCTGCGACGCCCATCCCGAGCTGATGCGCGCGGCCAGGCACGTGGGCGAGCCCACCATCCATGACTGTCCGGTCTGCGGCAAGGTCAAGCTCGTGTTGCTGGCCTACGTCTACGGCGACGGCCTGCGCGACCAGAACGGAAGGGTCTGGTCGATCGACACGGGGCTGCGCATGACCGCCTCGCATCCGGGGGCCAGCTGCTACGTGGTCGAGGTCTGCACGAACTGCCAGTGGAACCACCTGCGCGAGGCGTTCACGGCGAGGCGAACCGCCGCGGGGTAGCTCTCCGCGGCCCTGCACCGCAACCGCATCTCCATCGCTCCGTCACATGCCACGCCGCGTGCGATGCAACCCGCTCGATACAATCCGGGAGTCGTGTCGACACGAACCCCCACGCGCCCCGGAGGGGCGAAGCACGTTCCCAAGCACGCCCCCGGCAACCGAGGGAAGGGATCCTTCCGCCGGTTCTGGTGGGTGCTGGTGCTCGTGCCCCTGCTGGTCGCCGTCGCGATGTTCGGTTCGCTGTACGTGGCCTACGCGCGCATCGATCTGCCCGAGACCCTGCCGCCGATCCGCACGAGCTTCCTGTTCGACCGCAACGGTACGGAGCTCACGTCGTTGCACGGGGCGGTCGACCGCAAGATCGTCGGGTTGAACCGCATCTCCGACAACCTCGAGCACGCCGTGCTCGCCACCGAGGACGCCGGGTTCTACGAGCACCCCGGCATCGACGTTCCCGGCATCATCTCGGCGGCCTGGACCGACCTCGTGAAGCGCGACACGGTCGTCGGCGCCTCCACGATCACCCAGCAGCTCGTCAAGAACGTCTACGCGGGCCAGTACATCGAGCATCCGAACGGGGCGCAGGAGTACATCGTGCCCCCGCGCTCGATCAAGGAGAAGATCCGCGAGGCGCTCCTCGCGATCAAGGTCGAGCAGGAGCTCTCGAAGGACCAGATCCTCGCCAAATACCTCAACACGGTGTACTTCGGGCACGGCGCGTACGGCGCGGAGGCCGCCGCCCAGACCTACTTCGACGAGCCGGCGTCGGAGCTCACCGTGAGCCAGTCGGCGGTGCTCGCCGCGGTGCTGCACGCGCCGAGCCTCTACGACCCGATCAAGAGCAAGTACGACAACAAGTTCCGCCGCGACTACACGCTCGATCAGATGGCGGTGTACGGCTACATCACGCTCGAGGAGGCCGAACGGCTGAAGGCGCAGCCGTGCTGTGGCATCCCGCCGAGCCAGCGAAAGGTGCAGGCCCGCATCTCCAGCCCGGCGGCGTCGGAGTACTTCGTGGAGTGGACGCGTTCCCAGTTGTTCGAGCGTTACGGCAGCGCCCGCGTGTACGGGGGTGGCCTGCAGGTCACGACCACGCTCGACCTCAGGCTGCAGCGCATGGCCGAGGAGGCCGTCGAGATGAAGCTTCCCGACACCGAGTCGAACCCCGACGCCGCGCTCGTGACGATCGACAACGCGACCGGCGAGGTGCTCGCGATGGTCGGCGGGCGGGACTGGGAGGAGTCCCGGCTCAACCTCGCGACGCTGCCGTGCGAGGGATGCGGGCGCCAGGCGGGGTCCGCGTTCAAGCCGTTCACGCTCGCGGCCGCCCTCGAGGAGGGGTTCGCGCTGCGGGGCCAGTACTGGCAGGGGCCATCGACGATCACGATCCCCGACGAGCAGTGCGCCGGGCCCGACGGGCTGTGGACGCCCACCAACGCGGGTGACAGCTCCGCCGGCACGGTGGACCTGTACGGCGCCACCGTGAACTCGGTCAACACCGTGTACGCGCAGCTCGTCGCCACCCTCGAGGGCGGCCCCGCCGACGTGGTCTCCATGGCCCACCGGCTCGGCATCGAGTCCGACCTGCCCGCGGTCTGCTCGATCACGCTCGGCAGCGTGCAGACCAACGCCCTCGAGATGGCCAACGCCTACTCGACGTTGGCCGCCGACGGCGTCTATCACAAGCCGAACCCGCTGCTGGAGGTCGATCGCGCGAACGGCGAGCCGGCCGAACGCAAGGTCGCCTCGCGACCCAAGGAGCGCTTCCCGTCGCCGGCCGTGCCGCGGGCTGTGACCTCGGCGTTGCAGGGAGTGATCTCGGGAGGCACGGGGTCGGCCGCGTCGATCTGGCCGTGGCCCGCAGCGGGCAAGACCGGGAGCGCCCAGGACAACGTCGACGCCTGGTTCTGCGGCTACACGGTGCAGCTGTCGACCTGCGTGTGGGTGGGTTACCCCGAGGAGCAGCGTCCGCTGCTGAACGTGCAGACCGACTACGGCACGGTGCCGGTGGTCTACGGGGGCACGATCCCCGCCGCGATCTGGCACGACTACATGGCCGAGGCGATGGCCTACGGGCAGGACCGGTGGGGGTGGGAGCCGACACCGTTCTCCACCGAGTTCGAGCTGAGCGGCACGCTCGGCCCCGAGGCGCCCGTCGCCTCGCCCGCACCCCCCTCGCCCAGCGAAGAGCCCTCGCCGAGCGAAGAGCCCTCGCCGAGCGAGGAGCCCTCGCCGAGCGAGGAGCCCTCCCCGAGCGAGGAGCCCTCCCCGAGCGAGGAGCCCTCCCCGAGCGAGGAACCGCCGGAGGCACGAACGCTACGAGGCCTCGTGCAGGGGCGCGCCGCCACCGCGCCTGGGCGTGAGCTCGTCGAGCGGCAACGTGGCGACGATCGACGTGCCCCGTCCGGGTGAGGAGCGCACCACGAGCGTGCCGCTGGCGAGCTCGACCCGCTCGCGCATCGAGGCGAGCCCGACTCGCCCCTCGCGGAGGAAGTCACGGGCGAGGCCGGCGTCGAAGCCCTTCCCGTCGTCCTCGATCTCGACGCGGAGCAGGGAGTCGTTCGCCTGCACCGTGACCATCACCTGGCTCGCCTCGGAGTGCTTCGCGGCGTTCGAAAGCGCCTCCTGAACGAGGCGGAACGCGAGGGTCTCGAGGTCCTCGGGCAACGGGGCGTCGACGCGCCCCGCGAAGTCGGTGTCGACGTCCTGCTCGGCGCCGAACCGCACGAGCGTCTCGCGCAGGGCCGGTAGCAGTCCGCGTTCCTCCAAGACCGGCGGTCGCAGGCCCGACATGAGCCGGCGAAGCGCGTCGGCCTCGCCGGCGAGCTCCTCGCGGATCTTCGTGAGCACCGCGACACCCTCGTCGACGTCGCCGGCGCTGATCATCAGCAGCGCCGCCTCGAGCGAGAGCGAGGCGGCGGAGACGCCTTGCACCGGGCCGTCGTGCAGGTCACGGGCGATGCGGTTGCGCTCGGCCTCGATCGCCGCGTTGGTGCGGCGCAGCAGGCGGCTGCGGTCCTCGTCGCGGTCCTGCAGGAACTGGAACAACGACCGGATCGTCTGATCGGCCACCCGGGCCGCCGTGACGTCGCGCACGAGCAGCAGGGTCCTCGGCGGCACGGTCGGCACCGCCGACGTCCGCGATTCCAGGTACAGCACCTGACCGCCCGACCTCGAGATCTGTGACTGGCCACCCGTGCGGAGCGCCGCGAACGACTCGTCGGCGCCGGTGATCACCGAAGCGAGCGCCGTCCACGGCTGGTCCTCGATCGACTCGCGAGGCAAGCCCACCATCTCGACGAACGCCTCGTTCGTGCGGAGCACGACGCCGCGCTCGTCCAACTCGACGATGCCGTCCTCGGCAGTCTCGAACACGAGGCGCAGGTGCTCTTCCGATCGGCGGAGCGTTTCGTTCGCCTCACGTACGCGTTCGAGTGCCTGGTCGGTCTCGGCGAGCGCCCGCTCCCGCACCTCCAACGCTTCGCTCGTCTGACGGTGCGCGATCGTGCTCGCGGTCTGGTTCGACAGGATGCGAGCCGCGATCCCCAGCCCGAGCAGCAGGATGATCGTCGTCGACTGGGCGCCGTCGAGCCCTCGGCCGTCGCCGACGATCGCGACCACCGCCAGGGCGGCGCATGCGGTGACCACCGACACGCTCGTGAGCACCGGGCGTGCCCAACGTCGCGGGGGAGCCGCCGCCGCGGTCGCGCCGGCCGGGGCGCCCGTGAACACCGTCCACGCCGCGAACGCGAGGGGAGCGAGCAGGAACGGCAGCACGATCGACGGGTCGGCGTTGTCGAACGTTCCCGCCGTCCAGTGCCACCCCAGCGTGGCGGTGGCGGCGGCGGTCACCAAGAAGATCCCGAGCAGAACGAGATGGCGCCGCGACGGTGCCCACAACATCAAGGCCCCGAACGCGGCGATCTGGGTCGCGGTGAGCAGGCTGAAGATCGCGGCGGTCATCGACGCCTGCGGCGTGGCGTCGGCCGGACGCATGAACACGTAGATCAACGCGGTGATCGACGCGACGATGAGGAACACGTCGGTGCCGATCTCGATGCCGTCGCGGCCGTCGAAATGGTCTCGGAACTCCGCCCGGGCGAACATGATGAGCGGCGCGAGGAACAACGCGAACGCCAGATCGGTCGCCCGTGGCCTGATCGTGCCGAGCTCGTTCACGTCGGCGGCCAGGAGCAGCATGTACACCGCTCCGATCATGAACAGCGCGTACGCCAGGTGCACCGTGCCGCGCCAGGCAACGCCCTTGCCGACGGCCCGCAGGATGATGCCGCCCGAGAGCAGGCAGACGCCGGCCACCATGGCCTCGGAGGCCAGGCCTTGTTCCCGGGAGCCGCTGGGGAACGCCAGGTAGGTCACGACGGCGGCCACCGCGGCGGCGCCGAGGAACAAGCCCGTGGCGATGCGTGCACGCGGGCGAACGGCGTCGCTCATGTGGGCTCAATGATGCCTGGTCAAGACACCCGACTCCATCACCCGACCGGGGGTCGTTGCCGACCGGAAGGACTAGCCCGTCGAGGGGACCACCGCCGTGGCCGAGCGGTGGTCCGACCCCATGGGGTCACTCGATGAGGCGGCGACGCAGCGCCTCGGCCACGGCGGCGGTGCGATCCGAGGCACCCAGCTTCTCGAAGATGTGCTCGAGGTGGGTCTTCACGGTGTCGGGAGAGATGTACAGGCGCTCGGCGATGTCGCGGTTCGTGTGCCCGAACGCGAGGAGCTGGAGCACCTCGATCTCGCGCGCCGTGAGCGTCTCGGCCTTGCGATCGCGTTCCTTGGCCGTGGACAGCTCCTCAGCGAGCGCGACCACGAGCTGCGGGTCGATCACCATGTTGCCGCCGGCCACGAGCCGCACGGTCTGGATCAGGTGCTCGGCGTCGCGCGCCTTCAGCACGTAGCCGCGGGCGCCCGAGCGGACGGCTTCCACGACGAACTGGCGGTCGTCGTAGGCGGTGAGCATGATCACCCCGATATCGGGCCACCGGTCACGGATCTCGCGGGCGGCCTCGAGGCCGTCCATCTCGGGCATGCGGATGTCGATGAGCGCGATGTCGGGGCCCTCGGATCCGATCAGCTCGAGCAGCTCCTTGCCGTCGGCGGCCTCGCCGACCACCTCGATGCCGTCGGCCATGTCGAGATACCGCCGCAGGCCCTGTCGTACCAGCGAGTGGTCGTCCGCGATCGCAACCTTGATCGTCACGTTCCCCCTCCTGAAGGGCCCCCCCAAAGTTGCGCTCATCCTAATGGTTCGGAGATGTGGCGAGGGTGAAGGGCCCGTGGGACTCCCGTCCTGCTTCAGAAGACGTCCCACCAGGTCACGAACAACGCACCGAGCAGGGCGTAGCCACCCGCGAAGGCTGCGACGAGCGCCGCCTCGGGGAGCTGGCGGCGCTCAAGCGCCCGTGCGAGCACCCAGAACGCGGGGAAGATCACCGCGACGAACCGAGGCATCGACAGCAGGGGTCTGTTCGGCCAGACGTAGATCAACGGCATGAGCAGGCTCGCGATCGCATACACCGAGTACGTCGGGCGGAGCCAGCGGAGCCCGGCGATCACCGCGACGAGCACCGGTCCGACGATCATCACGTCGGCCAACCAGTACCCGCCGAGGTCTCGCGCCGCGGTCAGCGCGTCGATCGCGGTCGTCCACGGCGGCTGGAGCTCCCGCTGCCAGCTGCGCTGGGCGGTCCATGGCACGAAGGCGTCGCCGTGCGTGACACGCCACCAGGCGAGGTAGAGGAGCGGGCCCAACCCGACGGCGAGGGCGGCGGCGAGCCGCGGCACGATCGATCGGCCGTCCCGGCGGGAGCGATGTACGGCCTCGACCCCCAACGCGAGCACGAGCAGCACGCCGACGCTCCGGGTGCTCGCCGCCAATGCCCCCGCCAGCGCCGCGAGCGCCCAACGGTCCCGCCGCGCGAACCAGAACGCCGAGACCGACGCCAGAAGGAACGGTCCTTCCGTGTACGGGGCGAGGAAGAAGAACGCCGTGGGGAAGATCGCGATGAGCAACACCGTGAGTCGCGCGGAGCGTGTCGACATGCCCTCGAGCCGGGTGAGACCGTGCAGCATCACGAGCGCACCGGCGAAGCACGCGTTCGACACCAGCAGGGCGGCCCCCAGCGGGCCGATGCCCGGAAGCCATGCCACCGCCCTGATCGCCAAGGGGTAGAGCGGGAAGAACGCTGCGCTGCCGTCGGCGGGGTCGTAGCCGCGGGTCGCGATCGCGAGGAACCAGGCGGCGTCCTGCCGCTCGGCGGCGGTGACCAAGGCATGCCATCCGTGGGTCACGGGTGCGATGGGCCAGCCGGCAACCTCGGGCAAACCCTCGCGTGGGGCGATCAGCCCCACGGCCACGAGCCCCAACACCGAGAAACCGATCCGCACCGCGATGAAGACGAGGAGCGAGTCGCGAACGCCCTCGCGCAGCCGCACCGAGGAGGCGGCGGCCGGATCGCTCACGCCGGCACGGCCTCGGTGTCGGGTTCGCGCGGCGCGGCGCGCGCACGTCGCTCGATCTCGATCGGCTCGGGCTCGCGACGGATCCACGACACGACGCACCACACCAGCACCAGCGCGCGAAGCAGCACCATCGCCTCGAACATCCCCTGGGAGGCGCCGGAGGCGCCCTGCTGACGCCCGAACCACGTGAACCGCGTCGCGAAGACCGCGACGTCGGTCAGCGAGAACGCGATGAATACCCACAGACGCGGCAGCGCCAGCGCGAACCACGGCAGCAACCACAGTCCGTACTGCGGCGAGTACACCTTGTTCGAGAGCAGGAACAGCACGATCAGCGGCAAGCCGAGCGTCCACCGCGGGAAGGCCGGATGCCGCCGCGCCTTGAGCGCCCACACCACCGCCGCCGAGCCGACGAACACCGCGAACGACCAGAGATTGATGGCGCGGGTCGACGGACAGAGGTCGAGGTGACGGCACACGATGAACCAGAGGCTGTCGAAGTCGTCCTGCCGCTCGCCGTTGAACCGGAAGAACGTGAGCCACCCCGTGAACGCGAGCACCGCGAACGGCAGGTTCACGAGCAGCCAGGCCCCGGCAGACGTCCAGCCGAGCACGATCGCCCCGTCGGGCTTGCGTTCTCGGATGCGTTGGGCGATCAGCGGAACGACCAGCAACGCCGGGTAGAGCTTCGTGGCCGCGCCGAGCCCCATCATCGCTCCGGAGAGCCGGTCACGCTGCAGGAAGAACGCGAGCAGGCCGGCGGTCGCGAAGGCCACCGCGACCAGGTCCCAGTTCACGGTCCCGTAGACGAGGAGCGTCGGCGCGAGGGCGAAGTAGAGCGCGCGAGCTCCGTTCGCGACGTACAGCATGACCGCGATCTGAACCGCCAACGCGGTCATCACGACCACGTTCACCCAGTAGAAGCGGAAGTAGCTCGCACCGGAGATCCACGAGGTGAGCCGCATGACGTACATCGTGAGGACCGGGTACTCGTCGCAGCTGCGACCCTCGACGGGCTGGCACTCGTCGAGGAGCGGGAGCCGCGATCCTCTGAGCTGCTCGGTGTCGAGCAGCGGCACCACGTCGGTGTAACAGAGCAGTCGGTACTGACGCAGATCGCGCCAATCCCCCGGTGCGCAGGGCGCCTTCGACGCCGCGCCGAGCGCCATCGTCCCGATGACGCACGCGAGCACCACGCCGAGGCTCGGAGCGGTTCGCGCCGCGCGGCTCACGCGCCGAATCCTGTCAGGTCGGGGCTCTGGGGCGCCACCACTCGTGACCGTATGAGTGCGGACTCGTAGAGTGTCCGGTCGTGAGGTACCGCGTCGAGCAGCTGGCCGCGGCGTGCGACGTCTCGGTCGACACAGTGCGCTACTACCAGTCCCGCGGGCTGCTCCCGGCGCCCGAGCGGGAGGGCCGTCTCGCCTGGTACGGCCCCGAGCACGCGGAGCGCATCGCCGAGATCCGCTCGCTGCAACGCAAGGGTCTGACGCTCGCCGCGATCCGGCGGGTGGTCAGGGGAGAGCTGGGCCCCGCCGACGCCGACCTGGCCGCCGCGGTCGCCGTGGCGCGGGGAGAGGCGGGCGCGCCGAACGAGGACCCGGCGGGCGAGTCGCTCACCCTCGACGAGTTCTCGGCGATGAGCGGAGTGCCGGCTTCCCTGATCCAGGCGGTGGAGCGGGAGGGCATCCGCCTCGGGCGCCCGGTCGACGGCGAGGAGCGGTACACGGCGGCCGACATCGACATCGTCCGCACGGCCCTCCGCCTGCTCGAGTTCGGACTGCCGCTCCCCGACCTGCTCGCCCTCGCCCGCGACGCCGACACGGCGATGCGGGGGCTCGCGGAGCGCGCCGTCGACCTGTTCGATGAGCACGTGCGCAAGCCGATCCGCGACACGGCCGGCGACGCCGAGCAAGCGTCGGCGCAGATGGTGCAGGCGTTCCGCGAGCTGCTGCCGGCCGTGACGACGCTCGTGTCCCACCACTTCCGGCGCGTGCTGCTCGAGGCCGCCGAGGTGCACATCGAGGAAGCCTCGGACACGGAAGCGGCGTCGTGAGCTCGCGGCTTCCCCGGGGTGAGGAGAAGCGGCGTGCGGTGCGCCGGCTCTTCGACACGATCTCGCCCCGGTACGACCTGGTGAACCGCGTGATGACGTTCGGCATGGACGTCGGATGGCGGCGGGCGGCGGTCGCGTCCCTGCGACTTCCCGGGAGATCGCTCGTCGCCGACCTCGCCTGTGGCACCGGCGACCTCTGTCGTGAGCTCGAGCGGCGTGGATACCGGGCCGTGGGCTTCGACTTCTCCCACGGCATGCTCGTGAACGCGCGCACCGAGGCTCCGCTCGTGGAAGCCGACGTGTTGCAGCTGCCGATGACCGACGCTGCGTTGGACGGCGTCACCTGTGGGTTCGCGCTGCGCAACGTGGTCTCACTCGGGGGGCTCTTCCGGGAGCTCGGGCGTGTCGTTCGGCCCGGCGGGCGCATCGCGCTGCTCGACGCGAGCGAGCCGGACAATCCGATCCTGCGCGCCGGGCATGGCCTGTACTTCAACCGCATCGTGCCGGTGATCGGCGGAACGCTCTCGAACAAGACCGCGTACTCGTACCTGCCGAAGTCGATGGCGTACCTGCCGTCGGCCGGCGAGATGCTGTCGATGCTGGCGGGGGCGGGGTTCCCGGGCACGGAGCGTCGCCAGCTCTCCGGCGGGCTCACGCAGCTCTTCGTGGGCACTCGAGCATGACCGGCTCGATCCGCGCGACGCCGCTGGGCGCCGCGTTCGACCTGCTCGCGGCCTACGAGGCCCCCGACGGCGCGTTCTTCGAGCGGGAAGGTTCCGGGGTCGCCGCCGGCTCGCTCGCCGAGGCGCTGCGTGTCGGCCCGGCGCCCGACCTGCGATCCCTGGCCGATGAGGTGTCGGCGACGTTGCGTGGACTCGGTCCCTCGGATCGGATCGCGCCGGTCGCGATCGGAGCGCTGCCGTTCGCCGGAGGTCCGTCGTCGCTGTTCGTTCCGCGGCGCGCCGTGGTGCGGCGCGACGACGGGGAGACCTGGCTCATCGACCTCGCCGATCCCGGCGAGGAGCCTCCGTCGTTCCGCCCGCAGCGAGTGATCGGAGATCTCCCCCACGGGGCGTTCCGCCCGAGGCAGCTGAGCGAGGAACCGCCGAGCGAGGCGTACGCACGCGCCGTCTCGGCCGCGGTCGAGCGCATCGGTTCGAGCGATCTCGAGAAGGTCGTGCTGGCACGGACGGTGCGCGTGGATGCCGGGCGTCGCCTCGACGCCCGCCGGCTGCTGCACCGGCTGAGGGCGGTCGAGCCGCACTGCTACACGTTCGCGGCCCCGACCGATAGCGGCACGCTCGTCGGCGCGAGCCCCGAGCTGCTGGTGTCCCGTCGCGGCGACCGGGTGCGGTCCATGCCGCTCGCCGGCACCGCCCCGCGCTCGGGCGACGCCGACGAGGATCGCGGGAACGCCGAGGCGCTCGTCGCCTCAGCCAAGGACCGCGAGGAGCACGCGATCGTCGTCGATGCCGTCTCTGAGGTGCTTGCCGGGTGCTGCGACGAGCTCACGTTCGACGACGAGCCCGTGCTCGAGCCCACCGCGAACGTGTGGCATCTCGCGACCCGATTCGAGGGAGCGTTGCGCGATCCGTCGCTCACGGCGCTGGATCTGGTGGCCGAGCTGCACCCGACCCCTGCCGTCTGCGGGACGCCGGAGAGGCTGGCGCGCGTGAGCATCGCCGAGCTCGAAGGGTTCGACCGCGGCGAGTACGCGGGTCCGGTTGGCTGGGTCGACGCCCGCGGCGACGGCGACTGGGCGATCGCGCTTCGGTGCGCGGAACTCAGCGGCGAGGAGGCGACGCTGTACGCGGGTGCCGGCATCGTCGCCGGGTCTGTCCCCGAGCAGGAGCTCGAGGAGACCGACCGGAAGTTCCGCGCGTTCCTGGACTCGCTCCGCTGGGGCTGACGGTGCATCCTTCGGCTGGGGGAAACGCGCCCTGGTACCTGCGGGTATCGGGTGGCTTCGTGCTGTTGGTCGGCATGGCGCAGTTCGTCGAGTGGTTCTCGTCCGGGACCGTGACGGGGAGCGATCCCTCGCCGATCCCGCCACTGATCGCGGGTGCGATCCTCACGATCGTCGGTGCCGCCATCGTCGCCGGACATCGGTGGGCGTATCCGGTCGTCGTGCTCATCGCCGTGATCGCCATCGGGTCGGGCGTCTGGCTGACGATCGGCGATCAGGGGATCCCTCCCGGCAACGCCGCCGTGGGCTTCCCTCTGGCTACCTCCGGTGCGATCGTCCTCGCGACCGCGGCGACGCCTCGGTCGGTCCGCTGGGCGAGGGGTCGAGATGAGAACGACGTCTCGGTTCCGTGACCGCCATCACGGCGGAAGCGCGGCCTTCGCGGCCCGCCGGGTGAGCCCCAGTCTCCCCAGCTCCAACGAGGCGAGCGCGGCGTGCCGTCCCGATCGCAGGTCGCCCCACGGATCGGTCGTGACCCTCGAGATCCTCGTGTACGGGAAGCGCGTCGCCGCCCGCAACGCCAGGTAGCCCTCGAGCTCTGTGTCACCGGCGTCGAGCGCGCGGCCGAGGGCGCGCCGTTCCCGGGCGAGCGGCGCCCTGATCACCAGCCACACCGCGATCAGGGGAAGGGTCGGGCCGAGCGCGATCACGAGGCCGATCAGGAGCGAGACGTTGAAGATCGCGTCCTTGCTCGCCTCGCCCTTCTGCACGGTCCCCTGGCCGACCGCGTCGATGCGGTCGGCGATCGCCCCGATGCCCCCGCCGATCACCGGGACGTCGGAGAACCCGTCGAGGGCGCCCGCTGCGTCGGAGACGCCCTGGCCCGCTCCGATCACGCCGTCGCTCAGACCGCTCAGCTCGTTCACGGTGCGCCCGAGCGTGTATCCGATCAGGCACCACAGCAGGAGCCAGAGCAGCAGGACGATGTCGATCGTTCGCGACGTGCGGTGAGACACGGCTTCCTCCGGCGATCTCGTAACGTCCGGACCCGCGAATCGTAGGCCGGGCGAGCGCCGCGTCGCGACGGGCCCGCGCAGAAGGCTCAGTCGAGACCGGCGGCGATGGCGCTGCGGAGCTCGGCGCGGCGGACCAGCGACGACTCGGCGTCGACGACCACCTCCACGACCTGCAGGCCACCCGACCCGATCGCAGCGAGCACCGCGGGCGTGAGCTCGTCGGCACGCTCGACGAGGGTGTGGCCCGCTCCCGCCGCTCGTGTCAGCGCACCGAGGTCCGTGCCGTGCGGCGTGACGAACAGGTCGCGGTGCTCCGGGAGCTCCCGCTGGGGCAACAGCGAGAAGACCTCGCCGCCCCCGTTGTTCACGATCACGAGGGTCGCCTCGACGCCGCGGCGGGCGTTCCAGACGATCGTTCCGACGTCGTACAGGTAGGAAAGGTCGCCGAGCAGGGCCACGGTCGGCCCCTGGCCGGCGGCGGCGACGCCGAGCGCCGTCGAGACGAGCCCGTCGACGCCGCTCGCGCCGCGGTTCGCGAGCACGCGAAGCCCGGCGCGGGGAGCCATCGCGAGATCGAGATCGCGCACCGGCGTGGAGTTGCCGACGAAGACCATGCCGTTACCGGGCACGCTCGCCGCCACGTCTCGGGCGATCCGCGGCTCGAAGGGCTCGTCGATGGCATCGAGGAACCCGTCGAGCGCGCCGCGGGCCTTCCGGTCGGCGTCGGCCCACGACGACGTCCATTCCTCGGGCGCGGCCAGGACGTGGACCGGTCGTCCCTGCAGCGCATCGGTCAGCACGTCTGCGTCGACGGCGAGCCGCCACGTCGCGGCGCGTTCGGGGTCGGGGTCGAGGTGCCAGCGGTCCGCGACGATCAACCGCTCGGCAGACGCGACGAACGCCTGGGTCGCGCGGGTCGTCGGCGCGGCGCCGAGCTGGATCACGATGTCGGGGCGGTGGCCGGCCGACCAGACCCCGTCGGCGATCAGTCCTTGTCCCGCGAGCAGGGCCGTGCCGGGCATGCGAGCGTTCGACACCGGCTCGGCCAGCACGGGCCAGCCGAGCGTGCCGGACCACCAGTCGGCCACGTCGGTGACGTCGTCGGGCGACCCGCCGAGCACGACGGCGCCTCGGGCGCCCGAGACGAGCTCGGCCAGGTGATCCGACTCCTCGGCGGTGAGGTCGGCCTCGGGCCGAGGTGGCAGCGACAGGGCCTCGCCGCTCGGATCCGGCAGCTCGACGTCGAGCGACGGGCTCAGGGGCTCCTCGAACGGGCAGTTCACGTGCACGGGACCGACCGGGTCTCCGAAGGCCGCCTCGAGTGCCTCGCGCGCGGCCTGGCGCCACCAGGCCTCCTGCCCGGACGCCTCGGGCACCGGCAGGTCGAGATCCTCGCGCGCGTACGCGCCGTAGAGACCGACCTGATCGATCGTCTGGTTCGCGCCGGTACCGCGAAGACGCGGGGGCCGGTCGGCCGTCAGCACGAGCAGCGGAAGCCTCGATTGCGACGCCTCGACCACGGACGGCATGAGCTCGGCGGTCGCAGTGCCGCTCGTGCAGGCGATCGCGACCGGTTCGCGCGAGTTGCGCGCGAGCCCGACGGCGAAGAACCCGGCGGAGCGCTCGTCGAGGTGAACGTGGAGGGTGATGGCGGGATGCCGCGCGAGGGCCAGGGCGAGCGAGGTCGAGCGGGACCCCGGGGAGAGGCATGCATGCCGAACGCCGCCGCCGACCAGACCGTCGACGAGTGCCCACGCGCAGGCGAGGTTGAGGTCGCCGCCGTCCATCACGCCGTGTGCCAGAGGACCAGCCCGAGGGCCGTGAGCAGTCCGAACGCGGCGTGGGTGGCGGCGGTGCCCGTGAGCACCGGGATCAGGTCGCGCCCGACCGCGGAGCCGGCGGCTTCCATCGGACGGATCGCGAAGACCCACGCGCCGAGACCGAACAGCGCCCACTGCGGCAGGCCGGCGCCTTCGTCGGCGAGGTCGACCAGCACGCCGATCACGAGGGTGGCGAACGAGAGCACGACGATCGCCCGGTAGAGGCGCCGCGCCGATCGGTCGCCCAGGCGCACGGCGAGCGTCCGCTTCCCGCTCGCCTCGTCGGTCGGGATGTCGCGCAGGTTGTTGGCCTCGAGGATCGCCACGGCCAGGAAGCCGATCGCCGCCCCGCACCACCACGCGGTGGCCGGCACCGACTCGATCATCACGAACGTCGTTCCGCACGTGGCCATCAGGCCGAAGAACAGGAAGACCATCAGCTCGCCGAGACCGAGACCGGCGTAGGGGCGCGGGCCGCCGCTGTAGAGCACGGCCGCGACCAGCGCGAGCGCGCCGACGAACAGGATCAGCACGGGCTCGGTGACGAGCGCCAGCGCGAGCCCGGCGACCGCGGCGACCCCGAGCGCGGCCAGTGCGGCGACGAGCACCGACCTCGGCGAGGCGACGCCGGACGCCGTCAGCCGGGGAGGGCCGAGGCGCTCGTGGGTGTCGACGCCTCGCACGCCGTCGAAGTAGTCGTTCGCGTAGTTGACCCCGATCTGCAGGGCGGCCGCGACCACGAGGGCGGCCGCGAACCGCCACCAGATCACCTCGCCGGCGGCAGTCGTTCCGAGCACGACCGGCACGAGCCCGGCACCGAGCGTGCGGGGGCGCGCACCGCGCCACCAGACCGACGGCGAGCTCGGGCGCGAGGCCGTCGAGGTCACGGGCGCTTCGGGAACCGCGAGAAGTCGGGCGGGCGCTTCTCCTTGAAGGCGTCGCGCCCTTCCTGCGCCTCCTCGCTCATGTAGTAGAGGAGCGTGGCGTCGCCGGCCAGCTGCTGCACCCCGGTGAGCCCGTCGGTGCCGGCGTTCGAGCCGGCCTTCAGCAGCCGCAGGGCGAGCGGCGACAGCGCGAGCATCTCCCGGCACCACTCGACGGTCACCCGCTCGAGATCCTCGACCGGAACGACCGTGTTCACGAGGCCCCAGTCGAGCGCGGTCTCGGCGTCGTACCGACGGCAGAGGAACCAGACCTCCTTCGCCCGCTTCTCGCCGATCTGACGCGCGAGCAGGTTGATGCCGTACCCGCCGTCGAACGATCCGACCCGCGGGCCCGTCTGGCCGAAGCGGGCGTTGTCGGCCGCGATCGTGAGGTCGCAGCACAGGTGCAGCACGTGGCCACCCCCGACCGCGTACCCGGCGACCATCGCGACCACGGGCTTCGGCAGCCGCCTGATCTGGATCTGCAGGTCGAGCACGTTCAGCCGGCCGACGCCGCGCTCGTCCACGTACCCGTCGTCGCCCCGGATGCCCTGGTCCCCGCCGGAGCTGAACGCGAGCGACCCCTCGCCGGTGAGGATCACGACCCCGATCGATGGGTCGTCGCGGGCGAGGTCGAACGCGCGGATCAGCTCCATCGTCGTCTTGGGCCGGAACGCGTTACGCACCTCGGGCCGGTCGATCGTGATCTTCGCGATGCCCTCGGCGGTCTCGTAGCGGACGTCGGTCCAGTCGCCGTCGGGGATCCACTCCAGCGCGGTCTCGATCATCCTGGCGGGTTGTGCGGCGATGTCGTCCATATGACCGTTCACTCCGAGAGTCGGCACTCACAGGATCGAGCAGAGGCTAGCGGAACCGCGAGGCTATCGAACCCGCCGCGCCCGGCGCCAGGCCCGACGCGTCGTCCTCGGTAGGCTCGCAACCATGGCGAGCGCGTTCGACATCGCCCCAGGCGAGCTGCTCGCGGTCGACGTGCCGGCCGGGCCGGCGTGGGTTCCGCTGCTGCACCGGCTGTGGTCGGAGCGCGTGACCTTCCTGCCGCTCGACGAGCGCTTGACCGCATCGGAGCGAGAGCGCCTGCTCGACCTCGCGAGACCCGCGGCCGTGCTCGGCACCGGTGGCGCGCTCACCGTCTACGCGGGCGCCGCGCCGGTCGACGAGGACCTCGCGGTCGTGATGGCCACCTCGGGCACCGGCGGCAAGGCCCGGCTGGTGGAGCTCTCTCGCGGGTCGGTGGTCGCGGCCGTGGCCGGATCCCTCTCGGCGCTGGAGGCTGCCGGCCACGGCACCGGGGCGCCGCTGCTGTGCTGCCTCACCCCGGCGCACATCGGCGGGCTGCTGGTCCTCGTGCGGAGCGAGATCGCCGAGGTGCCCGTCGTCGTGCACGAACGGTTCGACGTCGACCGGCTGATGCGCGAGGCCCCCGTCGGAGCGATCGTCTCGCTCGTGCCGGCGATGGTCTCGCGCCTCGTGCGCGCCCGAGCCGATCTGTCGCGGCTGGGCCCGATGCTCGTCGGCGGGGCGCCGCTCGATCGCGACATTCGCGTGGAGGCCGAGGCGCTCGGCGCGACGATCGTCGAGACCTACGGGCTCACCGAGGCGTGTGGCGGTGTGGTCTACGACGGCGTTCCGTTCGACGGCACCGAGGTCCGCGTCGCCGACGACGGTCGCATCGAGCTGTGGGGGCCGACGGTGATGCGCGGCTACCGTCACGACCCGGCGGCGACCGGGGCGGCCTTCGACGTGCGTGGTTGGCTCCGGACCAACGACGCGGGCAGGCTCGACGACGCCGGGCGCTTGCAGGTGACCGGACGGCTCGACGAGGCGATCCGCACGGGCGCCGAGACGGTGTGGCCGAGCGAGGTCGAGCGCGCGATCGCGAGCCACCCGAAGGTGGCCGAGGTCGCCGTCGCGGGCCGGCCGCACCCGGAGTGGGGCGAGCAGGTGGTCGCGTTCGTCGTTCCGCGCACGATCGACGACCCTCCGTCGCTGGAGGAGCTCCGCGACCACGCGAGCGAGGTCATCGGGCGGCACAAGGCTCCGCGCGAGCTCGTGCTCGTCCCCGAGCTGCCCCGCACGCCCGGCGGCAAGATCAGGCGGTCACATCTGGCCTGAGGTCCGGACCGGCTCAGTGACGGGGCTTGAGCCCCGAGACGAGGATGTCGCAGATGTCGGCCTCGATGCCGACGCGCCGCTGATGCGTGACGTCGACGAAGAGCAGCGTTCGTTCGTCGAGCGTGCCGCGGCTTCGCACGAGACCCCCGTACCAGACGAGATCGGCCGTGCGGGTGCTCGTGCCCGGATCGAGGGCGATGCCCGACGATCCGAGCTGGACGACGGTGGCCGTGCCGTCTCGGTGGTAGACGATCGTCGTGATCTCGCTGACCTCGAAGCTCTCGGTCGCGTGGGTGGCGAGGTTGCGCAGCTCGACGGTCGACGTGCCCGTGATCGTGCGGGAGACGACCCTGCCCGTGCGGTCGTAGCGCGTGGTGAGGGTGCGCCCACCCCTGTCGGTGTACGCGACCGGGAAGTCACAGACGTTCTCGATCACGTACCCGTCGGCGGCCGGAAGGGGTTCCACCTTCGTTGAGCCCCCGGCCGCCTGGACCGGGGAGATCGTGCCCACGCCGAACACGACGGAGCCGACGAGCAGGAGCAGGATCGTGGTGCGAAGCATCGGGTGGTTCCTTCCTTCGCTCGGGGGGACCGGGCCGCGCGCCCGGTGGATCGAACCCGGTCGGATACTCGCACGCGGACGGGGCCCCCACCACCCCTCACGTGGAAAAGGGCCCGAGTCCGGGAGGGGTGGACTCGGGCCCTTCGTTGTGTGGCGGGCCACCGAGGGGGCGGTGGCTCGCGTTCTGCCCCAGTCATCGGCTCCGAGGCGTTCGTCGCTGCATGCTCGGGCAGCGGTAAACCTGCGTACCGAGGACCGGGTAGGGACTCCGCCGGGGGAGCGAGCCGGAGCCGGGAACCGTCAGACGGCGATCGCGCCGTACTTCACGGCGAACGCCACGGCCTCGAGCTTGGAGTGCACCCGCAGCTTCCCGAGGATGTTCCGCACGTGGGTCTGCACGGTCTGCGGGCTGATGTAGAGCTTCGCGGCGATGTCGTCGTTGCGCATGCCCTCGGCGAGCAGCTGCAGGATCTCGCGCTCGCGCTCGGTGAGGTCGTCGAGCAGCATCGTCGCTTCCCGTTGGATCTCGCGCTCGCGTGCCACCTGCGCCAGGAGCCGGGTGAGCGTGGACGGGTCGATCAGCACCTCGCCGTCGGCGGCGGCCTTGGCCGCCGACAGCAGCTCCTGGGCGGCCTCGTCCTTGCCGAGGAAGCCCGACGCCCCGGCCTCGACGGCCTCGACCAACAGACGGTCGTCGTCGTGCGCGGTCATGATCACGACCTTGGTGCTGGGCGAGACCTCCTTGATCTTCCGGGTCGCGTCGATGCCGGAGAGCCCGCCGCCCTTGAACACGATGTCCATCAGCACGACGTCGGGGAGATGCTCGCTCGAGACCTCGATCGCCGTCTCCGGGTCGTGGACCGGCTCGGCCACCATCGTGAGGGTGCCGTCGAGCCCGACGACGGTCGCGAGCGCGTCGGTGAGGATCTTGTGATCGTCGCAGATCAGCAGCGTGACGGTGTCGCCCTCACCCACGAGCCTGGTCCCTCCCAGCGGGAAGCCGGATCCGCAGCATGGTACCGCCGCCCGGCGCATCCTCGACGGACATGTCTCCATCATGTTCGGCAACCAGACCCCGGGAGATGAAGAGCCCGAGCCCGGTTCCCTGCACCTCCTCGTAGCCGGTCGGACGCCAGTTCGGGAACGTCGTGAACACCTGTTCCCGCCGCTCCTCGGGGATGCCGGGCCCGTGGTCGACGACCGTGAGCAGGGCGTCGTCGCCCTCGCGCGTGAGCGTGATCTCGACGGGCCGATCGAGGGGCGAATACGTCGCCGCATTCCGCACGACCTGGCGCACGACCTCGATCAGCCTGGTGCGGTCGCCTTCCACGGAGACATCGTCGTCGAGATCGAGGTCCACGCGGCGGTCCTCCTCGAGGCCGGCGGCTTCGACGCCTTCCCGCACGATCTCGGCGAGGTCGGCCCGCCCCATCTGCAGACGAAGCACCCGGGCGGATAGCTTCATCGCGAGCGAGGCCTCGCTCACGATCTCGAGCATGCGGTCGGCCTCCTGCTCGATCAGCTCCAGGAACTCACGCTTCTCGTCGTCGGGCAGCTGGTCGTAGAACGAGCGCGAGGTGGCCGCGATGCCCTTGATCGTCGAGATCGGCCCCCGCAGCTCGTGCGAGATCATCGAGACGAGCTCGGCCCGCTTCTCCGGATCGTCGGCCGTGGACACGGACCGAGTCTAGGAGTAGGAGTGATCCTCGTCGGGGAAGGAGCCCGCTTCCACATCGCCGATGAAGGTGGTGACGGCAGCGGTGATCGTGCCGCGCAGGTCGGCGTAGGCCTTCGCGAGCTTCGGCGGATGTTCGGTGAGCCCCAGCAGGTCGTTGATCACGAGCACCTGCGCGTCGGTGCCGTTCCCGGCGCCGATGCCGATCGTCGGGATCTGCACGGCCTGGGTGATCTCGACGCCGAGCTCGGCCGGCATCGCTTCCAGCACGATCGAGAACGCGCCAGCCTTCTCGAGCTGCACGGCCTGGTCCAGGATCTTATGGGCGTCTTCCCCGCGGCCCTGCACCTTGTAGCCGCCGAGGCCGTGCACCGCTTGGGGAGTGAGGCCGATATGAGCCATCGCCGGGATGCCGATCTCCGTGAGCCGATGAACGAGGTCGACCTGGGGTCCCTCGAGCTTCACGGCCGTGGCGCCGCCTTCCTTCACGAGGCGTCCGGCGTTGCGAACGCCGTCCTCCATCGAGGCCTGGTAGCTCATGAAGGGAAGGTCGCCCACGACCATCGCGCGCTCGGCGCCGCGCGAGACGGCCTTCACGTGATGGAGCATGTCCTCCATCGTCACCGGCAGCTCGTCGTCGTATCCGAGGGCGTTACGGCCGAGGGAGTCGCCCACCAGCAGCACGGGAACCCCGGCGCCATCGAGGATCTGGGCGGTCGGGAAGTCGTACGCGGTGAGCATGACCCAGCGTCGCTGCTCACCCTTCCATGCCTTGAGGTCGTGGATCGACACGGTCCGGTCGGGCATCGCTCGCGCCTCCTTCAAGTGCACGGCAGTCGTTGCAGTCTAACGTCGAGGAAGCCTCGAGGCTTCCCGGCGGTCCATCGGCGGACCGTGTGTCAGGGGCCGGTGCTAGCGTTCGAGCCGTTCTCGTACACTGCTGGGCGACCCTCAAGTCCCTACTGCTCCCTCTCGTGAGGGGGCCGTCCAGACCAGAGGAGGTGACTGGTTGAGGGAGTACGAAGCCATGCTCATCCTGCCCGCCGAGGCCGACGAGAAGGTCGTCTCGACGGCGGTCGATCGCATCGCCAAGGCGGTCTCCGCCGGCGGTGGTGAGGTCGCCAACATCGATCGCTGGGGCCGCCGGCGGTTCGCGTTCGAGATCGACCACCAGAACGAGGGCTACTACGTCGTGGCCACGTTCACGGCCGATCCCGCGGTCCAGCCCGAGCTCGACAGGGTGCTGAACCTGGCCGACGAGATCATCCGTCACAAGGTGGTCGCGTTGCCGGCCAAGGGGCGACACGCCAAGCGCGCCGAGGCTCGCGGCGAGCAGCCGCGATCGACCTCGGCCGAGGCGGCCACGTCGAGCGCGGCGACCGAGGCATCCGGCGACATACAACCCGAAGCTTCCCCCGCCCCCGCGTGAGCCATACGCGCGACGGGTGTGACACCCACAAGGTGGTGACGTGACATGGCGAGCGATAACCAGGTGACCCTGGTCGGCAACCTGACCGACGACCCCGAGCTGCGGTACACGCCCAACGGGGCCGCGGTCTGCAAGTTCCGGATCGCCGTGAACCGCCGCATCCCCGACGGCGCCGGTGGCTGGAAGGACGCCGAGGCGTCGTACTTCACCGTCAACTGCTGGCGCAGCCTCGGCGAGAACGCCGCCGAGTCCCTCACGCGCGGCACGCGCGTCGTGGTGGCCGGCCGGCTCAACTACCGCTCCTGGGAGAACCAGGACGGCGACAAGCGCTCCGCCATCGAGATCGAGGCCGACGAGGTCGGCCCGAGCCTGCGATGGGCGACCGCCCGCGTCGAGCGACAGTCCCGCTCGAGCAGCAGCTCGTCCGGCGGCGACTGGGGCGAGCGTGTGGCGGCGCCCGTGGGCGGCGGGGGCACCGAACAGGAGGAGACACCGCTGTAATGCCACCCAAGAAGAGGGAAGGCCCGAAGCGCCGTCGCGATAAGGACGACAAGGGCTGGCAGAAGAAGGGCAAGCGCAAGTTCTGCGTCTTCTGCAAGGACCGCGTCGACCACGTCGACTACAAGGACGCGGTCATGCTGCGGAAGTTCGTGAGCGACCGGGGCAAGATCCGTGCTCGGCGAGTCACGGGCAACTGCGTCCAACATCAGCGTGACGTGGCCACGGCCGTGAAGAACGCCCGCGAGATGGCCTTGCTGCCGTATTCGAGCCGATGAAGATCATCCTGCAGCAGCCCGTCGACAAGCTCGGCGATCCCGGCGATGTGGTCGAGGTTGCCGACGGCTACGCGCGCAACTACCTGATCCCCCGCTCGCTCGCCGTCAGGGCTCACAAGGGAGCGGCCCAACAGGCCGAGAACCTCCGGCGCGCCCACGAGCGACGACAGTACGCTCGCAAGGGCGAGTTCGAAGCCATCGCATCGCGGCTCATCTCGGGCGGGCCGATCGAGATCCCCGCCCGCGCCGGCGACGAGGGCAAGCTCTTCGGGTCGGTCACCGCCGAGCATGTCGCCGAGGCGATCGCAGCCAAGCACGAGGGGGTGACGGTCGACAGACGCGACGTGCACCTCGACGAGCCGATCCGTTCCGTCGGCACCCACGAAGTGCGGGTCCACCTGTTCCATCAGGTCGATCCCGTCGTGACGGTGCAGGTCGTGCCCGAGGGCTGACCCTCGATCTCGAGCATCTGTCGGAAGCCGGGCGTGTCGCCCGGCTTCCGACGTTCACGAGGCCGTCAGCACGGTCGCCAGGTCGACCGGACGCCTCACGACGACATCGGCGGGGTGCGTTCCTCGCCACAGGCTCCCCCAGCCTGCCCCGACGGCCAACGTGCCCGCGGCCCGGGCTGCGAGCATGTCCTGCTCACTGTCGCCGACGTAGGCGGAGGCCGAAGGATCGACCCTCAGCCGGGCGCACGTGAGCGTGACGCCGGCGGGATCCGGCTTGGCCCGGCCGGCCCCGTCGCCACCGGTTCGCACCTCGAACCGTTCGCGCAGGCCGGTTCGGCCCAGCAGCAGGTCGAGGCTCCTGACGTCGGCGCCGGTGAACAGCGCGAGCCGAAGGCCTGCATCGGCGAGTGCCGTGAGCGCGGCTTCCATGCCCGGGTAGGGGCGCATCGCCGCCGCCCCGATGTTCAGCCTGCGATGGTACGAGGCATGCTCGGCCTCGGTCACCTGCCTGCC
>Ga0210115_1000055_pt1 | contig 24874 bp, 22 predicted proteins | sample MayberryNW_TuleB_2_FD_185526 | JGI IMG/M metagenome (GOLD analysis project Ga0210115, IMG submission 185526) | Wetland microbial communities from San Francisco Bay, California, USA, that impact long-term carbon sequestration - MayberryNW_TuleB_D2... | ecosystem: Environmental > Aquatic > Marine... | reverse complement strand
GATCGCCAGGACGTACGGCAAGGTCACGTTGTTGAGCGCGAAGGTCGAGGTGTTGGCGACCGCGCCCGGCATGTTGGCGACGCAGTAGTGCACCACGCCGTCGACCACGTAGGTGGGCTCCGCATGGGTGGTCGGGCGCGAGGTCTCGGTGCAGCCGCCCTGGTCGATCGCGACGTCGACGATCACCGCGCCGCGCTTCATCAGGCCGAGGTGGGCGCGCTTGATCAGCTTGGGCGCGGCGGCGCCCGGGATCAGGGTCGCGCCGATCACCAGATCGGCCTCGCGCAGCTCGGCCTCGAGCGCGTCGACGGTCGAGTAGCGCAAGGTGAGCTGGGCGCCGAACTGGCGATCGAGGTCGTCGATCCGGGCCAGCGAGCGCTCCAGCACGGTGACCCGGGCGCCCATGCCGAGCGCGATGCGGGCGGCGTTGGCGCCGACCACGCCGCCGCCGATCACCAGGACCTTGCCGGGCGGCACCCCCGGCACGCCGGACAGCAGTACCCCGGAGCCGCCCTGGGCCTTCTCCAGCGCATGCGCGCCGGCCTGGATCGACATGCGTCCGGCGACCGCGCTCATCGGCGCCAGCAGCGGCAGCCCGCCGCGGGCGTCGGTGACCGTCTCGTAGGCGATCGCGACGCAGCCCGAGGCCAGGAGGTCGCGGGCCTGCTCCGGATCGGGCGCCAGATGCAGATAGGTGAACAGGATCTGGCCGGCGCGGCGGTGCGCGACGTCATCGAGCAGCGGGCCGTCGAGTTCAAGGACACCCTGACGATCGGGCGCTCGCACGGCGATCGTCTCGCCAGGGGAGCCCGGCCCCCCCGAGCACACGCTCGAACGCTACGACGGCCTGCTGCTGGTCGGCGGCGGCGACGTCGACCCCGCGCGGTACGGAGCGAAACCCGACCGGGAGCACAACTACGGGGTCGAGGCAGACCGCGACGCGTTCGAGATCGACCTCCTCATGGCGGCCGAGCGTCTGCAGATCCCGGCTCTATGCATCTGTCGGGGCATGCAGGTGATGAACGTCGCCTACGGCGGCACGCTGCACCAGCACCTCCCGGACCTGCCCGGCCTGCTGGAGCACGGTGTGCCGATCGAAGGGACCGAGACCCTGCACCCCGTGACCCCCGATCCGGACTCGTTCCTCGCGGCGACGACGAAGGCGGGCGAGCTCGTGTGCACGTCGCATCATCACCAGGGGATCGACCGCGTCGGGGATCGCCTCCGGGTCTCCGGCCGCAGCCCCGACGGGCTCGTCGAGGCGATCGAGCTCGATGTGGCTCAGACCGCGGGACCGAGCGCGGCACCGTGGATCGCCGGCGTGCAATGGCACCCCGAGGAGACGGCCCGCGAGGACCCGGCGCAGCAGTCCCTGTTCGACGCATTCGTGCTGCTGGCACGGAACGGGCGACCTCGATGAACATGGGTCAAGGATCCGCGGTTCCAGGGGTAGCGCAGGGAGCGTAGCTCCTTCATAATCCGCGGCATCGTGGGGGGACAACCGGACGACGCGCGGCTCGGCGCAGCTTCCAGAGATCGATCGTTCGACCGATGGGCGCCCGACGGGGTGGCCGACGGCCGGTGACCCACGTCGCAGCGACAACGTTCGGCGCCACGCTGCCCCCCGGCGGCACGGTCGGCGTCTGCTCGCCCAGCGGCCCCTACTACAACCGAAGCGACATCGAGCGCCCCGTGGAGTGGTGGCAGGATCGCGGCTTCCGGGTGCGTCTGAGCGAAGGCATCTGGGCCCAGGACGACTACGTTGCCGGCACACCCCGACAGCGTGCGGCCGATCTCAACGCGCTGTTCGCCGACCCGGAGGTCGACGTGATCCAGGTGCTCCGGGGCGGCACCGGGGCGATGCAGATCCTCGAGCACCTCGACTACGACCTGATCGGCGCCAACCCGAAGGCGCTGATGGGCTACTCCGACATCACGAACCTGCACGTCGCGATCCGGCAGCGCACCGGCCTCGCAACGTTCCATGGCCCGGGGCTCGGCTCGATGGGCATCCCGGAACGCACGGCCTTCACCTGGGACTCGGCGCTCGATGCGCTCATGAAGGGGGGCGCGGGCGAGGTGCCCCGGGACCCGGACGACCCGTACGTGCGGGCCATCGCACCGGGCAGGGTCACCGCGCCCATCGTGGGGGGGAACCTCTTCACGTTGGTGCATCTGATCGGCACCCCGTTCGAGCCGGAGTTCGACGGTGCCATCCTGTTCTTCGAGGAGGTACACGAGCCGACCTACATCATCGAGGTCCATCTCGAACAGCTCCGTTTGGCCGGCAAGTTCGACGGCATCGCCGGCGTGGTGATCGGGGAGATGAAGGACTGCGGGTGGAGCGAGCAGCGGCCGGAGGCCCCGCGCGACCGCTCCCTCGAGGATGCGTTCGAGCGGCACCTGACCGGTCTGGGCGTGCCGGTGCTCTACAAGCTCCCGCTCGGCCACGGGAAGCACTTGGCGTCGATCCCGTTCGGGGTCAACTCGACGCTGGACGCCGATGCCCGCACACTCATGATCGACGAACCGGGGGTCAGGCCACGTGCGTAACACTCAGCAAGACCGGCCGGTACCGGCCGAGGCAAAGGCTGCACGGCGAGGAGGCGCGGCATGAGGACAGCCCGATGGGCCACACCGGTGATCGCGGGAGCGATGGTGGCGGGGATGCTGGCATCGACGGCGTTCGCCCAGAGCGAGAGCCCCGCAGAGGAACAGGACCTGACCTTCATCGTGGGCTATACGCAGCCCGCAGTGACCCTGAACCCGTTCAAGCAGATCCTCACGTCAGAGTACGAGATCAACAGCCTGCAGTATCCGATGCTGTTCAACTTCGACAAGGACACGCTCGTAGCGGCAACCGGCGGGCTCGCCGAGGAGCTGCCGAGCGTCGAGAACGGCGGCATCTCCGACGATGGGCTCACCTACACGATCAAGATCCGTGACGGTCTGACATGGAGCGACGGCGAGCCGATCACCGCGCACGACGTCGCGTACACCTTCAACACCATCCTCGATCTGGGGTTCACGAACTTCACGAATTACCTGCCCTTCACCGACACGATCGAGGCGCCCGACGACACGACGCTCGTGTGGTCGACCACCAAACCGACGTCGGCGCCGTTCGTGCCGCCGTGGATCTTCATCGTGCCCGAGCACGTCTGGAGCCAGTACGAGACGAAGGAAGAGATCCGCAATGCCGAGGTCAACGTCGAGCCGGTCGTTGCCGGACCGTTCCAGGTCACCGAGTACAAGGACGAGGAGTCCGTCACGATCGAGAACATCCCGGGCGAGAGCTGGCTCGGGGAGCCACAACTCGACACGGTGATCTACCAGTTCTTCCAGAACAACGAGACGATGGTGCAGGCGCTCAAGCAGGGGACCATCGACTTCGCCGAGGACATCCCCGCCGACCTGTTCCGGTCGCTCGAAGCGGAGCAGAACATCGAAACGAATGCCGGGGCGGCTCTCCAGTACGCACAGCTCAGCTTCAACATGTGCTTCGAGCAGAAGGTCTGCTCGGCGCCGGATTCCACGAGCACGGGCCCGCAGTACTTCCAGGATCCGGTGGTTCGAGAGGCCGTAGCGATGGCCATCGATCGACAGGCGATCGTCGACCGCATCAAGGGAGGATACGGCACACCGGGGACGACGATGGTCGGTCCGACCGCGGCGTACTGGCACTGGGAACCACCTGAGCCGTATCAGTTCGATATCGAAGGTGCGAACGAGCTCCTCGAGGGGGCCGGATACACCGATTCCGATGGCGATGACGTTCGCAACGATCCGGCCAGCGGCGACAACCTCGAGTGGCGCTTCTACGTCCCCACCGATGACTCCGATCGCGTGAAAGCCACCAGGCTGATCGCGGGATGGCTGAACCAGATCGGGATCAAGACCTCGCCTCAGCCGGTCACGGTGGCGAAGATCACCGACATCTGGTACGCGAACGACTACGACATCTACTCATGGGGCTGGGGGCCGGACCCCGATCCTGACTTCATCCTGTCGACGTACACGACCGATCAGTGTCTCGTGTGGAGCGACACCTGCTGGTCCAACGAGGAATACGACCGACTCTATACGGAGCAGCAGACCGCATCCACGATCGAGGAGCGCAAGGCGATCATCGAGGAGATGCAGCAGATCTTCTACGAGGAGAACCCCCAGATCGTCCTCTACAACTGGAACGACCTCCAGGCCTACCGATCCGACCGGTGGGAGGGCTTCGTGTCCTCTCCGAAGCCCGATGCCGAGGGCAACGGCGGCAGCTTGCTGTTCCAGTACACGAACTACTCGTACATCTCGATCCGGCCGGTCAGCGAATCGGCAGGTACCGTTGGCGGCAGCGGCGGCATCCCTGCCTGGATGTGGGGCGCGATCGCCGTGGCGGTCGTCGTGGTGGTCGGCGTCGTGATGGCTCGCCGGCGTCGCGATGACGAGGACCTGGCGTGAGGGTCGAGGACTAGCGGACCGCGAGGAGTGAGGGCAGCGTGGGGAGTCGCCGGTACGTCCTGAAGAAGGTCGCGCAGGCACTCCTCACGTTGTTCTTCGTGCTCGTCTTCAACTTCTTCTTGTTCCGGATCCTGCCGTCGGATCCCGTGAAGTTCCTCACACGTGGGGCGGGGCTGCAGATCAACGCGGTCGAACAGCAGGAACTGCTGCGGGAGTTCGGTCTGGACAAGCCGGTCTTCCCGGCACAATTCATCGACTACATGGGCGACACGCTGCGCCTCGACTTCGGCACGTCGCTCACCGTGCAGTCGGGGCGACCGGTGCTCGAGGTCTTCACCGGCTTCATGTGGCCGACCCTGCTGCTCGTCGGGGTCTCGACGGTCACCGCGGCGCTGCTGGGCATCTGGATGGGCATCCGGGCGGGATGGCGCCGAGGAGGCTACTTCGACCGGACGTCGATGGGTGTGTCGCTCGTGTTCTACTCGATGCCCGAGTTCTGGCTCGGGATGCTGCTGCTGATCCTATTCTCCGTGAACCTCGGCTGGTTCCCGGTGGCCGGGCGCGAGACCCTCGGCGCGAACTACACCGGGTTCGCGGCGTTCGCCGACACGCTGAACCACCTGTTCCTTCCGGCACTGACGCTCACGCTCGCGTACATGGGCGAGTACTACCTCGTGATGCGTTCGTCGCTGCTCGACGTGCTCGGTGAGGACTTCATCCAGACGGCGCGCGCGAAGGGCGTGCGGGAGAAGCTCGTGCTGAACCGCCACGCCGTGCGCAACGCCCTGTTGCCCACGATCAGCCTGATCGCGTTGTCGTTCGGATTCGTGCTCGGCGGGGCGATCACGGTCGAGGTCGTCTTCAGCTACAAGGGGCTCGGCGGCCTGACCTACGAGGCGATCCAGAGCCAGGACTTCCCGCTGCTGCAAGCGATCTTCCTGTTCGCCAGCGCAGCCGTGATCTTCATGAACCTGCTCGCCGATCTCGTCTACGGGCACTTCGACCCCCGGGTCCAGGAGGCATGACATGCAAGCGCCGCCACTGAGACCGGGGGGCGATCCGCAGCTCATCGCGCCCGAGCCCCCAGAGAGCCTTCCCGAGCTCCGCAGCCCCCGCCGGATCCGTTGGACCCGCCGGCGCATCGCCCTGAAGCGCTTCTGGAGGCAGTACCGCCGCAGCAAGATGGGCATGATCGGCCTCGCGATCCTGATCTTCTTCATCGGCATGGCGATCTTCGCGGTGGTCGCCGACCCCTCCGGCGCGGACCCCTCGAAGACCAGCGGCCCCGTGCTGTCGCCGCCCTCCCGTGAGTACCCCCTCGGCACCGACAACTTCGGTCTGTCGGTGCTCACGCTCGTGATCCAGGGCTCGAAGATCTCGCTGCTCGTGGGGCTGACGGCGAGCGTGATCTCGATGTCGATCGGCGCGACGGTCGGCATCGTCGCGGGATACCGAGGCGGCGCGATCGACACGTTCCTGATGCGGATCACCGACTTCGGGCTCGTGATCCCGTGGCTCGTGCTCGCGATCGTGCTCGCGAGCATCATCGGTCAGTCGCTCGGCGCGATCATCCTCGTGATCGGCGTGACGTCGTGGCCGGCGACGGCTCGACTCGTGCGCGCGCAGGTGCTGTCGATCCGCGAACGCCCCTACATCGAGCGGGCGCGGGCGCTCGGCGCGTCGAACCGGCACATGATCTGGCACCACGTGCTGCCGAACTCGATGCCCGTGATCTTCGCGAACACGATCCTCACGATCGCGATCGCCATCCTGTCCGAGGCAGCGCTCACGTTCCTCGGTCTCGGCGACCCTACGAACCCGTCGTGGGGCTCGATGCTCGACGCGGCCACCGAGGCCGGCGCGACCACGCTCGGGGCGTGGTGGTGGATCGGCGCGCCCGGAGTGTGCATCACACTGGTCGTGCTGGCATTCACGATGTGTGGATTCGCGATGGACGAGATCATCAACCCGAAGCTAAGGGATCGATGAACGTCACACGGGGAGCGTGCGCATGAACGACGTCCTCAGGCTGGACGACGTCCACATCACCTACCACACATCGACCGGCGGCGTGCCAGCAGTGCGCGGCGTCGACATGACCGTGCGCAAGGGCGAGGTTGTTGGCCTCGCCGGCGAGTCCGGGTGCGGGAAATCGACGATCGCCGGCGCGATCCTGCGCCTGCTCCCGTCGAAGACGAAGATCGAGGGCACGATCACGCTCGACGGCGAGAACGTGCTCGAGATGAAGCCCGGCCGGCTCCGCGCCGTGCGATGGACCGGTGCCTCGATCATCTTCCAGGGCGCGATGCACGCGTTGAACCCGGTGAAGCGCGTCGGCGACCAGATCGCCGAGGCGATCGTCGTGCACCAGCAGTCCGCCGAGAAGGAGGCTCGCGTGCGAGTGGGGAGCCTGCTCGAGCAGGTCGGACTGCCGTCGCGCCGTATGCGGGACTACCCGCACGAGCTCTCCGGCGGCCAGAAGCAGCGAGTGATGATCGCGATGGCCCTGGCCTGCTCTCCGTCGCTCGTGATCGCCGACGAGCCGACGACCGCGCTCGACGTGATGGTGCAGGCCCAGGTGCTGCGGCTGATGAAGGAGCTCCAACGCGAGCTCGGCCTGTCGATGATCTTCATCACCCACGACCTGTCGGTGCTCGTCGAGACGTCCGACCGGCTCGCGATCATGTACGCCGGGAAGATCGTCGAGGAGGGTCCCGCCGACAAGGTGTTCCACTCGCCCCAGCATCCCTACACCGAGGCGCTGGCCGCGGCGTTCCCCGAGATCGGCGACGACCGCTTCCGCGGCAAGCCGTTGGGGCTCGGAGGCGATCCGCCCGACCCCGCCGACGTACCGTCGGGATGCTCGTTCCACCCACGGTGCCCGAAGGCGTTCGAGGACTGTCCGACGATCGAACCGGACCTCTACCCCGCCGGCGAAGGGCGTCGAGCCGCGTGTCTGCTCGTGCCGGCCGCGAAGGAACGAGCCGGAGCCCACCCATGAGCCAGGCCGAAGCAGCCACCGCCGGCCCGGCCGGCTCGTCCGAGCCCGAGGTCGTGGTCGAGGTCCGCGACCTGCGGGTCACGTTCCAGGGTCGGGTGGGCTTCTTCGAGGGGCTGCGCGGCAGGAAGGGCACCGTCTCGCGCGCGGTCGACGGTGTCTCGTTCGAGCTCCGGCGGGGCGAGGTCATGGCGCTCGCGGGTGAATCCGGGTGCGGCAAGACCACGATGGCCCGGGCGATCATGGGTCTGCAGCCCGTCGACGGAGGCGAGATCCTGTACGAGGGCAAGCTCCTCCCGCGCGATCTCAAACCGTACCGTCGAGAGGTCCAGATGGTGTTCCAGGATCCGACGGGCACGCTGAACCCTCGACAGACGATCTACGAGATCATCGCGGAGGGGCTTCGCATCCACGGCATCGACCGCGGACCAGACGACGAACCGGAGGAGCAGCTCGTGGCGCGAGCGCTCTCACGGGCCGGGCTGCGTCCGCCGGAACGGTTCTTCCTGCGTTACCCGCACGAGCTCTCGGGCGGACAGCGGCAACGGGTCGTGATCGCCGGTGCCCTGGTGCTGGAGCCCGAGGTGATCGTGGCCGACGAGCCGGTCTCGAACCTCGATGCCTCGGTCCGGGGAGAGATCCTGCAGCTGCTGATGAAGCTGCGCGACGACCTCCACCTGACGATCATCATCGTCACGCACGACCTCGGCCTCGCGTGGACGGTGGCCGACCGCGTCGCGATCATGTACCTCGGCCGCATCGTCGAGATCGGTCCGGCCGAGGACGTGCTGCTGCGCCCCGAGCATCCATACACGAAGGCATTGCTCGACGTCGTGCCCGAAGCCGGCGGCCTCGACCGACCGATCCTCACGGGAGAGCCGCCCGATCCCACCCGGATCCCGCCGGGATGCCGCTTCCATCCTCGTTGCCCCGTGGTCGTCTCGGGCCGGGCAGCCGAGCTCGGGATCGAGGACCGGTGCCGCACCGAAGACCTCGCGTTGCAGGACGTCGCGCCGGGACACGCCGCGGCGTGCTACGAGGCGTTCGCTCGGCACGGCTTGGAGGCGACCGCCGCCGGCTGATCGGGATCAGGACACGGCCGAGCCCGTCTCGGGCGCGGCCGGCGCGCCGTCGGGGGCCTCGTCGCCCTTCAGCACCCCGAGGATCGCTTCCATCTCGGTATCGGACACCTTCGCGTCGCGGGCGGGGTCGCCGGCCTCCTGCGCCCGGACCGTCGCGAGCATCGTGCGCAGATTGGACTCGGCCATCTCGGCCCGCGACTCGAGCTCGCGAACCTTCTCGGCCAGCCCGCGCGCACGACCCTCGGCCTCGTCACGCGCCTGACGCGCTTCGCGGGTCTCTTCGCGCGCGGTGCGGAGCGCCGCTCGCATCTCGGCCGACTCCCGTCCCACCTCGACCAGACGGTCGACGACCGCCCGACCGAAGTCGGAGTAGCGAGCCGAGCCGGCGTCCCCCCGCCGGGCCCCCGTGGTCGCTCGGGAGCGCCCGGACTTGCGCGGGCGCCGGCCGATCGATTCCTTCTCCCCGGCGGCGACCGGGCGGACCTCGAGCAGCCGATAGGAGCCCTGCGCGGGCTCGAGTCGCTTCCGCGCGATCAGGGCGCGCACCGCGCGGGCGGTCGAGAGCGCGTCGGGGAAGCCCAGCTCCCGCCCGATCTCGGCGGGCGTCACAGCCATCACGTCGCCGACGGCCGTCCGCGTGGCGACAGCCGACAGGAAGGCGTTGACCCGATCGAGGCTCTGCTCGTTCACGCGGGTATCATGCCCGACAGCGGGCGACACGGCCAGTGGGGTTGCACCGGAACGCTCCACCCCATCCGACCGATAGGCTGCATGCATGACGGGGCGTTCCGGCACAACACCTCCCACGCCGCTCGCCGGCCTGCGCATCCTGGATCTGTCGCGCGTGCTCGCCGGTCCCCTCGCCACGATGATCCTCGGCGACCTCGGAGCCGACGTGATCAAGGTCGAGCGGCCCGGAGAGGGCGACGACACCCGTAGTTGGGGCCCGCCGTTCGCCGGCGACGACGCCGCCTATTTCCTGTCGCTCAATCGGAACAAGCGCTCCGTCGCGCTCGACCTGAGATCGGCCGCCGGGGTCGACCGCATCCGCGGGCTGGCATCGGACGCCGACGTGCTGATCGAGAACTTCCGGCCCGGCTTGATGCGGGAGCTGGGCCTCGCGCTCGAGGACCTACGCGGGGCGAACCCGCGCCTGGTGACGTGCTCACTGACCGCCTTCGGCGACGATGCCCCCGGAAGCGCCGCCCGCCCCGGCTACGACATCATCGTCCAAGCGCTCAGCGGCCTCATGAGCGTGACCGGCGAGCCCGGCGGCGAGCCGGTGAAGGCGGGCGTCGCGCTCCTCGACGTGGTGACCGGGCTCCAGGCGGCGATCGGCATCCTGGCGGCGCTCGCCGAGCGTGACCGGGCCGGCGTGGGGCGCCATGTCAGCGTGGCACTGTTCGACGCCAGCGTCGCCGCGATGGTGAATCAGGCGGCCAACACCCTGATCGGCGGCATCGTGCCGACGCCGCTGGGCACGCAGCACCCCAACATCGTGCCGTATCAGGCCTTCCATGCCTCGGATCGCCCATTCATCCTCGCCGCGGGCAACGACCGGCTGTTCCGGCGCTCGTGCGAGGTCATGGGACACCCCGAGTGGGCCGACGACGCGAGGTTCGTGACGAACCGGGATCGCGTGGCGAACAGGTCGGAGCTCGTCTGGATGCTCACGGCGGTGTTCGCGACCCGGCCCGCCGCGGAGTGGCTCACGGCGTTCGAGGGCGCGGCCGTGCCGTGCTCGCCGATCCGGACGATGGACGAGGTGTTCGCCTCACCCGAAGGTGCCGCCCTCGTCGATCGCGTCGACGACCCGGGTCGCGGCGGATCGCTGCGACTCGTCGCGAACCCGCTCCGTTTCGACGGGCAACGACCCGCGACGAGGCTCCCGCCTCCTTCGCTCGGCGCCGACGACGACGCGGCGTGGGAACCGTGAGCGACGCCTCGCGGCTCGCCGAGGCCTGGGCCACGGACCTGGCCTCGTGGGCCATCCCCCGGCCGATCCTCGATGCGGCACCGGAGTCGCCGTTCGGCTTCCCGGCGGAGCCGTTCGTGCGCAGGGGCGAACGGACGGTCGGGCGGGCGCACGAGGAGCCGACCTCGACGACCCGGCGAGCCGTGGAGGCTCTGGGCGACGGCGGCAGGGTGTTGGACATCGGCGTGGGCGGCGGCGGCACCAGCCTGCCCGTGGCCGAGCGATGCACGCGGCTGGTGGCGGTCGACGGTCAGCCCGACATGCTCGAGGCGGTCGTCCGCCGCGGCGCCGAGCTGGGCATACCCGTCACGACCGTGCTCGGGCGTTGGCCGGACGTGGCACCGGAGACACCCGAGGCCGACGTCGCCGTCTGCGGCCACGTCGCGTACAACGCCCCGGACCTCGCCGCGTTCCTCACCGCGATGTCGTCGCACGCCCGACGGCGCGCCGTGCTCGAACTCACCGATCGTCACCCGCTCTCGTGGATGAACGACCTGTGGCTGCGCTTCCACGGGGTGACACGCCCGGACCGTCCGACCGCTGACGACGCCCACGCGCTGAGCCGGGCCCTGGGTTTCCCATCACACCGCGAAGACCGAACGGATCCGCATGAGGCCGCGGGGGGCGGGTTCGAGCGGCGCGAAGACGCCGTCGCGCTGGTCAGGCGCAGGCTGTGCCTGACAGCCGACCGAGACGACGAGATCGCCGACGCGCTCGGGGCGAGGCTCCGCCAGCACGACGGGCTCTGGAGCTCCGGACCGAGCGCACAGCCGGTCGTCACGCTCTGGTGGGACACCCGTTGACGGGCTACTCGGCCCGCCGGGTCAACACGACGGTCCCGGCCGATCCGAACGTGCCTTGTCCGCCGTCGGGGAACTCGACGTCGAAGGTGGCGGTCGCGCCGTCTTGCGCGGGCAGCCGCAGCCTCAACCTCGGGATCGTGTCGAGGAATCCGCTCAGCTCCTGCGCCCCCGCGGGGTCGCGGCTCGTCTCCTCGAGGCGGAACCGAAGCTCACCTCCACGGGTGGCCCCGATCGCCCGGAGTTCGACGCGCTCGGCCTGCACCTGTGCCGTGGGCTCGTCACACCGCAGCTCGCCCCGCAAGGTCGCGGCCCCGGCCCCGTCGATCGGCCCGTCGGTCGCCGGGATGCCCACGTCGATGCGCCAGCTCGCCGCGCACCGTCCGCCGACGAACAGGTCGTGCGACGTGCGAGCATCGATGCGGACGAGCCACGAAGCACCCGGATCCGGCTCGGGTGTGCTCCCGCCGCCGCCCGATCGCACGCCGGGATCGTCGACCCCCGGAGGGAACGGGTTCGTGTTGGCGGCGACGACGGCGCCCACGGCCGCGCACAACGCGAACACGAGCACCCACACCGTGACCTTCACGAACCGCACGGGATCGACCCTATCGCGAGGGAGCGAGGTTCCTTCGAGCTACCGCGAGCGGCGAGCCACGTAGTCGCGCAGCACGAACTCGCCGACTCGCTCGTCGTCCATCAGGAAGACCCGCCCCTTCGTGAGGCGGGCGAGCCGCTCCATGAACCGGGCCAGGCCCTCGGACTCCTCGAGCATGAAGATGTTGAGGCGCACGTCGGCCTTCGCCAGGCGCAACGCCTCGGCGAGCGTGAGCTCGATCGTCTGGGGGATCGGCGGCCACGAGAAGAAGGCCTGCTCGCCCTCGAGGTGCGCGGTCGGCTCGCCGTCGGTGACCATGATCACCTGGCGCGTCGCGCGTGGGTGTTGCGAGAGCAGCCGCCCCGCGAGCATGAACGCGTGCTGCATGTTCGTGCCGTACACCCGCTCGAACCCGGGCGCCGTGAGGTCCTCGGGCCGTAGCCGTCGCGCGTAGTCGCTGAATCCGACCAGGTAGAGGGTGTCGTGCGGGTAGCGGCCCTCGATCAGGGCGTGCAGGGCGAGCGCCATCTTCTTCGCATGGACGAAGTGGCCGCGAAGCGGCATCGAGAACGACAGGTCGAGCAGCAGGGCGGTGGCGGTCTCGGTGCGTTGTTCGGCTTCGGCGATCTCGAAGTCGTCGGGCCGAAGCCGTATCGGCTCACCGGGCTCCGTTCGCGTGACGGCGTTGAACACCGTGCGCTGCACCGCGAGCTGCCCGTGATCGCCGAACTCCCACGGGCGCGTGGCGCCGGTCGGCTCGGCGAGCCCCCCGGCGTCGCGAGCCTCGTGGCTTCCCTCTCGGTCTCGCTGCAGGGCCTCGAAGATCCGCGTGAGTGCTCGCTCTCCGAGCTTGCGCGCGCCGCGCGGGGTGACCTCGAGATGGCCGTGGCGGCGCTGCACGAGCCCCGTCTCCTCGAGCATCCGCTCGATCTGCTTCAGCCGGCGCAGGTCGTGCGCCGCCGTGTCGCCGAGCGTTCGCCGCACCGCATCCTCGTCGACGTCGTCGAGTGAGGCACCCGCGTAGTCGCCACGCATCGCGCGGTCGAGCTCTTCGTAGTCGTGCAGGCGTTCCATCGCGTCGACGGCCCCCGACATCGGCATGGCCCGCCCCTCGCCGAGCCCCTGGTCGTACCCCTCGTCCCATGCCATGCCGGGGAAAGCCTCACGCAGGTTCGCGCCCAACCGGTCGACCTCGAACGCGAGGTCCATGTCCTGCATCACCTGCTCGGCGAGGCGAGCGAGCTCGTCGCGCTGCTCGGGCGAGAGCGATGCCATCAGGGCGCTCATCGCCGCCATGCGGCGGGCCATGTTCTCGAGCAGCTCCTCGAGCGTCCTCGGATCGTCGGGGAACAGGTCGCCGTGGCGAGCCATGAAGTCCTCGAACGCCGGCTGCGTGTCCTCCCCTCGCTCGCGCATCTCGATCAGGCCGTTGAGCTCGGAGAGCATGTCCTTGAATCGAGCCAGATCCTCGGGCGTCATGTTCCGCATGCCCTCGGCCATCTGCCGGAAGTAGGAACCCATCACCTGCTCGCGGATGTGCTCCTGCAGCTCGTCGAACATGCGCTGTGCGGTCGGATCGACGAACCGGTACTCCCGCAGCTCGCCGATCTGACCGGGCGCGTCGGGTGGCAACGCGTCGAGGAACCCCTCGCGCATGCGCGCGTCGTCGTCGTCGCGGAAGCTGAGCTCGGTTCGCTCGCGTTCGAGGATCTCCTCGAGGCGCTCCCGGACGTCCTCGAGCGGCCCGGTCAGGTCGAGCAGCTGCTCCTCGCGCTCGCGCTGCTGCCGCAGGCGCTGCCGCAGCGCGTCCATGCCGGAGAACCGGCCCTGCATGCCGCGGCGAAGCAGGCGCTGCAGCGCGTGGTCGGCCCCCGTGCCCATCAGGATCTCGTCGGCCAGCTCCTCGAGCACGTCGGCCGCCGGCACGTCGGGGCCGAAGGGGTCCTGGGTGCCGTCCCAGCGCGAGTAACGGAAGCGCATGCGTTCAGCGTACGCGCGCCCGCGTGGAAGGCCGGCGACTCAGCCGATGCCGAGCCCGGTCATCAGGCCGCGGAGGGTCAACCCGAAGCAGATGAACGCGGCGAACGCGAACGGCACCCACGGCTGGATCGGCTTGGCGCCGGGCTGGGTCTTCTGCAGGTCCCGAGCGAGCGTGTGCGCGATGATCAGGATCACGATCGGTCCGAACCCGTAGACGTAGTGGAGCCACTCGGTCGGCCTGCGCCCGATCAGCAGCAGCACGATGCCGATCAAGGCCTGCAACCCGGCCGCGACCTGGGCGACCGAGAGCCATCGCCAGTACAGCTCGCCCGGGCCGCGCCGCGCGATCCAGGCTCCCAGCGGCCAGAGCCACCCGATCGCGAACAGCGCCACCACCGAGAACCCGACCCAGGTGTGGACCTCCGTCATCGCGCCCGGATACTACGCGGCGCCGTGCTCAGGCGGCCTCTGGACCCGAATACCGCGCGGTGCGGTCGCCGCCGTCCTTGTTCAGTCGGCGGGACAGGTGCAGGCCCTCGAGCGCGAACTCGAGCGCGCTCGCCGCGACGCCCGGGCTCTCCTCCTCCACGCCGAGACGATCGAGCAGCTTGGCGAGTCCGGGCAGGTCGCCGATCGCGCCGAGCAGGTCGCCAGCCGGTGTGAGCTCGCCGGTGTCGACCGCGAGGCCCTCGTCGAACCGCTCCAGCAACGGCGCGAAGTCATAGCCCGACAGACGGCGCCGGAACACCTCGAGCTCGGCGGTGCGGACCGCGCGCAGCAGGATCTCGGGCTCGCGGCCTTCCTCGATCGTGTCGAACTCGACCCGCCCCTCCGAGCTCATCAGCACCGCGGGAAGGTCGACCACGCGGGGCACCGCTTCGGGCTCTCCGGTGCGCGCGGCTCGCCGGACCGCCGCGGCCTGCAGGGTCTCCAGGTTGCCGATCGAGTACCGCACGCTGATGCCGCTGCGATGGTTCACGTGCTGGGACCGGCGCAGCTCGGCCGTGAGCGCGGCCACGACTTCCTTCATGAAGACCGGCACGCGCACGGGCACGGCGCCGCTCGGCGAGGTGGCCTCTTGATCCATGATTCGGATCTCTTCCCGGAGGGTCTCGGGGTAGTGGGTGCGGACCTGCGTGCCGAAGCGGTCTTTCAGCGGGGAGACGATACGGCCGCGGTGCGTGTAGTCGTCGGGGTTCGCGGTCGCGACGAGCAACATGTCGAGCGGGAGCCTGATGCGGTACCCGCGGATCTGCACGTCGCGCTCCTCGAGGATGTTGAACAGCGAGACCTGGATGCGTTCGGGCAGGTCGGGGAGCTCGTTGATCGCGACGATCCCACGGTTCGTGCGCGGGATCAGTCCGTAGTGGATCGTGCCCTCGTCGCCGAGGTAGCGGCCCTCGGCCACCTTGATCGGGTCGACGTCGCCGATCAGGTCGCCGACGCTCGTATCGGGCGTCGCGAGCTTCTCCGCGTACCGATCGCCGCGATGGATCCAGACCAGCGGGGTGTCGTCGCCGCGTTCCTCGACGAGCGCGCGGCCGTGCGCGCTGATCGGCCGGAACGGGTGATCGTTCGTCTCCGTCCCCTCGATCGCCGGCGCGACCTCGTCGAGCAGCCCGACCAGCGCACGCACGAGGCGCGTCTTCGCCTGGCCACGCTCGCCCAGCAGGATCAGATCGTGGCCGGCGAGGATGCCGCGCTCGAGCGCCGGAAGCACGGAATCGTCGAAGCCGACGAGCCCGCGGAACATGTCCTCATCGGCGGCGAGCTTCTCGAGCAGGTTCTCGCGGAGCTCCTGTTTCACCGTGCGATCGGGGAAGCCGGACGCTCGCAGGGCGCCGAGGGTCATCGGGAGATCGGTCATCACGACCAGGGTAGCCCCAACCGGTCACAAGGCCGGCGCCGAACGGATCAGGTCGAGCTGCGAAGCGCCATGTCGGCTCCGCCGAGCGCCTTCGCGAGCTGCAGGGGCGTGCGACCGTCGTGGTTCTCGTGAGCTGGGTCGGCCCCGTGTCCGAGCAGGAGCTGCACGATCGCTCCTTCGCCTCGGGTGCGCAGCGTCGCGCACCACAGCGGCGTGTTGCCGTCCACGTCCTCGTCATCGACCGGCGCGCCATTCGCCAGCAGCAGCTCGGCCACGGCCACGGAGCACCCCTGCGCGGCGTAGTGCAGGGGTGTCTGGCCGTCGTGGTCGTCGATGCGGACGTCGCTGCCCGTATCGACCAGCTCTCGTGCGCGATGGAGGTCACCGAACAGCGACGCGTAGTGCAGCGGCACTCGGCCCGACACGTCTGCGGGCGGCCGATCGTCAACCAGAGCCATAGGGTCCGTATCGGCGGCGCGGCCCCCGCGCTGAACTGCCCCCGCGCCGAAATGCCTCCTCGCCGATCTGTCCCACGCCGCTGGTAGCGTCGCCTGCATGGCAGGAAGGGACGACCCGCTCGCCGGGCTGAACCTCGCCCAACGGCAGGCGGCGGAAGCCGTCCGTGGTCCTGTCGCGATCCTCGCGGGCGCAGGCACCGGCAAGACCACCACGATCACCAATCGCATCGCCCACCAGGTGCACGTGGGTGCGTTCGAGTCGTCCCACGTGCTCGCGGTCACGTTCACCGAGAAGGCGGCCGGCGAGCTCAAACGGCGGCTGGCGCGGCTCGGCGTCGAAGGCGTCGAGGCGCGCACGTTCCACGCGTCGGCCCTGCGGCAGCTCGGCACGCTCTGGCCCAGGTATGCGGGGCGGGAGCTTCCCGAGGTGCTGAACGCCAAGGCGCAGGTCCTGAACCCGATCGCGAACGGGCTTCCCGGCGCGTACCGCTTCCTGCCGCGGCGCGAGCTGGCCGGCGAGATCGAGTGGGCGAAGAACCGCCTCGTGGACCCGGCCCACTACCTCGAGGCGCTCGAGGCGGAAAACCGCACGCCCCCGCTGCCCCCCGACCTGATGCAGCGCACGTTCATGGCGTACGAGCGCACGAAGGGCGACCGCCGCATGGACTTCGAGGACATGCTGCTGATGCTGGTGCGCCTGTTGGGTGACGAACCCGAAGCCGCACGCCTCGTGCACGACCGATTCCACGCGTTCACGGTCGACGAATACCAGGACGTGAACCCTCTGCAACAGGCCCTGCTCGATCGATGGCTCGGGGGTCGCGACGAGCTCTGCGTCGTCGGCGACGACTACCAGACGATCTACACGTTCACGGGTGCCTCCCCCGAGCACCTGCTGACGTTCGCCGACCGGTACCCCCATGCGACCGTCGTCCGCCTCGAGGAGAACTACCGTTCCTCGCCGCAGGTGCTCGCGGTCGCGAACGCGCTCGCCCGCTCGCTCGGTGGGTTCGACAAGACGCTCCGTGCGACCCGAGGCGACGGTCCGAACCCGACCGCACGCACCCTGTCCGACGCCGACGCGGAGGTCGCGTTCGTCGTCGGCGAGACGCGCCGCCTGCACGACGCCGGGGTGTCGTGGGAGCAGATCGCCGTGCTCTACCGCATCAACGCCCGCTCCGAGGCATACGAGGAAGCCTTCGCCGCGGCCGGCGTGCCCTACCAGGTACGAGACGGGTCCTTCCTTCGTCGGCCCGGCCCGCGCGGCGTGATCGCGCGGTTGCGCCGGGCCGAGGGCGGCGACGACGGCGTCGCCGGGGTGGTCGAGGCGATCACCGACCGGATCGGGTTCATGCCGGGCGGCGTCGGCGACGACGCCGGGGAGGAGGAGGCCACACGCCAGGCCGACCTCGGGCGCCTGCGCGCGCTCGCCGCCGAGTACGCCGACGCGGCCGAACACGATGCGACCATCGTCGGATTCCTCACGGAGCTCGAGCACCGGTTCGCGGCCGAGCGCGAAGGACGCGGCGTGCAGCTCATGACGTTCCACCGGGCGAAAGGGCTCGAGTTCGACGCGGTGTTCCTGCCCCGGCTGCTCGACGGTGAGCTTCCCTACCGGGCGCGCAGATCCGAGGCCGACCCCGACGAGGAACGGCGCCTGCTGTACGTGGGCATCACGCGTGCACGCGAGCACCTGTTCCTGTCGTGGCCGCGCGAGCCGCGCACGGCGCCGAGCCTGTTCCTCCGCGAGATCGGCGTCGTGAAGACCGAGGCCCTGAGGCCGGCTCCTGCGGCACGGTCGAAGCGGGCGCCCGTCGCGGTCGCGGGTGGCGGCGCGCCGCTGTTCGACCGGTTGAAGGAGTGGCGCCGGTCACGCGCTTCCACCGACGGCGTGCCCGCGTACGTCGTCTTCCACGACGCGACGCTCGCCGAGATCGCCGAGCGGAAGCCGCGCGACTGGGCCGATCTGGCCGGCGTGCCGGGCGTCGGTCCGGCCAAGCTCGATCGTTACGCCGACGAGGTGCTCGCGATCGTGGCCGCGGGCTAGCCTTATCTGGACTAGTTGTCGAAGATGCGGGAGGCGAACAAGGCACCGGCCACGAGCGGCACCGCGACCGACAGCAGCCTCAGCGCCCCCTCGGGGGCGTCCCGCAACGAGCCCGCGTCGAGCGGCTCACGGGTCCCGTCGTCGAGCTCGAGCTCACCGTGAACCCCCACGACGTGCCGGCGCAGCCGGCGCACGGGGGTCGACAGCACCCGCTGCGCCCCACTCAATACGGCGCACGCGGCGGCGGCGGCGACCGCGGCGACGCTCAACGACCCGGCCTGGGCGAAGGAGGCGGTCAGCACGGGGAATCCGCCCCAGGCGAGGGCGAACCACCGATCGGAATGGAACGCGCCTCCGAACAGCTCGAGGTTGTACGCCACGACCAGGAACGCCCCCGCCGCGATGAACACACCGATCCACGGCGAGACCTGCACCATGCCGTCGATGCCGAGCGCGACGGCTCCCGCGAGCCCGGCGACCGCCACACCCACGAGCACGCCGCCGGGGATGCGCGTGCGGAGAGGTCTGCCGTTCAGCTCGTCGAGCGCGTGCGCGGCGAGCCCCATCGCGAGGAAGAACGCCAGCAGCGTTTCGCCGAGCCATCGCAGGTTCACGTCGGGAACGAGCGACGCGCCGATCACGACGTACGAGAGGTGCCAGACCGTGTAGGGCGGGTGGAGCAGGGTCCACCAGTCGCGCCACCCCCCCTGCGCGAGCGCGTAGAACGCCGGACGTTCGGGGCCGACCCCCTCACCCACCGCGCCGCCCCTCCTTCACACCCCAGATCACGACGGCCGCCCCGAACGTCAGCTCACGAGATCGCACGTGCCGGATCCCGGCTTCCTGCCACCACCGCACCTGCTCGGGAAGCGGCGCTCGCGTTTCGAGCCGGCTGATGCTCGGGCCGAGGAACACCCCGGTGCGACGCCACTGCGGCGAGACGAACGAGCCGAGCACCGGCAGCACGCCCCGCGTGTACGCGTACCAGCCCGCACGCACCAGCGGTTGCTGCGGCACGTGGAACTCGAGCGAGGCGATGGTCCCTCCGGGCCGCACCACCCGCGCCAGCTCGCGCAGCGTCGCGGACGGATCGTCGACGTAGCGCACGAGGTAGGTGAACGTGAGGGCGTCGAACGCATCGTCCGGGAACGGCAAAACCTCGGCCCGGCCGAGCACCGGGACGATCCGGTCGGCCAGGCCGGCTTCCTCATCGGCCGGCAACCCCGCTCGCAGCATGCCTTCGCTGGGGTCGAGCGAGACGACGTTGACGCGGAGCCTCGCCGCGAGCTCGCGGGAGACCAGCCCGGTGCCGGCGGCCACGTCGAGCACCAGCGACCCCGGCACCGCGCCGAGCTTGGCGACCATGAAGCGGCGCCAACGGGGGTCCTGCCCGAACGACACCACCGACCCGGCCCACGAATACTGCGGCGCGATGCCCGAGAACAGCTCCGGCGCGGCGTCGCGATCGGATGCCACGGATCAGCCCCCGATGCCGAGCAGCGCCGGCACGTCGGCGAGGGAATCCACGACGGCATCGGGCGCGCCACGTTCGACGTCGGCGGACCGGAACTTCCCCGTGCGCACGAGCACGCCGGCCATGCCGACCTCCCGGGCGCCGCCGACGTCGTTCACGACGTCGTCCCCGACCATCGCGGCGCGGCCGGGCTGCACACCGAGCTCCTCGAGCGCCGCCTCGAAGTACGTCGCCGCGGGCTTCCCGCACACGACCGGCGACACGCCCGATGCGGCCTCCAGGCCAGCGACGAACGCGCCACCGTCGAGCTGCAGCCCGTCCGTCGTGCGCCAGTAGAGGTTCCGGTGCATCGCGACGAAGGCGGCTCCTTCGTTCAACCGGCGGAACACGCGGTTCAGCGTGTCGTAGGAGAAGTCGTCGCATCCGCCGCCGACCACCACGACCTCCGCGTCGTCGACGTCCACGAGCTCGACGCCGGTGAGGTCGGGGCGGGGGTCACCGTCGCTCAGCACGAACACCTTCGCCCCGGGGTGCCGTGACTGGAGGTGAGCCGCGGTGGCCGTGACGGCCGTGACGATCTCATCGGGTGTGAAGTCGAACCCGGCCCCGCGCAGCGTCTCGGCCAACCCCGAGCGCGTATGCGTCGTGGTGTTCGTGAGCAGCCGGAACGGCATGCCCGCAGCGCGGAGCGCGGCAACCGCCTCGACCGATCCGGGCAGGGCGACCCACGACGTGACCAGCACCCCGTCGATGTCGAGCAGCACGGCGTCGACGTCGAGCGCGGCGGTCATGCGCGAAGTCTGCCACGAGCTGGACGCCGCCCGCCCCTTACAGGCGGATGCCGGCGCGCCTGCGCGCTTCGGCGAGATCGGACCCGGGAACGACGCCGCGGCGCCGCAGCATGTGGTCCGTGTAGGGGGCGATGAATCGGTACTTCGAGGGAAGCAGAGGTCGCACCGCCCTGATCGCCGGGAACGTCGCTCGCATCGCCCGCTGCTTCCAGGGCCCGAACGGCAGCCCGTACATCTCGCGGATCCCGGCGGGGAGCGTGCCGTAGGCGAGCCGGGAGACGCCCCGCAGCACTGGCCGCCACTGCGCCTCCTTCGGAGGATCGACGAACAGGTCGAGCACGCGCCGAGCGCCGTCGGTCACCTGCAGCTCGCCGCGATGCTCGAAGGCGCCGAGCCAGGCTCGCAGCTCCTGCCAGGTCGGCGGGATCGACTCGCGGGGCACGAGACACAGCTCGGCGGCGAGCATCTGCTCCTCGTGGAAGCGTTGCCGGCCGGCGTCGTCGAGCTCCCCGACGGTGAGCCGCTCGAACACGATCGCGGAATCCACGAGGCACGCGTGCACGTAGAGCAGCAACTCGGGATCGAGGGCGTCGTACCGTTCGCCGGTCACCGGGTCGATGCCGTTGATGCGGGTGTGCACCTCGTTGATCTTCTCGGCGGCCGCGTGCGCCTCGGCCTTCGAGCCGAAGGTCATCGTGTAGGTCAGGATCAACGTGCGCTGCAGGCGCTTCCACGGGTTCCGCTCGTACATGCCCGTCTGGTTCGCGCCGGCGACCACGAGCGGGTGGGCCGCCTGCATCAGCAGGGCCCGGGCGCCGCCGAACAGCACCGTGACCTCGCGATGCACTCGCCACGAGACACTGCCCGGACCGAAGTAGCCGTCGTCGAAGGTCATCCAGACTGAGGGTACGCACTCCGGGCGGATCCGCGCGGGCGGCTGGACTTGCGCACGGCCGGATGGGACGATCGCGCCCCGCAGAGTCATCTTCCCCAGCATGATCGTCGTCCTGACCGTCGTTCTCATCGGCCTCGTCGCCGGATCGGTGACCGGCGGCAGCGTGCGCAACTTCGAACGGGTCCAGGTGCACTGGTGGGGAGCGGCGATCGCCGGCCTCGCCCTGCAGGTGGCCCCGTTCCGTCGATGGTTCGATGACGACGTCGTGGTCGCTGCCCTGGTGGCCAGCTACGCGCTGCTGATCGCGTTCGTGTGGGTGAACCGCCGGCTACCTGCGGCTCCCTTCTTGCTCGTCGGACTCGCCCTCAACGCCCTCGTGATCGCCGCCAACGGCGGCATGCCGGTCAGCGAGGCTGCGATCCGGGCGACCGGGAGCTCGAGCGACGTGCTTCCATCGATGGTCGACGACGGCAAGCACCACCTGATGTCGTCGTCGGACGTGCTGACGCCGCTCGCCGACGTGATCGGGCTGCCACCGCCCATCGCGACGGTGCTCTCGGCCGGGGACGTCGTCCTCTACGTGGGGATCGTCGCGTTCACCGTGATCGTCATGCGGGGACGCTTCGCCTCGAACCGTCGGCCTCCGGCGTGGATCCAGATGTACCGGGGGAAGCACCTGCCGCGGGAGCACCGCCTGCCCCGCCGGTCACGGACTGAAACGGGGCCTCGCCTTGCAGGAGCGAGCTCGGGAACTTCACCGTGATCGTCGTGCCCTTGCCCGGCTCGCTCTCGACATCGAACGTGCCGCCACCGACCTGAGCACGCTCCCTCATCATCGCGATGCCGAAGTGCCCCTCGGGCCCCGGAGCCTCGGTGTCGAACCCGACCCCGTTGTCCCGGAGCTCGAGCACGATGGAGTCGTCCTGCTCGTGCACCCCGATCCAGAAGTCCGACGCCTGCGCGTGCTTCAGGGAGTTCATGACCGCCTCGCGGGAGATGTGGAAGATCAGCAGCGCGATCGGCGCCGGCAGCGGCATCTCGTCGATGTCGCGGTGATAGGTCACGTCCGCATCGCGCCCGACCTCGTCGGTGAAGGACTCGAGCGCCTCGGCCAAACCCTTGGCCCCCAACGGAGACCGGTGCAGATCGCGGATGAGCGCGCGGATCCGGTCGGAGGTCTCCTGTTTCGATTCCCGGATCTTCTCGAGCTGCCCCCGCACGGCCGGGATGTCGTCCTTCTCGAGCAGCTTGCGCGCGACGTCGACCTGGATCGAGAGCCGGAAGAGCACCTGCGCGAGGTCGTCATGGAGGTACCCGGCGATGGCGAGCCGCTCGTCCGCGCGCTCCTCCGCCATGGCGTTCGAGAGCGTCTTCAGCACCTGCTCCCGGTCCTGCAGTTCCTGGTGCGCCTGCTCCAACGCCTGCGACCTGAAGAACACTTGCCTTGCCAACAGCAACGGAGCTAGGAAGGCGGGGACGGACCACGGCCCGACCTCCACGAAGACGACAGCAAGAGCGAGGCTCAGGATACCCAAGCCCATATATGAAACGAGGAAGTCGCTGAGCTTGCCGACTCTCAACTCCCTGATTACTTCACGAATCGGCATATCCACTCGCATTGACACGAAGACGGTCACCAGAGTGCTGTTCACCACATAGTCGGCGACTGCAGCAAGCGACGCCGCGAGAAGGAGAACCCAGGAGGGCGATCGGGCGTCCTCGGTGAGTGTTGCGAGTGAATGGAAGATCGCGCTCGCAGCCATGACCGAGAGCGCCACCTGGCATCGATTGAACAATGCCCTCAGGAACGAGACCTCACGCTTGAATTCTCGGGGGTCGGATGCGCCTAACAACGCGATCAGAGAAGCCACACCCGGCGGATACAAGATCGCGACCATCAAGAGCAGCGGGAATCCCACACCCATCTGCAGTCCGCGCCACACAGGCACCGCGAGGAGCTCCACCAGTCCGATCAGAAGCGACCAGAGCAGCAACGCTGGCCGGAAGTCTTCCGGGCTCTGTGCGAGTAGCCAAGCGCCTAGACCAAGGGTCGGAAGGATTACAGCAAGCTGGAACACGACGATCCCGGTCGATCGCCAGCGCGATTCGCCCGCCTTTGGTGAGGGCTGCATTGGGCCATCTTGGGGCCAAGCGCCCAGCTTTGGAAGCAGGGCGAGATGGGGATTGGCTCAACCTCGCCGATCTACGTCATTCGACGTAGCGTCATCTCCCCGTTGTCCCCCGACCGGGTGTCCCCCGATAGTTTGAACGCGTCCCCCAGGTGGGGTAGCGTTCGGCACCAGGAAGAGTGAGAGGCACCGTCGGAGAAGGAGAAGGACATGAAGATCGCACGGCGCATCGCCATCGCGCTCAGCTCGCTGCTGGCTGTCGCCCTTGCCGGCGGCGCACACTGGCGCGGCTAAGCCCGCCATCTGCAAAGCGAATCGAGTAGAGGCCCCCCTACGGGGGGGTCTTACTTGTCTGCCGAGGTCCAGGCGTTAGACATCCGGCGGGAGGATGGCGCTGATCATGGTCCCATGACCCAGCTGGGAATCGATGACTACCGTGCCTCTTGCGGCTTCGACACGCTCCGCAATCAGCTGCAACCCGAAATGCTGGCTTCGATTCACCGTGGCCGGATCAAATCCAATGCCGTCATCCTTCACGCTCAGACGTACGAGACCCTCTTCTTGCCGAATGCGAACCTCGATGCAGGATGCCTTTGAATGCCTCGAAGCGTTGGTCAGGGCCTCCCTGACGACTTGATAGGCGAGGAGCTGAGTGAGGTGTGAGGCTTGGATTGGCTGGAAGTCCAGCGAGATCTTGGACGAGCCGGCGCCTTCGAGTTGGCTAGCCAATAGGCGAACTGTCTCCGCCAAGCCGCCAGGACCCAGCTGCGAGCGCCGCAGGTCCCGAACCAAGTCCCGTATCGCGCCTTGGGCAGCTTCTGTCGCCGATAGTAGCTCTGGCAGATCATCATCGAGTTCGAGCAGTCTTCCCCTGCTTAGATCTTGCCTGAGGACTTGTCCCATGAGATGCACTTTGAACAGAGGGGGTAGCACCTCATCGTGGAGCTCTCCAGCCAGCGCCATCCGCTCGTCACGGCGTTCGCTCAGAATCTGGGTCTCAACATCTCGCAGTGCCTCGTCCTTGTCCTGGATACGACGATCAGCTCGCTCGAGCATGTGGCGCTCGTGGAATGCTTGCCGCGCCAATGCGACGGGGGCGGTGAACGCCAGGACCCCGGCTATCCCCCACCCTCGATATGCTGCCCCAACAAGTACGCCAAGGAATCCGAAGCAGAGGTAGGCGACCGCGAAGCTCGAGGCAGACCCAAGCCTCATATCACGGATGACTTGAAGCCAGGGGCGCTGGCTCTTGATGCGCCAGTATGCCGAGACCAACGAGTAGTTCAGGAGCGCGTCGGCAAGAATCGCCATCAAGCCGGGCAGTA
>Ga0210115_1000054_pt1 | contig 25194 bp, 24 predicted proteins | sample MayberryNW_TuleB_2_FD_185526 | JGI IMG/M metagenome (GOLD analysis project Ga0210115, IMG submission 185526) | Wetland microbial communities from San Francisco Bay, California, USA, that impact long-term carbon sequestration - MayberryNW_TuleB_D2... | ecosystem: Environmental > Aquatic > Marine... | reverse complement strand
AGCGCGGCCGGGGAAGCCCGGCGGACGATCCGGCCGGCGGTGAGAGCGTGAGCCGGTACAACGGCGACCCGGTTCGGCCCGGCTGGAGCAGGCGGCCGACCCGACCGGGCATCACCAGCTGCGACCGGGGACCGATTCCGGCGGTGAGCACCTCGTCCTCACCCAGCCGCACCATGAGGACGTAGTGTACTCCCGGCACGCGTGCGACCTGCGCCACCCGTTGCGACTCGTCCGGATCGAGCTCGCGCACCATGGTGGACAGAAGCGACAGCGGCAGATCGAGCGAGTCGAGCGCCAGCTCTTCGATGAGCGAGCCGTTGCTGGTCCAGAGCGCCAGCTGCGAGGGGTAGCCTTGATCGCCCAGGGCGGAGCCGCGCCACAGCGCGTACATCTCCGTGCCCGAGGCCGGCGCAGGCCCATCCACCACCTGCTCGGCGAAGCGCTCCAGCAGCGGAATGGCCAGGGGGTCGGGCTCGTCGCCCAGCCGCGCGATGTCGCGCTCGGCAACCTGGATCTGCCCGCTGAGCTCGGCACCCCAGGTAACGAGCGCGCTGGCGCTGCCGGCCACCAGGGCGATGCCGCTGATCGCGGCCCACCGCGGGGCGGGCATCGCGACGAGGAACAGCGCCGGCGTCCACAGGAACGTGTACCAATCCGGCCACCCGCCTCGCGGGCTCCAGACCAGCACGCCGACCGTCGTCGCCGCCAACGCGATCACGACTCCGCCCGCGATCGACGCCACCGGGGCGTTCTGGGCATCGGACCCGCGGAACAGCGCCGCCGTGGGCAGGATCAGGGCCGTGGACGAGAGCAGGATGGCAAAGTGCCAGCCGAGCCAGAGCGGCACCGACACGCCGCCCGCCGGCGGGGTGATCCCTCGGCCCAGGCTGCTGATGAGATAGGGAGCGGCGAGGAGCAGCAGCGATCCGAGGGCGACCCCGTACCAGCGGCGACGGAGCTGCCGCCGCCAGAGCCACACGCCCGCAATGGTGAGCAAGGCACCCGCGAGCGCCAGCGCGCCTGCCGACCCCGAGAGCGGTCCGAGCAAGGGGCGGAAAAAGGTTGCCGGAGAGAAGAACGGCTGGAGCCGGAGCGCGCCACCGACCGGGGCCCGCACCGCGACCCACAGGAGTGCCGCGAGAACCGCGAAGCGCTGGATGGGGGACGTGGTGAAGGAGAGCGTCAGCCCAGCGGCGATCAGGATCATCCAGATCGCCAGGCGGCTCCCGCCCGCGAACACGCGTTGCTTGGCGGTGCCCTGCTCCGGCGGGATCGGTTGAACACTGAAGAGCAGGCGGCGCCCCGCGGTGGTCGGCTCTTCGTAGTCGAAGACGTCCACGCTGTCGGGTGCGGCGCCGGGAGGGTACACCGCGAGCCCGACCTCGGTGCTCTCTCGAAACCGCTCCGCGAGACTGCGAGCGCGGTCGGGGACCACGGGATGGGCCCACACCAGCACACCGGCCACGGCGGTGCGCCCGTCGGCGGAGTGGCGCCGCGCCTCGAGCACGACGTAATATCCAGTGGCCCGCGCGCCGAGCGAGTCGCCGTCGGCGACCGGTGGGAAACGGTGGCGACCGGCCCAGGCCCAGGGATCGCCCTCGGGATCGAACAGCACGACGCTGACCTCGGTCCCGCCTGTCGGCACCAGCCGTTCCATCAACCGGAGCGCGGCGGCCCGATCGTCGCGCGGCGCGGCCAGGGCGGATTGGGCGAGTCGGTCGGCCTGGTGCAAGGCCCGGTGAAGGTCGCCGTCCAACCGCCTGGAGGCGGCCTCGACCCGCCGCTCGCGCTGCTCCGCCCAGCGGGTCTCGATCGCCGTCAAGCGTGCCTGCGTGACGGCGATCGTCGCGATCAGCCCCACGAGCACAGCGGAGAGGCCCCGGTGTCGCCAGCGGGGCCAGGGGGCGAGCGCCACCAGGCACGCGACGACGGCCACCGCGCCGACCACCACCCATGGGAGCGAGGGCCGTCGCAGCCATTCGGCCGCCGCGACCACGCTCGCCAGTGCCCACACCAGCCACCACGGCGGACGATGACTCAACCCGGACGCCCCTGGCGGATGAAGGAAATGACTCCGACCGCGATCGGAGACCTGCTGGCCCGCCGGCCCACGCTCATCGTACCGGTTGGCACCACCGAGCAGCACGGACCCCACCTGCCGCTCGGCTGCGACACGATCATCGTCGAGCGCCTCGCCGACGATCTGTCGGCCGCCTTCACCGTGCTGCGGGCACCGACCGTCGAGTTCGGAGTGCACGCCGTCTCCCGCCCCCTGCCGGGAGGCGCCGCCCTGCGACATCGCACATTGCACCGTGTCATGAACGAACTTATCGAGTCGTGGGAAGACGGGGCAGGCGTCCGGGAGTTCGTCATCCTCACCGCACAGGCGAGCGAAGCCCATCTCGAGGCGCTGAGCACCATCCGTACCGAGGAGGCCACGGTCCAGGTGGTGGACATCTTCGGCCTGGATTTCGGTCCGCTGCTCGACCAGCCCGGGGGGCCGATCCACGGCGGAGAGCTGGATACCTCGCTGCTGCTCTACCTCGCGCCGGAGCTGGCGCGCATGGACCTGGCGCTCGATTTCGCGCTGACGCCCAAGATGCTCGCGCGCTACCGGCCTGGGCACAGCCGGCGGCTGCCGGAGGGCTCCCCCGGCTCGGTGGGCTATCCCAGCCTCGCGTCCGCCCAAAAGGGGGAGCTTCTGTATAAATTCATCCTCGATCGCATCAGCAGCTACCTGGCCGGAAACTGAGGTGAGCCGAATGGCTGTTCGCGCCGCGGCGCTCTGCCTGCTGCTGGCCCATCAGGTGTCCCCCGCCCTGGCCCAGGCTGCCGCGCCGATCACCCTGATCGTGAGCGAGGGCCCCAAGGAGATCGGGCGCGAGGAGTTCACCCTCACCTCGGGCCGGGGACGCGGAGCATCGGGCACTACGCTGACGGCAACCGCCAAGTACCCGGCCACCGTACCCACGACCCGGCTGACCGCGCTCCTCGAACGGACGCCGGAATCGGCCATCGCGAAGTTTCAGCTCGACGTCGAGAGCTCCAGCGGCACCACCGTCATCCTTGCGGCGGGCACGGGAGCCCGGCTGGTGGTCAGAACCGTGGCGAAAGGCTCGGAGTCCGGCCGTGAGCTTCCCGGCGGACCCGACGTGGTCCTGCTCGATGACCAGGTCTACTCGCTGTACGCGACGGTCGCGGACCTGGCGACGCCGGCAGGCAAGCGGCTCACGGCCATCTTCCCGCGTACCGGTCGGCGGATGGTGTTCACGGCCCAGCGCGACCCCGCGGCCGGCGAGGCCCGCCGGCGGGTGATCCTCACCGGCGATCTGGCCGGCACGCTGGTGACCGACGCGGAGGGTAGGCTCCACAGTCTGGAGCTGCCGGCCCAGAACAGAGTCGTAACGCGGGCGAAGTAGCTCCCCCCTGGCAACTCGCTCTTGAAAGCTTCAATCCCGATCCAGTGTCGCAAACTGAAACCTGTGCGACGCGGCCGCCGTATTGGGCCGCGGTCACGTCCCCAGCGCAAAGGGAATCGTCCATGAATCGTTGGCTCAGTCTCTTCGCCGTCGTATGCATCGCGCCCGTGCGCCTGGAAGCCCAGGACACGACGGTCAGCAAGGCGGACACCGCTCTCACCCCCCGCCCTGCCCCAACGGTCACCCTCGCCCTCCAGGAAGCCCTCGACCAGGCGCGGGCGAACAGCCCGACGTACCGGCAAACGCTGAACGATGCCGCCCCTGCCCGGTGGGGAGTTCGCAACGCCTACGGCAACTTCCTCCCGACCGCCAGCGTGGCCGGCGATTTTGGCTACGTCGGCGAGGGGCAGTCCGACCTCGGCGGTGGCCTTACCGTCGGCACGTCCGCGTTCCTCTCCTCGGGATACAGCCTCGGACTGAACTGGCAGCTCGACGGGCGGGTCCTCTCGGGTCCCGGCCAGCAGAAGGCGCTGCTGAAGGCCACCGAGGAGGACATCACCGGAGCCGGCACCAACCTCCGCTACGAGATCACCACCCAGTACCTCAACACGCTGCAGGCGATTGCCCAGGTGGATGTGGCCCGGCAGCAGGTGGTGCGGAATGCCGACTTCCTGTCGCTCGCGCGCGCGCGCTACCAGGTCGGACAAGCCACGCTCCTCGACGTGCGTCAGGCCGAAGTGGCGAAGGGCCAGTCCGACGTCGACCTGCTGCGCACCACCCAGCTGGAAAACGAGGCGAAGCTGGATCTCCTGCGCCGAATGGGCGTGGAGCCGCCGGTCTCCGTGGACCAGATCGGGCTCACGGATTCGTTCCCCGTGACTCCGCCCGACTTCAAGCTCGACGAGCTGCTCAACCTGGCGGACGAGCAGAACCCTTTGCTTCGCTCCCTCCGCGCACGGCAGGACGCCGCCACCTGGAGCGTGCGGGCGGCGCGCTCGGAGTTCCTCCCAACCCTGTCTGTGCAGGCCGGATGGAGCGGGTTCACCCAGGAGTACACCAACGACAACGTGCTCGTGGGACAGACGCTGTCCCGCTCGCAATTCGACGCGGCGCACTGCCATTACGACAACCAGGTGAAAACGGCGCTCAACCTCGGCGGCCAGGTGGCGGATTGCTTCGGAGCCTTCGGGCTCAACTCCACCGGCACCGCGCTCAACGGGGACGTGGAGAGCTCCATCCGCGACGCGAACAACGTCTTCCCCTTCGACTACACCGGCCAGCCGTTCCGCGCCAACCTCACGATCTCGCTGCCCATCTTCACCGGCTTCTCGCGCTCACTCCGCGTCTCCCAGGCTCGCGCGCAGGAGCAGGACGCCGACGAAGAGGTGCGGGCCCGCAGGCTTCAGGTCCGGAGCGACGTGCAGGCACGTCATCTGGCGCTGAAGGCCGCCTTCCAGGCGATCGCCGTCCAAGAGGCGAACCGCACGGCCGCGCAAGACCAGCTTCGGCTCGCGCGGGACCGCTACCGCTTGGGCGCGGGCACCTCGCTCGAGGTCTCCGACGCGCAGAACGCGGTCCAGCAGGCGGAAGGCGACTACGTGAACGCGGTCTATTTCTACCACAAGGCCATCGTCGCGCTGGAAGCGGCGGTCGGGCGACCCCTTCGCTAGCGAGGAACGCACATGTCGCGTGGGATGAAGGTCGGGCTGATCATCGGGGTACTGGCGCTGGCAGGCGGCGGCGGGATCGCCTACAGCCTGAACAAGAAAAAGAACGCCGGCACCGAGGTCCGCATGGAGCAGGTCGGCCGACGCGACCTGGTCAGCGCCGTCACCGCAAGCGGCAAGATCGAGCCGCAAACCTCGGTAGACATCTCCGCGGACATCACCGGCCGCATCATCGAGATCGCCGTGGAAGAGGGCGACCTGGTGCGCAAGGGTCAGTTCCTGCTCCAGATCGACCCGGCACAGTACCAGGCCGCGGTGTCACGGGCGGAGGGCGTGGTGTCCTCCACCCAGGCCACGCTGCTCCAGGTGCGGGCCAATCGTGACCAGGCCGAGCGTGACTGGAAGCGCGCGGACCAGCTCATTCGGCTGGGACCGAACCTCATCGCCCCTCAGCAGGCTGAGGCGGCCAAGACCGCGCTCGAGGTCGCCGAGGCGACGTATTCGGCGACCCGCGCGCAGCTGGACCAGTCCCGGGCCGGTCTGCAGGAGGCCAAGGACAATCTGGCGAAGACCCGCCTCGTCTCCCCGATCGCTGGCCGGGTCGTGCGGCTGGCCGTGGAGGAGGGCGAAGTCGCGGTGCCGGGCACCTTCTCACGGGAGACCGGTCTGCTGCTCACCATCGCGGACCTGTCCGTCATCCTGGCGAAGGTGCAGGTGGACGAGACCGACGTGGTTCGCCTCTCCGACCGCGACTCGGTCGAGGTGACCATCGACGCCTACCCGGATTCCACCTTCGTCGGTCGGGTGACGCGGGTGAGCCAGAGCGCCAAGCTGACCAGCACCCAGACCGCGTCCGGGTCCAACGACCGCGCGGTGGACTTCGACGTGGAGGTCCGGCTGGACGATCCCCCGGGCGACATCCGGCCCGACCTGAGCTGCACCGCCCGCGTCATCACCGACACCCGCGACAGCGCGCTGAGCATCCCCATCATCGCGCTCACCGTTCGCGATCACGAGCGGGTGCCCAACGAGAACAATCCCGCGCTCGACACGGTCAGCCGCCGGCGGTCGGGCCAGCGGGAGGAAGAAGGCGTGTTCCTGGTGCAGAACGGGGTCGCGACCTTCCGTCCGGTCAAGGTCGGCATCGCTGGCGACGAGTACTTCGAGGTCCTCGACGGCCTGCACGGTGGCGAGACCATCGTGGCCGGAACCTACCAGGCCATCCGCGACCTGAAGGACGGCGACAAGGTGCGGGAAGTGGAGGACACGACCAAGCAGCGGCCCAGCACGGCGCAGGCGGCCACGTGAGCGCGGTCATCCGGATCCACGACCTGACGCGGGAGTACCGCATGGGCTCGGAGCGGATTCTCGCGCTCCGGGAAGTCACGCTCGAGATCCGTCGCAACGAGTACATCGCGATCATGGGCCCGTCGGGCTCGGGCAAGTCCACCATGATGAACGTCCTCGGCTGCCTCGACACGCCGTCCGCGGGCGAGTACTGGCTCAACGGCGAGGAGGTTTCCCGTCTCAGCGACGATGCCTTGGCGCGGGTGCGCAACCGGGAGATCGGGTTCGTGTTCCAGACCTTCAACCTGCTCCCCCGCGCCACCGCGCTGCACAACGTCGAGCTGCCGCTGGTCTACGCCGGGGTGCGCGCCCGCGAGCGCCGCGAGCGCGCGGGCGCCGCGCTGGAGCGGGTCGGGCTCACGGAGCGGATGCACCACCGCCCCAACGAGCTCTCGGGCGGTCAGCGCCAGCGGGTCGCGATCGCCCGGGCTCTCGTGAACCAGCCCAGCATCCTGCTGGCCGACGAGCCCACCGGGAATCTCGACAGCGTCACCAGTGAGGAGATCATGGAGGTCTTCGCCGCGCTTCATGCCGCCGGTCAGACCGTGATCATGGTGACCCACGAGCCCGACATCGCCGCGCGGGCGCAGCGGATCGTGGTGCTGCGGGACGGGCAGGTCGAGTCCGATCGGGTAGGCCAGGAGGCGGCGGCCTAGCCCGATGCCTGTCTTCGAAGCGGTTCGGCTCGCGCTCCGCACCATTCGCACTCAGAAGCTGAAGAGCTTCTTTTCGCTGGTCGGCGTGCTCATCGGCGTCACCTTCCTCATCGCCGTGGTTTCCATCGTTCAGGGCATGAACCGGTACATGGTGGACCGGTTCGCCAACACCCTGGTCGGCGCCAACACGTTCGAGGTACGCCAGCGTCCCAGCATCCAGATGGGGAATACGACACGGGAGATGTGGATGGAGTGGCTGCGTCGGCCCCGGGTGAGCTATGGCGACGCCGACTTCGTGCGGGAGCGGATCGCCACGCCGGCCACGTTCGCCAAATTCTGCCAGGACCGGGTGTCGATACACTACGGCGGGAAGATGGCGAAGGATGTGGACCTCATCGGCACGGAGGAGACGTACTTCGGCATCCGGAACTACGAGGTGGTCGCCGGCCGGGCCTTCTCGGCGCAGGAGGTTCGCGCCGCGCTGCCGGTGCTCGTGATCGGCGACGAGGTGGCGCGGCGGCTTCTGCCCGGCGTGGATCCGCTGGGCAAGGAGGTCCGGATCGGCGGGCTTCCCTACCGCGTCATCGGCGTGGTGGCGCCGCAGGGCACGTTGTTCGGGCTCTCCCTGGACAAGTTCGCGGTCATGCCCTTCAACGCGCCGGGGCGGCGGCTCATCTGCCCGATCAACATCCTCGATGCCCTCATCGTCCAGACCTCGGATCCGGCCCACATGCAGCTCGCCATGGCCGAGGCCGAGGCCGCGATGCGCAGTCGGCGGCAGCTGAAGCCGGGCCAGGAGAACAACTTCCATCTCCAGACCGCGGAGGGCGCGCTGGGGACCTGGGACAAGATCTCCCAGGTCCTGTTCCTGGCGCTCCCCGGACTGGTGGCCATCTCGCTGGTGGTCGGTGGAATCGTGATCATGAACATCATGCTCATGGCCGTCAGCGAGCGCACCCGTGAGATCGGCATCCGGAAGGCGCTCGGCGCGCGCCGGCGAGACATCCTCGCGCAGTTCGTGGTGGAATCGGCGACCCTCTCGGCCGCGGGGGCCGTCATGGGCATCGGCCTGGGGCTCGCGCTCGCGTTCGTCGTGAAGGCGCTCACCCCCCTGCCGGCCGCCGTTGCGCCCTGGTCGGTCGCCGTCGGCGTCCTGCTTGGGGTGAGCGTCGGCATCGTCGCCGGCGTCTACCCGGCGAGCCGCGCGTCTCGACTCGACCCCATCGTGGCGCTGAGGGCCGAATGAGCGCCGGGCGGACCGTCAACCTGCTGTTCCGGCTGGTGGAGGGCGCGGGCATCGCGCTCGACTCGCTCCGCTCCAACAAGGTCCGGGCGGCCCTCACCGTCCTGGGCGTCGCAATCGGCGTGATGGTGGTGATCGCAATGGGCTCCGCGATCACCGGGATCAATCGCAGCATCACCAACATCCTCGAGTCCGCCGGGCCCAAGACGTTCGTGGTGACGCGGTACTGGTCGGGGGGACTGGAGATCTCGGACGGCTCGGACGAGCTCTCGCCATGGCGACGGATGCCGGAGATCACCGTCGAAGAGGCCGAGCTCATCCGCCAGCTCCCCGCGGTGCGCGACGTGAACGTGGGCGAGTACACCGAGGGCCCGGTGAGTGCCCAGGGTGTGGACCTCACCGACGTCAAGATCGCCGGCTTCGGCTGGAGCTGGCCCCAGGTGAACGGCGGCGACATTCTGGCGGGGCGCAACTTCACGGCCATCGAGTACGCCGCGGGCGCGCGGGTCGCGGTCATCAACGACAAGCTCGCGGAATCGCTCTTCCCCGGGCTCGATCCGATCGGGAAGCAGATCAAGATCTACGGGGTGCCCTTCAACGTGGTGGGGATGCACGCCGAGGCGGCGTCGCTGTTCACCAACGCGGACGAGCCCCGGCTCGCCATCCCGCATACCACCTTCCGCAAGGTGGCCGAGTACTGGCCCGGCTGGTTGGAGATCGCGGTGATCCCGACGGAGGCCGCCACCGTGGCAGAGGCCCAGGACCAGGTGACGGCGGCGCTCCGCAGCCGGCGCGGCCTGCGCCCCGCCGAGGACAACAACTTCTCCCTGGTCACGTCGGACCGGGTGCTGGACGCGTTCAACAAGATCACCGCCGGCTTCTTCATCGCGATGATCTCCCTCTCCAGCGTGGGCCTCATGGTGGGAGGCGTCGGCGTCGTGGCGATCATGATGATCTCGGTGACCGAGCGGACCCGCGAGATCGGCGTGCGCAAGGCGTTGGGCGCGACCCGGGGCGAGATCATGTTCCAGTTCCTGGTCGAGGCCGCGACGCTGACGCTGGTCGGCTGTCTCATCGGCATGGCGCTGGGCGCGGGCGTGGCGTGGGGGGTCCGGTCGTTCACGCCGGTTCCGGCATCGGTGCCGCTGGTCTCGGTGATCGCGGCAGTCGTGGCGTCGATCCTTACCGGCGTGCTGTTCGGTCTGTACCCGGCGAACAAGGCCTCGAGGCTGGACCCGGTGGAGGCGCTCAGGTACGAGTAAGGCGGTAGGGCGGTAAGGCGGTAGGGCGGTAGGGCGCTAGGCAGCAACGATGTCACCCTGAGCGCACCGAAGGGGACCATGCTCGATTTGGTCGCTTCACTTCCATCAGGGTGACAATGTTCGCCACCCTCCCACCGCCGTACCGCCCTACCGCCTTACCGTCGTTGCAGCCACTTTCCGGGCCATGCCCCTCACCGAGGCCCTCCGCCTGGCTGTCCAGGCGATCTGGACCAGCAAGCTCCGTTCGTTCTTCACCCTGCTTGGCATCCTCGTCTCCGTAGCCTTCCTCGTCGTCGTCGTCGCCATCATCCAGGGCATGAATGCCTACGTGAGCGGGACGCTCACGGCGTCGATGATCGGCACCAACACCTTCCAGGTGCGCCGCGGGCCGATCTCGATCAGCCTCCTGGATGACGACCAGGTCCGCGCAATCGCCAAGCGGCCGCTGGTGACCGTCGAGGATGCGCGAGCCGTCGCGGCGGCGATCCCCGAGGCGGTGGCCGTGGGACTCCAGTCGGGCTGGCCGTCGCCCGCGGGCGAGATGCGCTACCGCGACCGCACAGTCGCCAACGTGGGCATCCTGGGCGTCACGGCGCCGTACCAGGTGGTCCAGGACTACAGCTACCTTGCCGGCTCGCCACTCACCGATCAGGACGTCAGCAGCCGGCGCCCCGTCGTCAGCCTGGGCTACGAGATCGCCGACAAGCTGTTCGACGACCCCACGGCGGCGGTCGGCAAGCGGGTGCGGCTCGACGGGCGGGAGGTGACGGTGAAGGGAGTAATCGCTCCCAAGGGACGGCTTCTGGGGCAGTCGTTCGACGCCTTCGTCCTGCTTCCCTTCAGCACGTTCGAGGCGGCCTACGGCCAGAGGAAGACCACCGTGGTATCGATCAAGATGCCGACCGCCGAGGCCATCGAATCGGGGATGGCCAAGGCGGAGGAGGCGATGCGCATGGCCCACCGCCTCCGGCCCGGCGAGGACAATGACTTCGCGGTGGACAAGGCCGACGCCCTGATCGCCTTCTGGAAGCAGCTCACCAGCATCCTCTTCACCGCCATCCCCGCCGTGGTGGCGATCGGTATCGTGGTCGGCGGGATCGTCATCATGAACATCATGCTGATGACGGTGAACGAGCGCACCCGCGAGATCGGGCTCCGGAAGTCTCTCGGTGCCACCCGGGCCGACATCCGGCGGCAATTCCTGGTCGAGGCGCTGGTGCTCACCAGCGTCGGCGGCGCGCTGGGCGTACTCACCGGCTGGATGCTCGCGTTCGGCGTCACCACCTTCTCCCCACTCCCGGCACGGATCACGCTCTGGTCGGTGCTCCTCGCGCTGCTGGTCGGAACGGGAGCCGGGACCATCTTCGGCGTCTACCCGGCCTCCCGGGCCTCGAGGCTCGACCCCATCACCGCGCTCAGGATGGAGTGAGCGATGCTCCTCAGAAGCGTCGGTGAGGGCGCGGCGATCGCCCTGGACTCGATACGCGCCAACAAGCTGCGGTCGGCGCTCACCATCCTCGGCGTCGTCATCGGCGTGACCACCGTGATGGCCGTGGCCTCGCTCGTCCAGGGCATCCGGCGCCAGATCTTCAACGCCATCGAAGTCGCCGGGCCCACCACCTTCTACGTCATCCGCTTCTTCTCCCAGACGCCGGTCAACCCCGACCGACTCCCCTACGAGGTCAGGATCAGGCCGGTCCTGCAGCGGAGCGACGCGGAAGCCATTCGGCGGGTGCCGGAGGTGCGCTACGCGGGCATCTGGGTACAGGTCTTCCAGAAGATCGAATACCAGGGGGCACGCACTCAGCAGGTGACGGTCTTCGGCGCGGACGACCGCTATACGGAGATCCAGGGTGGCACCCTCCTCAAGGGCCGCTTCTTCAGCCGGGCGGAGCTCACCGGGGAGCCGGTCATCGTGCTGGAGAGCGCCGTGGCGGATCTGCTGTTCGGGCGGCTGGATCCCCTGGGCAAGCAGGTCAGGATCGGAGGGCGCTCGTTCCGGGTCATCGGCGTGTTCGAGAAACCCTCGAACATCTTCGAGCCGCCGGGGCAGGCTACCGCGGGCGTCGTCCCATTCGCGAGCGCGCGGGCGAGCTTCCAGTACGACGAGACCAACGCACTCTTCCTCGCGGTCAAGCCGCGGAGCGGGGTCCCAGTGGGCCCCGCGATGGACGCCGTCACCGTGGCGCTCCGGCGGGCGAGGAACCTCCGGCCCGGAGACCCCAACACCTTCGACCTCATTACTCAGGATCAGATCCTGGACGTGGTGGGCAACTTCACCTCCTACTTCTTCCTGGCGATGGTGGCACTCTCCAGCGTCGCGCTACTGGTGGGCGGGATCGGCGTCATGGCGATCATGATGGTCTCGGTGAGCGACCGGACCAAGGAGATCGGCCTCCGAAAGGCCCTCGGCGCCACCCGTCGGGAGGTGCTCTGGCAGTTCCTGGTGGAAGCCGCCACGCTGACGCTGCTCGGGGGGGCGCTCGGAATCGTCTTCGGACTCCTGGCCGGAATGCTTCTCAAGACCGCGATGAGCCTGGAGGCCGCGGTGCCGCTCTGGAGCATCGTGCTGGCCTGCGGCGTGAGTGTCGTGATCGGTCTGGTCTTCGGCCTGCTCCCGGCCAACCGAGCGGCTCGAATGGATCCGGTCGAGGCGCTCCGGCACGAGTAGCGGGCTGCCAGAGCCTGCACTGTGCAAGCTCCCCGCCCGCTCGCATCTCCTGTGCTCCCCGAGGAGGTGCCATGCGAATCCGGACCATGACGGCCGTCCTGCTGCAGGTCGCGTCCCTCGCCGCTTGCGACGGCGCCACGCGAGCTGACCGATCCCCTCTCACGCGCTCGCATGCAGCGGCCGGCCGCGCCGACGAGGCGAAGCAGAGCGCCGACGCGATCGCGGTCGGCGCGGTCGGTGAGCGCGAGCGCCCGGCTTCCTCACCGGCCCCGGCGCCCGAAGAGCTGTGGTTCCGCCCTACGACAGCCGATCCGATGGACCGGCTCATTCTTCGAACCGGTCAGGCAAGCATCGAGGTGGACTCCCTCGAGACGGCCATGGCCAGGCTGCGGCAGCTGGCGCGGCGGGCCGGCGGCTTCGTCGCCGACGCGGCCGTGCAGAGCGGCCGGGACCAGGTGCGGCAGGCCACCCTCGAGCTCAAGGTGCCGTCGGCTCGATTCGACGAGCTGACCGAGGGGCTGGAGCCGATCGGCCGGCTGGAGTTCGTCAATGTCAGCGCCGAAGACGTGAGCGAGGAGTTCGTGGACCTGGCCGCACGCGCCGCCAATGGGCGCCGGCTGGAGGAGCGGTTGGTCGAGCTGCTCCGGACCCGTACCGGGAAGCTGCAGGACGTCCTTTCGGTCGAGCGGGAGCTGGCGAGGGTGCGGGAGGAGATCGAACGCATCGAGGGGCGGCTGCGCTATCTCAAGACCAGCGCCGAGCTCAGCACACTCTCGGTGAGCCTGCACGAGCCGATGCCCATCGTCGCGACGCAGGGGCGCGGTCCGATCGCCGAGGCGTTCCGGGCGGCATGGCGCAACTTCGTGGGCGTGCTCGCGGCCTCGATCGCGTCCCTCGGCTACCTGGTGCCGATCGTCGTGCTCGGCTGGGGCGTGGTTGCAATCGGGCGAAGGTGGCGGCGACCGGCGACGGCGTAAGCGGAAAGAGCGAAAGGGGAAGAGGGGAATGGGGTCGCCCCGCTTCCCTTTTCCCTTTTCCATTTTCCGCTGTACTGTTAGGCGTCCCAACCACCCTCGCCCATGCCCGTCGACATCCTGGCCATCGCCGCCCATCGCGACGACGTCGAGCTCACCTGCGCCGGCACCTTGCTCAAGGCGGTGGACGCCGGGTATCGGGTCGCGATCCTCGACCTCACCGCCGGCGAGACCGGCACCCGCGGCAGTGCCGATCTGCGTGCCGACGAGGCGAGGCGCGCGGCCGAGATCCTCGGCGTGACGGAGCGGCGGAACGCCGGGCTGCCGGACGCGCGCCTGCACAACAACGACGAGGCGCGGCGCGTCGTCGTCGCCGAGATCCGGCATTTCGTCCCCCGCGTGGTCATCCTCCCCTTCCCCGTCGGCCGCCACCCCGACCATCGGGTCGCGTCCGAGCTGGGTCGCGATGCCTGCTTCCTCGCCGGACTCGCACGCTACGACGCTCCCGGCACTCCGCACCGGCCGCACAAGATCCTGTACGCCCTCTCCTATCGGGAGGATCCGCTGAAGCCGACGTTCGTGGTGGACATCAGCGACCAGTTCGCCCGCAAACTGGACGCGATCCGGTGCTACGCCAGCCAGTTCGAGGGCGCCAAGGCCGCGGGAGAGATCTTTCCGACCGGTCAGGACCTGTATTCCCTGGTCGAGACTCAGAACGCCCATTACGGCTCCCTCATCCGCAGCCGGTACGGCGAACCCTTCTACACCCACGAGACCCTCGCCGTGGAGGACGTGGTCACCCTCCCCGTGCAGAGCATGTAACTTGGTCCTGCCCCGGCGGACGGGTATTTTTCAGGCTTCATGACCCGTCCCCCGGTGTACCTCGATCATGCCGCCACCACCCCGGTCCGCCCGGAGGTGCTGGAGGCGATGCTGCCTTACCTCACTAACCAGGCGTTCGGGAATCCCTCCAGCGCCCACCGGTACGGCCGGGCGGCCCGCGCCGGCATCGAGCAGGCCAGGCGCGACGTGGCACAGGCCATCGGGGCGGAGCCCAACCAGGTGATCTTCACCTCCGGCGGGACCGAAGCGGACAACCTCGGCATCATCGGCGCGGCACTCGCCTCCCGAGACCGCGGCGGCTCCCTCTGTGCGGTGGTGAGCGCGATCGAGCACAAGGCGGTGCTGGCGGCGGCGCATGCGGTCTGTCACCTCGGCGGGCGCGAGGTCGTGCTCCCGGTGGACAATCGGGGCCACGTGGACCTCGACGCGCTCGACGCGGCGCTGCGGGAGCGTCCCGCCGTGGTCTCGATCATGTGGGTGAACAACGAGGTGGGAATCGTGCAGCCGGTCGCGGACATCGCGCGGCGCTGCCGCGACACCGGCGTGGTCTTTCACACCGACGCCGTCCAGGCCTTCGGCAAGGTTCCCGTCTCCCTGAGCGAGCTGCCCTGTACCCTGCTCACCCTTTCCGGGCACAAGATCGGTGCGCCCAAGGGAATCGGGGCGCTGGTGGTCCGCGACCGCAAGGCCGTGGAGGCGATCATCCACGGGGGCGGTCAGCAGTACGGTATCCGCCCCGGCACCGAAAACGTAGCCGGCGCCGTAGCCTTGGGTCGGGCCGCACTTCTGGCCGCCAGGGAGCAGGTCGAGGAGGCGGAGCGTCTCCGAGCGTTGAGGGAGCGGCTCGCCCGGGGACTGCGCGCCGGGGTATCGGACCTGACCGTGAACGGCGAGGGGGCGGAGACCGCGCCGCACGTGCTCAATGTCTCCGTCGCCGGGGCGGACAGCGAGGCACTGCTGATGCACCTGGATCTCGCCGGCATCGCCGCGTCCAGCGGGTCGGCCTGCTCCACCGGCTCGGTGGAGCCGTCCCACGTGTTGGTGGCCATGGGCGTCCCGCGCGATCTCGCCCTGGGCGCGATCCGCTTCAGTTTCGGACACGAGAGCACGGCGGAGGACGTGGACCGGGTCTGCGAAGTGATGCCGGGGGTGGTGGCGAAGGTCAGGCAGCTCGCCAACCTGTTGGGGCGGGCCGCGTCGTGAGGGCGCGGGTGCTGGTGGCGATGTCGGGCGGCGTGGACAGCTCGGTGGCCGCCGCGCGCCTGGTCGAGCAGGGCTACGAGGTGGTCGGGGCCACCATGAAGCTCTTCTGCTACGGCGACGAAGTCCCCGACCGACCCTGCTGCTCGCTGGACTCGATCACGGACGCCCGCGAGGTCGCCCACAGCCTCGGCATTCCGCATTACGTGCTCAATCTCGAGGACCGCTTCGCGCTGCACGTGATCGAGAACTTCGTGAGCGAGTACAGCCGGGGCCGCACGCCGATTCCGTGCGTGCGCTGCAACTCGTTCACCAAGTTCCGCGACCTGCTGGCCCACGCGGATGCGCTCGATTGCGACTACATCGCGACCGGCCACTACGCCCTCGCCCGGGGCGGGGCGCTCTACCGCGGGCTCGACCCCGCCAAGGACCAGAGCTACTTCCTCTGGGGCGTAGACCGGAGCGTGGTCGCCCGCATGCTCACGCCGGTGGGCGAGATGAGCAAGGCGGAGACTCGGGCGCTGGCGCGGACGCTCGGGCTGGTCACGGCCGACAAGCCGGAGTCGGTGGAGATCTGCTTCGTGCCGGATGACGACTATGTCGGCGTGCTCGAGCGGCACCTGCCGGCGGACGCGCCGGCGCTTATGCCCGGTCCGCTGGTCACCACTACTGGGGAGATTGTCGGGGAGCACCCCGGCTACGCCCGTTACACGATCGGCCAGCGTCGTGGTCTTCCCGGCGGCGCGCGTGAGCCGCGATTCGTGGTGGGGATTCGGCCGGAGCGGCGCGAGGTCGTGATCGGCACCGCGGCCGAGCTGGAAGGGCATCGGGTCCGCCTGGAGGAGCTCAACTGGCTCGCGGATCCTCTGGTGCCCGGCGACGCGTGCCGGGTTCAGGTGAGGCACCGCTCGCGCGCCGTGGATGCCACCGTGGCCTCGGTCGGATCGGGCCCGCTGGAGCTGGTGCTCTCCTCGCCCGTTCGTGCCATTACGCCGGGGCAGTCCGGCGTCCTCTACGCCGCCGACGACCGGGTGCTCGGTGGCGGTGTCATCGCCTGATGCGACTCCTGCTTCACTGGCTGTTGAACGCGGCCGCGCTGTGGGTCGCCGCCTGGGTGCTCCCGGGACTCGAGTTCAACGGCACCCTGGTGCAGCTGCTGCTGGTCGCGGCCGTGTTCGGCCTGGTCAACAGCCTCATCCGGCCGATCCTGACCATCCTCACCTGCCCGCTCATCGTGGTGACGCTCGGCCTCTTCACCCTGGTCATCAACGCCCTCATGTTGCTGCTCACGGGCGCGCTGTCGCAGGCCTGGGGACTGGGGTTCCGGGTAAGCGGGTTCTGGGCGGCCTTCTTCGGCGGACTCGTCGTGGGGCTGGTCAGCGTGGTCCTGTCCCTGCTGCTGCCGGGTAAGCGACAGGAGGGATAGCGGTCGTTACCTCACCGTTACACGCAGCCGGGTAGATTCCGCCAGTGACCGACCTCCAGCTCTCCCCCGCTCCCCCCGCCCTCGACCTCCGGGACCCAGCGCTCTACATCAATCGCGAGCTCTCCTGGCTGGAGTTCCACCGGCGGGTGCTCCACGAGGCGATCGACCCCCGGACGCCATTGCTGGAGCGTCTCAAGTTCCTCGGGATCTGCGGCGGCAACCTCGACGAGTTCTTCCAGGTGCGGGTGGCCGGACTGAAGCGGCAGGTCTCGGCCGGCATCGTGGAGCGCACGGCGGACGGCATGACGCCGGAGGCGCAGCTCCGCGCCATCAGCCAGACGGTCCGGGAGCTGGTCTGGCAGGACCGTCGCTGTCTTCACGATGAGCTGCTGCCGCAATTGGCCGATCACGGGGTCGTGCTCCATCCGCGACTCCGGGACGTACCGCCGGACGAGCGGGCGCGGCTCGACGCCTACTTCCACTCCAACGTCTTCCCCGTCCTTACGCCGCTCGCGGTGGATCCAGGGCATCCGTTCCCCTACATCTCGAATTTGAGCCTTTCGCTCGCGGTCGTGCTCAGGGGTGCGGACGGCGAGGAGCGATTCGCCCGGGTGAAGGTACCCAAGATCCTGCCGCGCTGGGTGCCGCTTCTCCTGCCCAACCAGTTCGTGCCGCTGGAGGAGGTGATCGGGGGGAATCTCGAGGCGCTCTTCCCCGGGGTCGAGATCCTGGGTTGGTACACCTTCCGGATCACCCGGAACACCGACCTTCAGATCGAGGACAACGATGAGGCGGACGACCTCCTCAGCCTCATCCAGGAGGAGGTCCGGAACCGGCGGTTCGCGGAGGTGGTCCGCATCGAGGTGCATGCCTCGATGCCCTCATCGCTCAGGGCACTGCTCCTGGCCGAGTTCAGCGAGCAGCAGGAGCCGCCCGCGCGGCCGCTCACCCTGGAGGACCTCTACGAGGTCCCTGGCCTCCTCGACACCGCGGATCTGCTCACGCTCGCCAGCCTGGAGATCCCCGAGCTTCGGGACCCGCCCTTCCATCCGGCGACCCAGGCTCGGCTCGCGGTTCCGCGGAACATCTTCGACGTGATCCGCGAGGGCGACATCCTCCTGCACCACCCGTACGACAGCTTCGCGACCTCGGTCGAGCGCTTCATCCAGACCGCCGCGGACGATCCGGACGTCCTCGCGATCAAGCTGACGCTTTACCGTACCGGTGGCGACTCCAGCATCGCGCGCATGCTGGCGCACGCCGCGGAGCGAGGGAAGCAGGTCGCCGTCCTGATCGAGCTGCAGGCCCGGTTCGACGAAGAGAACAACATCATCTGGGCCCAGCGCCTGGAGGACGTCGGCGTGCACGTGAGCTACGGGGTCGCCGGACTCAAGACCCACGCCAAGGTGGCCCTGGTGGTGCGCCGGGAGGGCGACACCATGCGCCGCTACGTGCATATCGGCACCGGCAACTACAACCCCAAGACCGCCCGGGTCTACACGGACTTCGGCCTGCTCAGCGTCCGCGCCGACCTCGGCGCCGACCTGACCGACCTCTTCAACGTGCTCACCGGCTTCGCCTCGCCTGCGGGGTACCGACAGCTCATCGTGGCGCCGCGCGGGATGCGGGAGGGATTCCTCGCGAAGATCCATCGGGAGGCCGACCACCATCGGGCCGGCCGCCCCGCGCGGATCATGGCCAAGATGAATGCCTTGGTGGATCCCGACGTCATGGTCGCCCTGTACCAGGCCTCCCAGGCCGGCGTGCCGATCGACCTCATCGTGCGCGGGATCTGCTGCCTGCGGCCGGGCCTGGACGGGATCAGCGAGACGATCCGGGTGATCAGCATCGTCGGCCGCTTCCTGGAACACAGCCGGGCGTACTACTTCCTCAACGGCGGCGACGAGGAGGTCTACATCGGCTCGCCGGACTGGATGCCGCGGAACCTGGACCGGCGGATCGAGGCGGTCACGCCGGTGGAGGATCCGCTCCATCGCCAGACGCTGCGCGAGATCCTGCTCCTGATGTGGCAGGACAACCGGCAGGCGTGGGAGCTGCTTCCCGACGGCATCTACCGGCAGCACAACCCGGGGACGGGCGAGCCGGAGCGCGGGAGTCAACGGATGCTTGGGGAGCGCGCAACGAGGGGGTGAGTGGGGCTGGGACACTAGGTCATCCCGAGCGGAGCGAGGGATCTTCTTGCCGGTCATCGAAGACCAGGTAAGAAGATCCCTCGCTCCGCTCGGGATGACAGCGCACTGGGCCGCTAGTAGCTCATCCCGGCCGACTCCGCGAACCGCTTCATCAGATCCTGCTGCTCCGGCGTGAGCTCGTCGGGCACCGTCAGCTGAACGCCGACCAGCTGGTCCCCGCGCCGGCCGCTCTTCTCCAGGCCCTGTCCCTTGACCCGGAACTTCCGCCCCGGCTGGGTACCAGCCGGGATTCGCAGCATCACCTTCTTGCCGTCCAGAGTCCGCACCCGAATCCGGGTGCCGAGTGTCGCCTGCGCGAGGTTGAGCGGCACTTCACAGATGATGTCCAGACCGTCGCGGCGGAAGAAGCGATCGGGCTGGACCTGGAACGTGATGATGATGTCCCCGGGAGGACCCCCGCCCGGTGCGCGCTCGCCCTGACCCCGGAGCCGGATGCGCTGCCCGGTCTCGGTTGCCGGCGGCACGGTGATCGACACCCGCTTCTCGGTCCGCACCTCGCCCCCGCCGCGGCAGGTGGGACACGGCTGCGAGGGGATCTTGCCCCGCCCACGACACTGGGGACAGGGGCGGTTCACGGCGAAGCCGCCCTGGCCGAACGAGATCGTGCCCCGTCCGTTGCACTCCGGACAGGTGGACCAGGTCGCGCCCGGGGCACCGCCGCTGCCGCCGCAGGTGGGACAGGCGTCGGTTACCGGAATGGTGACGGTGATCTTCCCACCGAGCCCCGCCACCTTGAACGGCACCTCGACCACCGCCTCCACCGTCTCGGCCTGCGGCTCAGCCTGGCGGCCGCCGCGGCCGAAGATGGACGAGAAGATGTCGCCCAGGCCGCCGAAGTCGCCGAAGTCGAAGCCCTCGCTCCCGACGTCGCCCGGTGCACCGGGGCGTGGGCCGCCTGCGCTCGAGCGCCTCGGCCCACCGTCGAACGCCCCCAGCCGCCGCATCTGGTCGTACTGCTTCCGCTTCTCGGCATCCGAGAGCACGCTGTGGGCTTCGGAGATCTCCTTGAAACGCTCGGCGGCCGCCGCGTTGTTGGGGTTGGCGTCAGGGTGATACTGCTTGGCGAGGCGCCGATACGCCTTCTTGATGTCGTCCTGACCGGCCGACTCCGGTACGCCGAGGACCTGATAGAAGTCCTTCGATGCCACTGGTCAGGCCTGACCCTGCGCGGAGTACACCTGCACCCTCGCGGGGCGCACCAGGTTGCCCTTGAAGCTGTAGCCCGTCTGGAACGTCGCGCTCACCGTGTGGTCGAGCTCGGGCTTGGGCGGTGGGACGGTGGCGACCGCCTCGTGAACGCTTGGATCGAACGGCTGGCCGACCGGATCGATGCGCTCGACCCCGGCGGCCTCCAGTTCCTTCCACAGCTTCCGATCCACCAGCGCCACGGCTTGCCGCAGCGACTCGGCCGAGGCCGCGCTTCCCTCGGCGCTCAGCCGATCCATGTCGTCGAGGACGTCGAGCAGACGGGTGACCAGGGACGCCTGGGCCCGGTCGCTCTGCTCCACTCGCTCGCGCGACACCCGCTTGCGGTAGTTGTCGAACTCGGCCGCGAGGCGCAGCTGTCGGTCGCGGGCCTCCTCCAGTTGCGACTCCAACCGCCGAATCGCCTCCGAGTCCGGCTCGACCGGGACGCCCGAGCCCTGGCCGAAGGCGGCCTGGGTTTCGTCGTCACGAGAGCTAGGCTCCGCCGACATGTCCGTCGAGGCGAGATCCGCGCCGTCGTCCCTCGCACCCGCTGGAGGCTCTGCCATACCGCCGGGGGTGTGGATGGGATCGCGCTCGGTTCGGAAATCTGAGCTGAATCGCCGCTTGTCAGTCACTTGCACTCTCACGGGAGAGGTGATGTCTCAAAAATAATCAGTCTCGAACACCTGGTGGGTCAGTCGGCGAGGAGCCGCCGGTTCAGCAGGTAGAGCGCCGTCTGCGCGGCCCGCTCCCGGATCTCCCGCCTGGAGCCCAGAAAGATGACGCGGCGAGCCTCGGTACGTTTCGAGGAGGCCACCGCCAGCCACACCGTTCCCACCGGCTTGTCGGGCGTGCCCCCACCCGGACCCGCGATGCCGGTGACGGCGACGGCGAGATCCACGCCCAGCCGGCGCAAGGCTCCTTCGGCCATGGCGCGCGCCACTTCCTCGCTCACCGCTCCGTGCGCCTCGATCAGGGCCGCCGACACGTCCAGGAGCTCGGTCTTGAGCCGATTGGCGTAGCACACCATGCCGCCGATGAATACATCCGAGCTGCCGGCGATGTCTGTCAGGCGACCCCCGACGAGCCCGCCGGTGCACGATTCCGCCGCGCCCAGTAAGAGGCCCGCGCGGCGGGCGCGCTCGAGGACGACCGCAGCGAGGTCGGCGTCGCCTTCGCCGTAGACGTGCTCCCCGGCCCGTGAGGTCACCAGGTCGGCCGCCTCGCGCAACCGACGGTCTCCCTCGGCCGGCTTCATATGCCAGGCGGTGAGCCGCAGGTCCACCCCGTGGGTGCCCGGCAGGTACGCCAAGGTCAGAGGGGCGATCTCGCGCTCGACGTCACCCATCCGCTGGGCCAGGGTGGACTCGGGGATGGCCGTCGTTCGCACGACCAGCGAGCGCACGACCGCGCCGCCGGCTCTGGCAGCCAGCCGGGGCGTCACCTCGAACTCCAGCAGCTTGCGCATCTCGCTCGGCACGCCCGGGAGCATCACCGTGAGGCCCGGCGGCCCCTCGAGCCAAAGACCGGGCGCCGTCCCCCACCGGTTCCGCAGCACGGTGGCGCCCCTGGGGACCTCGGCCTGGTCTCGGTTGCTCGCCACCGGCGTGCGCCGGGCGCGGGCGAACCGGGCGACGATGTCGGCCCACACCGTGTGGTCGAACTCGAGCGGCATCCCGTAGAGTTCGGCGACGGCCTTCTTGCTCATGTCGTCGCGGGTGGGTCCGAGACCGCCGGTGGTGATCACGGCCCCGGTCCGCCGCAGGGCGTCGGCGACCCCGGCCGCGATCTCCTCGGGGCGGTCGGGCACCGCGCTCCGACGAACGATCTCCACGCCTATCGCGGAGAGGGCGCGCGCGATCTCGGCGCCGTTGGTGTCGAGGGTATGGCCCAACAGGAGCTCGTTGCCGATGGCGACGAGCTCGATCCGGTCCACGCTCACCGCGGGCGGTCCGAGAAGAGGGCGCGGTTCCGGTAGAGGTAGAGGACGAAGGAGTAGACCGTGAGCAGGGTGGCTACCGCGAGCGCCACGGCCACGAACCCGCCGTGGAACTCGTTCCAGTAGTCGGCCCAAGTGCTGTGCTCCCAGCCCATGGGTTTCCGGGCGTCCCGGAAAGCGAACCACAGGATCACCGCGCCGATAAAGATGTTCTGGATCGCGGTCTTGAGCTTCCCCGCCCCGGCAGCCGGGATGACGACCCCGCGATGCTTCGCCCAGTAGCGGAACCAGGTCATCGCCAGCTCCCGGCCGATCAGGAGCAGACACACCCAGAGTGGAATGCTGCCCCAGATGGGGATGTCGTAGAGATCGTGCCGCCAGCGAGAGATGAAGTAGATCGGGATGAGCGTGGCGAAGAGGAGGAGCTTGTCGGCGAGCGGATCGAGCAGCTTGCCGAGATCGGTGACCTCGTTGCGGCGGCGCGCGAGGTGCCCGTCGTAGACGTCGCTGATGGCGGCGGCGAGGAAGATGAAGAAGCAGACCAGCTTGGGCCAGTAACCCTCGATGAACGGCAGCAGGGCGATGACCGGCGTGAAGCAGATCCGGACGATCGTGATGACGTTCGGCAGGGTCCACATGGGTCGGCCTACCCCAGCGTCTTGACGACGCTCTTGCTGATCGCCTTGAGGGTGTCGAAGACGCCCTCGCCCGTGACGGCCACCGCCTCGAAGTACGGGGCCCGCTCCATCCAGTGGCCGTCCTGCTGCCAGACCAGGTACTGGTTCTCGTGATACGGATCCGCCATCGGGCGCTGCCTGGCCGGCTCCTCCACCGCCCAGCCCGGGTTCACCGCCGCCTGCAGCTCGGCGATCGGCGCGGCGTTGGGCAGGTCGCGCTTGTTGTACTGCACCGCGAACGGGATCCTGGTCAGGTCGTACCCGTGCTGGGCCATGTTCTCGTAGAGGTTCTGCATGGCCTCGATGTTGGCGTCCATCCGCTCGATCTGGCTGTCCGCCACGAACACGACGCCGTCCACGCCCTTGAGGATGAGCTTCCGGGACGCGTTGTAGTAGACCTGGCCGGGCACGGTGTAGAGGTGGAACTTGACCTTGAACCCCCTGATGTTGCCCAGGTCCACCGGCAGGAAGTCGAAGAACAGGGTGCGCTCGGTCTCGGTGGCGAGGGAGATCATCTTGCCCCGCGAGCCCGGCGCGACCTTGTGGTACACGAACTCCAGGTTGGTGGTCTTCCCACCCAATCCGGGGCCGTAGTACACCAGCTTGCAGTTGATCTCGCGCGAGGCGTAGTTGATCATCGACATGCGGTGCGGTTCTCCTCAGGGCCCGAACAGTTTGTCGATCTCGTCTTCCGCCTCACCCAGGAACGCCGACTCCACTCCCGGCGCGTCCGCGCCGTCACGCTCGAACATCTCGGTGAACACCTGGGTCAGCTGAGCCACCGCGGGCTTCACCCGCAGCTTGACCAGGCCCAGCGTGGTGCGATTGTCGAACAGTACGACCAGGATCACCCGGCGCGCCACGTCGGCGAGGTACATGGACTCGCGCTCGCCTTGGTGGAAGAGGGTCCCGAACTCGGCCTCGCCCAGCATGCGGGCGAGCTGATCGTTGGCGCTGAAATCGGCCGCGGTGAGCGAGGCGAACACGGTGGGATCGAACGCCGGGGCCTCCCCCACCGTCGCGACCAGTTGGCCGGTGCGGTCCACGATGAGCGCCGTGCGCGCGTTGGTCTCCCCGAGGAAGCCGCGGAGGATCCCGTGGATGCGGTGGGAGTCCGCCTCCCGGAACGACCAGCTGGAGGCGCCCGTCACCGGGATCGTCTCATGTCAGGTTCGACTCCAGGCGTCGCAGGATCGTTTCGGCGCGGCGGCGGAGCACCTGATGGCGCTCCCACGCCAGGTAGTCGCGCAGCAACCGCGCGGTCTCCACGCCTCCCTGCCCCGCGAGATAGCCCAGCGCGGCGAGCCGCCGCATGGGGCGCGGGCTGAAGAGGTCGCGCCGGTGGAAGGTGAGCCGGCGCTGGGCCAGTACCCAGCCGGCCGTCGCGCCCACCATGGCGCCGCTGGCGAAGAGGAGTCCGCGACTCCGCATCAGCCCACGTCCTGTCGCGCGACCAGCGCGTGCGCGAGGGTCACGCCGTCCACGTACTCGAGGTCGCCACCCATGGGGAGGCCGCGTGCCAGGCGGGTGACCCGCACCGGGTGCTCCGCGAGGAGCTGCTGGATGTAGGTGGCCGTCACCTCGCCCTCCATGGAAGGGTTCGTCGCCAGGATGACCTCCCGCACCGCGCCCTCCCGTACCCGGTTCACCAGCCGGTCCAGCCGGAGCGCTTCCGGGCCGACGCCGTCGAGCGGCGAGAGACGGCCGCCGAGCACGTGGTAGCGGCCCTTGAAGTCGGTCGCGCGGTCCACCAGCGCGACGGCGGACGCGTCTTCGACGACGCACAGCAGGGCGCCGTCGCGCCGAGGATCGGCGCAGATGGCGCAGGGCTGGTCTTCCGTCAGGTTGCCGCACTCCCGGCAGGGCCGCACACGCTCCGCCACGGCGACGAGCGCCGCGGCCAGCCGCCCGACCATCTCCGGGGGTTGCTGCAGCAGGTGAAAGGTGAGGCGCTGGGCCGTCTTTCGGCCGATTCCGGGCAGCCTGGCCAGCTCGGTGATCAGCTCGTCGATGGCACTCACCGGTCAGAACGGCGGCGTGAACGGTAGCGAGGGCACCTTCCGCATCTCGGCCTGGAGCAGCTCGCCCGCGCGCCGCTGGGCCTCCGCCACGGCCGCCAGGACCAGGTCGCCCAGAAACTCCGAGTCGTGCTTCTGGAATACGGCGGGGTCGATCTGGACCGAGCGGACCACACCGCGACCGTCGGCGGTCACCCGGACCAAGCCGCCGCCGGACGACGTCTCGATGGTCCGACTGGCCAGCTCCGACTGCAATTGCTGAAGCCGGCCCTGCATCTGCTGGCCGAGCTGAAAGAGCTGCTGAAGATCCGCCATGCCTTCCGGTAATCCTGCCATTGCCGCCAATGCTGTAGGGGGGTAGGAGCGCGTGTACGGTGTCAGTCGACGATCTCCAAATCTAACGCATCGGCCGCCGTGTCGAGGGCGGGATCCTTCGCCCGGAACGCGCGCA
>Ga0210115_1000053_pt1 | contig 25195 bp, 27 predicted proteins | sample MayberryNW_TuleB_2_FD_185526 | JGI IMG/M metagenome (GOLD analysis project Ga0210115, IMG submission 185526) | Wetland microbial communities from San Francisco Bay, California, USA, that impact long-term carbon sequestration - MayberryNW_TuleB_D2... | ecosystem: Environmental > Aquatic > Marine... | reverse complement strand
GCCGCCGATGCCTTCAGGCTGCACGACACCTATGGCTTTCCCTACGACCTGACCAAGGAGCTGCTTGCCGCACAGGGTCTCTCGGTGGACGACGGCGGGTTCGAGGAGCTGATGGAGGAGCAGCGCCAGCGGGCCCGCGCCGGCGCCGCCACCGCGCACGGCTCCGAGGACCATCACGAGAAGGTGATCGCCTTCACCGCGGAGGCGCCACCGACCCGCTTCGTCGGTTACGAGACCCTGCGCGCGACGACCGGCCTGGCGGCGGTGGAGAGCGAGGACGGGCGGGCCCTCGTCAAGCTCGAGGAGAGCCCCTTCTACGCCGAGGGCGGCGGGCAGGTCGCCGACTCCGGGCTGCTGCGCTGGGACGGAGGGGAGGCGCGGGTGGTTGACGTCTACCGGGTCGGCGAGGATCAGGCGCTGGAGATCGAACCCAAGGCGGGCTCCGCTGAATCGGGCCTGGCGGTCGAGGCGTTGGTCGACCACGAGGCCCGGCACGCGACGATGCGCAACCACACCGCGACGCACCTCCTGCACGCGGCGCTGCGCGAGCGACTCGGCGAGCACGTGCGCCAGGCGGGCTCCGCCGTTCGCCCCGACAAGCTGCGCTTCGACTTCACCCACGGCCAAGCCCTCTCGGCCGAGGACGTAGCCGCAATCGAGGATCGGGTCAACGAGTGGATCAAGGCGAGCCGGCCGGTGCGTTGGCTGGAGATGGAGCGGGTCGAGGCGGAAAAGCTTGGCGCGATGGCGCTGTTCGGCGAGAAATACGGAGAGTGGGTGCGGATGGTCGAGGTCGACGCGGTCTCACGCGAGCTCTGCGGTGGCACCCACGTCGCCAATACGGCCGAGGTCGGCATCTTCACGATCGCCACGGAGGGTTCGAGCGCCGCCAATGTGCGCCGGATCGAAGCGCTGACCGGTCCCGCTGCGATCGATTGGTTCCGCGATCGCGAGCAGAACCTGCGCGAGGTCGGCGAGCTGCTCGGCGCGCCGCAGGACCCCCTGACCGCCGCCCGCCGGGCCGCCGAGAAGCTGCGCGAGGCTGGAGAGGGGGCCAAGCGGGCGGCGAGGCAGGTCCTGGGCGATGAGGTCGAGCGGCTGATCGCCGCCGCCGAGCGTGTCGGCGAGGTCGATGTGGTCGCCGCCGAGGCGCAGCTCGCCGACCCCAAGCAGCTGCTCGAGCTGGCCAACCGTGTCCAATCGAAGCTGGGCGGGGAGTCGGCGATCGCGCTTGGCGGTGCCGCCGACGGCAAGGTCGGCCTCGTCGTGCTTGCCTCCAAGGGCGCCGTCGCGGGGGGCGTTTCGGCAGCGGCGATCGTGCGCGAGGCGGCGCCGCTTGTCGGTGGCGGTGGCGGTGGTCGCGACGATATGGCGCAGGCGGGCGGCAAGGACCCCGCGCGGCTGGCGGAGGCGCTGGACGCGGCGCGGCGGGCGATCGAGCGGGAGCTGGGATGAGGGCGCCCGCCTGATGCGCGTGCTTGCCCTCGATTACGGCACCGCCCGCATCGGCTGCGCGCTCTCCGACCCGAGCGGCACCCTGGCGACGCCGCTGCCGGTGATCGAACCACCGGAGCCGCGCTCGGTCGCCGAGCTCGTCGCCAAACACGGGGTCGAGCGCGTCGTCGTCGGCCTGCCGCTGCACCTGAGCGGCGAGGAGGGAGCGCAGGCGGCGCTGACGCGCAGCTTCTGCGCCGAACTGGAAGCGCTGCTCGAGATCCCGGTCGAGACCTACGACGAGCGCCTGACGACGCGCATGGCCGAGGCGAGCAAGCGCGAAGGCGCCGCCGCGCCGCCCGACTCGCTCGCCGCCGCCCACCTGCTCCAGGCCTACCTCGCGGGCCAGGCGGCGATCGAGGGCCGCGAAGACGATGAGTGACGTGTACAGGCGCCGGCGCATCGTCGCCGCGCTGGCGGCGGTGATCGTGCTCGCCGGTGTGGCCGCGGTCGGCGCCCTCGCCTACCGCCACTTCCACAACCCGGCGCCGCCAGCGGTCGAACTGAAGACGACGACCGTAACCGTGCCCGAGGGATTCGACCGCAAGCAAACCGCGCAGCTCGCGCGCGAAGCCGGCCTGCGCGGCAGCTATCTGAGGGCGAGCAAAGGCCGTGAGGGTTTCCTCTTCCCGGACACGTTCGAGCTGGAAAGGGGGGCGCCGGCGGCCGATCTGGTCCAGCTCCAGCTCAGAGACTTCAAACGCCGGGTCAGGGGCGTCTCGATGGCCTACGCGCGCTCGAAGAACCTCACCCTGTACGACGTGGTCACGATCGCCTCGATGGTCGAGGAGGAGGCGCAGCTCGACAGCGAGCGCAAGCTGATCGCGGCGGTGATCTACAACCGCCTGCGGGAAGGGATCCCGCTCGGGATCGACGCGACGATCCGCTTCGCCACCGGCAACTACGAGCGGCCGTTGACCGAATCGGAACTCGCCGTCGCCTCGCCCTACAACTCCCGCACCAATGCCGGCCTGCCACCGGGGCCGATCTCGAGCCCCGGCCTGGCCTCGATCGAAGCCGCCGCCCACCCGGCCCGGGTCGACTACCTCTACTACGTGGTCAAGCCGGGTGCCTGCGGCGAGCACTCCTTCTCCTCCAGCGCGGCCAAGTTCGAAGCCGACGTCGCCCGCTACAACGAAGCCCGCGCCGCCGCCGGCGGCGAATCGCCCGACACCTGCGGCGAATGAAACGCCTAGCCGTCCTCGGCCACCCGGTAGCCCACTCGCGCTCGCCGGCGATGCAGAACGCCGCGCTGGAGGCGTTGGGTTTGGCCGACGAGTGGAGCTACGAGGCGATCGATGTCGCCCCGGAGGAGTTCGAGGCGAAGGTTCGCGAGATGGCCGCGGCGGATTTCGTCGGCGCGAACGTGACCATCCCCCACAAGGAGCCGGCACTGTGGGTTGCAGATGGGTCGTTGCGGTCGCCTGCCGCCGTAGCAATCGGCGCCGCCAACACGCTCAGCTTCACGGAGAACGGGATCGCCGCCGAGAACACCGACGCCGGGGGTCTGATCGACGCCTTGCCGGGGCGGGTGAGGGGTAGACGCGCTTTGGTGCTCGGTGCCGGTGGAGCCGCGCGGGCGGTGATCTGGGTGCTGGAGGCAGAAGGCGCTGTTGTCGACGTTTGGAACCGGACGGGCAGACGAGCGGAGAAAGTTGCCGCAGGGCTTGGGGGTGCAGCAGTTGAGGCACCAAGGTTGAGCAGCTACGGGCTAATCGTCAACACGACGGCGGTCGGCCTCCACGGCGAGGACCCGTTCGAGCACTTACCCCTGAGCGAGGGCGGCTTCAACAGCGAGCACGTAGTGGTCGACATGGTCTACGGCGAGCACCCCACCAAACTGATCGAAGCCGCAAAGGCGGCCGGCGCCCACACCATCGACGGCATCGAGATCCTCGTCCGCCAAGGCGCCCGCTCTCTAGAGATCTGGACCCTCCGCAAGCCCCCCCTCGACATCATGCGCCACGCCGCCCGCGGCTGAGCACAGCTGTCGGCTTTGTCCTTGCCCCAGGGGGGACAAACCCGACAACGCCGCCTCACACAGTCCTATCCCGGTAGGGGCGGAACGTCTTGTACTTTTCCGCGGCGACGACCTCGGACGGCTACAGCGGTCTTCGGAAAAAGTTAAGTGGAGGCCCCCTACTGGGATAGGCCCCCGCACCGCCTCCGACTTTTCCGGTGCTATAGCCACACAAAACTCCACAGCGCCGCGCCGGATAGCCTTGCGGCGATGAGCACGCGCTTTCGCTTCACCACCGCGGGGGAGTCGCACGGTCCTGGCCTGGTCGCGATCGTCGAGGGGATGCCGGCCGGGTTGGAGCTCGACCGCGAGGCGCTCGACCGCGACATGGCGCGGCGCCAGCTCGGCCACGGTCGCGGCGGGCGGATGAAGATCGAGAGCGACTCGGTCGAGATCCGCTCCGGTGTCCGCCACGGCCGCACCCTGGGCAGCCCGATTGCGGTCCTCGTCGCCAATCGCGACTACGCCAACTGGGAGGAGCGGATGAACCCGTGGCCTGTTGCGGGGTTCGAGCCGGACGAGGTGCACCTGCCGCGTCCCGGCCACGCCGACCTGGTCGGCGCCCAGAAGTACGGTCACACCGACATCCGCAACGTGCTCGAGCGGGCGAGCGCGCGCGAGACGGCGGCGCGGGTCGCGGCGGGCTCGCTCGCCCGCGGCCTGCTGACGGCGCTCGGGGTGAGCGTGCACAGCCACGTGATCCAGATCGCCTCGGTCAAGGCGCCCGAGCGGCCGGACCTAGCCCCCGAGGACTTCGCCAAGGTCGACGATGACCCGGTGCGCTGCCTCGACCAAGAGGCGAGCGCGGCGATGGTCGCCGAGATCGACCGCCTGCGCAAGGCAAACGAGAGCCTCGGCGGCAGCTTCGAGGTGCGCGCCTTCGGCCTCGTCCCGGGGCTCGGCTCGCACATCTCCTGGGAGGAGCGGCTCGACGGCCAGCTCGCCGGCGCCGTTGCCTCGATCCAGTCGGTCAAGGGGGTCGCGATCGGCGAAGCCTGGGACGTCGCCGGCCGGCCCGGCTCGGAGGCGCACGATGAGATCTTCTGGTCGGAGGAGCGCGGCTACCACCGCGAGACGAATCACGCCGGCGGGCTCGAGGGCGGCATGACCAACGGCCTGCCGCTCTCGGTGCGGGCGGCGATCAAGCCGATCTCGACTCTGACCAAGCCGCTGCGCTCGGTCGACACCGAGAGCAAGGAGCCGGCGCAGGCGCTGCGCGAGCGCACCGACTCGACCGTCGTCCCCGCCGCCGCCGTCGTCGCCGAGGCGATGGTCTGCCTCACCCTCGCCCGCTGCTACAGGGAGAAGTTCGGCGGCGACCACATCGACGACGCGCTCGCTGCGGTCGAGGCCTATAAGCGCCGCATCGATTGGCGGGGGTAGTGGCCCTTCTCGCGCCCTCGCCTGCCAAGTGTCACGAGAATGACCGCTAACCCCGCCATCGTCCTCATCGGCTTCATGGGGGCAGGGAAGTCGACCGCCGCGGAGATGGTTGCCACCAAGACAGGGGTCGAAGCGGTCGACAGCGACGCCCTGTTCGAACGGCGGTTCGGAATGACGATCGACGAGTTCTTCGCGGCGCACGGTGAGGAGGAGTTCCGCCGCCACGAGGAGGCGCTGGCAACCGAGCTGCTCGCCGACGCCGACGGCGGTGCGATCGCACTCGGCGGCGGCAGCATCCTCTCGTCGAAGGTGCGCGAGGCACTCGGCGGGCATTTGGTGGTCTGGTTGAAGGTCGGGCCGGCGGAGGCGTGGCGGCGGGTCGGCGAGACCGACCGGCCTCTCGCTCGCAGGCAAGAGGACTTCTACGCGCTGCTGGCGGAACGGACTCCGTTGTACGAATCCGTAGCGGACGCGGTCGTGCCCGTAGGGGAGGAGACTCTCTCCCCGGACGGGCAAAGTCACAGCCTCGAACGGGCGCTGCCCTGGATTCGCTGGCTGGCGCAGCTTCCGGTGGAGACGCGGATGCTGTGGGCCCATAGCGCCGGTGGCTCCTATCCCGTCTTCGTGGGCCGGGGGCTGCTGGAGGCGGAGTGGTGGCCGCTGGGTGGGCGGCGCTTCTGCATCAGCGACAGCACCGTCGGTGACCTCTACGCCGAGCTACTCGCGCCGCTGGCGGGACGGGTGAAGGTCGAGCCCGGCGAGACGGCGAAGACGATGGCCGGGGCTGAGCGGGCGCTGCGGGAGTTGGCGCGGGCTGGAATGACCCGCGAAGATCATGTTGTCGCGCTCGGGGGAGGCGTGGTCGGCGACCTAGCCGGCTTCTGCGCCCACACCTACCAGCGCGGGGTCCCGGTCGTGCAGGTGCCGACCACGCTCGTTGCCCAGGTGGATTCCGCATATGGCGGGAAGACCGGAGTCGATCTCCCGGAGGGCAAGAACTACGTTGGCGCCTATCACCTGCCCGCGGCGGTGGTCGCTGATACCTCGACCCTGGCCAGCCTGCCCGCCGGAGACCTGGCCGCCGGTTTCGTCGAGGCGCTGAAGACCGGCCTGCTCGCCGGCGGAGCGCTGTGGGAGCGGGTGCGGTCGATCGAGGCCCTCGATTCCGCCGAGCTCGATGACGTCGTCCTTGCTTGCGCCTCGCACAAGTGCGACGTAGTGGCGATCGACGAGCGAGACAGCGGCTGGCGGGCGACGCTCAACCTCGGCCACACCGTGGGCCACGCGATCGAGACCGCGAGCGGCTACTCGCGGTACCGGCACGGTGAGGCGATCGGGCTGGGGCTGCTGGCGGCACTTCGCCTGTCCGAGGCACCGGAATTGCGTCGGGAAGTGGCCGAGATCCTCGCCCGGCACGACTTGCCGGTAGAGATCGACCCGGCGATCGATCCTGAGCAGATCCTCGATGCCCTGCAGCGCGACAAGAAGCGCACCGCCGCCGGCGTCGGCTTCGTCCTCCTCGCCCAGCCGGGCTCTCCACGGGTCGGCCAGCTCGTCGAGCCGGCTAAGGTCGAGGCCGCCGTGAAGGAGCTCTACCGACCATGACTTCCACCCATAACCGGGTCGCCGTCCTGCACGGGGTCAATTTCGACGTGCTCGAGCGGCGTGACCCGGAGATCTACGGCGGTCTCTCGCTCGGCGAGCTGGAGACGCGAATCCAGCGCGCGGCGCGCGGCCTCGGCCTCGAGGCGATCTTCTTCCAGACCAATTCCGAGGGCGAGTTCGCCGAATACCTGCACCGCGCCCCCGAGCTCGCTGACTCGATCGTGATCAACGCCGGCGCCTGGACCCACTACAGCCGCGCGATCGCCGACGCGCTCGAGCTGACCGGGCTGCCCGCGGTCGAGGTCCACCTCTCCGATGTCGACTCGCGCCAGGATTGGCGCCGGGTCTCGGTCTTCGACGGGTTGGTGCTGGCGAAGGTCTCCGGCAAGGGCGCCGACGGCTACGACGAGGCGCTCGCGGCGCTGGCCCGCCAGCTCGGCGTCTCCGACCCGGGATGAGGGGTCGCGGCGACCGCCTCGCGGCCGGGCTGGCCGAGCGCGAGCTCGACCTGATCCTGGTCACGGAGCTGACCAACGTCCGCTACCTGACCGGCTTCACCGGCACCAATGGCGCCTGCATCTGCGGGCCCGAGACGCGCCTCTTTTTCACCGACTTCCGCTACACCGAGCGCGCCGCGGCCGAGGTCGACGGCTGGGAGACGGTCACCGTCAAAGACGACTGGCTGGGCGGGATCGCCGAGCACCTCAGCGGCCGTTTCGGCTTCGAGGACGAGCACGTCTCGGTCCGCATGCTCGAACGCCTGCGCGGCAAGCTCGCCGAGGGGGTCGAGCCGGTCGCGGCCGGCGGTGCGGTCGAGAAGCTGCGGCGCGTCAAGGACACGGAAGAGCTGACGGCGATCGCTGCCGCCGCCGAGCTTGCCGATGGGGTTTGGCGCTGGAGCCTCGAACGGGGCCTCGGCGGTCGGACCGAGCGTGAGGTCGCGCATGCCGCTGAAGCACGTATCCGTGAGCTGGGGGCCGCACCCTCTTTCCCGGCGATCGTTGCTGCCGGGGCCAACGGGGCGCTGCCGCATGCCGAGCCAGGCGAGTGCCAGATTGGCCAAAATCAGTTGGTCGTGTTCGACATGGGGGCAAAGCTCGATGGTTATTGCTCGGACGGGACGCGCACCTTTTCCGTCGGCGAGCCGGGCGAGCGGGCGCGCGAGATCTACGAGACGGTGCGCGCTGCCCAGGCCGCTGCGCTTGATGCCGTCGTTGCCGGAATCGCGGGCGAGGAGCTCGACGGGGTCGCCCGCGAGGCGATCGCCGCCGCCGGCCACGGCGAGCATTTTGGGCACGGACTTGGCCACGGAGTGGGGCTTGAGGTGCACGAGGCACCGCGGCTCTCCCCCCGCTCCGAGGAGGTGCTCGCGATCGGGGAAGTGGTGACGATCGAGCCCGGCATCTACCTGCCGGGCGAGCTCGGCGTGCGGATCGAGGACCTCGTCGTCGTCGATGAGACGGGCTGTCGCAACCTCAGCTCGACGCCCAAAGAGCTCCAGCTGGTCGAGTAGCTGCAACTTCAAGTCTCCGGGGCGGTTGGCCGATGGCGCGGTTGTGAATCCGACCGTCCGCATCAGCCCGCCGAAGCCTCCGGCTGCCGAGCCCGATCAGCCGAAGGAGTCGCTCGTCGCCGTTCGCGACGACGCGCGCCGCGAGCGCCTGCTCGACATGGAGGTGCGACTGCGCCCCTACCGCTTTGCCTGCTTCGCGATCCTCGCCCTGGCGCTGACCTCGGTCGGGAGCGAGGTCGGGTGGTGGTGGATCGCGCCACTGCTCGCCGGCATCGGGGGATTCGCCGTCGCCGACACTTTCATGCGCAGCAGCGAGCACCCCGCGGTTTGGGTGGCCACCGCGTGGGGGATCCTGCCGCTGCTGCTCGCCGACGCCGTGGTGATCACCGGCGGCGCCGCGAGCCCGGTGCTGATGTGGTTCGCGCTGCCGGCGGTCACCCTCGGCACCCGCTTCTCGACCCGCGGCGTGATCCTCGGTACCGCCTACATCCTCGCCTTGATGCTGATCTCCACCGTCGCGCTCGATCCGGACACCGCCTCTGCCCATCACCAGGAGCTGATCGCCGCCGTCGCCTTGGTGCTCAGCGCCGTGATCCTCTCCGGTGCCCTGGTCGAGTCCGACCGCGCCCACCGCCGCCGCTCGACGCTCGACCCGCTCACCGGCCTGTTCAACCGCAACGCGCTCGAGCAGCGCCTGGCCGAGCTCGACGGCGAGCCGACCAGCGCCGAGGAGGGCCTCTCGCACGCGCTCCTGCTCTGCGACCTCGACCACTTCAAGCGGGTCAACGACCAGCTCGGCCACGCTGCAGGCGATGCCGTGCTGCAGGACGTCGCTTACACGATGCGGGCGACGCTGCGCGCCGGCGACTCGATCTACCGGGTCGGTGGCGAGGAGATCCTCGTCATCCTGCCCGGCGCGGGCAGGGAGGGGGCGGTCGAGATCGCCGAGCGTCTGCGCCAGGCGGTGCGCGAGCGCCGCCCGGTCGGCGTCGACGTCACGATCAGCATCGGCGTCGCCGTCTCCCAGCCGGGGCCGCTCGACAGCGACGAGCTCGTCGGCCTCGCCGACGCAGCCCTGTATGAGGCCAAGGCCGGCGGCCGCGACCGGGTCGTGGTCGGCGCCGGCTGAGGACCCGGCCCTTGTATTACCTATAGGAGAAGGAAGGCGCCACGTCAACGGCTGAGGTCGATGCCGGCACGCAGCCGCGCGGCGAAGGCGGCGACCAGCTCGACCGTCGCCTCGAGGTCGCCGAGGTCGACCAGCTCGACCGGCGAGTGCATGTAGCGCAGCGGGATCGAGACCAGCCCGGTGGGGATGCCCGAGCGCGAGATCTGGATCGCGTCGGCGTCGGTGCTGGTGCTGCGACCGCTGGCGCTGATCGTGTGCTCGATCCCGGCCTCCTCGGCGGTCTCGACCAGCAGCTCGAACAGCTTGGGGGAGAGGGTCGAGCCGCGCCCGATCGCCGGCCCGGAGCCGAGCGGGTGGCTGCCGACCTCCTTCTCGTCGACGCCGGGCGCGTCGGTCGCGTGGGTGACGTCGATCGCGACCGCGAGGTCGGGGCGCACCTCGAAGGCGGCGGTGCGGGCGCCGAACAGGCCGATCTCCTCCTGCACGGCGGCGACGGCGGCGAAGCTGCCGGCGAGCGCGTCGCGCCCATGGCAGCGCCGCAGCGCCTCGAGCGCGACGTAGGCGCCGAGCCGGTTGTCCATCGCCCGCGAGGCGAGGCGGTCGCCGGCGAGGCGGACCGGCTCGGCGGCGATCGTCACCGGGTCGCCGACGCGGATCAGCTCCGCCGCCTCGTCGCGGTCGGCGGCGCCGATGTCGATGTGCAGCCCCTTGAGCTCGACCACCTTCTTGCGCTGCTCGGCTTCGAGCAGGTGGATCGGCTTGCGGCCGACGACGCCCGGGACGAAGCCGTCGCGGCCGCGCACCTGGACGCGCTGGCCGACGAGGATCTGCGGGTCCCAGCCGCCGATCGGGCCGAACCAGAGGTAGCCCCTGTCGTCGATGTGCCTGATCACCAGGCCGATCTCGTCGATGTGGCCAACCACGGCGAGCAGCGGGGCCTCCTCGCCGACGCGGGCGATCGAGGAGCCCAGCCCGTCGGCAGAGAGGGTGGCAAAGGATGCCTCCTCACGCCAGATTGCCGCTGCCGGCGCCTCGTGTCCGGAGGGAGCGCTGGCGCGCAACAGGGCGTCGAGTAGTTGCGGGGTCTCGGTCACGGCGAGAGGGGGCAGTATGCCGACTCGTACGTTCGTCCGCAACACGACGTTTCAAATAGTCTCCGGTTAGATGAGCACTGGGGCTGCGCAGACGGCGCTGATCACGGGAGCGTCCAGTGGAATCGGCGAGGCGGCGGCGAAGCGCCTGGCGCGCGAGCCGGGGGCTCGCCTGGTTCTTGTCGCCAGGCGAGAGGAGCGGCTGCGAGCGCTGGCTGAGTCGCTGCCCTGCGAGGCAACCTGGGTCGCCGCCGATCTAACTGACGCCGATGCTCCTGAGCGCGTCCGCGCGCACGTCGTTGAACGCCACGGCGGGCGCTTGACGCTGCTCGTCAACAACGCCGGCTCCTCCTGGCGCGGCTCCTTTGCCGATGGCGGCTACGCCAACGTCCACCGTCACATGGAGCTCAACTTCGACGCCGTCGTCCGCCTCACCGAGGCGCTGCTGCCGCTGCTACGCGCCTCGGCGCCGAGCGCAATCGTCAACATCGCCAGCACGGCGGGCCGCGTCGCCCGCGCCCGCGCCGGTGCCTACTCGGCGAGCAAGTTCGCCCTGATCGGCTGGACCGATGCGCTCTACAGCGAGGAGCGTCCACACGGGGTCCACGTCGGCCTCGTCCTCCCCGGCTTCATCGCGACCGAGGGTTTCCCCGCGACCGAGCTGCGCGAACGCGCACTCACCCGTTGGATCGTCTCCAGGCCGGAGAAGGTCGCCGAGGCGGTGGTCGAGTGCGGCCCGCGCGGCAAGGCCGAGCGCTACGTGCCACGTCCGTATGCGCTGGCGGGAGTCGCCCGCATCCTCTCCCCGCGCCTGGTCCGCCGTGTGCTCTCGGGTGGCGCCGCTGCCGGCCTCACCACGAGCACCGCCGCCGAAGCCGAGGACTGACAGCCACCGCGTACTCGCTCGCTTGAAGTGGTCGCGGCTGATCCGGCAGGCGTGAAAGCGGAAGGGGAAGCTGACGTTGTTGGCGGCGTTGCCGCTGCGTTCGAGCTGGATCGAGGCGCGCGTCGCCTGCTTTCGCTGCTTCTCGACCAGGAACTTGCCGAGCTGGTGCAGCCGTTGCTTGATGATCCGCAGGAATTTGAACCACTTCTGCAGGCGGGCCTCGTCGGCGGGCGGGCGCGGCACCGCGACGATCTGCCCGATCGCGCCGCCGAAGGTGCGGGAGACGCGCAGGAACTGCCTGCCGGCGGGGACCAGCTTCTGCTTTTTGATCCGCGTTTCGGCGCCCCTGAGGATCCGCTTGCTGCGCTGCGTGTCGCGCTTGCAAATCGGCTCGACCTGCGCCTTGTAGGTGGCGCGGGTGGGTTCTTCGGCTGGCGGTTCTTCGGCTTGCGCCACCGCCGCCGGCGCCAGCAGCGCGGCGGCGATTGCGGAGAGCGTCCCCTGCCGTCCCATTGATCGATCGACGGATACCCATCTTTCATGGTTCTAACCCGCGGGGGGCTTAGAAGCCGTCTCATAACCTCCGCGCACGCCTGGCGGCGCCGGACACACTTCGCGGGGCGGCGTCCTCGCTCGGTCCGGCACTCGTCAGTCGCACACGCAGGTAATGAGACAGCTTCTTAGCCGTTGCGGTCGAAGCGGCCGAAGCGGCAGTAGCGGAAGCCGAAGACGATGCTGGTGTTGTTGGCGGAGAGGCCGGCGCGTTCGGCCAGGATCGACTCGTGCGTGCCCTTGATCTTCTCACCCTGCTTGAAGTACTTGCCAACCTGGCGCAGGCGCGTCTTCAGCAGCCGCATCGAGTCGAACCAGCGCTTCACCCGGTGCGCGTCCGCGGGGGGTGGCGGAACCGCCTTGAGCTGCCTGATCAGCTTGCCGAACGATTCCGAGACGCGGACGAACTGCTTACCCGCGGTGACCAGCTTGTTCATGTTGACCCGCCGTCTGGCGCCGGACATGATCCGTTCGTTGGCGTGGCGGTTTGCCTGGCACAGCGGCTCGACCTGTGCCCTGTAGCTCTCGCGCGTCTGTTCGTCGCCACCCGCGCCTGGCGCGATGGCCAACAGTGCGATCGCGATCGCGACAAGTATCCCCAGCGGTCCCTTCATCCTGGCCTCGATGAGGTTAGCCGCTGGGCGGATTCCGGGGTCTACGATTGGTCGCGATGGAGGTCGACGCTCCGACCCGCTATGCGGACTCCGGCGGAGTCAGCATCGCCTACCAGGTGCATGGGGAAGGCGAGCTCGACTTGGTTTTCGTGCCGGGCTTTGTCTCGCATGTGGAGCTTCTCTGGGAGAACCCGGAGGCCGCTCGCTTTCTGCGCCGTCTTGCGTCCTTTTCGCGGTTGATCATGTTCGACAAGCGTGGTCAGGGACTCTCCGACCGGCCCGGCGCCCCGCCAACCCTGGAGGACTCGATGGACGACCTCCGGGCCGTGCTCGAGGCCACCGCCTGCGAGCGCCCCGTTGTCTTCGGCATCTCCGAGGGCGGGCCGATGTCGATGCTGTTCGCCGCCACTCACCCGGGGCGGGTCTCCTCGCTTGTCCTCTACGGGACCTATGCGCGCATGGTCCGCGCCGAGGACCACGCGTTCGGGATTCCGGTTGACGCCCTCGATCGCTGGGCCGCGATGGTGCGGCGCGAGTGGGGAGGGCCCACGGGCTTGCGCCATTGGGCGCCGAGCAAGGTCGGCGATCCGGATTTCGAACAGGCATGGGCGCAGCTGCTGCGCCAGGGCACCAGCCCGGCCGGAGCGATCGCGCTGATCAACCTCTACCGGGAGATCGACGTGCGGGCGGTCCTGCCGAGCATCGACGTGCCGGCGCTGGTCCTTCACCGCGCCGACGATCGCGTTATCCCCGTGCAGCAGGGCCGCTTCTTGGCCGAGCACATCGAGGGCGCCCGTCTGGTCGAGCTGAGCGGGGAAGATCACCTCGCCTGGAGCGAGGACCAGGACACCTTGCTGGATGAGGTCGAGGAGTTCCTGACGGGCACCCGCCGCACGCGCGAGCCCGAGCGCGCGCTGGCGACGATCCTCTTCACCGACATCGTCGGCTCGACCGAGACCGCCGCCCGGCTCGGCGACCGCCGCTGGCGCGACCTGCTCGGGCGCCACGACGCGATCGTGCGTCAGCAGCTGACGATCCACCGCGGACGAGAGGTGAAGACGCTTGGCGATGGCTTCCTCGCCGTCTTCGACGGGCCCGCGCGCGCGATCCGTTGCGCTGCCGCGATCCGCGACGAGCTCACCACGGTCGGTCTGCAGGTGCGAACCGGCATCCACACCGGTGAGGTCGAGCTGATCGGCGAGGACGTCGGCGGCATGGCGGTCAACATCGGCGCCCGCATCGGCGCCCTCGCCGGCGCCGGCGAGGTCCTCGTCTCCAGCACCGTGCGCGAGCTCGTCGTCGGCTCCGGCCTCGGCTTCGCCGAACGCGGCACCCACACCCTCAAGGGCGCCCCCGACGAATGGCGCTTGTTCGCCGTGGTCTAGCGCCTTGAGCTACTAGTCTTCGCCGCCGTGATCTCGACCAACCAGTTCAAGAACGGCAGCCACATCGAGATCGATGGGGCGGTCTTCAAGATCCTCGAGTTCCAGCACGTCAAGCCGGGCAAGGGCGGGGCGTTCGTACGGACGAGGTTGCGCAAGATCGAGGACGGGTCGGTGCAGGACAAGACGTTCAGGGCGGGGGAGAAGTTCCGTCCCGTGCACACCGAGTCGCGCAAGATGCAGTACCTCTACGACTCCGGTGAGGCGGCCGTGTTCATGGACACCGGCGACTACGAGCAGATCGAGATCCCCAGCGACGTGGTCGGTGAGACGATGCGGTGGGTGCTGCCCAACGACGAGGTCGACGTGCTCTTCGTCGACGAACGACCGAGTGAGGTGCAGGTGGCGAGCGCGATCGAGATGAGGGTGACCCAGACCGAGCCCGGGGTCAAGGGCGACACCGCCTCCGGCGGCGGCAACAAGCCGGCGACGCTGGAGTCCGGCGTGGTCGTGCAGGTGCCGCTGTTCATCGAGGAGGGCGAGAGCATCCGCGTCGACACGCGCTCCGGTGAGTACGTGTCGCGGGCCTAACGCCCGCCGCCGGGTCGAAGCGCGACAATAAGCCGATGCGCAGATCGGATCAACGCCGCGATGCCGTCTTCGCCTGTTACCAGCACGACGTGACGGGCCGCCCCCTCGATGAGCTGACCGCTGATCTGCGGCCGTTCAGCCAGGACCTCGCACGCGGCGTGGAGGCCCACCGCGAGCAGCTCGATGCCGCGATCAGCGCCCACGCCAAGGGTTGGGAGCTGGAGCGGATCGCGCCGCTGGAGCTGAACGCGATGCGCGCCGCGCTGTACGAGATCGAGCACAGCGAGGAGGTGCCGGACGAGGTCGCGATCGACGAGGCGGTGGAGATCGCCAAGCAGTACTGCGGCGCCGATGCGCCTGGCTTCGTCAACGGCGTCCTCGGCGCGATCGTGCGTGAGCGCCAGGGCGGTGCGGTGCGGTGAGCGACCCAGCCCGCCTGCGCGAGATCTCCAACCGCCTGCAGACGATCGCCGCCGAGCTGGACGGCGGGGAGGCAGGCGACGAGCGCGCCGCCGAGCTGGCCCGCGAGGCGGCCGAGCTCTCGGCCGAGGCGGTGGAGGAGGCGAATCGCCGCATCCGCGAGTCGCAGGACTCGTGATGACCCACCGCTTCCGGTGCGCTTTTTGCTCCCCTAGCCAACAAAAGGCGCACCGGAAGTGAGTTATCCCGAGGACCTGCGCGCCCTGGTTGACGCGGAGCTGGAGCGGTTGCGCTTTGCCGCGCAGCCGGCGACGGCCGGGCTGGAGGAAGCGATGCGCTACTCGCTGCTCGCCGGCGGCAAGCGGGTGCGGCCGGTCCTCGCGCTCGCCACGGCGCGTGCCCGCGGGGCAGCCCCCGAGGACTACCTGCCGGTGGCGGCGGCGCTCGAGCTGATCCACACCTACTCGCTGATCCACGACGACCTGCCGGCGATGGACGATGACGAGCTGCGGCGCGGGTTGCCGACGTCCCACGTCAGGTTCGGCGAGGACGTCGCGATCCTCGCCGGCGACGGCCTCTTCGCCGAGGCGGTCAAGCTTTTCTGCGAGCAGCCGGGCGAGCCGGCGCGGGTGCTTGCAGCGCTGGCCGAGCTGGCAGCGGCGACCGGGGTCGACGGGATGGTCGGGGGCCAGTACGTCGACGTCAGCGGCGAGGTCGCCGATGCCGAGGCCCTGCGTGCCCTGCATGGGTTGAAGACCGGCCGCTTGATCGCCGTCGCCGTCGGTGTCGTGCTCACGCTCGACGGGGTCGCCGAACCTGAGACAATTCCCTACCGACGGTTCGCCGGCGAGCTCGGCGTCCTCTTCCAGATCGTCGACGACATCCTCGATGTGACCGGAAGCGACGAGCAGATGGGAAAGCCGCGTGGAAGCGATGAGCGACATGGCAAACTCACCTACGTCAGCCTCTTTGGCCTCGAGCGCGCACGCGAGCTGGCCGCCGAGTCGCACGCAAAGGCGACAGCGGCATTGGCCGAGGCGGAAGGCGAGACCGGCGACCTGAGAGGCGTCGCCGATTACATTTTCACCAGAAACGAATGAGCGAGAGGCAAGAGAAACTGCTCAGTGGGATCGAGTCGCCGGCCAACCTGCGCGGGCTCGATGACAAGCAGCTGCAGCAAGTGGCGCAGGAGATGCGCACCTACATCATCGACACGATCGGTGAGATCGGCGGCCATTTTGGCGCCAACCTCGGCACCTGCGAGCTCGCGGTCGCCCTGCATAGCCTGCTCGACTCGCCCCGCGACAAGGTGCTCTGGGACGTCGGCCACCAAGCTTACCCGCACAAGGTTCTCACCGGCCGCCGTGAGGCATTGCCGACGATTCGCCAGTACGGCGGCCTGGCGCCGTTCTGCTCGATCTCCGAGTCCGAGCACGACATCATGGGCGCCGGTCATGCCTCGACCTCGATCGGCTACGCGGTCGGGCTGAAGGAGGCGATGCGCAAGGGGATCGGCGAGGACGGCCGGGTCGCCGCGGTGATCGGCGACGGCGCCCTCACCGGCGGCGTCGCTTACGAGGCGATGCACGCCGCCGGCGGCCTGCAGACGCCGATCGTGATCGTGCTCAACGACAACGGCATGTCGATCTCGCCCAACGTCGGCGCGCTCTCACGTTACTTCAACCGGGTGCGGCTCAACCGGCGGCTCTACCACGCGCGCGAGGGGGTTGAGCATCAGCTGACCAGATTGCCGCTCGGGCTCGGTCGCCGGATCGAGCGCCTCGGGCCGGAGATCAAGTCCGCGATCAAGGCCTACTGGGCGCCGGGCCTCTTCTTCGAGGAGCTCGACCTTGCCTACATGGGTGTGGTCGACGGTCACGACGTGCACGCTCTGCGCGAGGCGCTGAAGGAGGCCTTTGCCGCCGACCGTCCCGTCGTCGTCCATATCCACACGGTCAAGGGCAAGGGCTTTGCCCCGGCCGAGGAGGGCGGCCTGGAGGGGATGGAGAAGTGGCATGCGGCGAAGCCCCAATCGATCGTCGACGGTGAGCCGACGGGCGCCAAACCGGTGCCGGTCAAGGAATCCGACTCGCCCGAGGCGATCGCGCCCGAGCGGTTGGAGAAGCCGCCGCCGCCGAGCGCCCCGCCGCAGTACACGCAGGTTTTCGCCGATGCGATCGTCGCCGAGGCCGAGCGCGACGAGCGCGTGGTCGGAATCACCGCGGCGATGGCGGGGGGGACCGGGCTGCAGAAGCTCGCCGACGCGGCCCCCGAGCAGTACTACGACGTTGGCATCGCCGAGCAGAACGCGGTCCTGCTCGCGTCCGGCCTGGCGCTGCAGGGGGCGAAGCCGGTCTGTGCGATCTACTCGACCTTCCTCCAGCGCGCCTACGACCAGATCATCCACGACGTCTGCCTGCAAGGGCTTGACGTCACCTTTGCGATGGACCGGGCCGGCCTGGTTGGCGACGACGGCCCGACCCACCACGGCGCCTTCGACGTCTCCTACTTCCGCCCGCTGCCCAACGTCGCGGTGATGGCGCCGCGCGACGAGGAGATGCTGGTCCACATGCTGCGCACCGCGATTGCCCACGACGGCCCCGCGGCGCTGCGCTACCCGCGCGGGGCGGCCGAGGGGGCCGCGTTGCCGGGCGAGCCGACCGCGATCCCGATCGGCAGCGGCGAGCTGCTCGCCGGCGGCGAGCGCGTGGCGCTGCTCGGCTACGGCTACGGCGTTGCCGTCGCGCTGCAGGCGGCGGAGATCCTCGCCGGCCACGACCTACAGCCGACCGTCGCCGACGCTCGCTTTGCCAAGCCGCTCGACGCCGAGCTGCTCGAGCGGCTCGCCCTCGGCCACGATCTCCTCGTCACGATCGAGGAGAACGTGTTGCCGGGGGGCTTTGGCTCGGCCGTGCTCGAGCACCTGGAGGAGTCCTTCGAGCACCCGGGCGAGCGCGCCCGCGTGATGCGGGTCGGCCTCCCCGACCGCTACGTCACCCACGGCAAGCCGGCGCTTCTGCGCGAGGAGGTTGGGCTGACGGGGGAGTCGGTGGCCGAGCGGGTGCTGGCGGCATTGCGTAGCGGCGAACCCGCCGTTCACTGAATTTCAACCCACGCTTGCACCAAAGCGCTCTATCGGTTAGCCTGCGCGGCGGTCTCCTCGGTCAACCACTTGATTCGCCTCGCTTCGGCGGCCGTTTCTGGGGTTGCTACAGGGAGAGGAGGCGCGTATCTCTAGATATGCAGGGTCCGTTGGGCAGGCGGACCTATGCCCGCGGACGGCTATTCGCGTCCGCAGAAGCACAGGTCCGCCTGGCCGAGTGGGGGGCGAGGGATCTATTCCAGATCGCTGATCCCCGGCATGCTCCGCGGACGCCTGGCCCCAGGCTGGCCGCGCTCGCACCACAGCATCGCCGCGACCCTCATGCCGGTGTCCTCGTCGTCGCCCTCGGAGATTCCGTAGCGCTCTCCTATCGCCGCCATTCGTTTGAGCGTCTCGGCCTGCAGGGCCGTCATTTTGTCCCGGCCTTTCTCGTTCAGCCTCATCGGCATCCAAACGAGGTACATATCGTCATCGTTCTCGAGCTTTCCGTGTCGTAGCGACGCTAGACCCTCGGCGACAACCGCCTGGAGGATCAGCGCTGCGATCTTGCGGCGTGATGGCTTGGCCATCCTCCTCCATTCCTCCGCGCCGATTTCGGGGGGCATCGTCGCCTTGTAATAGTGCTCGATGGCGCCCCGGCGCTGCTCGGTTTTGACCAGTTCGATCGCACCGTCCTTGCGCAGCTCGGTCATGTGAAAGCTCACCGTGGCCACGGGTTTGCGCAGCAGCTTCGCCACCTCGCTGGGGCTCGTCACCGCTTCGAAGGTAGCCATAAACGCGTCCAGGCGAACCGAGTGGTTCACCGAATGGCTGATTTTTTGCTCAGGACTGCGCCCCGACTGCTTGCGCTTCCGAGCCTCTTTTGCTTGGGGTTCCTTGGCTTTGCTGGCCACTGTTTACTTCTCCTTTTCCATGCCGTGCGGGCTGATTGATTGAGATATCTCTGCAGTTGTATAGCGGAATTCTCAAGTTATTGCACGGCGTTGTCTGTAGAAACCCTATTAGTGGAACTTTTTCCACCATTTTCCCGGTCGGGCCGGCAAAGCAATTCACGACCAGAAAATGGGAGGTGACAGGGGATGAAGATCAGCAGCGTGCACGCTGTGTTTCGTCCGGAGCTCGTCGTCAAGGCCGGATGAGGATTCGCGAGATGGCTGTTGTCAATCCGGTCTTGTCGGTTGTCAAGCTCGGCTAGGCCGGTCCGGAAATAAAGGAGCGCGCGCTGGCTGACCTCCTCCAAGGGATCAGCCGCGCCGCATTTCCGGCTTGCACTTGTTCCGGCGCGATGTAGGCTAAGGGCCAATGGCGGTCAAGCTTCATCGCTGCTCGGCAACCTGGTTCAAAGCCGGGATCCATCCCTGCTGGCGAGTGCAGAAGGCACTCGATGAGCAGGGCGTTGATTACGAGATCGTCGCCGGCCCGCTGCGGCCCGGCAAGCGCGACGAGCTCGAGCGGCTCTCCGGCCAGCGTAAATACCCGACGATCGAGTTCGAGGACGGCAGCGTCTACCGCGAGGAATCAGCCGACATGGCCAAGCGGATCCGCGCCGGCGAGCTCTTCGCCGAGGCTAGGTCGTCCGGGTAGCCGCGAGCCGATTGCCGAGCTGCATCGCCAGGCCTACGAAGAGGTAGACGATCGCGCTGGCGAGCAGGGCGAACTTGCAGCTCGCGAAGATCGTTGCCAGTAGCGGGAACGCGGCACCGGCGCCGTCGAGCGTCAGCAGGAGGCAGATGTTCTCGAGCGCGTCAAAGCCCGCCCCCAACGCTCCGAAGAAGACCACCACCGCGCCGATTGCGGCCATCCGCTGCCAGCCCCGGCGTCGGGCAAGGTCCCGGGTGGCGGCCAACGCCAGGGTGAGGAACGCTCCGTAGGCGAGCAGGAAGCCGAAGTCGATCCACAGCGACTCCCGCGCCGCGTCCTGTCCCTGATCGCCCCATTCGGCCAGGATCTCACTCGCCCGCCCCTGGCCCCCAGTCAACTCAAACGGAATCATCCCCGGCCCCCCGGTATCAGTCATCCGATTCTCAGCCGGCGACATCGCCAGCAACAAGACCACCGCCGCAACCCCGGTCAAGGTCAATCCAAGCCCCCGCGTCATCGTCGCAGTATCCCGAAAAGTCTCGATCGGGGCGGGCGGCGTCTGCATTGGAAACGCAATCGCCTGGCAACCCATTGAGTGATCAAAATCTCCGCGCGTAGAAAGCCCATCAGCCGAAGCGCTCAACGATGTTCTGGAAGGACAACGAGTCGCCTGGGGCATTCTCCAACGCCTTGCGGCTGATGGGCCTCCATCTCCGAATCGCGATCGGCGACGGATCGGATGTCGTTGAAAGCCACAAGCGGTTGTCGCAACGGCAGAGCGGAATCCCACCTGTAGAGCCAAATCTTGTCCGGCTGATTCCGGTTGAAACCGGCTGAAAACGTGCCTGACTGTGGCACGGAGTGTGGCACCAAGACGACTTTCGTCGCGGCTATCGCGCGGGTCCCTACGCGCTCAGCGCAGGCGTCAAATCGGCTGCTTGTACAGCGCTCGGCACCGGCATCGTGACGCGCAGCTCGCCGTCCCGTTCAAGTAGGCGCTTGGGGCGGACCAGCGTCAGCCCGACGAGATTCCCGTCGCGGTCGAAGCGGACCGCGTGTCCCTCCGGCGTCTCGTCGTAATCGACGGCACGGGAGGGTCGCCAACGTGGAGGTAGAGAACGTCGGCGTCGGCGTCGTACTCGACGCGATCGAACTCGATGTCGGCGATCGTCACGCTCATGGCTTCCTTCTACGGGCGAACGAGGTGATGATACGCCCCCGGTCCTCGCTGTCGAAGACGACGACCACCTTCAGCCAGCGGCTCGGTCCCGCCCTTCAAGGTAGAGCCACTCTTCGTCGGGCTCGCGGCCCGCGACAACGCTCGTCGGCGATTCGACGGCCCGGCGAACCTCTCCCTTGTAGACCTCGATCTCGGGGTGCGCGCTGATGACGTGCCGCCAGCGGGCCAGGCTGAGCAGAACCTCGCGCCCCCGCCGGTCGCGAATCGTCTCGGGGTTATTCATGACGCTGATCCCCCTGGTCCCGTACGGCTTCCGCCTGCGCCATGGCGCAAGGATTAACCCCGACTGTCTCTGTCTGCGGTCCGGTCACGCGCGAATCGTATCCGCGCGACTGGTCGTTTCGCGCCGGGCGGCGTATTCTCGGCCAGTGACCGATGGACGAATCACCGCTGATCCGAGGCGAATGCGGGGCCTTCCCTGCATTCGTGACACGCGCGTCACCGTCAGCGCGATTCTGGGCCAACTCGCCGCGGGGGCCAGCGTCGATGCTTCGGGGTTGACTACCGGCCGGCAGCCGCTCGCATTCCGCTTGCCAGAGCCCTCTCCAACAGAAAACGCCCCGCCGGGGAGGCGAGGCGTTTCTGGGGTTACTACAGGGAGGAGAGTCATCCGAACGCCCGCATGGCAGAGCGGAATCCCGCTTGCAGAGCCAAACCTTGTCCGGCTGAGTCCGGTTGTAACCGGCTATTTCCGTGCCTGACTGTGGCACCACTGTGGCACCGGGCACCCGGTCGCGGCGCATTGGGGCGGGGCGGTTATGCGCTCAGCGCAGGCGTCAAATCGGCTGCCTGAACAGCGCTCGGCACCGGCATCGTGACGCGCAGCTCGCCGTCGCGTTCCAGCAGGCGCTTGGGGCGGACCAGCGTCAGCCCGATGAGATTCCCGTCGCGGTCGAAGCGAACCGCGTGTCCCTCTGGCGTCTCGTCGTAATCGACGGCGCGGGAGGGGTCGCCCACGTGGAGGTAGAGAACGTCGGCGTCGGCGTCGTACTCGACGCGATCGAACTCGATGTCAGCGATCGTCACGCTCATGGCTTCCTTCTGCGGGCGAATGAGGTGATGATACGCCCCCGATCCTCCGTGTCGAAGACGACGACCACCTTCAGCCAGCGGCTCGGACCGGCACCCTCCAAGTAGAGCCACTCTTCGTCGGGCTCGCGGCCCGCGACAACGCTAGTCGGCGATTCCACGGCGCGACGCATCTCGCCCTTGTAAATCTCGATCTCAGGGTGCGCGCTGACGACATGCCGCCAGCGGTCCAGGCTGAGCAGAACCTCACGACCCTGTCGATCACGAATCGTTTCGGGGCTATTCACGACGCCGATTCGCCTCGTTCTGAGCCCCGACTGTCCCTGTCTGCGATCCGGTCACACGCGGATCGTATCCGCGCGACTGGTCGCTCAGCGCTTGGGCGGCGTACTCTGGGCCAGTGACCGACGGGCGAATCACCGCTGATCCGAGGCGGATGCGGGGCCTTCCCTGTGTCCGCGATACCCGCGTAACCGTCAGCACGATCCTGGGCCAGCTTGCCGCCGGAGTCAGCGTCGATGAGCTGCTGGCCAGCTACCCCTACCTGGAACGCGAGGACATTCTCGCTGCGCTGCGCTATGCCGCTGCTGCAACGTAAGCAAGCCGGCCATCTGCGACTGAATCCGCCCACCGAGTCCTGCGCCAATGCCTACGGAACATATGAGGAGCTTAGTTCTTCAACGTCCCAGTTAACAAGTTCTACTTCACCGGATTGGAGATCCACCCAGAAGGTAGCAATCTTCTGATACAGAGATCCAATCTGGTGGATGTAGCATTGGTATTCATAGTCATTGTACCTATACATCGCCAGACAATTGATCGGATCATAGCTGCCAATGGCTTGCAGGTTGTGCTCAAGGGCAGCGGTCAGTTCGTCCTCGACTTCTCGTTTATCGCGGGGGTTGTCAATGATTAACCCTTCATAGCTCGGCGTGTCCGGCTTCTTGGTAACTTCGCCAGTTGCACTGTGACTCGGGCCTGAGCTACCGGTAAGCTGAATTGCGGCATAGGTCACCAAGGCGATCAAAGCCAGAGTAGATGCGAGCGCTCCATACCTATGTCGATCAAGTTGTTGTCTCAATGCTTCCTTTGTCGGTCTCATCAATGCGCTATCGCTTCGCGGCTCTTAACCGGACCGCCTAAAACCTGCCGTAGCTTACGGTCTTTGCAGCCGTCAAGGACCCAATCATCCAGTCGTGCCTTCGCTTGGGCGGCGGGCTTATCGAGTAACTCCCAGGCGCCTTTGTATTTGGCGATGTCCTTTACGTTGATTATCTTGCCGCCGTTTCTCGGGGCGAAATGCTGCTGAGCCTTACCGAGCGCCGCCACATGATCCCTTGGTAGCAGGTAGATGTCTGGACTGATGTCGTCATCGACCGCCAGGTCAACGAAGGCGAACCACTCGTTTGCACCTTTGCTGGACGGCTCAGCGGGGCCTGACATCCGCCAACTACCGGAGGTCTGTTTGGTCTTCACTTGAAGAGAAACTAATCGTCGCGACTCCGCGTTTTCGGCTAGTAGGTCCGTGTGCTCGGTATTGCCGAACGTCAAGGCCACATTCCAGCCTCGTCGCAACAGCTCACTGGCTGCGCAGTATTCGCCAGCAAGGCCCGTTCGCTGTTTTTCGCCCTTCGCCAAGTCGCGCCTCCTGGTCGGATATGTTGAACAAAGAGACCTAGTGTCGGGAAAGACGGTTTGGCGAGCAAGGCTCAATCCGCTTCCCCGTGGTCGAGATCGGCGCATAGGTTACTCCGAGTAGGGGCGCGATCAGTCCCGGCGCGTCCCTTTCTTGGGGCACGGCGGTCGGCAAGGTCGTCCCCGGCTGTCGCAGTCGTTGGGCCACACCCGACCTACCCGCCAAACAGCACCGCAAGGGCGGATGTCAAGGGCGCTCGCGCCCGACCCCCGTAGGGGGTTGACCTCCGCCCGCGCGGTGCCACAATCGGCGGCCAGGTCGGGAGCTGGTTCGACTACCGCCCCATGCTCAAGCCCCGGCCGAGGTCGCGCGTCCTCGCCGCGTGCTGGCCGAGGCCGAGCGCTTTCTGCATACGCTGAAGCCGTCGCAGCGCCGCCTCCTGGCTGGCGCGCTCGGCTCCGCGCTTCGCCTCTCGGCCGAACGGCTTGTTCGGGTCTTTGACTCCGTGCTTGTGGCGGTAGCGCTCGATCTGGGCAACGCCGCGATCCCAGGTCTTCTGCTTGGCCGGATCGCGTGGTCGCTCGCCGAGCTCGTTCCTGACGTAGGCGGGCGGGTCGAGCCGGACGGCGAGGATCGCCATCTCGCGCCGCTCGGCAAAAACACCCTCTGCGACAGCCAGCTCGCGGCGGGCGGAGTCGCCGACCTCGGGCATCTGCGCCAGCTCGGCTTCGCTGCGAGCGAGCTGCCCGGCGAGGATTCGCTGGTTGACCTCGACCCTGCTCAACGCCTCGCTGCCCTCGGGGTGCAGGACCATCTCGGTCCTCTGCTCGGCTTCTTGGCGGGTACGTGCCTCGCGCATTTCCCCGATGGCCTCTTCGAGTCGCCCGCGCGGGTTCGCCACCCTGGCCTCCGCGTAGGCGGCGTCCGTCAGCTCCTCGCGGCGGGCCCGAAAGTCTGAGTCGGGCATCCCCTGGAAGCGCTCACGCAGCGCCACCTCGTGCGCGGCGAGCTGCGCGCGGTCACGCTCAGCCGCTTCGGCGATGTGCGGGATGCCCTCGCGCAGATACGGGGAGTCGGGCGCAATCTCCTCGCGCGCGACCTGAATCTCGGGCGTCGCGTAGAGCCGGGTCTCCTCGCGGGCGCGCGAGGCGGCGACGTAGAACTCCTGCTTGTCCATCGAGGGATCGGTCATCACGTAGGCGCGGTCGAAGGTCGAGCCCTGCGCCGAGTAGGTCGTCACCGCGTAGGCGTGTTCGAGCGCGGGCGCGTCGGAGTGCGGGTTGGTGCGGGCGAGGTAGTCGGCTCCGACCTCGACCGTGCGGGGCTGGTCGATGTCTTGGAGGACGGCGCTGCCATTCGCGGGATCGACCTCGGCGACCTGCCAGCGCTCGCGGTTGTAGATGGCGGCGGCCTGGTCGTTGACGCGGGTGATTACCTGATCGCCGGCGGCGAAGCCCGCTCCGCCGACCTCGATCTCCCGCGCGCCGAGCTGCCCCGCCTCCGCGCGCAGCTCGCGCGCCATCGCGTTCAACCTCGCAACGTCGATGTTGCGCTTGGCGATCATCACAGCGTCCTCTCCGCGCTCATACGCCTCATGCCAGTCGGCGACCATCGCCTTGCGGCGAGCGTCGGCGTCGGGCGCGACCGTGACCCGCTCGCCGGACTCATACAGGCCAAGCGCCTCGCCGCCCTCTCCATCGCGGATGCGCTTCGCAGCAATGCGGTCAAGCTCGTGCTCATGGCGGATCACCTCGTCCAGGTGGACCGGCTCGCCGCGGTCCGCAATCGCCCGAAACAGTCCTCCCGCCTCAATCTCGCCGAGCTGCTCGGGATCGCCGACGAGGACGAGCTTTGCCTCGGCCCGCTCGGCGTGGTCGATCAGCCGCGCCAGCGTCGCCGAGTCCACCATCCCGGCCTCGTCGACCA
>Ga0210115_1000052_pt1 | contig 25277 bp, 28 predicted proteins | sample MayberryNW_TuleB_2_FD_185526 | JGI IMG/M metagenome (GOLD analysis project Ga0210115, IMG submission 185526) | Wetland microbial communities from San Francisco Bay, California, USA, that impact long-term carbon sequestration - MayberryNW_TuleB_D2... | ecosystem: Environmental > Aquatic > Marine... | reverse complement strand
CGACGAGTACCGCGCGAAGCTCGTCAAGTTCATCGAGATGCACGGCAACTCCGAGCTCATGGGCGTCCTGCCCGAGCGCGAGTGGATCCTCCGCGCGCCCACCCTCCAGCGGAAGCTCGCCCTCACGGCGAAGGTGCAGGACGAGGCGGGCCACGCGCAGCTCATCTACCGCGTCGTCGAGGACCTCGGCAAGCCGCGCGAGCAGTCGCTCGAGGACCTGATCTCGGGCAAGAGCAAGTTCCACAACGTCTTCCACTACCCGACGAAGACCTGGGGCGACGTCGGCGTGATCGCCTGGCTCGTCGACGCCGCGGCGATCATCAGCCAGAAGGCGCTCCTCAAGTGCTCCTACGCCCCGTACGCGCGGATCATGAAGAAGATCTGCTGGGAGGAGTCGTTCCACATCCTCCACGGCCGCGACGTGATCCTCGCGATGGTGACCGGGACGCCCGAGCAGCGCGAGCTCGTGCAGGAGGCGCTCGTCCGCTGGTGGCCGCCGCTCATGATGTTCCACGGCAACCCGATCCAGGCCGAGAACGACCCGATGTTCCACTGGCGGATCAAGAGCCAGGGGAACGAGGAGGCTCGCCAGCAGTTCCTCGAGGGCTACGTCCCGCAGATCCGCGAGCTCGGCCTCGAGATCCCCGACCCGAAGCTCGCGAAGGACGAGGAGACCGGCGTCTGGGAGTACACCGAGCCGGACTGGGACGAGCTCAAGCACGTCGTGACCGGCCACGGCCCGATGACGGCCGAGCGGCTCGAGTTCCGCCGGATGTCCCGCGACGAGACCGCCTGGGTGCGCGACGTCGTCCTCGCCCACGCCGCCTAGAGCCATGGCCGTGTGGGAAGTGTTCCGGCAGGAGCGCGAGGGCGCGCCGTTCCAGCACGGCGGCTCGCTCGAGGCGCCGAACGCCGCCTTCGCCGACGCGTACGCGCGCGAGTTCTACGGCCGCCGCGCGGAGTCGTTCGCGCTCTGGATCGTCCCGCGCGAGGCGATCACGGAGGTACGCGAGCCGTACGTCGCGCCGGTCTTCGACCGCGACTACCGCCGCGTGGACGGCTACTCCCTCAAGATCAAGCTGAAGGAGGCGCGTGAGCTCGCCGGCACCTCCAAGCGTTGACCTCCTGCTCGAGCTCGCCGACGACGAGCTCGTCCTCGGCTGGCGTGACTCGGAGTGGACCGGGATCGCACCGTTCCTCGAGGAGGACGTCGCGTTCTCGTCGATCGCACAGACCGAAATCGGGCACGCACGGGCGTTCTACGAGCTGGCCGCCGTCGAGCTCGGCACGACCGCCGACGCGCTCGCCTTCGACCGCTCTCCCGAGGAGTACCGCTCCGCCCAGCTCGTCGAGCTCCGGCTCGTGCGGGACTGGGGCCTGACGATCGCGCGGCACTGGCTCTACGAGACGGCCGACGCGATCCGGATCGCCGAGCTCGCGGGCTCGTCCTCCGAGGACGTGGCCGGATTGGCGCGGAAGATCCAGAGCGAGGAGGCCTACCACCGGATGCATGCCCAGATGTGGGCCGACCGGCTAGCCGAGAGCGACGAGGGCCGCAGCCGGATCGTCGCCGCGCTCGCGGAGCTCTGGCCGTACGCACTCGGCCTGCTCGACGGGTCGCAGCGTGACCGCTTCGCCGAGGAGACGGCGCGCCTGCCGTTCTTCACGCCGCCCGACGCCGAGCCGGTCGAGCGGGGCGGGCACGCACCGGACTGGTCGCCCCTCTGGGACGAGATGACGACGGTGCGCCGCTCGGCTCCCGGGAGCGCGTGGTGAGCGTCGCGACGCTGACCGAGGAGCGCGTCTGGGAGGCGCTCGCCGAGATCCCGGATCCCGAGATCCCCGTCATCTCGCTCGTCGACCTCGGCGTCGTCCGCGGCGTGGCGGTGGAAGGCGACCGCGTCCGCGTCGAGTTCACGCCGACGTTCCTCGGCTGCCCGGCGCTCGAGCTGATGCAGCGCCTGATGGCGGAGGCCGTCCGCGAGGTCGGCGGCGAGCCCGAGGTGGTCGTCCGCTCGGACGACCCGTGGACGAGCGATCGGATCACGCCCGAGGGCCGCGAGAAGCTGCGCGAGGCCGGTTTCGCCCCGCCCGGCCCGCGTCCCGCGAGCGGCCTCGTCCAGCTCGTCGACCTCCAGCGTGGCCCGTTCCGCTGCCCGTACTGCGGCTCGACCGAGACGCGCCTGGACAACCTGTTCGGCCCCACGCCCTGCCGTTCGATCCGCTACTGCGAGAGCTGCCGCCAGCCGTTCGAGCAGTTCAAGACCGTCTAGGGCTTTCGTTCAGCGTATTCCTCGCTGGCTGCCTGGTTCGAGGGCGCCGACGTCAGCTTGCGCGCGACCGGGAAGCTCGAAGCGGTCCGCCCCCGCGAGCTGCGGGAACGCGCTCGCAACGTCCGCCTTGACCGCGGCCCGGTCGCGGCGGCAAGGCGTCGCAGCGAGTGCAGCCGGGCCGACCGGGCCGGCCCCGGGCAGCGAACCCCCAAAGACTGCCCCAAGCCGTTCATCAGGTCGCCCCAGGGCGAACGGCGGCTCTGCGGCCGGGGCTGGTGAAAGGAACCTCCTGGCGGACCCGAGGGGCCGTATAGCATCCACGATATGGCCGAGCCGCTCGAACGCCTGCGGCGCAAGCTGTCTCGAGCCGAGGAGGGGTGGTTCTTCGCCCAGATCGCGACGCAGGTCGCGGACCGACGGCGCGAGCTCGGGCTCTCCCAGGCGCAGCTCGCGGAGCGTTGCGACACGACGCAGTCGGCGATCGCGCGCCTCGAGGGCGGCGGGCGCCCCCCGCGGATCGACACCCTCCTCCGCATTGCGAGCGCGCTCGAGTGCGATCTGCGCGTCGACCTCGTGCCCCGCTCGGACGAGCCGTGAGACCACGAGCAAGCAACAGGCTGTTACTTGTCTCGCTCGCGCTCGTCGTCGCGCTCGCCGCGGCCGCGTGCGGCGAGTCGAAGGGCGGCGACCGGCTGAGCAAGGAGGACTACGTCCGTCAGGCCGACGCGATCTGCACCACGTACGAGAAGCGACTCGACGCGCTGCCCGAGCCGAAGACGATCGACGAGGTCGAGACGCTCGCGACGAAGGCCAAGCCGATCGCCGAGGACGGCCAGGCCGCGCTGCGCAGGCTTCGCCCGCCGGTCGAGCTGGAGGAGGACGTCGACGCGTGGCTCGAGCTGAACCAGGCCAACGTCGACGCGATCGACGACCTCGGGGCGGCGGCGGCCGACTCGGACGAGGCGGAGGCCCAGGCGGTCTCCAAGCGGGCGGTCGAGAACGAGCGCAAGGCCGACGCCCTCGCCGAGCGGCTCGGCCTCGTCGCCTGCTCGGCCGAGGACTAGCGGCCGGTGAAGCGCGGGTCGCGCTTCTCGAGAAACGCGTCGACGCCCTCGCGGAAGTCGTCCGTCGCGGCGGCGGCCGCCTGGAGCTGCGCCTCCCACTCGAGCTGCTCCTCCAGTCGCGAGCGCGTCGCGCGGTCGAGCAGGCGCTTCGTCAGGCCGATCCCGCGCGTGGGCGCGTCGGCATAGCGGCCGGCGACCTCGGCCGTCCGCGCGGCCAGCTCGTCCGCGGGGACGACCTCCGTCACGAGCCCCCACGCGAGCGCCTCGTCCGCCGAGAGCTTCCGGCCGGACGTCAGCCACTCGAAGGCCCGCGCGTAGCCGAGCAGCTGGGCGACGAACCACGAGCCGCCCGTGTCCGGGATCAGACCGATGCCGACGAAGGCCGGTACGAAGCTCGCCGCGTCGGACGCGATCCTGAGGTCGCAGGCGCAGGCGAGCGACATGCCAGCGCCGGCGGCCGGGCCGTTCACCGCCGCGATGACCGGCTTCTCGAGCGCACGTAGGGCGAGCACGTTCGGGTTGAAGGTCGAGCGGAGCCGGGTCGCGACGTCGCCGGCAGCCTCGCGGAACTCGTTCAGGTCCTGCCCGACGCAGAAGCCGCGGCCGGCGCCCGTGACGACGACCGCGCGCACCTCGGGGTCGCGGGCGTCCCGGAGGGCGCCTCGCAGCGCCGCCTGCATCCCGCCGTTCAGCGCGTTCAGCTTGCCCGGACGGTTGAGCGTGATCGTGAGGACGCCGCCGTCGCGCTCCGCGAGAACCTCTGCGTCGCTCATCGCGGCATCGTAGGCACGAAGACGCCGCACCTCCGGCACGGACACGTGCGCCCGCCCGCGCTAGCGTGACTGCAGGGGCCCCGCGCTTCCCCCAGGGGGGAATGCGCCGTGAGGCGGGACATGGCCGTCGGGGACACCACGGGGCGGGCCGCTAGCGGCCCTCGAACTCCGGGTCGCGCTTCTCCCGGAACGCCGTGAGCCCCTCGTGCGCGTCCTCGGACGCGAACGCGAGGTAGAGGAGTCGCCGCTCGTGCTCGAGGCCGAGCTCGAGCGTCGAGTCGAACGCGCGGTTGACCGCCTCCTTCGCAAGCCGCTGCGCGACCGGGCCCTTCGACGCGATCTCGCGGGCGACGCGCTTCGCCTCCTCGAGCCAGGCCTCGGGCGCGACCACGCGCGCCACCAGGCCGGCGCGCTCGGCCTCCCAGGCGTCGAGGAAGCGGCCGGAGAGGACGACGTCCATCGCCTTCGCCTTGCCGACCGCGCGGGTGAGGCGCTGCGTGCCTCCCGCGCCCGGGATGATCCCGAGACTCGTCTCCGGCTGGCCGAACTTCGCCGTCTCCGACGCGACGATCAGGTCGCAGCTCATCGCGAGCTCGTTGCCGCCGCCGAGGCAGAAGCCCGACACGGCCGCGACCAGCGGCGTCCAGAGCTTGCGGATCGCGTCCCAGCGCTCGACCCGCCGCGCGGAGAGCATGTCCATCGCGGACGCCTCGGCCATCTCGCCGATGTCCGCGCCCGCGGCGAAGGCCCGCTCCGAGCCCGCGAGCACGATGCAGCGGACCGTCTCGTCTCGGTCGAGCTCGCCCAGCCGTGTCACGAGCTCCTCCATGAGCGGCTCGGAGAGCGCGTTCAGCTGCTGCGGACGGTTGAGCGTCACGACCGCGATCGGCTGGTCGCGCTCGACCAGCACCAGGGCCTCGCTCATCCGCCGACCGCCTCGTAGAGCCGCCACGTCCCCGGAACGCCGCGCAGCTCGGTCTCCCCGCGCTCGGCGAACTCGAGACCCGAGCCCGCGACGAGATCCTTGACCGTGCTCGAGACGAGCACCTGGCCCGGACGCGCGAGCGAGGAGATGCGGGCGCCGACGTGGACCGCGATTCCGGCGATGCCGTCGCCGGTCAGCTCGACCTCGCCGGTGTGGACGCCCGCTCGGACGTCCAGACCGAGCCCGCGTAACGCCGCGATGATGGCCGTGGCGGCCCGCACCGACCGGGCCGGCCCGTCGAAGCGGGCCAGCATGCCGTCGCCGGCCGTGTCGACCACGGTCCCGCCGTGGCGCGCGACGAGGTCCGCGACGAGTGCGTCGTGCCGAGCGAGGACGTCGCGCCACGCCCGGTCGCCCAGCTCGGCGGCGCGGTCGGTCGAGTGCACGACGTCCGTGAAGAGCACGGTCGCGAGCACGCGGTCGTGCGTCGGGCCGCGCCGGACGCCGGTCAGGAACTCCTCCACCTCGTCCAGCACCTGGTCGACGTCGATCCAGGGCAGATGGTCGTCGCCCGGCAGCTCGACGAAGCGGGCCCCGGGGATGCGCTCCGCGAGGTAGCGGCCCTCCTCGACGTCCGAGTCGGTGTCGCCCGTCCGGTGGAGGACGAGCGTCGGCACGCGGACGGCCGGGAGCACGTCCCGCACGTCGATCGAGCTGTTCATGAGGACGAGGTCCCGCGCGGCCCCGGGGCTCGCCGCCGCGCGGGCGCGCGCCGTCCACCAGTGCGCGAGGGCGTCGTCCGCGTGGGGTGCGAGTGTCGAGAGGTCGCCTTCCTGGCCCCACGTTCGCTCGACGTCCTCCGCGTACGCGACGCGCTGCTCCGGCGTCCGCGCCCACGGGTAGTCCTCGTCGGGGCCCTGGCGCTTGGCATACGAGCCGTACACGACGAGGGCGCTCGTCCGGTCCGGGTACGTGGCGGCGAAGAGCACGGCCATCGGCCCGCCCTCGGAGTAGCCGAAGAGCGCCGCCCGTTCGATCGCCTCGGCGTCCATGACCGCCCTGACGTCGTCCATGCGCGTCTCGAGGTCCGGCAGCCCGCCGGGCCGGTCCGAGAGCCCCGTGCCGCGCTTGTCGAACCGCACGAGACGCCCGAAGGACGAGAGCCGCTCGAGGAAGTACGCCGAGCGGGGCTCCTCCCAGTCGAGCTCGAGGTGGGACACGAAGCCGGACACGAGCACGATCGCGGGCCCCGCTCCCGTCACCTGGTAGGCGATGTTGACCCCGTCGCTCTTCGCGTAGCGGGTCTCCGGATCCACGCGCGGTATGGTCACACGCGCCACGCCGGGGCCGCTAGTCGCCCTTCTCGACGAAGCGGCGGACGGCGGCCTGCGGCTCCTCCGTCGCCATCGAGAGCGCCAGCCAGTCGCGGGCGTGGTTGATCGTCTCGTGCCACGCGAGGTCCTTCCAGAAGTTCAGGTGCTGCTTCGCGTAGCGCGTCGTCTGCGGGAGCTTGCGCTCGAGGTTCTCGACCACGGCGTCCACCCTGGCGTCGAGCTCGGCCGCGGGGACGGCCCAGTTCACGAGCCCCCACTCCGCCGCCGTCGTCGCGGGCAGCGGCTCGCACATGAGGACGATCTCCCGTGCGCGACGGTCGCCGACCATGATCGTCAGCCACTGCGTCGCCCCGCCGGCCGGCACCGACCCGTGCTCGGGCCCGACGTGGCGGATGAACGCGTCGTCCACCATCACGGCGAGGTCGCAGGCCATCTGCAGCTCGTTGCCGCCGCCCACGCAGATGCCGTTGATGCGCGCGAGCGTCGGCTTGCCGATCTCGCGCAGCCGGTCGTGTGCGTCCTTGAACGCACCGAACCACTTCCAGTACTCGTTCGGCTTCCCGAGGTACTCGTCGGCCCACGACTTGAGATCGGCGCCGACGCAGAACGCCCGGCCGGTGCCGGTGAGGACGACCACGCGGATCTCGTCGTCGTAGGACGCGTCCTCGCACGCGCGCGCCAGCTCGCGGAGCATCTGGTAGTCGAAGGCGTTCAGCACCTCCGGCCGGTTCATCGTGATCGTCGCCCGGGGGGGCGTCTTCTCGTAGACGATCTTCTCGAAGCCGAGCTCCGCGGGGTCGAGCGGCTCCGGGCGGGTCGGCTGAGTCACGAGGCGTCCCCCTTCATCGTCGGCGCGAGCGTATAGCTTCCCCCCGTCCGGGAGGGAAAGGAGGCTGCGTGGCAAGTGGAACGGTGGCAGCGGTGCTCGTCTGTGTCGTCGCGGGCCTCGCGGGCGCGATCCAGGCGGCGGTCATGGGCCGCTTCGGGGAGCGAATCGGGGTCGTCGAGGCCGTCGCCTTCGCGAGCGTCGTGACGGCGCTCGTCGCCTTCACGACGGTTCTCGCCGTCCGCCAGACGCTGAGCGGCGTCGCCGAGGGGCTGCGCGCCCCGCCGTGGATGTGGATCGCCGGCGTCATGAGCGCGTTCATCGTCTTCGCCGTCGCGCTGGGGCCGCCGCGGATCGGGACGACGACGACGATCGGCCTCATCATCGGAGGCAACCTGCTCATGGCCGCCGTGATCGACCGCTTCGGGCTGTTCGGGCTCGAGCGCATCGGGCTCAGCCCCGTCCGCGTGCTCGGCATCGTCCTCCTGGGCGCCGGCTCGGCGCTGACCCTCTTCCGGCCCTAGAGCCCGATCAGGTCGTCCGGCCGCGCGGGAACGCGGGCGACCTCGCGGCCCGTCGCGTCGCGGAGCGCCGAGGCGATCGCAGCGGTCGCGACGACGGTCGGCGGCTCGCCGACGCCCTTGGCGCCGTAGGGCGCGTCCGGCTCCTGCTCCTCCACGAGCACGGCGTCCACCGGCGGCATGTCGAGCGTCGTCGGGATCAGGTAGTCGGTGAAGCTCGCGTTCGTGATCAGGCCGTCTCGGGTCTGGATCTCCTCCATGAGGGCGAGCCCGAGACCCTGGGCGGTGCCGCCTTCGATCTGGCCGTGGACGGCCTGCGGGTTGACCGCCTTGCCGACGTCCTGCGCGGTGCCGATCCAGACCACGCGCGTGAGCCCGAGCTCCGTGTCCACCTCGACGACCGCGCGCATCGCGGAGCAGATGAAGGCCACGTGCGCCCGCTCGCCGAGCACCTGGCCGGTCTCGGGGTCGAGCGGCCACGTTTGCGGGTGCCGGTACACGCGCTCCACGTCGATCTCGTCGTCGCGGCCGAGCGTCCCGCCGCGGGCGTCGAGCTCGGCGCGTGCCGCCCGGCACGCCTCCGCGACCGCTCCGGAGACCATCCACGTCATCCGCGACGCCGAGGCCGATCCCGCGGAGTCGACCGTCGCCGTCGTGTGCGGGGCGAGCGTCACTTCGTCGAGCTCGAGCTCCGTCCGGGCCACCTGCGCGATCACGCCCACCACACCCTGGCCCACCTCGGCCGCGGCGCAGTGCACCTCCGCGGCGAGGCGGCCGTCGGCGCCGGCGAAGAGGCGGACGCGGGCCGCGCAGTAGTCGTCGAAGCCGTGCGAGTAGCAGAGGTTCTTGAAGCCGACCGCGAAACCCACGCCGCGCCGGACCCCTTCCCCGCGCGTGACGTTCCCGGACCCGCCCGGAAGCCGGATCGGGTCGCGCGGCAGCTCCTCGGGCTCGGGCAGCGGCAGCTCCGCGCAGCGGCGGATCACCTCCGCGACCGGGAGCGACCCGGTGACGCGCTGCCCGTTCGGCAGGACGTCGCCGCGGGAGAGCGCGTTCCGCAGCCGCAGCTCGACGGGATCGAGCCCGAGCGCATCCGCGAGCTTGTCCATCTGCGCCTCGTGGGCGAAGCACACCTGGACGGCGCCGAACCCACGCATCGCACCGCAGGGCGGGTTGTTCGTGTAGACGGTGACCGTCTCGACCAGCGCGTTCGCGACGGCGTAGGGGCCGCAGGCGAACGAGGCCGCGTTCGTCGTCACCGCCGTCGAGCTCGACGCGTACGCGCCGCCGTCGAGCAGGACGCGCGCGTGGACGCAGACGAGCTTGCCGTCGCGGTTCGCGCGGTGCTCCATGCGGATCCGCGCCGGATGGCGATGCACGTGCCCGAAGAACGACTCCTCCCGGGAGTAGACGAACTTCACCGGACGGTTCGTGTGGAGGGCGAGCAGCGCGCCGTGGATCTGCATCGAAAGGTCCTCGCGACCGCCGAAGGCGCCTCCCACCCCGGCGAGGTGGATCCGCACCTGCTCGGGCCGGAGATCGAGGCACGGAGCGACCTGGGCGCGGTCGACGTGGAGCCATTGCGTCGCGACGTAGATGTCGACGCCGCCCTCCCCGTCCGGGACCGCGAGGCCGGATTCCGGGCCGAGGAAGGCCTGGTCCTGGATCCCGAGCTCGTACTCCCCCGCGACGGTGACGTCTCCCTCCGCGTCGGGATCGCCGTGGTGGATCAGGATCGAGCGGACGACGTTCGCTCGTGGGTCGTCGCGATAGTGGTCGGGCTCGTGCGTGGGCCGGTCGGGATGGAGTTCCTCCTGCTCGAGCGCGAGCTCCATGTCGACGACCGGCTCGAGCGGCTCGTACTCGACGCGCACGCGCTCGGCGGCGCGACGGGCCTGCTCCGGATGCTCGGCGGCCACGAGCGCGACCGGTTCCCCGTGGTAGCGCACGTGGTCGACCGCGAGCACCGGCTGGTCCGCGTACTCGAGCCCGTAGAGCTTCGTACCCGGGACGTCCGCGTGCGTGAGCACGGCGTGGACACCGGGCATCGAGACCGCCTCGGCGATGTCGATTCCGCGGACGAGCGCGTGCACGTGCGGGCTCCGCACGGTGTGGCCCCAGAGCATCCCGGCCGCCTGGAGATCGCTCGCGTACGCGAACTCGCCGGTCGTCTTCGGGATCCCGTCCGCGCGGGGGACGACCTCGCCCACGCGCCCGAGCTCGAGCTTCCGGGCGGGCGCGCTCATGCGCTCTCCGCGGCCAGCCGGACCGCGTCGAAGATCTTCGCGTACCCGGTGCAGCGACAGAGGTTGCCGGAGAGCGCCTCCCGCAGCTCGTCGTCGGTCGGGTGCGGGGTGCGCGCCAGGAGGTCGGCCGCCGTCACGACCAGCCCGGGCGTGCAGAAGCCGCACTGGACGGCGCCCGCCTCCACGAACGCCTGCTGGACCCGGTGGAGGCGATCCTGTTTCGCGAGCCCCTCCACGGTGACGATCTCGTGCCCCTCGGCCTGCGCGGCGAGGACGAGGCAGGCGCAGACGAGCGTGCCGTCGAGCAGGACGGAGCACGAGCCGCACTCGCCTTGCTCGCACGCGTTCTTCGAGCCGGGCAGGCCGAGGCGCTCGCGCAGGGCGAAGAGGAGGCTCTCGCCCGCCCAGACGTCGGCCTCGTGCGCCTCGCCGTTGACGGTGAGCGAGATCCTCATGCGGCGCACCGCTCGAGTGCGCGGGCGGTCAGGACGCGGAGGGCGTGCCGGCGGTACGCAGCGCTTCCGCGGACGTCGTCGATCGGGCTCGCGGCCTCGGCGACCCGGTCGGGGAACCCGTCCGCCTCGTCGAGCGGCGCGCGAACGAGCCGCGGCACGGGACCGGCCGATCCGTACGCCGCGCGGATCTCCTCGCGCTCCCGGTCGACGGCGAGCGCGAGCGAGACGACCGCGATCACCATCGCGTTGCGCGGCCCGACCTTCATGAACGTCTGGCGCGCGCCCGACGGCCGGACGGCGACCGAGACGATCAGCTCGTCCGGCGCGAGCCCGTTGCGCTTCGGGCCGACGAGGAAGTCCTCGAGGGCGAGGGTCCTGCGCCCCGCAGCGCTCGCGACCTCGACCTCGGCCTCCTCCACGAGGAGCGGCGGCAATGCGTCTCCCGCGGGAGAGGCCGTCCCGAGGTTGCCGCCCAGGGTCCCGCGGTTCTGGATCTGGGGCGAGCCGACCGTGCGGGCGGCCTCGGCAAGGGCCGGCACGAGCTCGCCCAGCTCGCGGCGGCACTCCGTGTAGGTGAGACCGGCGCCGAGCCGAAGCGTCCCGTTCTCGCGCGCCCACCCGCGCAGCTCCGCGAGCTCGTTGAGGTTCAGGAGCGCCGGAGGCCGCGCGCGATCGAAGTTCAGCTCGACCATGACGTCGGTGCCGCCCTGGATCGGCCAGAGCTCGTCGACCTCCGCCTTCAGCCGAAGCGCCTCGTCGAGCGTCCGTGGGGCGAGGACGTCCACGGGGCCGAAGGGTAGTACGTTACGGCGGCATGACCGACTTGGCGCGACGGCTGGCGGTGGCGCGAGGGGACGAGCGGGCGGACCTCGTCGTCCGCGGCGGCCGCGTCTTCTGCGTGTTCACGCGGGAGTGGCTCGAGACGGACGTCGCCGTGGCCGACGGGTACGTCGCGGGCCTCGGAGACTACGACGGCGTCGAGGAGATCGACGCGGCCGGCCGGTACGTCGTGCCGGGGTTCATCGACGCCCACATGCACCTCGAGACGACGAAGTTGCTCGTAGACGAGTTCGCCCGCTTCGTGCTCCCGCTCGGGACGACGGCCGTCGTCGCCGACCCGCACGAGATCGCGAACGTCCTCGGGACGGACGGCGTCCACTGGCTCGCCGACCTCTGCCACGACCTCCCGCTCGACGTCTACTTCATGGCGTCGTCGTGCGTTCCCGCCTCGAAGTTCGAGTCGCCGCGCCGGGCGCTCCTGCCCGGCGACCTCGAAGGCCTGCTCAGGCGCCGGCGGGTGCTCGGGCTTGCCGAGATGATGAACTTCCCGGGCGTCGTCGCCGGGGAAGAGAGCGAGCTCGAAAAGCTCCGGCTCGAGGGCGCGACGCACGTCGACGGACACGCGCCCGGCCTGCTCGGCAAGGCGCTGAACGCGTACGCGGCGGCCGGGATCCGCTCCGACCACGAGGCGATCACGCTCGAGGAGGGACGCGAGCGCATCCGGGCGGGGATGTGGCTCCTGATCCGCGAGGCGAGCGGTGCCCGGAATCTCGAGGCTCTCGTCCCGCTCCTGCGGGAGTACGGACCGGGCCGGATCGCGTTCTGCACCGACGACCGCGAGCCCGAGCACATCGCAGAGGAGGGCCACGTCAACTCGATGATCCGGCAGGCAGTCGCCGCGGGAGTCGCGCCGGAGGACGCGCTGGTCGCGGCGACGCTCAGCCCCGCGCTCTGGCACGGCCTCGACGACCACGGGGCGCTCGCGCCCGGCTACAAGGCCGACGTCGTCCTGCTTCCCGACCTGGAGCGGTTCGAGCCGGATCTCGTCCTGAAGCGGGGCGCACCGGTGGGCGAGATCGCGCGGCCCGAGGTGCCCGAGTGGGTGAAGCAGACCGTCCGCATCGGCGCCGTCGAGCCGGACCGTTTCGCGCTCCCCGCGCCCGGCGACGACGGCCGCGTGCGGCTCATCGGCGTCGTCCGCGACCAGATCGTCACGGAGGTGCTCGTCGAGGACGCGCCCGTCGAGGACGGGCAGATCGTCGCCGACCCCGCGCGGGACATCGCGAAGATCGCGGTGCTCGAGCGCCACCTCGGCACAGGGCGCACCGGCCTGGGGCTCGTGCGCGGCTTCGGGCTCGAGCGGGGCGCGCTCGCGTCCACGGTCGCGCACGACGCGCACAACATCGTCGTCATCGGAGTCGACGACGGCGACATGGCCGCGGCGGTCGGCCGGCTCCGCGAGCTGGGCGGCGGCGTCGTGGTCGTCGAGGACGGAACCGTCCGCGCCGAGCTGCCCCTGCCGATCGCCGGGCTCGTGTCGACGGCACCGCTCGTGGAGGTCGTCGCCTCGAGCCGGGCCTGCGTCGAGGCCGCGCACGCGCTCGGGTGCCCGCTTCCCTCGCCCTTCCAGACGCTCGCGTTCCTCGCGCTCTCGGTCATCCCGAAGCTCAAGATCACCGACCGCGGCCTGGTCGACGTCGACGCGTTCCGGCTCGTGCCCCTCGAGGCCGGCTCGTGACCCTCCTGCTCGCGAACGCCTACGTGGTCACGATGGACGACGACGGGACCGAGTACGAGAACGGGTGGGTGCTCGTGCGCGATGGGTTCGTCGAGGCGGTGGGCGGCGGGCCCCGGCCGGACGCCGAGCGCGTCACAGACCTCGGCGGGGCGCTCGTGACGCCCGGGCTCGTCAACACGCACCACCACCTGTACCAGAGCCTCACGCGGACGCGTGCGCAGGAGGCCGACCTCTTCACCTGGCTGAAGACGCTCTACCCCTTGTGGGGCCGGATCGACGCCGAGTCGGAGTACGCCGCCGCGCGGACCGGGCTCGCCGAGCTCGCCCTCTCGGGCTGTTCGACCGTCTTCGACCACCACTACGTCTTCCCGCCCGGCCGGACGGGCCTCGTCGAGGCCGAGATCCAGGCGGCGCGCGAGCTCGGCGTGCGCCTCGTCGCGTCGCGCGGCTCAATGAACCTCGGCGAGTCGGAGGGCGGGCTCCCCCCTGACGGGCTCGTCGAGGACGGAGACGACGCGCTCGCGGCCACGGAGGCGCTCGCCACGCTCCACGAGCCGGGCCCGGGCGCGCGGACGCAGATCGCCGTCGCGCCGTGCTCGCCGTTTTCGGTCACGAAGCGGCTGATGACCGAGTCGGCCGAGCTCGCCCGCCGGCTCGGGCTCGGGCTCCACACGCACCTTGCCGAAACGGTCGAGGAGGAGGAGTACTGCCGGGGAATCTTCGGCTGCCGCCCGGTCGAGTACCTCGAGCAGGTCGGCTGGCTCGAGGGCGACGTCTGGTGCGCGCACTGCGTGCATCTCTCGGAGGACGACGTCGGCCGGTTCGCCTCCGCGGGGGTCGGCGTGGCGCACTGCCCGACGTCGAACCTCCGCCTGGGCGCGGGCGTCGCGCCGGTCGCCCCGATGCTGGCCGCCGGGGTCCGCGTGGGGCTCGGCGTCGACGGCTCGGCCTCGAACGAACGCGGCGACCTCTTCCTCGAGGTGAAGCAGGCGCTGCTCGTCGCGCGGGGGCGCGGAGGCCCCAGCGCCCTCACTGCGCGCCAGGCGCTCCGGCTCGGAACCCGCGGCGGCGCCGACGTGCTCGGCCGGGACGACCTCGGCTCGCTCGAGCCGGGGAGGTGCGCGGACGTCGCCGTCTGGCGGACCGACGGGCTCGAGTTCGGCGGCGCCGACGATCCGGTTGCGGCGCTCGTGCTCACCGGGCCGCATCGCGTCGAGCGCCTCCTCGTCGGCGGGGAGGACGTCGTCGCCGAGGGCCGCCTCGTCCGTGCCGACGAGGGCGAGATCGCACGCGAGCACCGCGTGCAGGCGGCACGGTTCGCCGCATGAGCGCGACGCTTTCCACGCACGTGCTCGACACGGAGACAGGGCGCCCCGCCGCCGGCGTCCGCATCGAGCTCTTCCGGGACGCCGAGCTCGTCGCGGCGGCGCAGACCGACGCGGACGGCCGGATCGGGACGCTCGCGGAGGTCGCCCCGGGCGCGTACCGCCTCGTCTTCCACCCGCCGTCACCGTTCTTCCGTCGCGTGGAGCTCGAGGTCGAGCTCGCCGAGGGCCACTACCACGTGCCACTCCTCGTCGCGCCCTACTCGTGCACGACCTACCGGGGCAGCTGAGCGTCGAGGAGCTCGCCGAGCTCTTCGGCGGGCGGACGCGCTTCGTCGAGCTGCTCGCGGAGCGCGCCGACCCGCTCGGCGAGGCCCGCGGCCTGCTCCGCGAGCTGCCCGAGGCCGAGCAGGTCGAGGCCCTGAACGCCCATCCCCCGATCGGAGCCCGCGGGCTGACCGGGCGCTCGGGGGCCGAGCAGGGCTCCGACGACGACGCGGCCGTCCTCGAGCGGCTCGCCGAGCTGAACGAGCGCTACGAGGCGATGTTCGGCTTCCGCTTCCTCGTCTTCGTGAACCGCCGGCCCCGGCGGGAGATCGTCCCCGTCCTCGAGGCCCGGCTCGCCAGACCGCGCAGCGAGGAGCTCGAAACCGGGCTGGACGAGCTGGTGGCGATCGCGCGCGACCGGGCCGCTACGGGCTGACCTTCGCGCCCTGCGCGATCCAGGCGGCGAGCAGGTCCCGCTCCTCGTCGGTCATCCCGGTCACGTTTCCGGGCGGCATCGCCCGCGCGTCGACCGCCTGGCGCTTGATCGCGTCCGCGCGCGCCGCGATCTCGGCGCGCGAGTCGAACGTGATCCCGGCCGGCGCGGAGGGAACCTCGGTCGGCTCGGACGAGTGGCACACCGCACAGCGCTGCTGGACGATCGCCTCCACCTGGGCGAACGCGACCGGCTCGGCCGCCTTCCCGGCCGCGTCGTCTTCGGGCCGCAGCACCAGCGCGACCGCGAGGATCACCGCCCCCGCGATCATGAGGATCTCGTAGTGCGTCCGGCCCTGGTGGCGCAGGTTGAAGAAGACGCGGATCCACGCGCCCGCGGCCATCAGGATGACGAGGACGAGCCAGTTCCGCGAGGCCCCGTAGGCGATCGGGAAGTGGATCGAGATCATCGCGAAGACGACCGGGAGCGTCAGGTAGTTGTTGTGCACCGAGCGCTCCTTCGCCCGCAGCGCGGGGCCCGGGTCCGGCTCGCGCCCCTCCTCCTTCGCGCGAACGAGCTTCCGGTGGGCGGGGATGATGTTGAAGAAGACGTTTCCGGCCATGATCGTCCCGAGCATCGCGCCCACCTGGAGGAAGGCCGCGCGGCCGCTGAAGAGCTGCGCGGAGACGTACGCGGCCGCCACGGTGAAGAGCACGACGGCGCCGCCGAGCGCGAGCTCCCTCCCTGCGAGCAGCCGGCAGAGGAGGTCGTAGACGAGCCACGCGAGCGCGAGCAGCCCGATGCTCGCGGCGATCGCGACGGCCGGGCTCAGGTCGGCGACCTGCGGGTCGATCAGGAACTCGTCCGCGTTCACGTAGTAGAGGACGACGAAGAGCGAAAAGCCCGAGAGCCACGTCGTGTAGGCCTCCCACTTGAACCAGTGGAGCGGCTCAGGGAGCGCGCCCGGTGCGAGCCGGTACTTCTGCGTGTGGTAGAACCCGCCGCCGTGGACGGCCCAGAACTCGCCGCCGACTCCCGCGTCGGCGTCCTGGCGCCGCTTCGGCGGCCGGAGCGACAGGTCGAGGTACACGAAGTAGAAGGACGCCCCGATCCATGCGATCGCCGCGATGACGTGCAGCCACCGAAGGAGGATGCTCAGCCAGTCGTTGAGGTAGGGATCCACCGGCGCGGAGGGACCCTAGAGGGCCGGCGCCGCGGACGGAAAGCCCTCCCCGCGCACCGCTAGGCTCCACACGTGCTCGAGATCACGGCGGGCCCCCTTCGCTTCCGCGCCCGGCTCGAGGAGGAGCTCGCGCCGGCCACGTGCGCCGCGCTCCGGGCGCTCCTCCCGCTCGAGGGGTCGATTATGCAGGCGCGCTGGAGCGGCGAGTCGGCCTGGGTCCCGCTCGGGACCCTCGAGACCGGGGTCGGGCCCGAGAACGCGAGCTCGTACCCCGCGGCGGGAGAGCTCCTCCTCTACCCGGGCGGCCTGTCCGAGACGGAGATCCTCTTCCCCTACGGCGCCACCTGCTTCGCGAGCAAGATGGGCCAGCTGGCCGGGAACCACTTCGCGACGATCGTGGACGGCGCGGACGGGCTCGCCGAGCTCGGCCGGCTCGTGGTCTGGGAAGGCGCCCAGGATGTCCGCTTCGCCGAGCCGTAGGCGGGCGACCTAGGCGGCGAGGCGGCGAAGCGCGGCCGCCAGCACGTCGAGGGCGAGCGCGACGTCGTCGCCGCTCGTCTCCTCCTCGGGGCAATGGCTCGCGCCGTCCGCGAGGCTGCGGACGAAGAGCAGGCCGGTCGGGACGCCGGCCGCCGCGAGCACCATCGCGTCGTGCCCGGCCCCCGACGCGAGCTCGACGCCGGGCAGCCCGGCATCCGCGATCGCTGCGCGCAGCGCGTCGCTCGGCCCCGCGACCATCGGCACGGGATCCGTGACGTGCACGCGGGCCTCCGGGACGGCGGCGAGCACGGCGTCGAGCCGCTCGCGGTCCGGGGCCCGGACGTCGACGCTCACGGCGACGCGCGCGGGGACGACATTGACCGCCCCCGGCTCGACCTCGACGCGCCCGGCGGTGGCGACTGCGCCCTCGACGGCGTGCGCGGCGTCACGAAGGCGCAGGATGAACTCGGCGGCAGCGCAGAGCGCGTCCTCCCGGGCGTCCATCGGCGTCGTGCCGGCGTGGCGGCCGAGCCCCGAGAACTCGGCCTCGCCCCGGGCCACGCCGACCACCGCGGTGGCGACCCCGAGCGCGGCATCGCGCGACGCGAGCACGGCTCCCTGCTCGACGTGGCATTCCACGAACGCCGCGGGCGCCGGCGCGAGCCAGCCGCCCGGGTCGGGCGGCCCGAGTCCGAGGGCCGCGAGCGCCTCGCGCACCGTCGTCCCCTCCGCGTCCCGTTGGTCGAGCTCGTCGGGACCGAGGCGCCCGCAGAGCGCCCGGCTGCCGAAGAGCCCACGGCCGAAGCGAGATCCCTCCTCGTCGCGGAACGCGACGACGGCGAGCGTGCGCTCGTGCGGGCCGCCTGCCGAGGCCGAGAGAACCGCCTCGAGGCCGCCGACCACCCCGAGCGCCCCGTCGAAGCGCCCGCCGTCCGGCACCGAGTCGAGGTGCGAGCCGGTCCAGACCTCCGGCAGGTCGGGCCGCGCTCCCGGCTGGCGACCGGTCAGGTTTCCCGCCGGATCGACGTCGACGGCGAGACCGGCTTCCCGCATCCAGCCCGTGACGAGCTCGTGCGCATCCTGCTCGGCGCGGCTCAGGCCGGGCCGGTTCGCGCCCCTGCCGCCGCCGAGGGAATAGAGCCGCTCGAGTCGGTCGAGGACGCGGGCGGCGGCGCCGGAGGTCGCGGGGCTCGTCGTCACGCCTCCATCTTCGTGGAGCCGGCGTTCCGGGGCCGGGCAGGCCCGTCCTAGAGGCCGAAGGGGTTGACCGGCTTGGGGCCGGTCTGGACGATCACGCCCTTCCCCTCGAGGTACATGTCGAGCGTCTCGAGCGCCGTCTCCCGCCCGAAGCCGGACTGCTTGTAGCCGCCGAACGGGATCCCGGGGAACGCCGTGTACGGCATGTTGATCCCGACCGTGCCCGCCTTGAGCCGCCCGGCGACCCGGTGGCCGCGGGCGCCGTCCCGCGTCCAGACCGTGGCGACGAGCCCGTAGCGCGAGTCGTTGGCGAGCGCGATCGCCTCCTTCTCGTCGGCGAAGGGCACGATCACGACGACCGGACCGAAGATCTCCTCCTGCGCGACCCTCATCCCGTTCTCGACCTTCGCAAGGACCGTGGGCGGGTAGAACGCCCCGTCGCCGTCCGCGGCCTCGCCGCCGGTCACGACCTCGGCGCCGTCGCCGACCCCCTGCTCCACGTGGCCGTGCACCTTGTCGCGGTGCGTCTGCGAGATGAGCGATCCCATCTGGGTCTCGGCGTCGAGCGGGTCGCCGACGTTGACCCGCTGCGCCGCCTCGGCGAACGCCTGCACGACCTCGTCGTAGATCGACTGCTCGACGAGGACGCGTGAGCGCGCGTCGCAGCTCTGGCCGGCCGAGTAGTAGATCCCGTAGGCGGAGCTCGGGATCGCATCCTCGAGGTTCGCGTCGGCGAAGATCAGGTTCGGGCTCTTGCCGCCGAGCTCGAGCGAGAGCCGCTTGACCGGCTCGGCGGCGAGGCGCATGACCTCGCTCCCCGAACGGGTCGAGCCGGTGAACGAGACCTTGTCGACGCCGGGATGCGAGACGAGGTAGGCGCCCGTGGTCGGCCCGTCGCCCGGCACGACGTTGACCACGCCGGGCGGGATGCCGGCCTCGACCGCGAGCTCGGCGAGGCGCAGCGCGGAGAGCGGCGTCGCGGGGTCCGGCTTCAGCACGACGGTGCACCCGGCCGCGAGCGCGGGCGAGAGCTTCCAGCCGGCCATCATGACCGGGTAGTTCCAGGGGACGATCTGCGCGCAGACGCCGACCGGCTCGCGCAACGAGTAGAAGAGAAGCGACCCGCCGAGCGGGTGCGACCGGCCCGCGATCGACGCGGTCGCAGATGCGAAGAAGCGGAAGTTCTCGGCCGCGACCGCCACCTCGGCCTTCACGCTCGAGATCGCCTTGCCGACGTTGCGTGTCTCGAGCTCGGCGAGCTCCTTGCGGTTCGCGTGGATGGCGTCGGCCAGCGCGTGGAGCAGTCGGGAGCGCTCGGTCGCCGGGGTCTTGGCCCACGGGCCCTCGAGGGCGGCGCGGGCCGCTGCGACGGCGCGGTCGACGTCCTCCTCGCCCCCCATTGCGGCCCGGGCGAGCGGCGCGCCGGTCGCGGGCTCCGTAAGCGCACGGACGTCTCCCGAGGCAGGCTCGACGAGCTCGCCGTCGATGAAGAGGCCGTATTCGCGCTCCGTTGCGACCGACATGCGACCGGGGACGATACCCGGGGCGGCCGTCTTCGGGCAGAGGATCACGCCGGCTGGGCCGGCGTGATCCTGAGGCGGGCGCCGAGGCCGATTTGGTCGTCGTCACCCCCCGAACCGACCGGCTGCCCTGGGTCTGGGCGATGGAGCCACAGGACCCGGTGACAATCCTTTGCGGACCGGGACCGTTTTGGCAAGGGGAGATGACCAAAACCTTGCGAATTGAGCATTGCGCGTTTGTGCCCTCTTTGCACGCTCTTTCACCGCATCCTGCACATTTCGTGCCGATTCGGTACGCATTACGACGATATGATCGCCTTGGGGAGGAGGCTTGGGGCACCTAGGAAGTGACGGGGCGTTCGAAGAGCGCAGCCTGACCCTGCCCGACGCCGACGCAGAGGGTCGCGAGGCCGTAGCGCCCGCCCCGCCGGCGGAGCTCGTGGAGCAGGGACACGACGAGCCGCGCGCCCGACATCCCGAGCGGATGGCCGAGGGCGATCGCGCCGCCGTTCACGTTCACGCGCCCGGGGTCGAGCGCGAGCTCGCGGATCACCTGCAGGCTCTGCGACGCAAACGCCTCGTTCAGCTCGACAAGGTCGAGATCCGCGACATCGACCCCGGCGCGGGCGAGCGCCTTCCGCACCGCCGGGATCGGCCCGATGCCCATCACCCGCGGGTCGACGCCGGCGACCGCGCTCGCGACGAAGCGCCCGATCGGTTCGGCGCCGAGCTCCCGTGCCCGCTCCTCGCTCGCGACGACGAGCGCCGCGGCGCCGTCGTTCAGCCCGCTCGAGTTCCCCGCCGTGACGGTCCCGCCCTCGCGGAACGCCGGCTTGAGCGCGGCGAGCTTCTCCGCCGACGTGTCCGGTCGGGGATGCTCGTCCCGATCGACCTCCCCGACGGGCACGAGCTCGTCCGCGAAGCGACCGGCCTCCTGCGCGGCCGCCCAGCGCCGCTGGCTCTCGAGCGCGAAGGCGTCCTGATCCTCGCGCGAGACGTCCCATCGCTCGGCCACGTTCTCGCCGGTCTCGCCCATCGACTCGAGCGGGAACAGCGCCTCGAGGCGCGGGTTCGGAAGGCGCCAGCCGAGCGTCGTGTCCCAGGCGGTCACGTCGCCGCGCGCGAACGGGCGCTCCGTCTTGGCGAAGACGAACGGCGCGCGGCTCATCGACTCGACGCCGCCGGCGACGAAGAGGTCGCCCGAGCCCGCCCGCACCGCGTGACATGCCTCGACCACGGCGGAGAGGCCGGACGCGCAAAGCCGGTTCACGGTGACGCCGGCGACGCCGTGCGGAAGCCCGGCGAGGAGCGCCGCCATCCGCGCGACGTTCCGGTTGTCCTCGCCGGCCTGGTTCGCACAGCCGAGGTAGACGTCCTCGATCTCCCCCGCGGGCACGCCGGCCCGCTCGACCGCCTCCCGGACGACGAGCGCGGCAAGGTCGTCGGGCCGCTCCCCGGAGAGCGCGCCACCGTAGCGCCCGACCGGCGTCCGAACGGCGGAGAGGATCACGGCCTCGGACATAGCGCGCCCAGTGTAGTGACGGGGTTTCGGGCCGCAGGAGCATGATCCGGCCGCGATCGGGTAGGGCCGGGCAGTGCGCCTCGCCGTCGGCCTCACCCTGCTGCTGCTCCTCCTCGCCGGCTGCGGCGGCGGCGGCGGCTCGACCGGCGCGGCCCCCGACCCGTCGGCCTCGGGCGGAGAGACGGAGGGCGGCGGCGCTGATCTCCAGACGATCGAGGTCGAGTCGGCGGGCTTCGAGCTCGGCGTGCCGGCCTCGTGGAAGGGCCTGAGCGGCGACGACTTCTCGAAGAGCGATGCGCTCGAGGAGTTCTCGCGGGAGAACCCGTCGCTGGCGCCCTACCTGAGCGCCCTCCAGGGCGGCGACTCGCCGATGAAGCTCCTCGCGGCGGATCCCGAGCTCGAGAGCGGCTTCGCCACGAACGTCAACGTCCTCCTCCAGACGGTTCCGGACGGCACGTCGGCCGAGGAGTACGCGCAGCTCAACCGCTCCGGCATCACGTCGTCTCTCGATCTCGACGGCGAGATCGAGAGCGAGCCCGTCCACCATCCCGCGGGCGACGCGGCCGTGGCGCGCTACCGCGCGAACCTAACCGCCGCGGGCGAGAAGAAGACGTTCTCGTTCGTCCAGTACTACTTCGTCCAGGGAACGAACGCCTACGTCGTCACGTACACGACCGTACCCGAGGCGGAGGAGCGCTACAGCGCCGACTTCGAGCAGTCGGCAGGCTCGTTCCGCTTCCTCTAGGAGACGAACTCGACGCGGACGGGACGCTCGAGCGCGCCGGCCTCCTGCGCCCGTGAGAGCAGCTCGCGGACGGCCTGGCGGCCCTCGTCGCCGTAGTCTTGCGTCAGGCGGTTCACGTACATGCCGACGAAGCGGTCGGTCAACTCGGGGTCGAGCCCGCGGCCGAACTTCATCGCGTACCGGAGCGCCTGCGGCCGCTGCTCGAGCCCGGCTTCGATCGACTCCGCGAGGACGTCGGACAGCTCGCGAAGCGTCTCCTCGCCGATGTCCCGGCGCGCGACGTTGATCCCGAGCGGCAGCGGGAGCCCGGTCTCGAGGAGCCACCACTCGCCGAGGTCGACCACCTTCTCGAGGCCGTGCTGGGCGTACGTGAGCTGGCCCTCGTGGATCAGGAGCCCTGCCGGGGCCGCCCCGGACGTAACCTCGCCGAGGATCTCGTCGAACGGCACCTCGCGGTGGCGAAACGGGCCGCCGAGACAGAGGCGGAGCGCGAGGAAGGCGGTCGTGAGGCGACCGGGGACGGCGATCTCTATCTCCCGCAGGTCGTCGAGCGAAAGCGGCTCGCGGGCCACGACGATGGGGCCGTAGCCGGAGCCCATCGAGGCGCCGTGGGGGAGGATCACGTAGTCGTCCTGGACGGCCGGATACGCATGCAGCGAGATCGCGGTCACCTCGAGCCGGGCCTCGAGGGCCCATTCGTTCAGCGTCTGGATGTCCGCCAGAACGTGCTCGAACTCGAACTCTCGCGGGTCGACGACCGCCGACGCGAGACCCCAGAACATGAACGCGTCATCCGGATCCGGGCTGTGTCCGAGCCGAATCAGCAAGCGCCCGAGGGTACCACCGGCCTCGATGCCTCGTGCCGGGACCCGACCGGTCCGGCACTACCATTCACGTGTGCCGAGCGGCGAGCTGAGCGACGCGATCCAGGACTACCTGAAGGAGATCTACAAGCTGACCTCGACCGGCGAGCGGGCGACGACGTCGGCGATCGCGAAGCGGCTCGGGGTGGCCCCTTCCTCGGCGACCTCGATGCTGAAGAAGCTGTCGGCGCTCGGCCTCGCCGAGCACGCCCCCTACCGCGGCGCCGAGCTGACACCGGCCGGCGAGCGGATCGCCCTCGAGGTGATCCGCCACCACCGGCTGCTCGAGCAGTACCTGGCCGAGACGCTGGGGCTCGGGATCGATGCCGTCCACGCCGAGGCCGACCGGCTGGAGCACGTCCTCTCGGAGGAGCTCGAGCGGCGGATCGACGAGGCGCTCGGCTTCCCGACGCACGACCCGCACGGCCACCCCATCCCGAGCGCGGAGCTCGAGCTCGACGGGTCGACACTCCGCAGCCTCGCCGCGCTCGAGCCCGGCGACGAAGCCACGATCCGGCTCGTGCCCGACGGCGACGCGGACGTGCTCCGCTACCTGGCCGACCTGGCGCTCGTGCCCGGCCGGCGCGTCCGGCGCGGCACCTCAGAGCCGTTCGGCGGGCCCGTACGCGTGAGCGTCGACGACCGGGAGCACGCCATCTCCCGCGAGCTGGCCGGCCAGATCGGCGTCGCCTAGACCCGGCGGGGCTACGGCCGGTGCCCGAAGAACCAGCGCTCGAGCGGCTTCAGGAGCTCCTCCTTGCGGAACGGCCCGGCGTGCGAGACGACGCCGTCGCCGTTCGAGATCTCGAGGTCGTCGCTGAGGGCGCCATTCGCGGCCTCGAGCGCGTCGCCGAGCTCGTAGCCCTCGAAGATGTAGTCGTCCGGCCGCGGGTGCGGCTGGCTTCGATGGCCCAGGTTCATCGCCCGGCCGACCGCCCAGACGGCGCCGGGCCGGCGCTCGATCCAGATGATGATGTCGTCGGGTGACCCGTCCTCGCCGACGCCGCGAAGGACGCGCTGCGCGAACCGCATGGGGCCGGGGTCCTCGCCCATGGCCCCCAGGATACAATCGCCGCGTGAGCTTCTTCCGCCGCCTCTTCGGCAAGAGCGACGACGACGCGCGCGACGCGCCGCAGCGCGGCATGTCGAAGGAGGACGCTCTCGCGGCGTACGTCATCCGCGAGCACAGCCAGGGCCGGGCGGTCGAGGAGATCATGAACGACCCCTACCTGAAGAACCGCGCGACGGACGAGCAGCGAATCAGGCTGCTGGAGCGGCCCGAGGTGATCCGGGCGATCGGCGAGCACACCGCCGAGATGGCCCGGGAGAACGTGCGCTAGAGCTCGGTTCCGAGGCCGCGCTCGCGGGCGCGATCCAGCACGAGCTTCCCGACCGCGAGGTCCTCGGCGGCGATGCCGAGGCTCTTGAAGAGCACGATGTCGTCGTCCTGCGCGCGGCCTGGCACCTCGCCCGCGACGACCTCGGCCAGCTCGTGCACCTCGAGCCAGTCGAGGACGCCGCGCTCCACCGGCTCGACGAGGTCACCCGCCTCGATCCGCGCCTGCTCGCGCGAGTCGCAGCAGACGAACGCCGCCCGCTCGAGCACGGCGTTGTCGAGCTCGCGTGCCTGGAGCCGGTTCGCGCCGACCGCGCAGACGAGCGCGCCGGGACGCAGCCACTCCCCGCGCAGGACCGGGTCGCGGGAGTTCGTCACGGTCACGACCACGTCCTGTTCGGCGGCGTCGCGGTACCACTCCGCCTCCTCGGCGCCGAAGCGGTCGCAGAAGTCCCGCCGCCGCGCCGCGTCTCGGCAGTACGCGACGACCGTGTCGATCCCCGGGACGGCGGCCCGGATGCACTCGACCTGCGCCTCGGCCTGCCACCCGCAGCCGATCACTCCGAGGCTCGCGGCACTTGGCCGCGCGAGGTGGCGGGCGGCGACGGCGCTCGCCCCGCCGGTCCGCCGCTGCCCGAGCCGGTCGGCCTCGATCAGCGCGAGGAGCTCGGGCCGGTCGGCCGCAAAGAGGGTGACGAGGAAGCGTGCGCCCGTCGCGAAGCCCGTGTAGCTCTTCAGCCCGGCGACCCCGAGCTCGAGGTCGGCGGCGGCCATCACGTGCAGCAGGCCCTCCTCGAGCTCGAGCCGGGAGCGCGGCCGGTTCTCGACGACGCCCCGCGCGAGGCGGTCGAAGCAGGCCTCGACCGCCGCCACCGCGTCGGCCGGCGGCAGCAGCGCCTCGACGTCGGCTTCGCGCAGGAGGAGCGGCACGGGCGGACTAGTGTAGGCGGGGTGGAGCGGCGCATCCGCGTTCCCCTCGCCGCGCTCGACCGGGAGGGGCGAACCGTGCTTCGGGCCGACGGGCGCGAGATCGCGGTCTTCCTGGTCGGCGGCGTCCCGCACGCGGTCGAGAACGCCTGCCCCCACGAGGGCAACCCGCTCGTCCTCGGCGAGCTCGCAGGCGGCACGCTGACGTGCGCGTTCCACCAGTGGCGGTTCGACCTGGAAACGGGCGCGTGTCTCCACGGCGACCGCCCGCTCAACCGCTTCGCCGCGACTCTCGAAGACGACCACATCGTCGTCGACGCGCCACCGGCGACCTCGTAACGGTGTGCAACAACCGAAGCGCCGCGAGTCCGGGCTCGGCCCGGGCTCGCTCACTCAACGCCGGTCGCCAGGAGAGTCCCGACCGGAATCGTCATGGCGCCCGCGAACGCGGGTGCCGGATTCCGGGCGGCGATGCGCCCGACAGGATTCGAACCTGTGGCCTCAGCCTCCGCAGGGCTGCGCTCTATCCCCTGAGCTACGGGCG
>Ga0210115_1000051_pt1 | contig 25379 bp, 24 predicted proteins | sample MayberryNW_TuleB_2_FD_185526 | JGI IMG/M metagenome (GOLD analysis project Ga0210115, IMG submission 185526) | Wetland microbial communities from San Francisco Bay, California, USA, that impact long-term carbon sequestration - MayberryNW_TuleB_D2... | ecosystem: Environmental > Aquatic > Marine... | reverse complement strand
GAAAGGAGTCGCCATGAACGTTCAGGATGTCATGACCGTCAACGTGGCGTCGATCGGTCAGAACGCGACGCTCAAGCAGGTGGCCGAGGTGATGACGAGCCGGCGCGTGTCGGGCCTGCCCGTCGTGAACGCCGACGGCCGCGTCCTCGGAGTCGTCTCCGAGCAGGACGTGATCGTCAAGTGCGCGAACCGCGGCATCGGCCTGATCGGCCGTATCTGGACGCCCGCAGCCGTGGACGAGCGTCGTCTGGCGGCCACGACCGCCGGCGAGGCGATGACGGCACCGGCCGTGACGATCGCGCCCGACCGGCCGGTGGCCGAGGCCGCATGGCTCATGGTCGAGCGGGACGTCAACCGGCTTCCCGTCGTCCGCGACCACCGGCTGGTCGGAATCGTCAGCCGCGGCGACCTCGTCCGGGCCTTCGCCCGCCCAGACGGCGAGATCTGGGAGGACCTGCAGCGCGAGATCGGCGGTCGCGACCTCTGGCGGACGCCGGCCGTGTTCGAGGTCTCGGGTGGCCGCGTCCGGGTGTCCGGACGCGTCGAGGCCCGCTCGGACGTCGAGCTCGTCGAGGGGCTCGTCTGGCGGGTTCCCGGCGTGGTGTCCGTCGACCTCTCGGATGTCGAGTGGGCGCCGCGCGGCGCCGCTCGCCCGGCCGTTCGGTAGGAGAGGAGGAGCCGTGATCGACTTCGCGCAAGGCTGGGTCTGGTTCGCGTGCGGCCTGGGAGCGACGCTCCTGACGGCGCTCTTCGTCGTCGGCGTCGTCCTCGTCGCGCGCCGCGCGGAGGCGAGGACGCCCCGGCGCCGCTAGCGGTCGGGCACTCGGGAGCCCGGACGGCGCGCGAGGGAAACCCGCATCCGCCCTCCGTGCACCGCCCGATGCGCCGCCCGCCCGTGCGTGCCATCGTGGACGCACCGATGTCTGTCGGAGCGAACGCGACGAAGGTGTCCGCCGTCCCGGCGGCCGCGCCCGGGCTGTCGTCCGAGGAGGCGCGCCGGCGGCTCGAGTCGGCCGGCCCGAACGTCATCGCCAAGGCGGAGGGCCCGTCGGTCGTCGCCCAGCTGGCCGCGAACTTCGTGCACCTGTTCGCGCTGCTCCTCTGGGTGGGCGCGCTGCTCGCGCTCGTCGGCGGCATGCCGGAGCTCTCGGCCGCGATCGTGGTCGTCATCCTCGTGAACGCCGTCTTCGCGTTCGTCCAGGAGCACCGCGCCGACCGCGCCGTCGAGGCGCTGCGGGACATGCTGCCCCACCGGGTTACGGTCCGGCGCGACGGCGAGTCCACGGAGATCCTCGCGGAGGAGGTCGTCCCCGGCGACGCGCTCCTTCTGGCGGCGGGGGACCGCGTGGCGGCCGACGCCGACCTCGTCGTCTCCACGGATCTGCGCGTCGACGAGTCGACCCTCACCGGCGAGTCGAAGCCGGTTGCGCCCGAGGCGGAGGTGTTCGCGGGAACCTACGTCACCGCCGGCGCGGCCGAGGCCACGGTCACCGCCACCGCGATGGACACCCGCTTCGGGCGCATCGCGCAGCTCGCACAGGAGACCGAGCGGGAGCGCACGCCGCTCGAGCGCGAGCTCGGCCGCGTGACCCGCCTCGTTGCGATCCTCTCCCTCAGCATCGGCGCGCTCTTCTTCGTCGTGGCCGGCGCGCTCGACATGGATCTCTCGGACCGGTTCGTCTTCGCGATCGGCGTGATGGTCGCGCTTGTCCCCGAGGGCCTGCTCCCGACCGTGACGCTCTCGCTCGCGCTCGCCACGCAGCGCATGGCGCGGCGGAATGCGCTCGTCCGGCGGCTCTCCTCCGTGGAGACTCTCGGCGAGACGACGGTCATCTGCACGGACAAGACCGGCACGCTCACGGAGAACGAGATGACCGTCCAGCGCGTCTGGACGCTCGAGCGCGAGCTCGTCGTCGAGGGCGCCGGCTACGACCCGTTCGGCCGGTTCCTTACCGACGGCGAGGTCGTCGATCCGGCCCCGCTCGCGGAGCTCCTCCGCGCCGGCCTGCTCTGCAACGACGCGCGGCTCGCGCAGGGGCACGCGGGCTGGGGCGTGGTCGGCGATCCGACCGAGGGCGCGCTCGTCGTGGTCGCCGAGAAGGGAGGCCTTCGCCACGAGGCGGAGGCCGCGCGCGCGCCGCGCCTGCGCGAGCTGCCCTTCAGCTCGGAGCGCAAGCGGATGACGACCATCCACCTCTCCGGCGACGAGCGGATCGCCTACGTGAAGGGGGCGCCCGAGCTGATCGTGCCGCGCAGCCGGCTCTCCGGCCCGGAGCGCGATCGCGTGGTCGCCGCGGCCGAGGCGATGGAGCACGACGCCCTGCGGGTGCTCGCGCTCGCCCGCCGGGTTCTCCCGGCCGAGGCGGGCGAGACCGCCGAGGAGATCGAGACCGACCTCGAGTTCCTGGGCCTGGTCGGCATGCTCGACCCGCCGAGGGCGGAGGTGCCGGACGCGCTCCGGCGCTGTCGGACGGCGGGAATCCGCGTGATCATGGTCACGGGCGACAACGGCCGTACCGCCGAGGCGATCGGACGGCGGATCGGGCTCGTCGACGGCGCCGTGCACGTGATCGCCGGGCACGAGCTCGCCGCGCTGGACGACGCGACACTCGAGTCGCGCCTTGTCGAGCGGGACGTGATCTTCGCGCGCATCGAGCCCGAGCAGAAGCTCCGGCTCGCCCGTGTCCTGCGCGGCCTCGGCGAGGTGGTGGCCATGACGGGCGACGGCGTGAACGACGCGCCCGCCCTGAAGGAGGCGGACATCGGCGTCGCCATGGGGACGGGCACCGAGGTCGCCAAGGAGGCGGCCGACATGGTGCTTCTGGACGACAACCTCGCCTCCGTCGTCGCCGCGGTGGAGGAGGGCCGGGCGATCTACGACAACATCCGGCGCTTCGCCGGCTACCACTTCTGCTCGAACGTGGGCGAGCTCGTCCCCTTCCTCGTCTGGGGCGTCACGGGCGGATGGGTCCCCCTCCCGCTGGTCGTCATGCAGGTGCTGGCCATCGACCTCGGAACCGACATGCTCCCCGCGATCGCACTCGGGACGGAGCGCGCCGAGCCGGGCACGATGACGCGGAAGCCCCGGCCGCGGGACGAGCGGCTGCTGAGCGGGCGCGTGCTCGCCCGCGTCGGCTGGATCGGGCTGTTCGAGGCCCTCGCAGCGATGAGCGCGTTCTTCTTCGCGTTCGGCCTGGACGGCTGGCGCCCGTGGGAGCCGCTTCCCGACTCCGGCTCCGTCTACCTGCAGGCGACCGCGATGACGATGGCCGCGATCGTGATGGCCCAGGTCGGCGCCGGGTTCGCGTGGCGCACCGCGCGGCGGTCGGTCTTCGCCGCCGGGATCTTCGGGAACCGGCTCCTGCTCGTGGGCGTCGCGCTCGAGGTCGCGATGGTCGCGGTGCTCGCGTACACGCCCGGCCTGCAGGAGGTGTTCCACATGGGACCGCTCGGGCCCTGGAACTGGCTCTTCCTCCTCCTCTGGCCGCCCGTCGTCCTCGGCGCGGAGGAGGCCCGGAAGGCCGTGGTCCGCCGGCGGTCCCGAACGCCGTGACGTCCCTTCGGCCGCCGCCCGCTCCGCACGCGAGCAGCGTGGACGACGTCCTGGCCGCGCTCGCGACCGACGAGGCCGCGGGGCTCGGCGCGGTCGAGGCGGCCGCCCGGCTCGCGACGTACGGGCCGAACCGGCCGAGCCGGGCCGAGCGGCCGGCCTACGGCGCCATCGCGCTGCGCCAGTTCGCCGATCCGCTCGTCGGGCTGCTCGCCGCGGCCGCGATCGTCTCGGCGGTCGTGGGCGAAGAGCTCCAGGCGGCCGTCATCGGCGCGATCGTCGTCCTGAACGGGATCCTGGGCTACGTCCAGGAGGCCGGTGCCGAGCGTGAGGTGCTCGCGCTCCGCGAGACGTTCAGCCCTGTCGCGAGCGCGATCCGGGACGGACGGGAGCACGAGCTTGCCGCCGAGGAGCTCGTCCCGGGCGACCTCGTCGTCCTGCGGGAGGGAGACCGCGTGCCCGCCGACGTGCGCCTCGTCTCGGCGCGGGGCCTCCAGGCGGACGAGTCGGCGCTCACGGGCGAGTCGGTGCCCGTGGCGAAGGACACGCAGCCCGTCGACGCCGCGGCGCCGCTCGGCGATCGCGGCTCGATGGCGTTCGCCGGAACGGCGGTCACGCGCGGGCACGCGACCGGGGTCGTCACCGCCACCGGCGACACGACCGAGCTCGGCCGCGTCGCCGAGCTGACGGCCGCGGCCAAGTCCCCGCCGACCCCCTTCGCCCGCCGGCTGGGCCAGCTGACGCGGGTGATGGTCGTCCTCGGCGTGCTGATCACGGGCGCGCTCACGGCCGCGATGCTCCTGCGGGGGTCGAACCTGCAGGACGCGTTCCTCGTCGGCGTGGCGGTGGCGGTCGCGGCGGTGCCGGAGGGCCTGTCGGCGACCGTGACCGTCGCGCTCGCCCTCGGCGCCGGCGCGATGGCGCGGCGGGGCGCGATCGTGCGCCGGCTGCCCGCCGTCGAGACGCTCGGGTCAACGACCGTGATCGCCTCCGACAAGACCGGGACGCTGACCGAGAACCGCCTCCGGCTCGTCCGCGTGTGGCCCGCTCCCGGCCGTGACGAGGAAAGCGTCCTCGCCGCGGCGCTCCTGGCCTCGACCGCCGACATCGTCGAGAGCGAGGCAGCGGGCCTGCGCGTGATCGGCGACCCGGTGGACGGGGCGGTCGTCCTCGCCGCCCGCGAGCGCGGCCTCGCGCGAGGCGACGTCGAGCCGGGCCCCGTCCTCCGCGAGCTTCCGTTCGACCCCGAGACGCGGCGCGCCGTCCTCGTCTATGCGGAGGGCGACGGAGCACGGCTCGTCGCGAAGGGCGCGCCCGAGATCATCGCCGCGCGCTCCGCGGACGGGACGAGCGTGGACGCCCTCGAGGCTCGCGCGGAGCAGTGGGCGCGGGAAGGGCTCCGCGTCCTGGCGGTGGCCGACCGGCGTCTGGACGGGCGGGCGCTGAGCGGCGAGGACGGTGACCTCGACCGCGACCTGCGGCCGCTCGGGCTGGTGGCCCTGCAGGATCCGCTCCGTCCCTCCGCGGCGGCGTCCGTCCGGGCCGGCCTCGACGCGGGCGTGGAGGTCCGGATCCTGACCGGAGACCATCCCGCCACTGCGGAGGCGATCGGCGCGGAGCTCGGCCTCGCGCGGGAGGCAGTGTTCGCGCGCGTGTCGCCCGCCCGCAAGCTCGAGCTCGTCCGCGAGCTCCAGGAGACGGGCGAGACGGTCGCCGTCACCGGTGACGGGGTGAACGACGCCCCGGCGCTTCGGCAGGCCGACGTCGGCGTCGCGATGGGCCTCTCCGGGACGGAGGCGGCCCGCGAGGCGGCCGACCTCGTCCTCACGGACGACGACTTCTCGACCATCGTCGCCGCGATCCGGGAGGGCCGCCGCGTCGGCGACAACATCCGCACGTTCGTCGCGTTTCTCCTCTCGGCCAACCTCGGCGAGGTGCTCCTCTTCGCCGCCGCGATCCCGGCCGGGCTGGGCGCTCCGCTCACGGTCGTCCAGGTGCTCGCGGTCAACCTCCTGACGGACGGGCTGCCCGCGATCGCGCTCTCCCGCGACCCCGCCGCCCCGGGCGTCATGGCGCGGGGCCCCTCGCGCGGCGACCGGCTGTTCTCGTCGCGGTACGTGGCGGCGCTCGTCGGGATCGGGGCACTCGTGGGACTTGTCTCGCTGATCTCCTTCCTGGTCGGACGTGGGGACGGCGACGGCGTGGCGCCGACGATGGCGTTCGTCACGCTCGCGGTCGCGGAGCTCGTGCTCGTCTTCAGCCTGCGCGCGGGTCCGCGGCCGGCCTGGCGCGCGCCGAGGAATCCACTGCTCGAGGGCGCGGTCGCGCTGTCGGCGGTCACGGTCGGCCTGCTCGTCTACGTGCCCGCCCTCCACGACCCCGTCGGGACGGTCGCGCTCGGCCTGGCGGACCTCGCCGTCGCGCTCGCGGTCGCCGTCGTCCCGGCCGCGGTCGTCGAGGCCGCGAAGCCGCTCGTCCGCTAGCCGGCAGGCGGCCGCCGTTCCTGCGGGTTCCTACGACGCTGCTTCCGCGATTTGTCCGATGGCCTCCGGCCGCCGCGGGCGCACGATGACGGTGTCAACCAAGGAGGCATACGATGGCGCGCCAGGACCAGACACTGATCGTCGTCGGCGTGGACGGCTCCGACGAGTCGGCACGCGCGCTCGAGTGGGCGGCGGACGAGGCGAGGGCGAGGGACGCCCGCGTGCAGGTGATCTCGGCGTGGCACGTTCCGGCGCTCGTGTACTCGTCCGGCTACGCCCCGATGGTCGCCCCGTCGACCGAGGAGTCGAGCGAGCACGCGGCACGCGCGATTGCCGAGGGCGTGGCGAACGAGCTCGAGTCGGGAGGACTCGAGGCGGAGGCCGTCGTCGTGCGCGGGAACGCGGCCGAGGCGCTCATCGACGCGTCCGCCGACGCGGACCTGCTCGTGGTCGGCTCGCGCGGACACGGGGGCTTCACCGGTCTCCTGCTCGGCTCCGTGAGCACGCAGTGCGCGCACCATGCGCACTGCCCCGTCGTGATCGTCCGCTGAGGAGCGGGCGACCGGGAAGGAGAGCCGTCATGCAGAGAGTCGCCGTCGTCGCCACGCTGAAGCCCGGCATGGTGGAGGGGGCGCGCGACCTCATCGCGAAGGGCCCGCCGTTCGATCCCGAGCGACTTGACCTCCAGCGTCACGCCGTCTTCCTCTCCGACGACCTCGTCGTCTTCGTGTTCGAAGGCGGCCGGGTGAACGCGCTCGTCCGCACCGTCTCCCGCGGCGGTGCGGGGACGGCCGCGTTCTCGGATTGGCAGCCGCTGTTCGAGGGAATCCCACGGCTGGCGAAGGAGGAGTACGCCTGGGAGCGCAGCGAGCATCCGGCGTGGGCCGGGGCGTGGGGCGAGTAGTGGACGCGACCGAGCGGTCGGGGCGGCAGTCCCCTCGTCCGGCGATGAGGGTGCTCGTCGCGTACGGGAGCAGGCACGGGGCGACGGGCGAGATCGCCGAGGCGATCGGCGCTGCCCTCCGCGAGGAGGGGCTCGACGCCGACGTTGCCTCCTTCGAGGACGAGCCGGACCCGGGCGGCTACGAGGCGTTCGTGCTCGGAAGCGCCGTCTACATGGGCCGCTGGCTCGAGTCCGCCCGCCTCTTCGCCGAGGCGAACGGCCCGCAGCTCGCGCACGCCGCGACGTGGATCTTCAGCAGCGGCCCGGTCGGCGACCCGCCCAGGCCGGCGGAGGCCGAAGCCGTCCAGGTCGACGAGATCGCGACGGCGGCGGGGCCGCGCGAGCATCGCCTCTTCGGCGGCAGGCTCGAACGGCGGCGGCTCGGCCTGGGCGAGCGCGCGATGGCGGCCGCCTTCGGCGTGAAGGACGGGGACTTCCGGAGCTGGGCGGAGATCGATTCCTGGGCCCGGGCGATCGCCGCCGCGCTCACGCGCACGGACGCTCGCTGACTCCTGCGGCTTTTCCGCACGCCGGTTCCGTCGCCGCCCCGATGGCCGTCCCCTCGGTCCGTCCGACGATTGAGGCGTCGACCGAAGGAGGGAAGCCATGAGCAGGATCGTGATCGGATACGACGGCTCGGACGCGTCCAAGCGCGCGCTCGAGCGGGCGGCGTCGCTCGCGAACGGCGGGCCGGTCGTCGTCGTCAGCGCCGTCGCGCCGCTCATCTCGCGCGCCGCGCGGCTCGCCGACCCGATCGAGGCCGAGGACCACATGCGCCATCTGGCCGAGGCGAAGGCGCGGCTCTCGGAGCTCGGCATCGACGCGACCGCCGTCGAGGGAGTCGGCGATCCGGCGACCGTGATCGCCGCCGAGGCGGACGAGATGGGGGCCGACCTGATCGTCGTGGGCTCGGAGGGCAAGGGCCTGCTCGAGCGGCTGCTCGTCGGCTCGGTCAGCGCCGGCGTCACCCGCAAGACGACGACGGACGTCCTCGTCGTCCACTGAGCTGGCGCGCAGCCCGGGAGTTGCGGCCTCCCCGCGCAGCCCGAGGCCGTGCGGCCGCGCGGTTCCCGTGTTTGAGCACGGCCAGGGTGCGCAGGACCAGAGGAGAAGCTACGAAGGGAGTCACGACATGGACGTACGCGTCGTACCGACGAAGGTGCACGGAGCAATCGACTACGGCATGGCGCCGGCCCTCGCGCTCGCGCCCGAGCTCTTCAGGATGAAGGACGGCAAGTCGGCCTCGCTGCCACCGCGGATCGCCGGCGTGACCGGCGCCGTGGCGGCCGCGCTCAGCGACCAGGAGCTCGCCGCGAAGCGGGTCGTGCCGATGAAGGCCCATCTCGTCCTCGATGCCGTGACGGGCGTCGCGGTCGCGGTCGCGCCGTGGGTCGGCGGCTCGGCTCGGAAGGGCGCCCGCCACTGGCTGCCGCATGCGCTCGTGGGCGCGGAGGAGCTGGCACTCGCGCTGACGACGCGGACGCGATCCGAGTCGTCGCGCGCGTCCCGGCTGTCCGCGCGGAATGCGGCGCTCGGAGTGGGCGCCGTGACCGCCGCCGCGGCAGTCGGCGCGGGCGCCTGGTACGCGCTCAGGCGTTTCCGCGGCCGCTCGGGACGGCCGGAGACCGAGACCGGGGACGCCTAGCAGCCCCGGGCACGACGGGCGGTCCTCCCCCGCGGAGGACCGTCCGTCGACTCCTGCCCAGTCCGCGAACGCGCGGATGACGCGCGGCGCTCGAGGGGCGACAATCGCCTGCGGAGGAGGGCAGAGACACGGACGAGCGGGCGCGACGTGAAGGATCGCGGTTGCCCGGGAGCGGGTGAGCGTGGGCCACCGCTTCGCCGACCACACGGGCGAGGTCGAGCTCCTGACCGAGGCGGGCTCCGAGGCCGAGATCTTCGCCGAGGTGGCCCGGGCATTCGCGGAGCTCGTCGACCGCGGCTCGGCCGGGAGGCCCGGGCGCCGACACGTCGCGCTGCGGGCCGAGGACCGTGCGGCCCTGCTCGTCGACTGGGTGAACGAGCTCGTCTACCTCGCCGAGGTGGACGGCTTCGTGCCCGGGCGGGCCGAGATCAGGATCGACGGAGCCACGCTCGACGCATCGCTGACCGGTCGCCTCGACGCAGCACCGGCCAACCTCGTCAAGGCCGCGACGCTCAGCGGACTCGAGTTCGAGGAGGGGCCGGACGGCTGGCGCGCGCGGCTCGTCCTCGACGTATGAGCGCGACCGACGGTGCGACCCCGGCCGCGCGGGCGCTGCGGCACGTCGACGAGGTCGTCTGGGAGATCCCCGCGAGCGCGCGCCCGGACATGCGCGTTCCCGCCCGCGTCTTCGCGGACGCCGCGCTCGTCGAGGCGATCGCGCAGGACCGATCGCTCGAGCAGCTGGAGAACGTCGCCTGCCTCCCGGGGATCGTCGACGCGGCGCTGGTCATGCCGGACATCCACCAGGGCTACGGCTTTCCGGTCGGCGGGGTTGCGGCGACCGCCCCGCCCGACGGCGTGGTGTCGCCCGGCGGGGTCGGGTACGACATCAACTGCGGCGTGCGGCTGCTCGCGCTTCCGCTCACGGCCGAGGAGCTCGGGGACCGGCGTGAGGCGCTCGTCCACGAGATCTCGCGTGCCGTTCCGGCCGGAGCAGGGAAGCACGCCCTCGAGCTCGACCGTGCCGAGCTCGTGGACGTTCTGCGCGAGGGCCCGCGCGCGCTCGTCGACCGCCGGGGGCTCGGGACGGCGGACGACGTCGAGCGCACCGAGTCAGGCGGCTGCCTCGCGGGCGCCGACCCGTCGCTCGTTTCCGAGCGGGCGCTCGAGCGCGGCCGTCGCCAGCTCGGGACACTTGGCTCGGGCAACCACTTCCTCGAGCTCCAGCGGGTGGAGGAGGTGTTCGACCGCCGGGCGGCCGGCCGCTTCGGGCTCGCCGAGGGCCAGGCAACCGTCCTCGTCCACTCCGGTTCCCGCGGCCTCGGCCACCAGGTGTGCACCGACTACGTCCGACGGATGGACGCCGCTCTCGCGCGGTACGGAATCCGTCTGCCCGACCGCCAGCTCGCGTGCGCTCCGCTCTCGTCGCCGGAGGGGCGCCAGTACCTCGCCGCGATGGCCGCCGCGGCGAACTTCGCCTGGGCCAACCGACAGGCGATGACGCACGCGATCCGCGAGTCGGTGGCCCGCGTGCTCGGACGCGACGCCGCCGACGGAACGCGGCAGGTCTACGACGTCGCCCATAACGTGGCGAAGCTCGAGACGCACGGAGGGCGCGAGCTCTGCGTGCACCGGAAGGGCGCGACCCGCGCCTTTCCGGCCGGCTCGAAGGACATCCCGGAGGCGTTCCGGGACGTGGGGCAGCCGGTCTTCGTCCCCGGGAGCATGGGCACGAGCAGCTTCGTGCTCGCCGGTGAGCCCGGGGCGATGGAACGGTCGTTCGGGACCGCGTGCCACGGTGCCGGCCGGCGGCTGAGCCGCACGGGTGCGCGACGGCGGATCACCGGGGGGGAGCTCCGGCGGGAGCTCGAGGCCGCCGGCATCGTCGTCCGCTGCCCGACGAACAAGGGGCTCGCGGAGGAGGCACCGTTCGCCTACAAGGACGTCGACCAGGTGGTGAGCGTGATCGCGCGGGCCGGGCTGGCGCGGCGTGTCGCCCGGCTCAGGCCTCTCGGGGTCGTCAAAGGGTGACGGGAGCGGGGGCCGCGAGCGGTGCCCGCGGCCCCCTTTTCGAGCTCACGCGGCCGAGCCGATCTCGACCCGGCGCGGCTTGGCGTCCTCGAGCTTCGGCGCCCGAATGGTCAGGACGCCCTGCTCGAAGCCGGCCTCGACCGACGTGGTGTCGGCCTCGCCGGGGAGGTCGAAGCGGCGCGCGAACGACGCCTCGAGCCGCTCGTGGAGGCGGAAGGACTTGTCCTCCTTGTCCTCCACCGTGCTCCGCGTGCCCGTCACGCTCAGCGTGTGATCGCCGATCTCGATCGCGAGATCCTTCTCCTCGAATCCCGGGACCTCGAGCTCGACGACGAACTCGCCCTCCGTCTCGTACACGTCGGCGGCCGGCAGCGCCGGGAGGAGCGGCTCGTCGAACAGGCGCCGAACGCGCCGCTCGAGTGCCTCCATGTCGCGGAACGGACTCCACTTGACCGTCTCCATCACGACCTCCTTTCCTCGGTCCAGGTCGAGCTTCCGGCCGGCGGCGCGGAGCGCCATCGGGGGCGACGCGGATCGCCCGCGCGCGAACTACGGAACCGTCTGGAGCAGCACCCCGAGGCATGCGCCGGCCGGGGGCGATGGGCGCGGGACACTAGGCTGGCAAGGCATGAACGGCCTACCCTTCGGGCTCACGCACCTGCGCGTTCGCGGCTTCCGCTCCGCCCGCGACGTCGCGCTCGAGCCGCGGGCGGTGTGCGCTCTCGTCGGGGAGGCGAGCTCGGGCAAGTCGAACCTGCTCGCCGCCGTCCGGCTCCTTCTCTCCCCCGACGCCCCGCCCGTGGGCCCGGAGGACGTCTGGCGGGGCGACGGCGCGGTCCGCATCGAGGCCCGTCTCGCCGACGGGGGGACGCTCGCGGTCGAGGCGGACGCGACCGGGGCGCGGACGAGGAGCGACGGCGGCGGGGAGCCGCCGGGCGTGCTCTTCCTCCCGGCCGCGCTGCGGAGCGAGTCGGTGGTCGTCGTCTCGGAGGCCCACGAGGACGCTGCCGCGGCCGCGGCGTCGCTCTTCGCGCGGGCGCTGGGCGAAGGCGGCTCGTCGGCGGCGGCTCCGGCCCTTGGCCTGGTCAGGGGTGTCGAGCGGTGCTGCGCCGCAGAGGTCTCGGGCATCGTCCTCCTCGCCGAGGAGCCCGAGCTCTTCCTGCGCCCGCAGGCCCAGCGTTACCTGTACCGCCTGCTGCACGCGTTCGCCGGGGCCGGAAATCAGGTCCTGTACTCGACGCACGCGCCGGCGTTCCTGAACGTCGCCCACCTCGAGGAGCTCGCGCTCGTCACCCACGATCCCGTTGCGGGGACGCGGATCGTCCAGCCCGAGCCGCTCGAGGCCGGCGAGGAGTTCCGCGTCGTCAGCGAGTTCGACGCCGAGCGGAGCGAGCTCTTCCTCGCCCGCGCGGCCGTGCTGGTCGAGGGCCGCACGGAGAAGCTCGTCTTCCCGTTCGTGTTCCAGGCGCTCGGGCACGACCTCGACCGGGAGGCGATCTCGGTCGTCGAGTGCGGAGGGAAGTCCAGGATCCCGCTGTTCGCCCGGATCTGCGACGCGGTGGGCGTCCCGTTCGTCGCCGTCCACGACCGGGACGCGGAGCCGGGGAAGGAGCCGATCCACGCCGAGCGGCTGCTGAACGCGCTCGTCGCGGAGGTGGCGGGCCCCGAGCGCACGATCGTCCTCGAGCCCGACTTCGAGGGGGTGACCGGCGTCCCGGGGCACAAGCCCGAGCAGGCGTGGAGACGGTTCGCGTCGCTTGCGCCCGGGGACGTCCCCGAGCCGCTTGCACGTGCGGCGCGCCGGGCCGTCGAGCTCGGCCGGGCCGGCGGGGTCGGCGCGTAAGTCGAACCTCCCGACGCGACCCGTGGCCAAGTACGGATCGGGTTCGGCGCATCTCCCGATGCGACGGCTCGAACGCGGGAACTAGCGTTCTCGCCGTGCCGCAAGATGCCGCCGCCGGCCGCACGTCGGACCCGGCCGCCGCCGGGGACCTCGACGGGGTCCGGCTCTTCCTCGCGGCCGTCGCACGGCGCCCTCTCCTCGGCCGGGCGGAGGAGCTCGCGCTCGCGAGGCGCGTCGAACGGGGCGACCCGGCGGCGAAGCGCGACATGGTCGAGGCGAACCTCCGGCTCGTCGTGTCCATCGCGAAGGGCTTTCGCGGCCTCGGCCTGCCGTTCCTCGATCTCGTGCAGGAGGGCAACATCGGGCTCATTCGGGCGGTGGAGAGGTTCGACTGGCGCCGCGGGTTCAAGTTCTCGACGTACGCGACCTGGTGGATCCGGCAGACGATCAGCCGGGCCGTCGGCAACCAGGGGCGGACGATCCGGGTTCCCCTCCATGTGGCGGACCACCAGCACAGCCTCGACCGGGTCGGCCGGCAGCTCGAGGCTTCGCTCGGGCGCCGGCCCACCCGCCAGGAGCTGGTCGACGCAACGAGTCTGAACCGGCACCGCGTCGACGTCGCGCTCGACGCCCCGCGTGCGACCGCGTCGCTGAACCAGCCGGTCGGCGACGAGGACGGCGAGCTCGGAGACCTGATCGCGGATGCGCAGGCGGTCGACCCGTTCGAGCAGGCGGCCGCCGCGTTGCGGGTCGAGGATGCCGACGCCCGTCTCGGTCTCCTCCCGGAGCGGGAGCGCCGGGTGCTGGAGCTCCGGTACGGCATCGCCGGGGAACCGCAGACGCTCACCGAGATCGGGGCCGAGCTGGGAGTGACCCGCGAGCGGGTGCGCCAGCTCGAGAGCCAGGCGCTCGCCAGGCTCGCGCTCGCTGACGAGCAGGTCCGGGCCGACCGCGCGCTGGCGTCCTGACCGCCCGACGCGGGACGTACAAAGCCGAAGGAGCGACCCGGGCCCGCACGGATGCGGGGCCGTCCGGGGCAGGCGATCCTCGCGGCATGGGAACAGGCGCTCACCCACGAGATCCGCGCGTCACCTACGGCGCACCCTCGCTGGACGATGTCCAGGTCAAGGACGCCATGCACGCCGGTGTGGTGAGCTGCGCGCTCGAGGCCCCGCTCACGGAGGCCGCACGCCTCGTCGCTGAGCACCGCATCCACTGCGTCGTCGGGTTCGGGGACGTCACCGCCGACGACACGCAGGTCTGGGGCGTGATCTCCGACCTCGACATCGTGGGAGCAGCCGCGGCCGGCGACATCGCCGGGCTCCCCGCCTCGTCGGCTGCGGGAACCGAGGTGCTCACGATCGCTCCGGACCGATCCTTGCGGGAGGCGGCCCGCATCATGGCCGAGCACGCGGTGTCTCACGTGCTCGTCGTCGAGCCGGGCTCCGACCGGCCGGTGGGCGTTCTCTCGACCCTGGATCTGGCAGCGGTTCTCGGCGGCCACCTCTCGCCCGAGACGACCGCGGCTCCCTGACCGCCGGCGGGAGGCCCGACCAGGCCCCCCGCCGATCTGTCGAGCCTCAGCGGAGTCGCAGCGTGAGCGAGGTTTCCTTCGGAACCGCGCCGATCGCGCCGCTGACGGCGTAGTAGCGGCCGGCGATGTGTGCGCGCGCCACCGCGTAGTTCCCGCGCGACGTCGTCCTGGTCCGGGCGACCCTCAGATCCGCCCCCGGCCGCACCTTCCAGATCGTGACGGCGCGCCGGGCGAAGAGGCTGGGGAAGCCCTTCGCGTACAGCCAGCCGATGAACCGATGGCCCGCCCCGTCGTACGCGATCGTCAGCGACCGGGCCGGGCAGCCGTTGGCCGTCGTCGCCTTGATCTTCGGGCACTTGTCCGTCGGGACGGGAATCAGGTCCTTGTCCTTGTCGGCCGAGGTCGTTCCGTTGTAGAGGATCGTCCCCGTGTTGCAGCCGTGGACGACGGTCGTCCAGCCCCACAGGATCGTCCCCATCGGACGCTCGATCGTGAAGTCCAAGCGAAGTTGCGTGTTCTGGGGAATCGGCCAGGTGCCCGGGTTGGGTACCGCGCCGTAGGTGAAGTTGTTGAACAGGTTCCAGCCCGACTCGCCGTTCACCGAGATCGACGCGTTCTCGTTCATGTAGATCTTGCCGCCGGCTCTCGCGACCGTACGCACCGTGTAGCTGCCGCCGTCCAGGTTGGCCCGTTCGACCGTCATCCCGAAGTTGCCGCTGTTGCAGCCCGTCGTGTTGACCTTCAGGACCTTGAACGTCTCGCCGGCCGCGTAGCCGGGAGCCGCGACCGCCAGACCCGCCACCGTTGCTGCGGTCAGCGCCAGCAAATACCTCGTTCTTCGCACGGGGAACCTCCTGCCTTCTCGGCCCCCCGCAACCCTCGTCCGAGTGTAGGGCGGCTTCGGCCGGGATGAAAGGGCCTCGGGCCTGGCAAGAAGGCCAGAATTGGGGTCGCTGACAATTGACTCGTCTGTTGCAAAGGAGTAGCCTCGAAGGTCGGGACGACTGAAGTCGCAGAGGGGGATTCGGGTGACGGTGCGACCCACGTTCCTGCGGCCAAGGCGGCGTCTGATCGGCGGGCTCGTCCTCCTCTGGTCCCTCGCCGGGCTCGTGGTCGCGCCGGCCGCCGGCGCACCGCCCTTCGCCGCGCGCTCGCTCGCCACGCCGCCCGAGATCACGGTCACGATCACGGGGACGCCCGGGCTGAACGGCTGGTACGTGAGCGACGTCACGGTCGACTGGCAGGTGGACGGCGAGACGTCGTCGTCCGGCTGCGACACGGTGACGTTCAGCGCCGACACGCCCGGCACCACCCTCACGTGCTCGGCAGGAAACGGCGGGGACCAGACGACCAAGAGCGTCACGATCAAGCTGGACAAGACACCGCCCGCGTCCGTCGCCACGCCGGAGCGGGCGCCCGATGCGAACGGGTGGTACAACCGGCCGCTGACCGTCTCGTCGTCCGCGACGGATCCCACGTCCGGCGTGGCGAGCTGCACGTCGGCCCAGTACGCCGGGCCCGACAACGCGAACGCGATCGTGCTCGGCTCGTGCGACGACAACGCCGGGAACGCGGCGGCGACGTTGCTCGCCTTCAAGTACGACGCGACCGCGCCTTCGATCACCGGCCTGAAGTCGAGGCCCGGAAATCGCACGGTCGAGATCGTGTGGAGCAAGTCGCGCGACACGCAGCTCGTCGAGATCGTGAGAGCTCCGGGCCGCAACGGGGCAGCGGAGAGCGTTGTCTTCCGCGGTCTCGCAAGCCGCTACCGCGACCGGCGGCTGTTCGTCGGCCGCACGTACCACTATCGCGTGACCGGCTTCGACCAGGCGAGGAACGCGAGCGAACGAGCCCTCGACATCGTCGCGACCGGCGCGCTCTTGAGGCCTCGACCGGGACAGACGATCGCACCGCTCACACGGCTCAAGCTGACCTGGGTCCCCGTCAAGCGCGCCTCGTACTACAACCTCCAGCTCTTCCGCAGGCACAAGCTCCTGAGCGTCTGGCCGGTTCGCCCCGGCTTCCAGCTCCCGCGCACGTGGAAGTACAGGGGGCACCGCTACCGGCTGCAGGCCGGCGTGTACCGCTGGTACGTCTGGCCCGGGTTCGGGCGGCTCTCCGCCGCTCGCTACGGACGCCTGGTCGGACGCAGCACGTTCGTCGTCTCGGGCTAGCCGCTGTCGCGGCTAGCGGCTCCGAAGCGCCCGTGCCGAGAGCGTCAGGAAGACGACGTCGCAGACGAGCAGGACGACGAGCGCGAGCCCGCCGACCATGAGCGCCGTGTCGCGCGTGCTCGCCTTGTCCGGCGTGAGGAGCGGAAGCGCTTCTCCGACCGCTTGTCGCGTCGTTCCCCTCCGCTCCGGCTTCCTCTCGGTCGCCGTCTCGAGCTTCCGCGGCTGCCGCCGCTTCGGTCTCTGGGTCGTCGGAGGCTCCGACGCCGGCGGGTGCACGACCGCGGGGGTCTGCGACGCGGGCGGCTGCGTGACGGCGGGAGTCGGCGGGGTGGGCGGCTGAGCCGTATCGGTCGACCGGGCCGAACCGGGTGACGGCGTGCCGGGTGCGGGGTCGGGACTCGGCGAGGACGGCGGGGTCGATCCCGGATCCGGCCCCGGCTCCTGGGCCGGTGCGGGAGCGCACCAAACGGCGGCCGCGCAGCAGACGAGGAAAACCGATGCCTGCCGCAGCAACGATCGACCGGAGCGGGTCAAGATGCGTTCCCCTGGTTGGGACTACAGCCTGTAGTAGCCGATTCCCGGCGCCGTGTCAATGCGGCCGCGGCCGGGTCGACTCTTTCCTGCCCGCCACGCCGTGCAGGCCTCTGCCGAGCCGCGTGCGCGCGAACTGCGGGCGAACATGCGAGCGGTGATACTTCGGAGGGATTCCGAGAAGGAATCACACGACGGTCGAAGCGACCTTCGGCGGTGATACTGCGGAAATAGCCTGGCGTGATATCACCGGACGGCGGATTTGATATCGCCTGCAAACACCGGCTTTCAGTCCGGACGGCGAGACCGATCGAGACGGAACCGCGGCGAGAAGTCGCCGTCAAAACGGACGTACGATGGCGTCCGATGCGATCGAAGCAAAATGCTATTGCGGTTTGCGAACGCCGCGGGTATTGTCGACGGCGAAAGTCGAATGTCAAAACTCGTCGTCGGGGCGACCATGTCTGTCACTGCCGCAGTTGGGACAGCGAGCCACGCGGCCGAATCGGGACCGCATGCCGGACGCGCGCTTGAAGCTCGGGGCACGAGGACGAAGTGCGCCTCGGCCCTCCGTCAGAGTGCGGACGTCCGGAGGCTTCTCCGCGCGTATCACGGAAACGGCGACCTGGACGCGCGCGCACGGCTGATCCAGCGCTACCTCCCACTGGTGAGGCGCCTGGCGGCACGGTACGTCGGCCACGGCGAGCAGCTCGAGGACCTCGTGCAGGTGGGGTCGATCGGCCTCATCAAGGCGGTCGACCGGTTCCAGCTCGAGCGCGGCGTCGATCTCGCGAGCTACGCCATCCCGACGATCGACGGAGAGATCAAGCGCCACCTGCGGGATCGGGCCTGGCCGATCCGGATCCCGCGGCGGCTCCAGCAGCTCGACCCGACGCTGAGAGTCCGCGTGTCCCAGCTCGCCGATGTGGAGACCGGCGAGTACGACCGCGACGGTGCCCTCGAGCACGGCTACGAGCTGGGCGAGGACCGGATCGCCCTCGCGGACGGCTTCCACGTGCTCGACCCGCGGGAGCGGCTCCTTCTGCGCCTCGCCTACTTCGAAGAGCTCAGCCAGGCCCAGATCGCGCTGCGCGTCGGAATCTCGCAGATCCACGTCTCCCGGCTGACGCGACGCGCGCTCGCCAAGCTGCGCGCGGCGATCGGGAATCCCGAGCCGTGACGACGCCGTGTGCTTTTTCGCGCGTGGGGGAACTCGATGAGAGGTGAGCTTTTCACTGAGCCCGTTGTGGAGGCCAGGCGTGTGAGCGGGGCCTCGAAGCGCGAGGTCGAGCCATACACGGCCCTGCCGTACCACCTGGTGGTCGTCCGAGACGGCGAAGACAAGAGCAAGCCCTGGACCGTTTCGGTCGAGGAGCTGCCCGGCTGCATGACCCGCGGCCGGACCTCGGACGAGGCGCTGGCGGCGATCGAGCCCGCCATGGCGAAGTGGGTCGCCGTCGCGCTCGAGGAGGGGCGCGAGATTCCGGAGCCCCGGTCGGCCACCACCCACAGCGGGCGTCTGCTTCTGCGCATGCCCCGGACGCTCCACGCGGACCTGACCCGTGCCTCGGAGCGAGAAGGCGTCAGCCTGAACCAGTTCATCACGGACGTGCTCGCGGCCGCCGTCGCGTGGCGAGGTCGGCCGGACGCCGCCCGGTCGGGCGCCGCGACGACGCCGATCAACCAGGCGCCCGGGGCGGAGGGGCTGACCGCCGAGCCCGCCGCCCGCCGTCGCGGGGCGCGGAGCCCGACGCGCTTGACTAACGCGGCTCTGCTGGCGAACCTCCTGATCGTCGGAGCGGCCGGAATCGTCGCGATCATCGTCCTGATCGCCGCCGTCACGTAACGGCCCGGCGAACTAGGGACGGGCGCGCAGGGGCCGAGCGAGCGCTCGAAGCAGGTCGAGGTCTTCCCGGCGGGGGCGCAGGAGCGCCGTCCAGGCGAACGGGCTCCGCCGCGCGTAGACGGCGAGCGCGACGGCCCCTCCGGCCAGGAACGCCGCGCTCGCGGCGGCCGCGGCGCCGGACGCGCCGAAGCGCGGGATGAGCACGAGGTCCAGCCCGACGCCCACCACGAGCGACACGACGGGCCCGACCGAGGAGAGGCCGGGCGACGTCGACGCCATGAGCGAGTTCGAGAACACCGCGGTCGCGGCGAAGCCGAGCGCCCCCGGCAGCAGCCAGAGGAAGGGCTCGATCGAGCCGGTGAACACGGCGCCGAAGACGACGGGGAGGAGCAGAGGGCCGAGGATCGCGGCGAGGACGACGGCGCCGGTCGTGACGAGGGCCACCGAGCGGAACGCCTGCAGCGTCTGCCGGCCTCGCCGGCCGGGGTCGGATCGAGCGGCGGCTGGGAGCAGCGCCGTGGCGGTCGCGGCGGGCAGGTAGAGGAGCATCTCCGACGCGTTGACCGCGACCGCGTAGATGCCGAGCGCGGCCTCCGACGCCAGCAGGCCCATCAGGACCTGGTCGATCCTGAAGTTGAGGAAGCGCGCGCAGCTCCCCACCCACGCCCGCACCCCGAACCGGATCTCGTCGACGAGAAGACCCAGGCTCGGGCCGGCGAGGGCGAGGCCCGACGCCGAATGCCGCAGGAGGCGGAGCGCCCGCAGGACCTCGGTCGCCACCCAGGCGAGCGCCGCGCGGGTGACCGTCAGTCCGGCGGTCAGCCAGATCGCCCCGAGCAGGAGCGGATAGACCCAGGACGCCGTCGCCGTGACGAGCGCCAGCCGCCGGACGCGTCCGCATCCCAGCAGAAACGTCGCTCCCGCCTCCACCAGCGCCGACACGAGCGTCCCGGCAACGAGGATCGCGAGCTCCGGCCGGCCGAGGCCGGCGGGGCGGCCCTCACCGAGGGCGAGGAGCCCCGCGCACGCGAGTCCGGCGGCCAGCAGCGAGCTCGCGACCATGAACAGCACGACGTTCGAGAGGAGCGCCCCGCGGGCTCCGGGCCGCGTCGCGGCGTAGACGGTCGTGGCCTCGCCGACCCCGAGACCGGCGACGCGGGCGAGCACGAGCGCCGTGACGGTGAGGAAGGCGATCGTCCCGCGGCCCGACGGGCCGAGGCCGCGGGCCAGCATCAGGACGGCGAGGAAGAACCCCGCGTTGCCGGCGATCTTGGCCCAGAGCAGGAGGGCGGAGTCGCGCGCGACCGAGTCCGAGCTCAGCAGGTCGTCACGCTCCGATTCCCGACCAGCCGGTTTCTGCCCGAGCGCGCCAACGAGCCGTCGTCCCGTCTGCCGCTCGCGAGCCCGACGAGGGGCGTCCCGGCCCTGCCGCACCCGAGGTTGCCCTGGACGAGGTTCCCGGACGACCCCTGGAGCGTGATCCCCGGCCGGGCACCCTCTACGAAGACGTTGCCGACGATCCGGTTGCCGTCGCTGCCCACGTCCACGAAGAGGCCCGACTCGGCGCGGACGACGCGGTTGAAGGTGAAGGCGTTGCGGCTCGATCCGACGCCGTCGTGGAACCACTCGACATTGATCCCCGTCTTCGCGTCGACGATCAGGTTCCTCGTGATCAGCGAGTCGTTCGTCGAGTGCTCGAGGTAGATGCCGGTGCGGGTGTCGGAGATCTCGTTGGCGACGATCGTCGTCCGCGTCGACGATCCCACCGTCTCGATCCCGTCCCAGCGCGCCCGCCGGACGGTGTTGCCGATGATCGCGGCCTCGACGCCGCCCGTCCAGATGCCGCCCTCGTTCGTGCCGCAGCCGCTCGTCGTCCGTGGGTCCGTGACGCAGCCGTCCCGGTCGGGATCGCGGATGTCGGTGATCTCGTTGTCGAGCGCGAGCCCGTGCAACGCCGCCCGCGCCCGTCCGAACGCCGTCTGGCCGAGGAGGATCCCGTACGAGCGGAAGCCGCTGATCCGCGTCCGGATCACGCTCGTGTCGCGCGAGCGGTCCGAGCCGAGCGTGAAGACGCCCGCGCGCGCCGTCCCGCCGCCGTCGATGACCGAGTCCTGGACGGAGACGTTCGCATGCGTCCCCCAGGCGTTCACCCCGTCGGTCCGGACGCCGCGGATGTGCACGCGCTCCACGCGGACGTCGCGCGACCCGTCGAAGACGGCGACGGCGATCCCGCCTTCCCTGGACGAGGCCGCGGCCGGCCCGCCGCCTCCGTCGATCGCGAGATCCGAGATCCGGATGCGGCTGCCCTTCGCGACGAGCAGCGCCCAGTACCGGGCGCCGGGCGGCGGGGCGATCACTGTTCCCTCGCCCGCGCCGACGAGACGCGCGCCGCTTCCGAGCTCGAGCTCCTGTACCTCGTAGCGTCCCGGCGCGAGCCGCACCGTGACGCCGCCGCGGCGAAGCGCCTGGCTCGCCTCGGCGAAGCTCCGCCCCGGGGTCGCCTTCACCACCTCCGACCGGGAGGGGGCGACTCTCACGACGGACGGCCTCGTCGACGCGCGCCGCCCCAGGCTGTCGACCGCGACGACCCGGAGCCGGTGACGTCCGGGCGGAAGGAGGGCAGGATCGACGTCGAGCGCGTAGGGCCTCGTCGTGTCGGAGCCGAGCGGGCGCCCGTCCAGCGTGAACGTGACCGCGACGATCCGACCCGACGCCGCGCGCGCCCTCGCCGCGAGGGCCGCCGGCCCAGTCAGCCGGGTGGGGCCGAGGAACTCGACGGCCGGCGGTCTCGACGGCGGATCGGCCGCGAGCGGCGCGTTCGACGTCGACGAGCACCCGGCGGCCACGGCGACCAGCGCGACCAGGCCGCCGAGGGTTCGACCGGGTGTCGCGACGGTAGCTACAAGAAGATGGTCGATCGCGTCGACGGCCTTGCCCGCTACGCGGCGCCCGCGCTTCCGCCCGACCAGCCGGTCGAGACGGGTCGGTATGTGGATGCGCTCCGTCGGAGCAAGCTGCTCGTCGCGCTGATCGTCGTGCCGCTCGTGGGCGCCGTATTGCTCGTCTCGCTCCTGCTCCCGAAGCAGTACCAGGCGACGGCGAAGATCGTGCTCGAGACGACCTCCGACCCGCTTCAGGCCCGCGACTCCGAGTCCGTCCAGAGCCGCCTCGCCACGATCGACGCCCTGCTCACGACTCGTGACACGCGGAGCCGAGCGGCGGCGAGGATCCCGGGCGAGACCGCCGCCACGCTCGAGGGCACGATCTCCTCCTCGGTCGATCCGGCGGCCGATCTCATCGACATCGTCGCCACGGACGACACCGCGGAGGGGGCGGCGCGCATCGCGAACGCCGTGGCCGCGACGTTCCTCGCCGAGCAGAACCGGGCGCAGCAGGATCGGCTCGACCGGGCGCGGGCGACCCTTCGTGAGGCGCTCGCCGAGCTCGAGGGGCGAAAGGGGCTCCAGGTCGAGACCGAGCGGGCCGCGATCCGCGAGCGGCTCACGGACCTGAACGTGAGCGCCGCGGGATCGGGCTCCGAGCTCTCGCTCGCCGAGGCCGCGGAGGCGCCGGCCGCCGCGTTCTCGCCCCGCCCCGTGAGGAATGCCGTCTTCGCGCTCTTCGCCGCGCTCTTCGTCGCCGCCCTCGTCGTGCTCGCGCGGGCCCAGCTCAAGCCACGGGTCAGCGGCGCCAGGGAGATGAGCCGTCTGCTCGAGCTCCCGGTGCTCGCGGAGGTTCCCTACGTCCGCCGCCCGCTCGGCCACCGGCCACAGACGCTGAGCTCGGCCGAGTACGAGGCCTACCAGACGCTTCAGGCCTCGCTGCGGCAGCGGCTGCCGGCAACGGGCCACCGGACGATCCTGATCACGAGCGCGCTCCACGGCGAGGGCAAGACCGAGGTCACGGCGGCCCTCGGCCTCGTGCTCTCCCAGGCGCTGCACCGGACGTGGCTCGTCTCGGCGGACATGCGCTGGCCCAGGCTGCACGAGCTCTTCGACGTCGATCAGACGCCGGGCCTCTCCGAGGTGCTCCTCGGGGCGCAGGACGGCGGAACCGCCGGCATCTTCGAGCTGAGCGCCGCGCGGACGGGCTCCGGCTACCTGCACGTCCTTGCCAGCGGTCGTACGCCGCCCGATCCCGCGCAGCTGCTCGCGAGCGATGCGCTCGACGGCTTCTTCGAGGAGATCAAGGGGTCGGAGTACGACTACGTCCTGCTCGACGGGCCGCCGCTGCTCGGCCTGGTCGACAGCCAGCTGCTCGCACAGCGGGTGGACGACGTGCTCATCGTCTGCCGGCCCGACCGCGAGACGCCCGAGTCGGCGCTCGCGCTCCGCGAGCTGCTCGAGCGACTGGAGGTGGAGCCGCTCGGAGTCGTGATCGTGGGTGCGCGGGCTTCGAGGCACTCCTACCTCCCCGCGTAGCCGGCGCGGAGCGCGGTTCCGGCCCAGATCAAGGCTGCGACGAGCCAGAGGTGCCGCCAGTGCAGGGTGTCGACGAAGAAGCTGTTGGCGACGAGGCCGCACCAGGCGGCGAGCAGGGCCGCCGAGCCGATGCCGTAGGTGTCCACGCCGAGAGCCACGTTCCGCGCGGCGAAGCCGAGGGTCAGGAAGACCAGCCCGAGCAGCAGGAAGGCGCCCGGCAGCCCTTCCTCGGCGAGCGCCCGGACGAAGGTGCTGTGCGCCGAGAGCTCGGAGATCCGCTCGAACTGGCCCGGGCCGATCCCGAGCGGATGCTCGGCGGCGACCTCGAGGCCGGACGCCTGGGCGTGGAACCGTTGCGTGTCGTAGTCCTGGAGGGCGGCCCGCTCGGTGAGGAAGCCGAGCGACGAGGTCGCCGCCACGACGCCGACGAGCGCGGCGCCCGCGACGAGCGTGACGAGGAGCAGCGTCATCGCCCGGCGGGCGCCGCCACGGCGGAGGGCGAGAACGACGAGGAGGACGGCGGCGCCGACGGCGAGATTGAGCCACGCAGCGCGGGAGTAGGAGAAGACGACACCTACGGTCGTGAGGGAGAGGAGGACGAGCTTCGTCCCGCGGTGGAGCCCCAGGAGCCTCGGCGCGACGGTCTCCTCCATGAGGACGAGGACGGCGGGGACGAGGAACGGCCCGAAGACGTTCGGGTCCTTGAAGAGCCCCTGGGCGCGCGGGCCGTCGACGAAGGCCTCGGCGCCGGGGAACGGCGCGGCGAGCGCGAGGCAGGCGACGGCCGCCGTGAGCGTCGCCCCCGCGAGGTAGGCGACGAGCACGAGGCGCGCCCGGCGAACCGAGCACACGTAGGCGGCGAGCCAGAGCGCGAAGACGCCCAGGTAGAGGGTGATCCCGAAGAACGTGGCCGCGCGCGCGCCGTCGATCGCGGCGGTCGCGGCGAGCAGGTTCAGCGCGAGGAACCCGGTCACGAGGAGCGTCACGCCGAGTGGCACGCGCTCGAGACGGAACCGGCCGGTCGCGAGGGCCAGGACGATCAGGACGCCGAAGACGAGATCCGACGGCGCCGGCTCGATCCAGACGACGGCCAGGAGCAGCACGCCCAGCGCGATCGCGGCGTCGTACCGGGCGAGCCCGAGGACGAGGGTCCCGAGCAGCCCCACGCCGAAGCCCAGGACGACGGAAAGCGGGAGCGGGAACCGGCCGAGTACGACGCCGAGCAGCAGGAACAGGCCGAGGAGAGCTGCGGCTCCGGCCGCCCACGCAGCCGCGGGCAAGGGTTCGATGCGGCGGGGGGCATGGACGGTTTGCGCGGCGTCCACGGAACCGCCTCAGGTGTCCCCCGGCGGCGACCACGGGTGCTGCTGGTCGTCACGCTCGCCGAGGTGGGCGGGGCCCAGTCCTCCGTCGCGTCGCTGCTCCCGGCCCTCGTCACGCACTTCGACGTGGCGGTCGCCGCCCACGGAGCCGGGCCCCTTCGGGAGGCGGCCGAGGCCGCGGGTGCCCGCTTCCTTCCGCTGCGGAACGTGCGCCGGCCGATCAGCCTCTGGCGTGACCCGGCCGGCCTCGTCGAGCTCGTGCGACTGCTGCGGCGGGAACGCCCCGACATCGTCCACGCCGGGAGCTCCAAGGCAGGAGTCCTCGGCCGCCTCGCCGCCGTGCTCGCCGGCGTCCCGGTCCGGATCTTCACCGTGCACGGCTGGGCCTTCGCGGCGCACTCCGGCCTCTCGTCCCGGCTGTATCGCTTCGCCGATCGGGCGGTCGAGCCGCTGACGACCGTGACGATCTGCGTCTCGGAGCACGAGCGAGAGGCCGGGCTGGCGGCGGGGACCTGCGCTTCCGAGCGGACGGTCGTGATTCCGAACGCCGTGGACGTGGCCGGTGCACCGCGCTCGAGCTCCGCGCCGCGTGGACGGCCGCTGATCCTCGCAGTCGGCCGGCTGAAGGCGCCGAAGGACTTCTCCACCCTCGTCCGGGCCCTCGGGCGGCTTCCGTCGGATTCCTTCGACGCGCTGATCGTCGGGGATGGGCCGGACCGGCCTCGTCTGGAGGACGAGATCCGGGCGCTCGGCCTGGCGGGCCGGGTCGCCTTCGCGGGCGAGCGCCGCGACGTCCCCGAGCTGCTCGCGGGCGCCGACGTCTTCGTCCTGCCGAGCAGGTCCGAAGGGCACCCCGTCTCGCTTCTCGAGGCGATGGCGGCGGGCGTCCCGGTGGTCGCATCGCGCGTGGGCGGCGTTCCCGAGCAGATCGCCGACGGTGCAACGGGTCTGCTCGTCGAGCCCGGCGACTCCGCCGCGCTCGCTGCCGCGCTCCGGCGGCTCACGGCCGATCCTTCGCTTCGGCGCCGGCTCGGCGCGGCGGGGCGTCTGCGCGCG
>Ga0210115_1000050_pt1 | contig 25426 bp, 24 predicted proteins | sample MayberryNW_TuleB_2_FD_185526 | JGI IMG/M metagenome (GOLD analysis project Ga0210115, IMG submission 185526) | Wetland microbial communities from San Francisco Bay, California, USA, that impact long-term carbon sequestration - MayberryNW_TuleB_D2... | ecosystem: Environmental > Aquatic > Marine... | reverse complement strand
GCGGGCACGCAGCTTGTGGTAGCCGGCGACCTCGGGCGTCCGGGCGGCGGCTATCGCTGCCTCGATCCGGTCCATCTCGTCGGCGGGCAGGACTTCGTCAACGAGCACCCCGGAGGAGCGGCGGATGATCCGCAGGCCGGCGACGACGATCGCCGCGGCGACGAGCAGCGCGGTGATCGAGTCGAAGGCGACGATGCCGGTGATCTCGACCAGCGCGAGGCCGGCGAGCACCCCGGCCGAGGTGAGCGCGTCGGTGCGCAGGTGGGCCGCGTCGCCCTCCAGCGCGGGCGAGTCGTGCGCGCGCGCCTGGCGTGAGAGAACCGTGGAGACGACGAGATTGGCGACGACCGAGAAACCCATCACGGCGATCCCGAGCCCGAGCGCATCGACCTCCGCCCCCTCGACCAGGCGGCGCGTCGCCTCGTAGACGATCACCGCGGCTCCGACCAGGATCAGCATGCCCTCCAGCGTCGCCGCCAGGCTCTCGACCTTCTCGTGGCCGTAGGGGTGGTCCGCGTCGGCCGGCTCACCGGCCTTGCGCACCGAGACGAAGGCGACGACCGAGGCGACCAGGTCGATCAAGGAGTGGACCGCCTCGGTCACGATCGCGATCGAGCCGGTGATCGCGCCGGCGGCGAGCTTGAGCGCGATCAGCAGCGAGTTGGAGGCGATCGAGAGCGCCGCCGCACCGCTTTTGGTCCGGATCATCAGCCCGCCGGCGCCGCCTCGCCGGCGCCCGTCTCCAGATGCCGGGCGAGCATCCGCGCGGCGAGGCCGCGGTGGCTGATCTCGTTCTTCTCCGCCTGGCTGATCTCGGAGAACGTGCGGGTGTCGTCGGGCCCGGTCGCGTCGGGGACAAAGGCCGGGTCGTAGCCGAACCCGCCCGCGCCGCGGGGGCGCTCGATCAGGTGACCGTCGCAGCGGGCCTCGAAGACGTGCTCGCTGCCGTCCGCTTCGACCAAAGCCAGGGCGCAGGTGTAGAAAGCGCCGCGCTCCTCGCCCGCGGCGCCGACCTCGCGCAACAGCTTCTCCAGGTTCTCCTCGTCGCTGGCGCCCTCGCCGCCGTAGCGGGCCGAGTGGATGCCCGGGCGCCCGCCGAGACCGACGGCGCCGATTCCCGAGTCGTCGGCGAGCGCCGTCCCGCCGGTTGCCCGGTGTGCGACGCGCGCCTTCCCGAGCGCGATCGCGGCAAAGCTCTCGCCGTCCTCGGGCGGCAGCTCGACCCCCGGCGGCAACGGCTCCAACTCGACCCCGGGCAGCAGTTCGCGCATCTCGCGCAGCTTGTGCTTATTGCGGCTGGCGAAGATCAATCGGCTCTGCGGTTCCCGTTACCCGCTCCTGCACCCCGCGCAGCCTCGAGATGCCCATCTCGGCGAGGCCGAGCAACTCGTCGAGCGAGGCGCGCGAGAGCGGCGTGCGCTCGGCGGTCGCCTGCACCTCGACCAGCCCGCCGTCACCGGTCATCACCACGTTGGCGTCGACCTCGGCGCGCGAGTCCTCGCCGTAGTCGAGGTCGCAGAGCGCCCGCCCGTCGACCATGCCAACGCTGACCGCCGCGACCGAGCCGCTCAGCGGCATCGTCGCGATCCTCTTCGCGTCGAGCAGCTTCTGCAGCGCCAGGCGCAGCGCCACGTAGCCACCGGTGATCGCAGCGCAGCGGGTGCCACCGTCGGCCTGCAGCACGTCGCAATCGACGTAGACGCTGCGTTCGCCCAGCGCCCTGAAATCGACGATGACCCGCAGCGAACGCCCGATCAGGCGCTGGATCTCGACCCCGCGCCCATCCTGGCGACCCTTGGCTACGTCGCGCGCCTTGCGGTCGCCGGTCGAGGCGGGCAGCATCGAGTACTCGGCAGTGACCCAACCCTTGCCCCGCCCGCCCATCCATTTCGGCACCGACTCCTGCACCGAGGCGGTGCAGATCACCCGCGTCCTCCCGATCGAGATCAGCGCCGATCCGTCGGCGGTCTCGACAAACCCGGGATCGATCTGGACGGGCCGGATATCGGCCGGCGCCCTGTCATAGCTGCGCGAGGCGGGCATCGCACGAGTCTTTCACGAGACGCTGCCGCTTGCGCCTTGAGCTGGTCGCAAAGCGGCTGACGGATCGAGCGAGACGCCGGGCGCAATTGCGCCCGGCGTCCACTTGCCCGCTCGCCGGCTCTATTCGTCGAAGCCTTCGAGGGTCACCGTGCCACTGTAGGCACCGTCTTCGTATTCGCCGTTGCCGCAAAGGAGTTCGTCGCCACCGACGATGTATTTGAGGCCTTCTTTGACGCCGATCGACGCCTCGATGGCCCGTTTCGAACCTTCACCCGTGGTTTCATAATTGACCTGTTCCAGGCCCGCTTGCTGCGGAAGTGCAACCGTGCACCAACCTTCCAGGTTGAAGGTGAAGGCGCCTTCTTCGGCGCATTCGTTTCCGAACGCACCCAGATAGGGGGGGCCGACATTGAACAGGCTAAAGCCATCTTCGCAGCCCGTGTTGGTTACCGTAATAGTGAGTGGGTATGGTGAAGTTTCACAGTTGAAATAGTAGAGAAATTTACTCAGTACGATTTTCGTCGAGGCGCTCGAGAGTTCGCCAGACAGGTCAACAGGACATTCGATCGTTTCGGCAATTACGCCGACGTTGACATCCCATCGTAGATTGCCTTTCGAACCTCCGTCCAGGACCGTTGGATAGGTTTCAGCGGAGAACCGCGGTTGTTCTTCTTCGTTTTCCGATTCTTCGCCGGCCAAGAAAACGCCAACCTGTTCTTTCGCCGACGCAGTCGATGCAGCTGCGCTGGCCAGGGCTGCGCTGGCCAGGATCGCAGCGACGATCATTCCGATGCGCCGCAACTTCGAGCCTGCTGACTCGGATTGGTATTGACATGCAGTCATGGTCCCTCCTCCTACCTCCGGGAAGCACACCTTCCCTTATTTTTGGTGACTGGTTGGTGGCTGCCGATGCGAGGCGCAATGCCTATCCTCCGCAGCCGACCACGCCAACTTCGCAGTTGATGCCGCTCCGTGCCACGTCAAAGTGCCAAGTTGAATACAGAGAGATTGAGCGAATCGACAAAGTTGGCCGGATGCAGGGTTGCGAGCTCGGTAGACGGCCGGCCCAACGCCCTAGAATGCGCCAATGAGGTCGAGTCGAAGGGCCACCTCGACCTCGGTGGCGCAGCTCGCGAGTGGCCGTCCGAGCTTCTCCTCGACGACCCGCAACCGACTGCTGACCGTCTGGCGGCTCACGCCCAGGGCGGAGGCGGCAGATGACACATTGTGACCGGCCGTGAAATAGGCGCGCAGAGTTTCGCGCAGCCCCATGCCGCCGTCGCGGGCGTCGGCAAGCGGAGCCAGGTACATCTGGTGCAGCGATTTCTTCAAGACTCCGTCTTGCGAAATTGCCGCCAACAGTCCGACCTCTGCATAGCGGACCACGCCTCTCGTCTTTGGCGGCGCCAAGCGCAGAGCCGCACTCGCCTGCTGATGGGTTAGCCGCCAACCGTCCTGTCCCCGGGCCGGCTCGCCAAGGACAACCAGGGTCGTCGGCTCGGCCGACGCCATGCGCTCCACGAGCTCGGCAGCCTCGAGTCGGTGACGGCCGCCGAGCCAAGCCCATGCCACGTCCGCCTCGGGCTGGACCAACAACAGACGACGGTCAACAGACCTCGCCAGGCCACGCAGCAGTGAGGGTCCACCGGCTCCGACGGCAATCGCGCCCACATGCCAATCGCCGATCTCATAGGCGAGGTCGGCGATATCGGCGGCCTGGCCGATGAGCAGGCTCCTGACGCATTCGAGCTGACGCGCACCCGGTGGCCGCGGACGCCGTCGACGCTCGCGCGCATGCTCGCTCGCAACGGTCGCCAGAATTCGCTCAAACATCGCCGCCTGCACCCTCAGGACCCGGCGCAGATCCGCGCTACTCGGCGTAGCTCCCGATTCAGCCTCGCGGAGAACGAAGTCGCACAGCAGAGAGTACGCAGCAAGGCAACTGCGCAGCAAGGTGTCTACCTCAACTCCGCCGCGGGCCAACCGCTGGACCTCGGCGAGCAACGCCTCTGGCACCGCCCCGGACTCGTCCTCATCGCACTCGACCGCCGCGATGCTTTGCCCTACGCCAGCCGAGACCGCCGCCGACAGTCGGGGATCACGCCCGCTGCCGGCGCAGCCCAAAGTGGGACCGATGCGAGCAAGTATCTCCCTCTCAATCTCGGCGCGACACTCACCCAGGCGCGTTCCGAGAGCAATACGAGCCTCGTCCACCTCCCCCATCGCGTTCTCCCCTAACCAAGTGACCCGTTCGGAAAATTACTTGTTTATAACCGACCCGGGCAAGGATAGCTCAAGCCCTTCTGGCAACCTCAAACTCCCGGTAGACCAGGGGACGACCTGGACCGCCGCCCCGGGTCACGCGTCCACGTCTGCTGAGGGACCCATGGATCGGCGAGACGACCCGGGCCGGGCCGCCTCGCCGCAAATCTCACTTAAACGCCACCCGGTCGACCGCCTGCTTGATCTTGTCCACGATCACCCCGGCAAGCTCGGTTCCCTGTTTGCCGTTGAAACCTTTCATCGCCGCCACCATCCCGACCATCAACAGCGAGACGAGCAGGATCAGGCCGACGTACTCGACCGTGCCCTGGCCGCGCTCGCGGCCGACCAAGCTGCGAATCGTCCGCAGGCGCCACTCAATCGTGGCCTGTGCGTAGCCCAGCAGTGCGTAGATCATCGAAGCCTCCTTCTCTAGGGATTTGCCCCGATGCTCGGAGGCCATTTGAAACGGCTCAAGACCTGAGTGGGCCAACTCTGTGGGTGGAGTGTAAAAAGTGCGTTGCAAAGGTCCAGCCGCCCCGGCTGCGGATACGCTCAGCGGCCGATGCGGGTGCTTGTCGTGACCAACTTCGTCCCCGACGCTGCGGCGCCGCAGCGCGGGCGCTGGGTGCGCGATCAGGTCGAGGAGATCCGCCGGCGCGGGGTCGAGGTCGAGCTGTTCAGCTTCTCCCCCGGCGCCAGTCACTACCTGCCCGCCGCGCTGCGGTTGCGCCACCTGCTGCGCCAAGAGAGCTTCGACCTCGTCCACGTCCATTACGGCCTCACCGCCTGGTCGGCGCTGCTGGCGGGGGCGCGGCCGCTGGTCGTCAGCTTCCACGGCACCGACGTCCGCCACCCGCTCGTCGGCCCGCTCTCGCGGCGGCTCGCCCGGCGCGTTGACCTCGTCGCCGCGGTCTCCCGCGCCCTCTTCGGCCCCGAGGACGGCCGGCCCGGCCTCCCCCCTGTGCCGGGCTCCGCGGTGCTCCCCTGCGGCCCTGACCTCGGCCGCTTCCGCCCGCTTCCGCGCCGCGAGGCGCGCGAGCGACTCGGCCTCGACCCCGACGGCCGCTACCTGCTGTTTCCCGCCAACCCCGAGCGCGCCGCCAAGCGCGCCGACCGGGCGGCCGCGGTTGCAGCGGCAAGCGAGGCGGAGCTGCTCACCGGTGGCTCGATCGAGCCCGAGCAGATGCAGCTCTGGATCAACGCCGCCAACGCGGTGCTCGTCACCTCCGACTACGAGGGCTTCGGCCTGACCTGCGTCGAGGCTCTCGCCTGCGACGTGCCGGTCCTCTCGACCCCGGTCGGCATCGCCCCTTACGCGCTCGCCGGGATCGCAGGCACCCTCTGCGCCGAGTTCAACGCCGGCGCCTGGAGCGAGGCGGCACGACCGCACCTGGCCGCGACCGACCCACGCGTCCGCGGCGCCGCCCGGGCCGCCTCGCTCTCGGCGGCGCGAATGGCGGAGCGGACGATCGCCGCCTACGGCGACGTGCTCGACCGTTCGCAGGTGACCGAAGCACGCAAGTAATAGATTGAGCCGGCGATGAACGAGCAAGAGCGCGACCCCGGCAGCGAGGATCTCGGCGCCCAGGTCGAGGCAGCCGAACGGCAGCTGCGCGAAGCGGCTGAGGCAGCCGCAAGCGCCGAGGAGCGGGCGACGGCAGAGATCCGAGCGCTGGAAGACGATTTGGAGCAGGAGCGACAAGCACGCGCCGAAGAGCTCGAGACGCTGCGGCGGGCGCACGCCGAGGAGCTGCAACGAGAGCGCGAGGCGAAAGCTCAAGCGATCGCGGCGGCCGAGCGGCGCCTGGCGGAGATCGAGGCGCAGACGGCGGAGGCGGAGCGCCGGGTCGATGAGGCCCAACGACAGGCGGCGAGCGCCGAGGGCAGCAACGTCGATGCCGAGACGCGGGCGCGCGAAGCGGCCGCGTCCTGGCTGCGCGAGCAAATCGAGGCGATCCGTCGAGAGGCGGCGGGCCGATAGCGGCAGAGTCCGAGTGCGACGTCGCCGTCATCGGCGGCGGAGCGGCTGGGCTGTGGACGGCGCTGCGGGCGGCGGAGCTCGGCGCTGCTGTCTGCGTGATCTCGCGCACGCCGCTCTCGCAAAGCGCCAGCTTCTGGGCCCAGGGCGGGCTGGCCGCCGCGCTCGCCGCCGGCGATTCCCCCGCCCAGCACGCCGCCGACACGATCGCTGCCGGCCGCGGCCTCTGCCGACCCTCGGCAGTGAAGACCCTGGTCGAGGAGGCACCCGACACCGTGCGCGAGCTGCGCGAGCGCGGCGTCGTCTTCGACCTCGCCGAGAACGGCGAGCTGGCGCTCGGCCTCGAGGGAGGCCACACCCGACGCCGCATCGTCCACGCCGGTGGCAGTCAGACCGGGCACGAGGTCACCGGCAAGCTCGCGGCGATGGTCGCCGCCGAGCCGCGCATCGACGTTCGCGAGGGAACCTCGGCGGTCGCTCTCTGGAGCGACGGGGAGCGCTGCCACGGTCTGCTCACCGACGCAGGGACGATCGGCGCCGCGGCAACGGTCGTCGCGACCGGTGGCGCCGCGGCTCTGTGGCGGCGCAGCAGCAATCCGCGCGGCGCGATCGGCGCGGGGGCGGTGATAGCTGCAGCGGCTGGGGCCGACCTGGCGGACCTCGAGTTCTGCCAGTTCCACCCCACGGCGCTGGCGCTGCCCGGCAGCCGTTTCGACGGGATGCTGATCACCGAGGCGGTGCGCGGCGAGGGCGCGACTCTGCTCGACGCCGGCAACCGCCGCTTCACCGATGAGCTCGCCCCGCGCGACGCCGTCACCGCGGCGATCCTCGACCGGATCGAGGCCGATGGCGGGCGCGACGTGCGCCTCGACCTGCGCGAGATCGACTCCGTCCGCTTCGCCGGTGTCTTCGAATCGCTGCGCCAAGCGGGGCTCGACCCCGCCGCCGATCCCGTTCCCGTCGCTCCCGCCGCCCACTACACGATGGGCGGGATCGCGGTCGATCTCGACGGGCGCGCCTCGCTGCCGGGCCTGTTCGCCGTCGGCGAGTGCTCCTGCACCGGCCTGCACGGCGCCAACCGGCTCGCCTCCAACTCGCTCAGCGAGTGCTTCGTCTTCGGCACCCGCGCTGCCCGCGCGATGCAAGTCGAGCAACCCGCAGCCAACCCGCCGGCGCCCGGCGACTGGCGCTTCCAGCCGCCGACCGCAGCGACTCGCGATGCCGTCTGGCAGCTCGCCGGACCGCTGCGCCGACCCGAGCAACTCGCCGAGCTGCGCGACGACCCCTACCCACTGGCGGCGGCGGTCGCGACCTGCGCCCTGGAGCGGGCGGAGTCGCGCGGCGGGCACCTGCGCGTCGACCACCGCGGCATCGACCCCGAGCTCGACGGCGTCCACATCGTCATCGGCCCCGGCGGCAAAACCCGCCGCGAGGAATGGCGCTGAGCCTTCCGTTCGCAGTTATGTCCGCATAGAGGGGAAAAGTGCGAACGCAACCGGTAGCGTCGGATCGATGCTGCTTGGCGTAGACGTCGGCGGGACCTTCACCGACGCCGTCCTCTTCGACGGCGAAGCCGTCCACACGGCGAAGCTCCCGACGACGCCCAAGGACCAGTCGGTCGCGGTGATCGGCGCGGTCGAAGAGGTGCTGCGCCGGGCTGGTGCCGACGCGAGCGCGGTCGAGTCGTTTGCCCACGGGATGACCGTCGGCACCAACGCCTTGCTCGAGGAACGCGGTGCCCGCACCGCGTTGGTCGCCACCAAAGGCTTTGCCGACCTGCTCGAGATCGGCCGCCAGAACCGTCCCGAGCTCTACCGGCTCTGCGCGTCGAAGCCGGCGCCGCTGATTGAGCCAGAGCTACGCTTCGAGGCCGCCGAGCGGACCGGACCGGACGGAGAGATCGAGCCGCTGGCGACGGGTGAGCCGCAACGTCTGGCCAGGCTGATCCGCGACAGCGGCGCCGAGTCGGTCGCGATCTGCCTGCTCTTCTCCTACCTCGACCCGGCGCACGAGCGGGCGCTCGCCGGGCACCTGCGGTGTGAGCTGCCCGGCGTCCACGTCTCCGCCTCGCACGAGGTGCTGCCGCAGATGCGCGAGTTCGAGCGCTGCTCGACGACGACGATCGACGCCTACCTCTCCCCCCTGCTCGGCCGCTATCTCGGACGACTCGGCGAGGCGGCAGCCGGCGCGGGACTTCCGAGCCCGGTGGTGATGCAGTCCTCCGGCGGCGTCGTCAGCGCCGAGCAGGCGGCGCGAGCCGGCGCCTGGAGCGTCCTCTCGGGTCCGGCCGGAGGTGCCGTCGGCGCCGGCTTGATCGCCCGTGCCGGCGGCGACGGCAACGCGCTCGGGCTCGATATGGGCGGGACCTCTTGCGACGTCTGCGTGGTCGAAGACGGGGCCGTGCGGCGCACCGACTCGCGCCAGATCGGTGGCCGCACGATCCAGCTGCCGATGGTCGACGTGCACACGGTCGGCGCCGGCGGCGGCTCGATCGGCTGGCGCGACCCGGGCGGGGCGCTGCGGGTGGGACCGCGATCGGCCGGCGCCGAACCTGGGCCCGCCTGCTACGGACGCGGCGGCGAGGAGCCGACGGTCACCGACGCGAACCTGCTGCTCGGCAACCTCGCCGCCGATTCGACGCTGGCCGGCGGCATCGCGCTCGACCGGGAGGCGGCCGAATCCGCGGTCGCCGGACTCGCGTCCTCGCTCGGGCTCGATCCCCTGCGGACGGCGGCCGGAATCGTCCGCGTCGCCAACCAGGAGATGCTGCGAGCGCTGCGCGTGGTCACGGTCGAGCGGGGGGTTGATCCGCGTCGCTTCGCGCTGTTGCCATTCGGCGGCGCCGGGCCGATGCACGCCGCGGCGATCGCGGCCGAGCTCGGCATCGATCGCATCCTCTGCCCGCGCGCCGGCGGCGTCCTCTCCGCGCTTGGCCTCTGCGCTTCGGACAAGCGCCGCGACACGACGCGGACCGTGATGCTGTCGGGCGAGGAGCTCAGCGCCGCGCGCGTCGCGGCCGAGGTCGAGGAGCTGATCGGGCGCCTCGATCGCGGGCTCGGCACGGCGCAGCCCGAGGTCGTTTACGAGATGCGTTACGCCGGCCAAGCCTTCGAGCTGCCGATCCCCGGCGACACCAACCCCGACCCCGCCCAGCTCAGCGCCGGCTTCGAACAGGCGCACGAAGAGCGCTACGGCCACCGCCACCCCGACGGCGAGGTCGTCCTCGTCCACATCCGCCTCGCGCTCGTCGCGCCGGGGCCGCGTCCACGCCCCGCGGCGGCGGCCGGCCATCTGGAGGAAAGCACCCGCCCCGTGTACTTCGACGGCGAGTGGATCGAGACTCCGATCCTGCGCGGCGAGCCCCCAGCCGGACTCGCCACCGCCGGCCCCGCCATCTTCGAACTCCCCGAGGCCACCTTCGCCCTCCCCCCCGGCTGGCAAGCCGAAGTCGATGACACCGGCACGATCAAGGCGGACGTGCCGCGAGTTAACGGACACTATGGGTACTCAACTCGCGGCACGTCCCGGGAGGGGGGGCGATGACGCTTGATCCGGTCAGCTTGCAGGTGATGATCGGGGGGCTGCGGTCCGCTTGCGACGAGATGGGGGCGGCGCTGATCCGCTCGGCCTACTCGGCCAACATCAAGGAGCGCCACGACTGCTCGACCGCGCTCTTCGACGCTGCCGGGGAGCTGGTGATGCAGGCCGAGCACATCCCGGTGCACCTCGGCTCGATGCCCGACGCGGTCGCCGCCGTGCTCGGCGAGGAGCACCGCCCCGGCAGCAGTTGGGTCCTCAACGACCCTTACCGCGGCGGCACCCACCTACCCGACGTGACCCTGATCTCACCCGTCTTCACCGCTGGCGAGCTGCTCGGCTTCGCCGCCTGCCGCGCCCATCACGCCGACATCGGCGGCCCCACCCCAGGCGGGATGCCGGCCCGCTCGCGGACGCTGAGCGAAGAGGGTGTGGTGATTCCGCCGACCCGGATCGAGGGCGACGAGCTGGAGCAGATCGCCGGCCAGATGCGCGCCCCGCACCAGCGCCTCGCCGACCTGCGCGCGCAGGCAGCGGCGAACCGGATCGGCCAGCTGCGCCTCGCCGAACTGGCCGGACGGCACGGCCTTGGCGTACTGCGTGACGGCATGGCAGAGATCCTCGCCTACGCCGAGCGGCGCTCCCGTGCGGCGTTGGCCGAGCTCCCGGATGGCACCCACTCGGCCGCCGACGTACTCGAGGACGACGCCAACGGCGCGCCTCGCGATGTCCGCCTGCGGCTCGACGCGACGATCGAGGGCGATCTGCTCGTGCTCGACTTCAGCGACAGCGACGCGCAGATCGACGGCAACCTCAACTGCCCGCTCTCGGTGACCAAATCGGCGGCCTTCTTCGCCGTGCGTGTCCTCACCGACCCCGACGCGCCGCCTTGCGCCGGCGCCTACCGGCCGATCGAGGTCATCGCCCCGGAGGGCAGCCTGCTCAACGCCCGCTTCCCCGCCGCCGTCGCCGCCGGCAACGTCGAGACCTCGAGCCGCGTCGCCGACCTGACGATCGCCGCCCTGGCCGGGGCGCGGCCGGTGCCGGCGCAAGGGCAGGGAACGATGAACAACTTGACCCTTGCCGGGAAGCGATCGAGGCCTGGTGGCGAGCGTCACCGCGAGCAGCGGGGCAGCGGCGATTGGACCTACTACGAGACGCTCGGCGGCGGCCAGGGTGCCTGCCCTGACGCGGACGGGCCAAGCGCGATCCACGTCGCGATGTCGAACACGCTCAACACGCCGATCGAGGCGCTGGAGACCGAGTTCCCCCTGCGGGTGCGCGCGCTTGCCTTGCGTCGCGACAGCGGCGGCGCAGGAGGGCAGCGCGGCGGAGAGGGGATCGTGCGCGAGATCGAGGCGCTCGAGCCGATGCGCTACACGCTGATCGGCGAGCGCCGGCGCCACCCACCGCGCGGTCGCGACGGCGGCGAGAACGGCCAACCGGGTACCGATTCCCTCAACGGCGACCGGCTGTCGGGCAAGTGCGAGGGAGGGCTCAAGCCCGGCGACAGACTGCGAATCGAGACGCCTGGCGGCGGCGGAAACGGCTTACAAAGCGAGATTCAACCCCAAAAAGCAGGATAAAGGACCTTTAATTTGGCGATTTGGCCAGGCTCGTCTAGAATGCGTCGCCTTGGGCGGGGCTCTCGCCTGGACAGGGTCTAAGGCGCCAACCTCCCAGTCACAGAATCACCACCGGCCCAGCTGGACGTTTTCAAATGCCGATCGCTTTAAAGGAATGGGCAGTAACCGTGCGCGCCCTCGCCGAGGGCGAGCAGCTGCTGACCCTGCGCAAGGGCGGCATCCGCGAGGAGAACAAGCACTTCGAACTCGAGCACGACCGCTTCTTCCTCTACCCGACCTTCGACCACCAGCGCAACAACCTCGTCCGCGAGTCCCACCACCCGGAGCTGCGACGAGCGCTCGAGGAGGGCGTCTGGCCCGACGAGGAGCCGCCGCCGGGAGCACTTCTCCAGGACGGCGGAATCCCGCAACCCGACCGCGTGCGGCTGCGCTGCTGGGCCGAGGTCACCGACCACATCACGGTGACCAACCCGCGCATCGTCGACGACCTCTCGCCTTACTACGTGTGGACGCCTGACTACGCCGAAAAGCGGCTCAACTGGAAGCGGCGCCACCCGCTGCACATCCTCCTGCTGCGGGTCCACCGCATCCCGCGGCCGGTCACCGTCCGCGTCCGCGACGAGTATCACGGTTGCCGCTCCTGGGTGGAGGTCGACCGCGAACTGCCCTTCGAGGGCACCCCCGTCATGGCCGACGAGGAGTTCGACCGCGCACGCCAGGAGATCCATTCGGTGTGCACGTCTCCCGAACCCGTCCTTGTCTGACCGGCACTCATCTAAGGCCGCCTGGCCAAGCAGATCAAGGACGCAGGGAGGTCCGGCGAGGGGAGCGCACTCAAGTGCGTGACCCGAGGAGGCCGACCGAGGACGCAGATGCACCGCGCCAGGCGGTCTTAGATGCCGTGGGTTGAGACGCACTCGTTGAGCTTTACGGCACGGCACGACAGCGGCGATGCTGCGTTTGCCGAGCGGACGCTGGATCGGATGGAGGAACTGCGGCTGCGGCTCGAGGACCGCTTCGAGCTGGTCCCAGGCGAGGTCACGGTCGTCGTCCACACCAACCCCGCTTTGCTGGCGCTGGCCCATCCCTTCCTCCCGGCTGCACGCTGGTCGGCGGCGCCAGCCGGACGGCGCTACCTGGCCGGGTGGGCAATGGCGACCGAGCTGCACGTGCTCAACGACCCCCACATGGAACGGCGCGCCGCCGGCGAGGACTCGCGCGAGGCGCTGCGGGGGACCGCGGAGCGCCTTTACGCCCAGCTGGTGATCGCCGCCAACAATCCCGATCTTCCCCCGTCCTGGACGCCGCGCCGTTTCGCCCGCTATCTCGGCTGGGCCTGGCTGGTCGAGGGCGCAGCGCAGTATTTCGCTCGCCAGGTAGGGCTTTACCGCGCCGCGGTGATCAGGCGCCTGCGCGAGAGCTCGCGCCCGTCCTTCCCACCATCGCGCCGCGACGCGGTGATCCTCGGCGGCACGATCTTCGACCTGCTCGAGGCCGAGCGCGGGCCCGAGGCCTGCGAGCGGCTCGCGCTGCGACTTCTCCCCGGCGGCGCGACGGCGACGCTCGAGGGCGCTTTCGAGGCACCGATCGGCGAAGTCCAAGAGGCCTGGCGCCAGTACCTGCGCACGATCGCGCGCCCCACCCCCGCTTAAAAGCTTCCGGTGCGCTTTATGCTCGCTAGAGACACATAAGGCGCACCGGAACGGGACAGGGGTCACCGCCAGACGTCGCCTGCCTGGGCGCGCTCGAAGCCGATCCAGAGGGCGTTCATCGCGGTCGCCACCACCCGCTCGCGGGGGACATCGGGGTGTTCGGACCACCACACGGCCAGACCCTGCAGGACGCCGCGCAGCACGACCCAGACCATTTCGATCCCCCCACCGCTGACGGAGCCGGCGACGTTCTCCGCTCCCGGCTCGGCGGCGAACAGCGGCAGGATCGCCTCGCGGCTCTGCGCCGCGACCTCGGCGTGAACGGTCTCGATCTCGGGATCGGTGCTGTAGCGAAAGAGGACCCGACCGGCAAAGGGGTGAACTTCGACGTATGCGAACCAGGCATCGAAGGAGGCGGCGACGCGTTGCTCGAGCGGCGCGTCGCCGACGAAGTGCTCACGCCAAACCTCACGAAGCTCGGCGAAATGACGCTCGAGCAGATATCGGTAGAGGTCGCGCTTGGACTCGAAGTGTTCGTAGACGACCGGTGGCGTGACCCCGGACCCGCGCGCGATCTCCTCGATCGAGGCACCGCGATATCCACGCTCGGCAAAGAGGGTCGCCGCGGCGCCGGCGATCACCTCGCGCCGCGCCGCCGCGGTCATCCGCTTTCGTCCCTGCCGTGTGGTCTCGGTTGACAACCTAATCGCGCCTAGGTACTGTTTGCAAAATCCTAGTCACCCCTAGGTTAGCTTCGGGGCAGAAGGGAGCGCAACCATGATCGTCTCCGTGCACCTCGCCGACGTCGGCAGGCTGAAGGCGCAACGGATGCTGCTGCGCCGGCTGGACCCGGCCGGGATCGCGGGCATGGCCTACGCCGAAGTCGCGTTCACGGCCGAGCTGGGCAGGCGCCCGGCATGGCGCATCCCCCGTCCACAGCCCGGCCGAATCGGGCTGATCGCCGCCTGGGAGGAGGACGTGGCGCTGGATCGCTTCCTCGCCGGGCATCGCTTCGCCCGGCAGTTGAGCGACGGCTGGCACGTCCGGCTCGAACCGCTGCGTTGCTTCGGCTCCTGGGCCGGGCTGCCCGGCCTACCCGACACCGAGCTGCCGGTCGAAGACGACGAGCCCGTCGCAGCGCTCACGCTCGGGCGCCTGCGGATCGCCCGCACGCCGGCGTTCCTGCGCGCCGGGGCACCGGCCGAACGCGATGCAGCGGAGAACCCGGCGGTGCTCGCGGTGACCGGCCTCGGCCGCTTTACCCCGCCCCGCCTGGTCTCAACGTTCTCGCTCTGGCGCAGCGCTGCCGCGATGCGCGAGTACGCCTTCGACCCCTCTGGCTCGCACCAGGCCGCGGTCAGGGTCGACCGCGCCCATCCCTTCCATCGCGAATCGGCCTTCATCCGCTTCCGCCCCTACGCCTCGCGGGGAAGTTGGGGCGGGCGCGACCCGCTCGCCGCGGTCACCGCATAGCGCGAAAAGAATCGAGGCCCAGCTTCAGTTTGCGCCCGGCGTACCCTCGAGCACCTCGCGCGCCTGCTCGACTAGCTCCTCGGCGACCATGACCTGACGCGGCCCGGCGGCAAGGAAGTCGGGGACGTCAAACCCCGCCTCCCGCTTCAGCATGCTTGGAATTCCGTGCTCGGAGAGCAATCCCTGGATCATCTCTCCCTCCGCCTGGTTGGAGGCAAAGGCGACCTTGATCAGCTTGCCGCTACCCGACGACAAGCTCGGCCTCGGCGATCTGCCCGTCCTTGATCCAAAAGCCCTTCAGGTCCGGCGCCTCGGGGTCTGCCAGCGAGACGATCAGGTAGACGGCTTCGGGCCAACCGGCCAGATTGACGTCGGTCTGCGAGGGATAGGCCGGGCTCTTCGTGTGCGAGTGGTAGATCGCGGCCAACTCCTCGCCGGCTGCTTCGATCTCTTTCATCATCCGGAACTGCTCCTTCGCGTCGATCGAGTAGCGAAAGGGGCTCCCCTCGGCGTTCTCGGCCCGGTAAACGGTCCGCGCCTCGCCGTTGTCCCCACCAACCATCCCACAGCACTCGTTCGGCAGGTTCTCCCGCGCGTGGGCGACGATCTCGTCAACCAGGTCGCGCCGAATCTTCATGCGCCAATGAGGGCGGATGCGGCCGCGCCACACACGCGCTCATCACCACCAGACCGTCGAGTCGAGGTTCTCGATGTCGTCGATCGGGCGGGTGTAGACGCCCGAGGAGAGGTACTTCCAGCCGTCGTCGGGGATGAGGAAGACGACGTTGCCGCCGCTGAGCTCCTCGCCGATGCGGACGGCGATGCGGGCGATCGCGCCGGAGGAGACGCCGGCGAAGAGGCCTTCCTCGTCGAGCAGCTTGCGCGTCCAGACGATCGCGTCGCGGTTGGAGACCATGATCTTGCGATCGAGCAGCTCGATGTCGATGATCGGCGGGATGAAGCCGTCCTCGAGCGAGCGCAGGCCGTGCACCATCTCGCCCTGCATCGGCTCGGCCGCGACCAGCAGCGTGTCGGGGTCGTGCTCCTTCAGCCGTCGCCCGTTGCCCATCAGCGTGCCGCCGGTGCCGAGGCCGCCGACAAAGGCCGCGACCTCGTCCAGCTCTTCGAGGATCTCGACCGCGGTGCCGTTGTAGTGGGCGAGCGGGTTGGCCTCGTTGCCGTACTGGTAGGGCATGAAGTACTGCGCGTCCTCGGCCATCTCCAGCGCCACCTCGACCGCGCCGTTGGAGCCTTTCGCGCCCTCGGAGTAGACGATCTCCGCCCCGTACATCTCGAGCAGCTGGGTGCGCTCTTTGGTCACGTTGTCGGGCATCACCACCTTCAGCGGGTAGCCCTTGCGGCGGCAGATCATCGCCAGCGAGATGCCGGTGTTGCCCGAGGTCGGCTCGAGGATCGTCTTGCCGGGCTCGATCGCCCCCTCCGCCTCGGCGGTCTCGATCATCGATTTCGCCACCCGGTCCTTGACCGAGCCGGTCGGGTTGCGGCCCTCGAGCTTGGCGTAGATGTAGACGCCGGGCTTGGGCGAGAATTTGGGAAGCTCGACCAGCGGCGTGTTGCCGATCGACTCGACGATGTCGCGGTACCGCCCCCCGCAGGGTTTGTTGGCTAACTCTCCCGTCGTCACTTCAAAAAGTATAGCTATGGATCTGAGGCCGCGAAAACCAAGCAGGTCGGGGGATGCAGGGAGGCCGACGAGGGGAGCACACAGATCGTGCGTGACCCGAGGAGGCCGACTGAAGACCCCGAGATGCGCCGGTTTGCAGCGGCCTCAGCCGCCGGCCATTGCGGGGAGGATGACAACGGTGTCACCATCCGACACCGCGGTCTCCAACCCGTCGAGCACGCGCACGTCCTCGTCGTTGAGGTAGACGTTGACGTAGCGGTTGAGGTCGCCCTCCGGGCCAAACAGCTGCGCCTCGGTGTCGGGGTGCTCGGCGGTCAGCGCGCGCAGCACCTCGCCGACGTTCGAGCCACCCGCCTCGACCTCGGTCTGGCCGCCGGTCTGGGTGCGCAGGACGGGTGGGATGCGAATCGTCGCCATGAAAATTGATCCTATTGAAGGCCGCGAAAACCAAGCAGGTCGGGGGATGCAGGGAGGCCGACGAGGGGAGCGCACAAATCGTGCGTGACCCGAGGAGGCCGACTGAAGACCCCGAGATGCGCCGGTTTGCAGCGGCCTTCCTCAGCCGGCGCAGAAGGCCTCATAGTCTGGGAACTTGCCCAACTCGGAGTCGGGAATCTCCGGCGCATCGTCGCCGCAGATCGGGCAGCTGGGGTCGCGGCGGACCTTGAGCTCGGTGAAGCGGGTGCCGAGCGCCTCGTAGAGCAGCAGGCGGCCGATCAGCGGCTCGCCGATGCCGATCACCAGCTTCAGCACCTCGTTCGCCTGCAGCGTGCCCATCGTCCCCGCCATCACGCCGAGCACCCCGTTGGCCGAGCAGCTCGGCGCCAGCTCGGCCGGCGGCGGCGTCGGGTAGAGGCAGCGGTAGCAGGGCCCCTCGAACGGCACGAAGGTCGAGATCTGGCCGTCGAAGCTGAGGATCGAGGCCGAGACGACCGGCTTGCGCAGCCGCACCGAGGCGTCGTTGAGCAGGTAACGCGTGGGGAAGTTGTCGGCGCCGTCGACGATCACGTCGTACTCGCCGAGGATCTCGACGATGTTGGAGGCGTCGAGGCGGGTGCGGTGCTCGACCACGTTCACGTCGGGGTTGAGCGCCTCGATCGTCGCCCGCGCCGAGGCGGTCTTCGGCGTGCCGATCCGCTCGGTGCTGTGGATCACCTGGCGCTGCAGGTTGGAGGCGTCGACGACGTCGTCGTCGACCAGGCCGAGCGTGCCGATCCCGGCCGCGGCGAGGTAGAGCGCGGTCGGCGCGCCGAGCCCGCCGGCGCCGACCAGCAGCACCTTCGCGTTGAGCATCTTGAGCTGGCCGTCGACCCCGACCTCGGGCAGCAACGTGTGACGCGAGTAGCGGTCGCGCTGCTCGGGCGTCATCCCGCTGGCGGCGACGACCGGCAGCCCCTGCTCCTGCCAGGCGATGATCCCGCCCGCCATCGAGGCGACGTCGGTGTAGCCGAGCGCTTCCATCCGCTCGGCGGCGGCGTAGGAGCGGTTGCCGCTGCGGCAGTAGAGGATCGTCCGCGCCGACTTGTCCGGCGCGGACGCGCCGATCTCGTCCGCGAGCAGCCCCGGCGGCACCAGCTTGCCCCCCTCCAGGTGGGCCTCCTGGTACTCGTGCGGCTCGCGCGTATCGATCAGGACGACGTCGCCGCCCTCGATCTCCTCCGCCGCCTCGAACGGCTCGATCTCCTCAACGCGCTGCCTGGTTTGCGTAGCCATGCTTCGTTCAAATCCCCCAAATTCGGATCGGCTTTTACTTCAAAGTATAGCGGCCCTGGCGAAGGGGCTCGACAACTCAGGGCCGCGGCGCTCGACAGGGACACGTCCTCGAACCGGTCGCCGCATCTCAGCGACTCCGCGATCAGAGCAATCCATGAGCACCATGCGATAAAGCTGATTAGAGTAAGCGGAAATGCCGGAGGCAAAGAGGAACGTGCCGAGCGAAACCGGATCCAATCCCTGCGGCATGCCGGCCCCTGAAGAAGCTGGAGCCCGTGCGCACATCGCCTCGGCGGCGGAGCGCCAACGCGCCGCGCGGGGGACGATCGAGTTTGTCTCGAAGCCGTGGCTGCGCCAACGGGGCCGCCAGCTGCTGCTGGCCTGGACCTGGGCGGCCAAGGTGAGCGGGGCGACCTGGCGGCGGCTGGCCGACTCCCGCAAGCTGCCCGGCCGATGGGTCGGCCGGGTCAAGCTCTGGCGGATCACCGAGACCCTCTCGAAATGGGTCGTCCTCTGGGCGGTTCTCTCGGTTGTCTGCTTCGTGCTCGTTCTCGAAGCGGGCGAAGACTCGCCGGAGAGGTGGTTCGCGAACTGGGGGCTGGCGGGCAGCCTCTCCGCTCTGTTGGCAGTGCTGTGGCACGACCTGATCAAGAGCCCGCGCACGGTGCGCCAGGTGCGGCGCCGCATCGCCACCGAACCGGAGGCGCTCCTGCGGACGACGCTTGCAAGGCAAACGACCAAGGTCGTGGAGCTGGACCCGCCGCTCGACACCGTCCCCCGCGATGACCTCTACGACGAACTGCTGCCGGGCGCGCTCGCCCGCAAGAAGGACGTGCAGATCGTCGTCGGCGATCCGGGCGCGGGCAAGACGACCGCCCTGCTCGACCTGGCCTCGGTCCTGGCCAAGGTCGGCCTGGTGCCCGTCCTGCTCGAGCTGCGGGGCGAGCAGACGAGCGACGACCTCTTCGACCTGGCTCGCAGGCGGTTCGAGCAGCAGGTGCGCCCGTTCGTCAGAACCGATGCCGATGCCGAGATCGTCTGGCGCTGGCTGGGCCGGCGACGGCGCGTGGCGATCCTGGTCGATGACATCGACCAGATCGGCTTCGACGGGGAGCCGGGATTCGTGATGCGACGCCTGCTGGAGAACGTCGCGACCGAGGGCCAGGCGGTGATCGTCACCGCCCGGCCCGCCGGCGTGCCGATGGGGATTGCCGCCTCGGCGATCGCGATGGACCCGCTCGACTTCGACACCGCCGTCGACCTCGCCGCGAAACCGGTCCTGTCCGACCCGGGAACCGCGTCCTCCGTCCCCCCACCACGGGAGGAGATAGAGCGCTGGGTGCAGGAAGGGGAACTGACCGAAGCGCCGCTCTATCTCGAGGCGCTGGCCGAGCTGACGTCCGTGGGCGCCTGCCCGGACCTGCCCGACGACCCCGAGTACTGGAGCGCGACGGAAAGGCCGGGGCGCTGGCAGGCTCGTTCGGAGGCCAGGCGCGAATGGAGCCCGGCCTGGGTTCGCTACATGCTTCTCGATCGCTTTTACGCGGGCATCGTGCGGGGTGATGTGCGCCGCAGTCTGGCGATCGACGAATCCGACCGCCGGCGCAGCATCAAGGCCCTCGAGGGAGCCGCACTCGGGACGCTGGGCGCCAGCGGCCGCGAGGCGGCCGCGGCCGCGATCCACAGCGACAGGCCGGAGGTGCTCCGCCCGGGCCGTCCCAAGCGCAAGAACCTGGCTGACTTCATCAGCCCCGACGACCGCTCGGGTCTCGATCGCGAGGGCGACGGGGCGTTGAGACGCAGGCCAGAGGTCTCCCAGCACGAGGCAATCGACACCTGCCAACGCCTGCGCATCCTCGAGGCGGACTGGCGCGGGTACCCGCAGTTCCGACACCGGATCATGCAGGCGTTCCTCGCCGCCCGCCAGCTCGCCGAGTTGGGACGCGCAGAGCGGGAGGACGGCCGGCTGAAAGACGCGGCAGGGCGCAAGATCGAGGACCCGATCGATTGCTTCGACGCCTGGGTGAGGACGTTGATGGACAGCCACCATCCGGAAAAGTTGACCGCCCACCTGACCCTCGTCCTTGCGGCGATCCACGCCGACGAGCGCTCGCTGCGAGATCCCGGCCGGCACTGGGACGTGCCAGCGCGACACATCGTCAAGCGCCTGATCGAATCGGTGGGACGCGACCACCAACAGGACGAGACAGGGGACGCCTCCCACAAATTCGAGACGCAGCGGCTCATCACCCAGCTCGACCCGACGAAGGCGCCCGACCCGCACCAGCGGACCGATCCCGACGACGACCTGATCAAGCTCACCACCGCGGCGACCCTGGTCTCGCTGCTGCGAAAGATTGATGACAAAAAGTTTATTAACTGCCGCAACAGGATCACTGAGCTGGTCCGGACGACGAGCGGGGCGATGCGCTGGACGAAGCTCCAAGCCGTGCCCTCGATCGCGGCGCTGGGAGGCGCTGAGGCCTGGCTGACCCTATGGCAGCATTTCACGCGCGATCCCGACTACGACGTCCGTCGCGCGGCGAGCAAGCAACTCGAGATCAACGCTTGGCACGCATACTCCGAGCTCTGGCAACCGATCGAGTGCCACATCCTCTACGCCGGCGGGCGCGCCGCAAAAGCCAAACCCCTGCAGATCGACAGCGAGCAGCGCAATTGGTCGCGGGAAGCGTTCGTGGCCCTGGGCTGGGTGCTGCCGGCGATCGTCAGCGGCCTGAGCGAGAAGCTGCGCGTGAGCGGTCAGTTGACGGGCGCGGCGTCAGCGCCGGTGGATGAAACCGAGGCGACGGCGACCGTGCCGGCGCCGTGGCAGAAGCCCGAAACGCACGAGGAGTGTCTTACCAAGGCGCGCGATCAGCTGATCAAGTTCGCCACCCTCGCCTACGAGGGCAACCGCCCCGAACTGGAGGACTCGCTGGCACAGGGGTTCAAGGCCGACGCGATGCGGCACGCGGCGGAGGCGCGAGAGCTCAGGGGGGCTGGCTGGGTCGCCAGCAACCGACGGCTCGTGGCCGATATCGGCCTCCCCCACGCGGAGTCCTGGTATGCGCGGATGCTGCTCTATCAGGCGCTGGCCCTGTACGCGATCTCGGGGACGAACCAGACCGACACGCTCGACATGCTCACCAACCGACTGCACCGCACCCGCGAGCGGCACCCGCTGGCCCGGCAGGCGGCCAAGCTGTCCCGCATCGCGGTGCGCCACGCCCGCTTCAAGGGGGCGCGGTGGAAGGCCTTTATCTGGAGCGACGACGTTGAAGACGCAGGGCGTCTGCCATCCGTGCTGAGCCACAAGACGGCGCAGCTGGTCGGAGACGTCGCCGTCCTCGTCGACCTCAAGGAGGGCAGCCCGCCGGACCGCCACGAGAGCTTCGGTCACATGGAGGAGCTCCCCTACTGCCTCAGCGACAGCCGCAACCGGTACGAGATCCTCGGCTCAGGCTGCCCGGCGCACTGCGGCTGGGGGTTCTGCCCCTACCGGGCGGCCTCGCCGGACGAGCCGAACGAACACCGAGGCCTCAGCCGTGGGTTCAGCCGTGGCCAGCGCCGTCTGACCAAAGGGTGGTCGCGGGCCCCCTCCTGGCAACGAAAGATCAGCCGCAGGCGCCTGCGCGAGTTCTGGGAGCAGATGGAGTACAAGGCGCGACGCTGACGCATACATCCACCCGTCGCCCGCGCTGGAAGCGATCGCGTCAGCCCAGGCTCGGGCGCATCTGGCGCAGGCGGCGGACTCGCTCCTCGATCGGGGGGTGGGTCGAGAAGAGACCGGCGATGCCCTTGCCCTTGAAGGGCCTGACGATGTAGAGCGGCTCGGCCGCCTGGTTGACCCGCATCGGCATCGCTTCCGCCCCCTGCTCGAGCCGCAGCAGAGCGCTGGCGAGCGACTCGGGGTTGCCGCAGATCTGGGCGCCGCCGGCGTCGGCCGCGTACTCGCGCTGGCGCGAGATCGAGAGCTGGATGATCGTCGCCGCGATCGGCGCCAGCAGGACGAGCGCCAGCGAGGCGACGAGGCTGAGCGGCGACTCGTCATCGCCGCCGAACCACATCAGCATGTAGGCGAGGTAGGTGATCGCGGCGCCGATCGCCGAGGCGACCGACTGGATCAGGATGTCGCGGTGCTGGATGTGGGCGAGCTCGTGCGCGAGGACCCCGCGCAGCTCGTCCTCGGATAGCAGTTTGGTGATCCCCTGCGTCACCGCCACCGCGGAGTGCTTGGGGTTGCGCCCGGTGGCGAAGGCGTTGGGTTGCTCCTGCGGGATCATGTAGAGGCGCGGCATCGGCAGGTTGGCGCGAGTGGTCAGTTCGCGCACGATCTGGTAGAGGCGCGGCGCTTCGGACTCGTCGATCGGCTTGGCGCGCGCCATCGCCAGCGCCATCCGGTCGCTGAAGAAGTAGGAGCCGAGGTTGATCAGCAGGGCGATCGCGAGGAACAGGCCGGCCGTGCTGGGGCCGCCGATCAGGGCACCGATGACGACCAGCAGCCCGGAGAGAGACGCCAAGAGGATCGTCGTCCGCAGGGTGGCGCCAAGGGTGGACTGCCGGGTCGTCTTCATCGCCTATCTCCTTTTGCTGCCCCTCGGGCAGGTTGAGTGATCTGAGTAAGTATTGCGACGGAGCGTCGATTCGCCTATAGGGGCCAACCCCTATTCTCGCCCTGTGACGACCCTGGTCATCGTCGCCCTGGCCGTGGTGGCCGCAGCGCTTGCCTTCCAGCTCGTCGCCCTGCTACGGCGCTTCGCCCCGCTCGAACGGCTGATCGACGAAATGGAGAAGGTCGACCTGAACCGGCCGACGCCGCTGGTACCCGACTCGATCGACGGCATCGCCGAGACCGAGGAGGTGGCGCGGATCGAGCTCGCCTTCCTGCGCATGATCCAGCGCCTGGAAGCCGAGCGGCGACGGGCCGGCAGCGCTGCCCTGCGCGCCCAGGAGGAGGAGCGGGCGCGGGTCGCGCGCGACCTGCACGACGAGGTCAACCAGTCGCTGACCGGGTTGCTGCTGCGGCTCGAGGCGGTGCGCGAGCAGGCGCCATCGGCGCTGGAGCCGGCGCTGGCCGAGACCCGCGCGCTCGCCACCCAGGCGATGGGCGAGCTGCTCTCGCTCGCCCGCCAGCTCCGACCGACGGCGCTCGACGACCTCGGCCTCGCCGCCGCGATCGCCGGCCAGGTCGGGCAGATCGAGCGGCCCGGACTGGCAACGAAGCTGACGACCGAGGGTGACTTCTCCGACCTCGACGACGATGTGCAACTCGTCCTCTACCGGGTCGCCCAGGAGGCGCTGACCAACGCTGCCCGCCACAGCGAAGCGCAGCGGGTCGAGGTCAGCCTGCGCCGCTCCAAGCAAGAGGTCGGGCTGGAGGTAAGCGACGACGGCCGTGGCTTTGCCTTCGAGCAAGCCGAGCAGGGTCTCGGCATCGGCGGCATGCGCGAGCGTGCCCTCCTGATCGGCGCCGAGCTGACGATCGAGTCCCGCCCCGGAGCGGGCACCACCGTCCGCCTCCACGTCCCCAACTAACCGTTCCGGTGCGCCTTTTATGTCTGCGGACACATAAAGCGCACCGGAAGCTGATTAGCCTGGTGGGATGCGGGTGCTGATTGCCGATGACCATGGGATCGTGCGGTCGGGGTTGCGGTTGTTGCTTGAGCGGCAGCCGGACATCGAGGTCGTCGGCGAGGCGGCGGACGGGGCTGCGGCGCGCGAGCTGGCTGTGCGCGAGCGACCGGACCTGGCGATCCTCGACGTCAAGATGCCGAAGCTGACCGGGCTGCAGGCGACGCGCGAGATCAAGGCGCAGGCGCCCGAGGTCGCGGTCCTGATCCTTTCGATGCACGACGATGAGCGCTACCTGTTCGAGGCGCTCAAGGCTGGCGCGTCGGGCTACGTGCTGAAGACGCAAGCCGACACCGATTTGCTCGACGCGGTGCGCGCGGTCGAGCGCGGCGAGCCATTCCTCACCTCCGGAGCGCAGCGGGCGCTGATCAAGGACCTGCTCGAGCGCGGCGCGGACAGCGAGGAGGAGCTGACCCCGCGCGAGGAGGAGATCGTCAAGCTCGTCGCCGAGGCGCACACGAGCAGGGAGATCGCCGCGATCCTCCACCTCGCTGAGAAGACGGTCGAGAATCATCGGGCGAGCGCGATGCGCAAGCTCGGCATGCGCGACCGGGTCGAGATGGTCCGCTACGCGATCCGTCGCGGCCTGATCGAGCCCTGAGCTCGGGACCCGCCATAACCGACCGCTTCAGTAGGATTTAGGCATGCTGTTCTCGACGAAAGCCGAGTACGGAGTCCGCCTGATGGTCGAGCTCGGCCGCCAGCCGGGGTCCGCCCCGATCTCGCTCAGCGCCGTCGCCGAGGCGGAGCGACTGCCGCTCTCTTATCTGGAGCACCTGGTCGCGAAGCTGCGCAACGCCGGCCTGGTCAGCTCGACCCGCGGCGCCCACGGCGGCTACCGGCTGGCCCAGCCGGCGGAGGCGATCACGCTCGACGAGGTGGTCGAGGCGCTGGAAGGGCAGATCGCGCCGATGGAGTGCTTCCACGAGACGCCGGAGGGCAAGGTGCTCTGCTCGCACGAAAGCGACGGAGACCGCGCCTGCGCGACGAAGCTGCTGTGGACGCGCGTGCAGGGCGGCGTCACCAAGGCGCTGGCCGGCACGACGCTGGCCGAGCTGGTCGAGTTTTCCGGCGGCGCGCCGGGTAATGCCGAGAAGACGCCGGTCGGCAGCGCCGCTTAACCCCGAAACCGAGAAACGGAGCGAAATGGCTGAGCTGGAGATACACAACCTGCACGTGAGCGCCGAGGGCAAGGAGATCCTGCGCGGGCTCGACCTCGACGTCGAGAAGGGCAAGGTGCATGCGCTGATGGGGCCGAACGGGTCGGGCAAGTCGACCCTGGCCAACGCGATCATGGGCCACCCGGCGCTGGAGATAACCGCGGGCTCGATCGTGTTCAAGGGCGAGGACATGACCGAGGCCGACCCCGACGAGCGCTCGCGCGCCGGCCTCTTCATGGCCTTCCAGTATCCGGTCGCGATCCCCGGCGTCTCGGTCAGCAAGTACCTGCGGATGATCCTCAACGCCCGGCGCGAGGCGTGCGGCGAGGGCGAGATCAAGATCAAGGAGTTCGCCAAGGTCGCCCAGGAGGCGATGGAGCTGGCCAACATCCCCAAAGACTTCTCCAGCCGCTACCTCAACGACGGCTTCTCCGGCGGCGAGAAGAAGCGGATGGAGCTGCTGCAGCTCGCCCTGCTGCGCCCCGAGATCGCGGTCCTCGACGAGACCGACTCCGGCCTCGACATCGACGCTTTGCGGGTCGTCGCCGACGGCGTCAACACCTTCGCCGGCCCGGAGATGGGGGTACTGATCATCACCCACTACCAGCGCATCCTGCACATGGTCAAGCCCAACTCGGTCCACGTCATGTTCGAGGGTCGGATCGTCAAGGAGGGCGGCCCGGAGCTGGTCGAGCAGCTGGAGGAGAAGGGCTACGGCTGGATCCGCGAGGAGGTTGAGGCGG
>Ga0210115_1000049_pt1 | contig 25526 bp, 27 predicted proteins | sample MayberryNW_TuleB_2_FD_185526 | JGI IMG/M metagenome (GOLD analysis project Ga0210115, IMG submission 185526) | Wetland microbial communities from San Francisco Bay, California, USA, that impact long-term carbon sequestration - MayberryNW_TuleB_D2... | ecosystem: Environmental > Aquatic > Marine... | reverse complement strand
TGACAGCGGGGTAGACACGCGCAGGGGCCGAAGCGTGGTCGACCAGGCGGCGGCTGTCATCATCCTGCAGACGGCCCTGGACGCCGAGAGGCACTCCGGGACCGCGCCGGGCCGGCTCGTCGGTGGCAGCCCGCCGCCGGACCGCCGCCCCCGGGACGAGGGGGCCGGACGGAACGAGCGGCAGAATGGCGAGTGAGAGGCAGCGCGAGGCAGTGAGAGGCACAGGATGACGAACCTGTCGGTGTGGGACGAGGAGGAGGTCCACCCGCGCGCACCACATCGCCGCCGGCGCAAGAAGAAGGAGCGCAAGGGCGGTGTCGCCGTCCTGATCGCCCTCCTGCTCGTCGTCGCCGTGATCGCCGGCGGCGCGGCCCTCGTCTTCGGCGTCGGCGCCAAGATCAAGGACGCGCTGAGCACCTCCTCCGCCCCGGACTACCCCGGCCCCGGCACCGGCGAGGTCGTCATCGAGGTGAAGGAGGGCCAGACGGCGTCCGACGTCGGCGTCACCCTCAAGCAGGAGGACGTCATCAAGAGCACGCAGGCGTTCTTCGAGGTGGCCAACGCCAACCCGGACTCCTCGTCGCTGCAGCCAGGCTTCTACGCCCTGCAGCACAAGATGCCGGCGGCGGAGGCCCTGGAGACCCTGCTCGACCCGTCGGCCCGGGTCCAGTCCCGGGTGACGCTGCCCGAGGGACTTCGGCTGGACGAGACCCTGAAGACGCTCGCCAAGGGCGCCGACATCCCGGTCAAGGACTTCGAGGCCGCCCTGAAGGACGCCGAGGGCCTGGGGCTGCCGGACTACGCAAAGGGCAACCCCGAGGGCTTCCTCTACCCGGCGACCTACGAGGTGCCGCCGGACGCGGACGCCGCGTCGGTGCTCGAGCAGCTCTTCGCGGCGTACGCCTCCGCTGCCGACGACACCGGCGTGGAGCGCACCCCGCGCGACCCAGAGGAGATCGTGATCATCGCCAGTCTGGTCGAGGCGGAGGCCCGCCATGACGAGGACTTCGGCAAGGTCGCCCGCGTGGTCTACAACCGGCTCGAGGCCGGGATGCCGCTGCAGTTCGACTCGACGGTCAACTACGCGCTCAAGGCCGACAAGGAGATCGTCACCTACGAGGACCTGGGCCAGGACTCGCCCTACAACACCTACCAGAACACCGGCCTGCCTCCGGCGCCGATCAACTCGCCCGGGGCCAAGGCCATGGATGCGGCCGTCAACCCGCCTGACGGCGACTGGCTCTACTTCGTGACGGTCGACCCGGAGAAGGGCACGACCAAGTTCACCAGCGACTACCAGGAGTTCCTCCGCTTCAAGGACGAGCTGAAGTCCAACCAGTGACGCCCCGACCTGGAGCACCGGGCGCGACCCGGCGGGCCGGCGTGCTGGGCTCGCCGATCGGGCACTCCCTGTCGCCGGTCCTGCACCGGGCGGCCTATGCCGCGCTCGGTCTGGACGGCTGGTCCTACGACGCCTACGACGTCACCGAGGACCGGCTGGCCGGCTTCCTCGCCGACCTGGACCCCTCGTGGGCCGGCCTCTCGCTCACGATGCCGCTCAAGGCGGCCGTGCTGCCGCTGCTGGACGGCGCGTCGCCGCTGGTCGAGGCGGTCGGCGGGGCCAACACCGTGCTGCTGCGCGACGGCCGCCGGCTGGGCGAGAACACCGACGTGCCCGGCATGGTGGCCGCCCTGGCCGCCGCCGGGGTCGTCGGCCACGGGACGGTCCCGGCCGCCGCGGTCCTGGGCGGCGGTGCCACGGCGCGCTCGGCCCTGGCCGCCCTGGCCGCGGTGACCGGCGAGGTCACGGCGTACGTCCGCACGCCGGCCCGCGCCGGAGCCCTGGCCGCCACGGCGGAGGCGGTCGGCATGCGGCTGGCCGTCCGGCCCTGGTCGGCGGCGGCCGAGGGCCTCGCCGCGCCGCTCGTGGTCGACACGACGACCGCTGGCGCCGCAGACCCGCTCGTGGCGGCGGTGCCCGGCTCCGTAGGCACCCTGTTCGAGGTGCTCTACGACCCGTGGCCGACCCCGCTCGCGGCCGCCTGGACCGCCCGCCGGGCCACCGTGGTCGACGGGCTGGACCTGCTCGTCCAGCAGGCCGTGCTGCAGGTCGGCCTGATGACCGGCGTCGACCTGGAGGCGGCCGACGGAGAGAGCGCTCCGGGTCGGCCGAGTGTGGCCGAGCTGGTCGCGCTGCTCCGCGCCGCGGCGGAGCGGGCGCTGCGCTCGGCCTGAGCGCGAACCCGCTCAAGGGCGGGCGTCGAGCCGCCGATGGGTGCCTAGAGCGGCGGGCCCACGGGATCCGTCGGACGGCACTCGGCGAGGGTGGGGCGATGAGCGAAGCGCACGGCGGCAGCGACACCAGCAGGTCCGGACGGCTGGACCGGATCCTGACCGAGCTGGTCGGCCAGGTGCCCGAGATCGAGGCCGCATCCGTGGTCTCCTTCGACGGGCTCGCGATGGCCTCCGCGCTCCCGCAGGCGATGGACGAGGACCGGGTCGCCGCGATGAGCGCCGCGCTGCTCTCGCTGGGCGAGCGGGCCGCCGAGGGCCTCGGCCGCGGGCTGCTCTCGCAGGTCTACGTCGAGGGCGAGGACGGCACCGTCTTCCTGATCTCCGCCGACGACGAGGCCGTGCTGGTCGCCGTCGCCGCCAAGGGTGCCAAGACCGGCCTGATGCTCTTCGAGGTGCGCCGCGCCGCGGCCGCCGTCGGCGAGGCGCTCAAGGTCGAGGTCGAGTACGGCGCCGAGCCGGTCTCCGAGGCGGCGGGCGACACGGCGGAGCCCGCCGTGGACGAGACGCCGGCCCCCGTCGAGGCGCTGGCCTCGGTCGAGGCGCTGGCGCCGATCGGCCTCAGCGCCGAGGACTACGCGGGGGACCACGCCGACGACACCGCCACCGAGGAACCGGCGCCCCTGCACGTGGTGGCACGCCCGGCCGGCTACGACCTGCCCTTCGACGCCACGACCCCCGCCCGTCCCGGTCACTCCGACGCCCCCGCCTGGAGCTGACCTGCCATGAAGCTCGAGGGCTCGCTCGACGCGTTCAGCCTGCCGGACATCTTCCAGCTGCTGAGCTTCACGAAGAAGAGCGGCGGCCTGCACCTGGCACACGACCGGGCTGACGGGGTCGTCTTCTTCGCCGCCGGACAGGTCACCGGTGCCTCGGCCGACAGCTCGCGCCAGCCCCTGGCGCGGCGCATCGTCGGCAGCGGGGCGGTCTCGGACGAGGCGCTCGTCGCCGCCGTCGAGGCCGTCGCCGCAGGGGAGGGGATCGGTGTCGTCCGCGCCCTGCTCGACGCCGGCGCCGTCGACGCCGACCTGCTGCGGCAGGCCGCGCAGGAGCAGGCGACCGACGCGATCTTCGACCTGCTCCGCTGGCACGACGGCGACTTCGCGTTCGTGCTCGACGAGGCCAACCCCGACGAGGTCGGCGTCGAGATGTCCGTCGAGACCGTGCTCGCCGACGCCGAGGCGCGGCGGGCGACCTGGGAGTCGGTGTCGCAGGTCGTCCCGACGCCGCAGGCGGTGCTGGTCATGCCGGTCGTCCTCGCCGGGGAGCCTGCGGTGAGCCGCGAGGAGTGGTCGCTGCTCGCCCTGGTCGACGGCCGCCGGACGGTGTCCGAGCTGGTCGACCTGACCGGCAGCGGGCAGTACGCCGTGGTGTCGACCCTCGCCTCCCTCGTCCAGCGCGGCCTGCTCGAGGTCCGCGAGGAGGACCAGGTCGGCTCGGCGGAGGACCACGTCACGGTGGTCCTGCGGCGTCAGCAGCTGCTCTCCCCGCTGGAGGCGTTCACCCCGGTGGTCGTCCCGGCCGCCCCGGCGGACGACGTACGTCCCGAGGCACTCGAGTCGGCACCCGAGCGGCCGGTCACCGACGAGGGTGACGACCCGCACGGGACCGCCGCCCCCGAGCCGCCCCCGCACGACGAGGTGCAGGCCGACCACCACGCGCCCGTTCCCGCGCCAGAGCCCGCGGACGACGGTCCCGCCGACGAGCCCGAGCTGGTGTCCGCGTCGGTCGACGCAGGGCAGCCGACGATGGAGTCCGGGGAGTCCGGCGACCAGCCGCAGATGCTGGGCGGCGCGCACGTCCCGCAGGACGTCGTCCCGCCGCGCCCGGAGCCCTTCCTGCCCAAGCGGCAGGCCGACTTCGACGAGGCCGGCGCGCCGGTGTCGCGGCCGGCCAGCCCGCTGGTGACCGCCGGTGGGGGTAACGGGAACGGCGGAGTCGGCGGCGTCGGTGACGTCGTCGGCGCCACGGCCACCGCGCCGGACCCGGCCGCCTCGGTCATCGAGCGGGACCCGAACGTCAACCGCAGCCTGATGCTGCGGCTCATCGCCGGTGTGAGGGGGCTCTGATGGCCGCGCCGCGTACCCGACGCCGCGGGGGGCAGGCCGTCAAGGTCGTCGTGACCGGGCCGTTCGCCGCAGGCAAGACCACGCTGATCCGCACGATCAGCGAGATCACGGTGCTCTCGACCGAGCGGGGCATCACCGACTCGACCCGCAGGCGCAAGGCCGAGACGACGGTGGCCATGGACTTCGGCCGCATCACCATCGACCGCGACCTGGTGCTCTACCTCTTCGGCACGCCGGGGCAGGACCGCTTCGACTTCATGTGGGAGATCCTCGGCGAAGGGATGATCGGCTACCTGCTGCTCGTCGACGCCGCGCGCGAGGAGTCGATCCAGGAGGCGGCCGGCATCCTCGACGCCTTCCGCACGATGGCCCGGGTGCCGTTCGTCGTCGGGCTGAACCGGGCCGGCGGCGACGACCACCTGCTGGTCGAGAGCGTCCGGTCCCGCCTGGAGATCCCGTCCGACATCGCGATCCTGCCGTGCGACGCCACCGACAAGGACTCGGTCAAGAACGTGCTGCTGGCGCTGCTCTACGCGGTGCTCGACGAGGTCGAGGCCGAAGCCGTCCGGGCCTGACATGGGTGCGGGGAGCAACGCGCTCTACGCGCTCACCGGTGGCCGGGCCGGCCGTCGGCGCCGGCCGGAGCCGCCGGTGGCAGTGACCATCGTGCTGGCGTCGGGGGAGACCGTCCGGGTGCCGGTGGACACCCCGATCGGCAAGGCGATGGGCGAGGTCGCGCGGCTGCTGGCGCACTGGTGAGGCCGCCGGCTTCAGGACGACGGCCGGCCGCCCGATGGAGCAAGGGGACACCGGCGCCGGACCAGGCAGGCCGGGCCGCCCGGGAGCGAGAGGACGACGCGTGAAGCAGCTGGGCGACATCCTGCTGGAGGGCGGGCTGGTCAGCCCGACCCAGCTCGAGGCCGCCTACACGGAGCAGGAGCGGGTCGGCCGTGCGCTGGGCCGGGTCCTGATCGAGCAGGGCGTCCTCACCGAGTCGCAGCTCGTCGCCGCGCTGGCGACCCAGATCGGCTTGCGCTTCGTCGACCTGTCCGAGTTCTCCGTCGACGGATCGGCGATAGGCCGGGTGCCCGGTGCGGTCTGCCGCCGCCACTCGGCGATGCCGATCGGCTTCGAGGAGGGGCGGCTGCTGGTCGCCATGGCCGACCCGGCCAACGTCTTCGCCATCGACGACATCAGGTCGCTGACCGGCATGGACGTCAAGCCGGTGGTGGCCACCCGCGCCGACGTGGCCGCGGCGATCGACCGCTTCTACCGCGCCGACTCCGACCTCGACGACCTGACCAGCGTGCTGGACGCGCAGGACGAGGAGGACGACCTCTCCAAGGTCAAGGAGATCGTCGAGGACGCGCCGATCGTCAAGTACGTCAACCTGCTGATCACCCAGGCGATCCAGGACCGGGCGTCGGACATCCACCTCGAGCCCACCGAGACCGACCTGCGGGTGCGCTTCCGCATCGACGGCGTGCTGCACGAGGTCATGCGGTCTCCGAAGGCGATCCAGTCCGGCGTCATCAGCCGGCTGAAGATCATGGCCGACATCAACATCGCCGAGCGCCGGATCCCGCAGGACGGCCGACTGTCGGTCAACGCCCACGGCAAGAAGGTGGACCTGCGGGTCGCGACCCTGCCCACGGTGTGGGGCGAGAAGGTCGTCATGCGCATCCTGGACAACTCGACCGCGCGGCTCGACCTGTCCGACCTCGGCTTCTCGGACTCCAACTTCGAGCGCTACTCGCGCAGCTTCACCAAGCCGTACGGGATGATCCTGGTCACCGGGCCGACCGGCTCCGGCAAGTCGACGACGCTGTACGCCACGCTCAACATCGTCAGCCGGCCCGAGGTCAACGTCATCACCGTCGAGGACCCGGTGGAGTACCGGCTTGCCGGCATCAACCAGGTGCAGACCAACAACAAGGCCGGGCTGACCTTCGCCTCGGCGCTGCGCTCGATCCTGCGCTCCGACCCGGACATCGTGCTGATCGGTGAGATCCGCGACCACGAGACCGGCCAGATCGCCGTCGAGGCCGCCCTCACCGGCCACCTCGTCCTCTCGACGCTGCACACCAACGACGCGCCCTCGGCCATCACCCGGCTCACCGAGATGGGCATCGAGCCGTTCCTCGTCGGGTCCGCCCTGGACGCCGTCCTGGCCCAGCGGCTCGCGCGCCGCCTCTGCCCGAAGTGCAAGGAGGCGTACACGCCGACACCGGACGCCCTGGTGCAGGCGAGGTTCCCCTGGCAGGACGGCCAGCCGCTGCCCGAGCTCTTCCGGGCGGTCGGCTGCTCGGTGTGCGCCAAGACCGGCTACAAGGGCCGCCTGGCACTGCACGAGGTGATGCCGGTCAGCGAGGAGATCGAGCGGCTCGCGGTGGAGCGCGCCTCCGCCACGATGATCGAGCAGGTGGCCCGGGCCGAGGGCATGATGACGCTGCGCGACGACGGCATGGCCAAGGTGCTCGCCGGCGTCACCGCGCTCGACGAGATCCTCCGCGTCGTCGTCTGAGGCGACGGGCGCCGTGGCCCGCGCCGTCTAAAGGGTTGGCAAGGTCGCCCCCCGCGCTCAAGGCGAGAGCCCGACCCGCCGATTCCTCCCCGAGTACGGGTGTGCCTGCGGCCTCGCAGGTGACCGATCGGAAGGGGTCAGCACGTGGAGACGTCCGGATACCAGCCGGTACCGAACGAGCCGGGGGGCTTCTCGCCCATGCCCGTGCCCGTACCCGAGAGCGACGCTCCGGCCGACCAGGGCTGGACCTACTCGTTCGTCGCCGACCAGGCCGCCGGCCAGGTGGCCGAGCCGGCCGTCGAGACCCTACAGCCGGTCGTCGACCAGCTGGGCGGACCGGTGGCGGGGCAGTCCGGCTTCGGCGAGCCGTTCGGCGCCCCGGCGCCGTTCACCGAGCCGGTGACGGCGAGCGCCTTCGACTCGAGCCCGTTCACCGAGGTGGGTGCCCCGGCGTACGACACGCTGGACACCCCGCCGGCGAGCAGCTTCGAGGCGGCACCCCCGGTGGAGGCCGGCTACGACGCGCCGCCGGCCTTCGACCTGGCACCTGCCGCCGACGTCGCACCGGCTCCGGCGCTCGTGCCGGAGCAGGCGATCGCGTCGTCGGTGCCCCCACCGCTGCCGCAGCTCTCCACGCCCGAGGGAGAGGCGCCCGCCGGCGACACGGCAGTGCTGGTCGCCGAGTCCGAGGCCGAGGAGCAGGCCTACCAGCGCGCGACCACCGAGGCCGGGGTCGACGAGAACGACATCAGCCTCAACGACCTGCTGCTGCACGTGCTGGACACCGGTGCGTCCGACCTGCACCTCACGTCCGGCGCCCGGCCGTCGATCCGCCTCAACGGCGAGCTCAAGCAGCTCGAGGACGAGCCGATCCTCACGCCGCCGGTCATCCAGCGGGTGATGTACGCCGCGCTGACCCAGAAGCAGCGCGAGAAGTTCGAGGAGCAGCTCGAGCTCGACTTCGCCTACAGCGTGCCCGGCCGGGCCCGCTTCCGGGTGAACCTCTACCGCCAGCGGGACGCGCTCGGCGCCGCCTTCCGCATCATCCCGTTCGAGATCCGCAAGCTCGAGGACCTCGGAGTGCCGCCGGCGGTCGCCAACTTCGCGTCGCTGCCGCGCGGATTCGTCCTCGTCACCGGGCCGACCGGATCCGGCAAGTCGACCACCCTGGCCGCCCTGATCGACCTGGCGAACCGTACCCGCCGCGAGCACATCATGACCGTCGAGGACCCGATCGAGTTCCTCCACCGGCACCAGTCGTGCATCGTCAACCAGCGCGAGGTGGGGGAGGACACCTGGTCCTTCCAGAACGCTCTCAAGCACGTGCTGCGCCAGGACCCGGACATCATCCTGGTCGGCGAGATGCGTGACCTCGAGACCATCTCGGTGGCGCTGACCGCCGCGGAGACCGGCCACCTGGTCTTCGCCACGCTGCACACCCAGGACGCCGCCCAGACGATCGACCGCATCATCGACGTCTTCCCGACGAACCAGCAGCAGCAGGTCCGCGTGCAGCTGGCCGGCTCGCTCCAGGGCGTCGTCTGCCAGACACTTGCCCGCACCCGCGACGGCAACGGCCGCGCGGTGGCCACCGAGGTGCTGGTGGCGACCCCCGCGGTGCGCAACCTGATCCGCGAGGGCAAGACCCACCAGATCTACTCGGCGATGCAGGCCGGGGCGAAGCACGGCATGCACACGATGGACCAGCACCTCGCCGACCTGGTCATGAAGGGCCGCATCACCTACGAGATGGGCCTCGAGAAGTGCCACCACATCGAAGACTTCAACCGGCTCACCGGCCGAGGCTGAGAGGCATAGCAGATGTCTGCCACCATGACATTCGACTACTCGGTCCGGGACCGGACCGGGAAGATCGTGTCCGGCTCGCTGGAGGCCGAGAGCCAGGCCGCCGTGGTCCAGAAGCTCAAGCAGATGGGCTACGCGCCCATGAGCGTGACCCAGCACAAGGCCGGCATCAACCGTGAGCTGTCGATCCCGGGCTTCAGCAACCGGGTGAAGCTCAAGGACCTCGCCGTCATGTCGCGTCAGTTCGCGGTCATGATCAACTCTGGCCTGTCGCTGCTGCGAGCACTGACGATCCTCAGCGAGCAGTCCGAGAGCAAGAAGCTCGCCGAGGTCCTCAGCGAGGTCCGCAACGACGTCGAGACCGGCCAGGCGCTGTCCGCGTCGCTGGCCAAGCACCCCGAGGTCTTCCCGCCGCTGATGGTCAACATGACCCGGGCCGGCGAGGTCGGCGGCTTCCTCGACGCAGTGCTGCTGCAGATCGCGGAGAACTACGAGGCCGAGGTCAAGCTCAAGAGCAAGATCAAGTCGGCGATGACCTACCCCGTGGTCGTCTTCTGCATCTCGATCCTCGCTGTCGTCGGCATGCTGCTCTTCATCGTCCCGGTGTTCGCCAAGATGTTCACCGACCTCGGCGGAGAGCTGCCGACCCCCACCCGGATCCTCATCTTCATGTCGGACGCGTTGAAGCTGCTGGCGCCGGTCCTTCTCGTCGGCCTCATCGTCGGCTTCTTCGTGTGGCAGAAGGTGAAGCACACCGAGAAGGTCCGCAACGTCGTCGACCCGATCAAGCTCAAGCTGCCGGTCTTCGGCAAGCTCTTCCAGAAGGTGGCCCTGAGCCGCTTCACCCGCAACCTCGGGACGATGCTGCGCTCCGGCGTGCCGATCCTGCAGAGCCTCGACATCGTCGCCGACACCTCGGGCAACATGGTCATCGCCAAGGCGGTGCGGGACATCCAGGAGAGCGTCCGCAAGGGCGAGTCCCTCGTCCAGCCGCTCAGCCAGCACGCGGTCTTCCCGGCGATGGTGGTGCAGATGATGGCCGTGGGTGAGGACACCGGCGCGCTGGACGACATGCTGCACAAGATCTCCGACTTCTACGACCAGGAGGTCGAGGCCACCACGGAGGCCCTGACCTCGCTGATCGAGCCGCTGATGATCGCCGTCCTCGGTGGCATCATCGGCGCCATGATCATCGCGCTCTACATGCCGATCTTCTCGGTGTTCGACCTGATCCAGGAGTAGCCGGCCGTTCCCGCCGACCGCAGCAGGGCCCGTGACCGAGTCCGGTCACGGGCCCTGCGCCGTCCGGCCATAGGCCGATCAGGTTGCCGAGGAAAATCCTCGAGGCCGGGGCTCAAGCCTGGGCGTCCCAGCACCGAAGTTCTCTCTGTCATCGAGCCACACCGGCCAGAAACGGCACACCCGTCGAAAGACGGGGTCGCAAAGCCAGGGAACCGCGTGACAGGGATCGCGGTCAGCCCAGCTGCCTCGGCCGGCACCCGCAAGGGTGTCGCGAGGGACCGGCGGCGTGGCTCACGGGAACGGTCCTGAAAGGACGGAGCATCACATGCTCGCTCGTATCCGCAAGTCGGCGGAGGAGAAGGACCAGGGCTTCACCCTGATCGAGCTCCTCGTCGTCATGATCATCATCGGCATCCTCGCCGCGATCGCCATCCCGGTCTTCCTCTCGCAGCGCGAGAAGGCCCGTGACACCGCCACCAAGGCGGACGTCTCGACCGCCGGCAAGGAGATCGCGACCTACTACGTGGACAACGTCGGCGCGCCGCCCACCGTGGCGATCGCCGGCGCGCGCATCGTCGTCGACGGCGTCGACGTCGGCCCGGCCAGCAATGGCACGGCGTTCCTCAACCTGACCGGCACCGACTCGACCGACTGGTGCGTGGCCTTCACCAACCCCGAGGGCAAGCTGGACGACTTCCAGTACTCGGCGCAGTCGGGCCTCGAGCAGGGCGGCTGCTAAGCACCACCACGACGCAACACCTGCTTCACGAGGTGGGGGTGGCTCCGATTCGGAGCCACCCCCACCTGCCGTTAGGGGGACTTCGCTCAAGTACCGGACCGAAGATGACGAGAACGACCGCATGCCTAGGTGGTCCATCTCCGCGCCGCTGCGTCCGCGTGAAGTCGGCCGGGCTGACGACGGCTTCACGCTGCTCGAGCTCCTCGTCGTCATGATCATCATCGGCATCCTCGCCGCCATCGCGGTGCCGGTCTACCTGCAGCAGCGGGCCAAGGCCCACGACGCCTCGACCAAGGCCGACGTGTCGGCTCTGGGCAAGGAGGTCGCCGGCTACTTCGTGGATGGGACCGGGGCGGTCTTCCTGGACTTCAGCTCGACGCCCGGCCACGTCGAGGTCCACGACGGAGCCACCTTCTCGCTGGTCAAGCTGACCAACGGCACCGCGGTCCCGACCTCGGGAGCGTTCAGCAACCTGGGGAGCGAGGCGCTCTGGTGCGTGTCGCTGACCGACCCCGAGGGTCAGCTCAAGGACTTCAAGTACACCGCCTACAACGGCTTGGAAGTTGGGACGTGCTGATGAGGTCACGGCTGCTGACCCGACTGGCCCGCGCCCGTCAGGGCGACGGGGGCTTCACGCTGACCGAGGTGCTGGTGACGCTGTTCGTCATCAGCGCCGTCCTGCTGGGGCTGATCACCGTGCAGGTCAAGGCCCTCGGCAGCGTCGGGCTGGCCAAGGAGCGCCAGCAGGCGACCGCCCTCGCCAACCGGACGATGGAGCAGCTGCGGGCCCTGCCGTACGACACCGTGTCGGCCGGGCTGCGCGCATGCGACGTCACCGGTGACGCGAACATCACCAGCGGCAGCTTCCAGCCGTCGTACGACACCTCGATCAACGAGCCGATCGTCACCAACTCCACCGCGTGCAGCGGCGCGCCGCAGGCACCGCTCTACCCGCACGTCCAGAACGGTGCGGACACCCTGATCGGGTCGACACAGTTCCGGGTGAGCACCTACGTCAGCCGGGCCAGCGCGACCAGCGACCAGGGCTACTTCCTCACCGTGCTCGTCGACTGGTCGAGCGCGAACTCGCACGCGGAGACCAAGTCGGCAGCGGTCCGGTCCCGGGTGTTCAGCCCCACCGGCTGCTCGAGCACCTCCACGGCCACCCGGCCGTTCGCCGGCCCCTGCCAGGCGTTCTTCTACAGCGACGCGGGCATGGCGCCGGCCGGCATCACGGTCACCTCGCTCACCGAGGGAGCGCCCCTCCTGACCGGCGTCGACGTCACCCGGCTCGAAGCGAAGCTTCCCGCCCTGTCCACCCGGACCCAGAACGAGCAGATCGTGTCAGCCCAGTCGATCGCGACCACCTCCAAGCTGCTGCTCAGCACGACGGGTGACACGACCGCCGGCGGCCAGTCCGGGACCTCCGCTGCCGACACCGACCCGGCCAGCGGCGCCGGGAACTCGCCGGCAGGCGCGTCGACCGTGTCCTACTCGGGCTCCTCGAGCCTGTCCGCCTCCGGCAGCACCGCGGCGTTCAGCGTCTCCGGGCCGAGCAGCGGGAGCGGCTCCGCATACTCGACCACCCAGGCGACCTCGTCCCCGGCCTGCCAGGACGACTCGGGCACCGGGCTGGTCACCAACCAGGCCTGCTCGAGCGCCAGCCTGACGCCGAACGGCTCCTACCGCGCCCAGATGGACATCAACCTGCCCGGCGGCGGGATCCGCTCCGCGGACCTGGCCCGGATCGACACCGCCTCGTCCGGGAGTGTCTGGCGCGCGTTCGGTGCCCGGGCCGCGCTCCCGGTCTCCGGACACTGCACCGGGACCAGCGGCATCGGCTGCGTCGCCAGCGGGGCCCGCCGAACTCTCGGCACGATGACCGTAGGCAACCTGCCGCCGGTCAGCGCCGGCGACTCCGCCACGACCGGCTTCACCGGCTCGATGGTGACCCTGGACGGGTTCGGCGCCTCCGTGGCCTCGGAGTCCGGCATCACCCCGGGGGCCGGCAGCGCCACCCGGGCGACCAACACGCTCACCTACTGGAACGGCACCGGCTACAGCTCGGTGGCGCTGGGCAGCGGCGGCGCGACGTACACGCTCGGCACCGCCGTCGGCACCTACCGCGTCGCCGGTTTCAACGACGTCACGGTCACCATGACCGGGACCGTCCTGGTCGACCCCGTCACGACCGTCACCACCGGTGCCGCACCGTGCCAGACCGCCGCCTGCACCTCGACCTCGACGGTGGGTGGGGTAAGGGTCGCGGTGCAGTACGACCTCGCCGACGGCACCACCCCGCTGGGCAGCTTCATGGTCACGGCTGACCTCGGCAACACCATCGCCCAGACGACCTACAAGGCGGCCCCCAGTGCGTGATCACCTGACGCGGAAGGAGCGGTCGGACGCGGGGACCACCCTCGTCGAGCTGATCATCTCCATGACGATCTTCTCGCTCGCTCTCGCAATGGTCTACGGGGTGCTCATCACGGTGCAGCGCCAGACGAAGGACGCCACCTCGCGCGCCGACTCCGTGGGCAACGCGAGGCTGGCCCTGCAGCAGATCGACCGTCAGGTGCGGTCCGGCAACGTGCTCTACAACCCGGCCAGCGAGACCCTGCCGCTGAGCATGCGGGTCTACACCCAGGCCAACGGCGACCAGCGGTGCGTGCAGTGGCAGGTGTGGAACGGCAAGCTGCGCACCCGCTCCTGGTCGACCACCTGGCAGACCGACGGGCTGGTTTCCGAATGGGGCATCGTCGCGCGTGACGTGGTCAACACGACGGCCAGTCCGCCGTTCGCGCTGCAGGGCGGCAGCACGGCATACGGCTCGCGTCTGGTCGACATCACGCTGCAGGTCAAGTCGCCCACGGCTGGCGGGAACCCCATCAACGTCACCAGCTCGCTGTCCGGGCGCAACACGGCGTACGGCTACGACCCGGGCGTGTGCAGCCCGGTCCCCGCGGCATAAGGAAGGCAGATCCCATGCTGACTCGACTGCGCCGTGGTGCAGGCACCGGAGACGCCGGCGTCACGATGGTCATCGCCATGATGGTGATGGGCGTCGTGTCGACCCTGTCGGTGATCGTCATCACGGTGGCCATCACCACCAACCAGGAGTCCGGCCGGGACCGCCAGCGCACCGTCACGGTCAACGCCGCCGAGGCAGGCGTCGACGCGGTCTACGCCTCCATCCAGTCGTCCGGCACCACGCTGCCGTGCCGCTGGCCGGCGACCGGGAGCGCCTCGATCAAGGCCAGTCCCGACGTGGCGAGCTCCTACGCCACGGTGACGTACTACGACAGCACCGGTGCCGCGATGGCCTGCACCAGCGGCAGCCTGAACGCCTCGGTGAACAAGCCGGCGACTGCGGTCGTGGACGGCTACGGGTCGGCGGAGGCCATCGCCGGGTCGCCGGTGCGCCAGCGGCACATGCAGGCGCTCATCAACCTGACGCCGATCTACGGCAACTCGCTGAACAAGGCGATCTTCGCCAACAGCAGCCTGACCTTCAACAACCAGACGACGCTCACCGGCAACACGGGGCCGGATGCCGACGTGTACACGAACGGCAACTTCGTTTGCCAGAACAACCAGAACTTCGCCGGCAGCATCCTGGCGCAGGGCACCTTGACGGTCCAGGGCACCTGCACCATCGCCGGCGACGCGTGGGCGAAGGGTGCAGTCGACTACACGTCCGGGTCCAACGGTTCCATCGGCGGCCGGGTCCTCTCGAGCACCGGCAGCATCAACCTGTCGAACAACTTCAACGTGAACGGCACGCTGCTCGCCGCGGGCAACATCACCTGGGGCGGCTGCTCCGCCAGCGGCAAGTGCTTCGCCAACACCTCGTCCGTGGCACCCCCGTCGCTGTTCCCGTTCCCGATCCTGCGCGGCGACAACGCCACGATGGATGTCTGGCGGGACGAGGGCTACACGGTGTACGACGACAACGTCTGCGGGTCGGCGCCCAACTACACGACGATCAAGAACAAGATCATCAACACCTACGCGCGGACCGGCACCAAGACGCTGTTGCGGACGACCTGCCCGGTGAAGTTCCGGAGCGACAACAACATCCCGCTCTACAACGACCTGGCGATCTTCTCCTACGGCGGGATCTCCTCGCAGAACCAGGTGAGCTTCGCGTCGAACGACAGCACCGCCCGGGTCCTGCACTGGGTGGTGCCCTACGACGCGGCCGCGTCCCTGCCGTGCGCCTCGCCCGGCATCACGACCGACCAGCAGTTCAACTTCGCCACCACGGTCAACATGCTGGTCTACAGCCCGTGCGACATCTCGTTCAGCAACAACGCCGACCACCTGGGCCAGGTCATCGGCGGCAGCGCAGTGGCCATCAACAACCAGTTCTCGATGCAGTACCGGCCGGTGCCGGTGTGGGGCATCGACCCGACGTCACTGCCGCTGCTCTCCTACAAGATCGACGTCGTCTACAAGCGGGAGACGACCTGACCGCCGACGGTCCGGGTCTCCCTGGCGCGCGACTGTCTAGCCTGCCGGGGTGACCTCGTACCTCGCCCTCGCCTGCGCGCTCGTCGGTCTGCTGGTGGGGTCCTTCCTCAACGTCGTCATCTGGCGGGTGCCGCGCGGCGAGTCCGTCGTCTCGCCCCCGTCGCACTGCCCGGTCTGCGACCGGCCGCTCCGGTGGCGTGACAACGTCCCCGTGGTCAGCTGGCTCCTCCTGCGCGGCCGGTGCCGGGACTGCGGTGCTTCGATCAGCCGGCGTTACCCGCTCGTCGAGCTGGCGACCGCCCTGGTCTTCGCGGCGATGGCCCTGGCCGTCGGGGCCGAGCCGGAGCTGCCGGCGTTCCTCTACCTCGCGGCCATCGGGGTCGCGCTGTGGATGATCGACATCGACGTGAAGCGGCTGCCGGACCCGATCGTGCTGCCCTCGTACGTCGTCGGCGTCGTCCTGCTGGGCGCGGCGGCCGCGGTGTCGGGGGAGTGGGGCGACCTCCTGCGGGCCCTGATCGGGATGGTCGCCCTCTATGCCTTCTACTTCGCGCTGGCCTTCATCTACCCGGCCGGGATGGGGTTCGGCGACGTCAAGCTGGCCGGCGTCCTCGGTCTCTACCTGGCCTGGCTGGGCTGGGCCGAGCTGGTCGTCGGCGCCTTCCTCGGCTTCCTCCTCGGCGGCGTCGTCGGGATCCTGCTCATGCTGACCCGCCGCGCGGGCCGCAAGTCCCAGCTCCCGTTCGGCCCGTACATGCTGGCCGGCGCGTTCCTCGCGATCCTCTGGGGCGGCGCTTTGGCAGACCTTTACCTCGACACCGCGGTCGGCTGAGGTTCAGCCTCAAGGGGGACAACCGAACGGCCGATGCCCTTCTCTGACATGACCCAGATGGGTCACCACGCGACTGCGTGTCGCACGTGGGAGGGGAAGAGTCGTGGCAGGTCGATCCGCCATCGGTCTCGACATCGGGACGTCGGGCGTGCGTGCCGCCGAGCTCTCGTTCGGCAAGGGCAACGTCACCTTGGAGAAGTTCGGCCAGGTGGCCCTGCCGGAGGGTGCCGTCCGGGACGGCGAGGTCGTCAACCCCGACGCCGTCGCCGCCGCGGTCAAGCAGCTCTGGGCGCACACAAAGTTCAGCAGCAAGAAGGTCGTCATCGGCGTCGCGAACCAGAAGGTCATCGTGCGCCAGGTCGACCTCCCCTGGATGCCGGTCGAGGAGCTGAAGAAGTCCCTCGCCTACCAGGTCCAGGACTTCGTGCCCATGCCCGTCGAGCAGGCGGTCCTCGACTTCCACCCGCTGGAGGAGCTCACCGCCGAGAACGGCAGCCGGGTCCTTCGCGGCCTGCTGGTCGCCGCCTCGCGCGAGATGGTCCACGCCAGCCTGGAGGCGGTCCAGAAGGCCGGTCTGTCGCCGGTCATGGTCGACCTGACGTCCTTCGCCGTGGTCCGCTCGCTCGCCGACGCCGACCACCTCGGCATGGGCGCGCAGGTGGAGGCACTCGTCGACGTCGGCGCCCGGGTCACCAACATCGTGGTCCACCAGGGCGGGGTCCCGCGGTTCGTCCGCATCCTGCTGATGGGCGGTCAGGACGTCACCGACGCCGTGGCCGAGCGGATGGGCGTCCCGCAGGAGCAGGCCGAGGCGATGAAGCAGCAGCTCGGCCTCGGGCTCGCGGCGGACAGCATGGACGTGCAGGCTGCCGCCCGCGTCGTCGAGGCCGTCGGCGCTGCGTTCGTCGACGAGATCCGCGGCTCGCTGGACTACTACCTCGCCTCGAGCGGCTCGGCGCCGATCGCGCGTCTGGTCCTCACCGGAGGCGGCGCGCGGCTGGGCGGGCTCGCCCAGCGGCTGCAGGTGACCACGAGGGTGCCGGTCGAGACCGGCACCCCGATGCACAGCCTCCAGGTGGGCCGCACCGGCCTCTCGCCTGAGCAGATCGCGTTCGTCGAGCCGCTGGCAGCAGTGCCGGTCGGCCTGGCCCTCGGAGCAGCGTCATGAGCACCCTGACAGTCGAGCGGCTGGCGACGCTTCCGCGCGTCAACCTGCTCCCCCCGGAGATCGAGGAGCAGCGGCGCTTCCGCAAGGTGCAGGTGGGCCTCGGGGCCGGCGTGCTCGCGGCGGTCGGCGTCGTCGGTGCCCTCACCCTGATGGCCGGCGGCGCGATCAGCGACGCCCAGGGCGACCTGGACACCGCCAAGGCACAGGAGACCCAGCTGACGGCCCAGAAGGCGCAGTACGCCGAGGTGCCTCTGGTGTACGCGCAGGTCGACGCCGCCCAGGCGCAGCTCGGGCAGGCGATGGGCCAGGAGGTGCGCTGGTCGTACTTCATGAACGACCTGTCGCTCAAGCTCCCGGGCAAGGTCTGGCTCACCTCGATGACGGTGACCCAGGACGTGGACGGCGCGGCGGTCTCCGCCGCGACCAACGCCACCGTCGCCCCGTCGACCGAGTACCTCTCGTCGGGCCTCGGCACGGTGACCTTCGAGGGCAAGGGCTACGGGCACAACGACGTGGCCGCATGGCTGGATGCCCTGGCCAAGCAGAAGGGCCTCACCCAGCCGTACTTCACCAGCTCGGAGAAGGAGGCCATCGGCGACCAGGTCGCCGTGACGTTCTCCAGCCAGGCAACCATCACCGAAGAGGCGCTCTCGAAGCGCTACACCGAGAAGGCGGGCAGCTGAGATGTCAGTCACCCGGAAGTGGTCGGCCCTCGCGGTCGTCCTCGTGCTGGCGATCCTCGCGGCAGGCTGGTTCCTGCTCGTGTCGCCCAAGCGCGGCGAGGCCGCCGACCTGCAGCAGCAGGCCGCCGACCAGGAGTCCGCGAACGCCAAGCTGGTGTCGGAGCTCAACGAGCTCAAGCAGCAGCAGGCCGAGCTCCCGCAGCAGCGGGCCGAGCTGGCCGTGATGCGCAAGCAGATCCCGGACAACCCGGCGCTGCCGACGCTGATCCGCGACCTGACCCAGGCCGGCCGCAAGGTCGGGGTCAGCATCAACACGATGGCCCCGGCCGTCCCGGTCGCCGTCGTCGCGCCGGCCGCCACGACGCCGGTGGCGAGCACGTCGACCAGCACGACGTCGACGAGCTCGACGGACAGCTCCTCGAGCTCCTCGAGCACCGACTCCTCCAGCACCGACTCCTCCAGCACCGGCTCGACCGGCACCACCGGCTCGACCAGCACCACGGGCTCGACGACGCCGACCACCCCCACGGTCGCCGCGCCGACGCTCTACCAGGTGCCGCTGACCCTTGCGGTCTCCGGCAGCTACTTCGAGCTGGAGCAGTTCATCAACAAGCTGGAGGGCCTGCAGCGGTCCTTCCTGGTGACCGGCTTCACCGTCGCGCCGGCGACCGGCGACCAGGCAGCAAGTGGCACCACGACCGACGCCGCGGCACCGGCGGCGGGCGACCTCACGCTGTCGCTCCAGGGCCGCGTGTTCATCGCGCCGCCGGCCACCGCCACGGCAACCACGCCCACGACCCCCGCGGCCTCGTCCGCGAGCGGGCAGTGAGAGAACCGGAGCAGCTGACATGAGCGAGTCGACGATCCCCTTCCAGGGGCAGACGGCGGTGCTGGACCGTCCGTTGGCCGACCTCGGCGAGCCGGTCGGGGAGCTGGGCGGTGGCAACCGCTCCAAGCTCCTGGCACTCGGCGGCCTGGCCGGCGTGGTGGTGCTGGGAGTCCTGGCCTACTTCCTGTTCTTCGCCGGTGGCGAGGACCCGGTGGCCGACAGCGGCCCGACAGCCGTCGTGCCGAAGGCGGCCGAGCCGGCCGCTCCCGAGGCCACGACCACCAAGACCAAGAAGCTGACCGGCAAGTCGTTCGGCCGGGACCCGTTCAAGGCCCTGATCACCGAGCCGGTCGAGGTCGCCGACACCAACCCGGTCGGCAGCACGTCCGGGGCGACGGTCACCGGCTCCACCTCGACCGGGAGCAACACGTCGACGGGCAGCTCGACCGGCTCCACGACCGGCTCCACGACGACCGAGCCGGCGCAGTCGACGGCGCACCGGTTCAAGGTGGTCGACGTGGCGCCGGACAACAGCCGGATCAGCGTCAAGGTCGACGGCAAGTTCTACCGGAACCTGAAGGCCGGCGAGGTGTTCGCCGACTACTTCAAGGTCCGCTTCATCGGCGGCGCCGTGAACGACTTCCAGTACGGCGAGGAGACGTTCAAGGTCGTCGGCGCCAAGGCGGTCAGCATCGGCTGACGCCGCACCAGTTCGCCGCAGCACCTGACGAAGGCGCGCTGCCCGCAGTGCGGGCAGCGCGCCTTCTCGCGTGCCACGGCGTGCGAGGATTCCGGGCATGCTGCGCTGGCTGACCGCGGGGGAGTCGCACGGCCCTGCCCTGGTCGCGACCCTCGAGGGGCTGCCGGCCGGCGTGCAGGTCACCACCGGCGAGGTCGCCGCGGCGCTCGCGCGACGCCGGCTGGGCCACGGCCGCGGCGCCCGGATGTCCTTCGAGCAGGACCAGGTCGAGTTCCTCGGCGGCGTCCGGCACGGCGTCAGCCAGGGCGGGCCGGTCGCGATCACCATTGCCAACACCGAGTGGCCCAAGTGGGAGCGGGTGATGAGCCCCGACCCGGTCGACGCCGACGAGCTGGCCGGCCTGGCACGCAACGCACCGCTGACCCGGCCGCGGCCAGGGCACGCGGACCTCGCCGGCATGCAGAAGTACGGCTTCGACGACGCCCGGCCGGTGCTCGAGCGGGCCAGCGCACGCGAGACCGCGGCCCGGGTGGCGCTCGGCGCCGTCGCCGCCGCCTTCCTGGAGCAGAGCGCCGGCGCAAGGCTGGTGTCGCACGTCGTCGCCATCGGCGAGGCGGAGGCGCCGGAGGACAGCTGGCCCACCCCGGACCAGGTCGAGCGCCTCGACGCCGACCCGGTGCGCTGCCTCGACCCGGACGCCAGCGCCGCCATGGTCGCCGAGATCGACGAGGCCCACCAGGCAGGCGACACCCTCGGTGGCGTCGTCGAGGTCCTGGTCTACGGCCTGCCGCCCGGCCTCGGCAGCCACGTGCACTGGGACCGCCGTCTCGACTCGCGGCTGGCCGCCGCGCTCATGGGGGTGCAGGCCATCAAGGGCGTCGCGGTGGGCGACGGCTTCGCGTCAGCGCGCCGCCGTGGCTCGCAGGCCCACGACGAGATCGAGCGTACGTCCGACGGCACCCTGCAGCGGCGCACCGCCCGGGCCGGAGGGATCGAGGGCGGCATGACCACCGGCGACCCGGTGCGGGTGCGGGCCGCGATGAAACCCATCTCGACCGTCCCGCGGGCACTCGACACCGTCGACGTGTCGACCGGCGACGCTGCCCAGGCGATCAGCCAGCGCAGCGACGTGTGCGCGGTGCCGGCGGCCGGCGTGGTGGCGGAGGCGATGGTGGCACTGGTCGTCGCCGATGCCGTGCTGGAGAAGTTCGGCGGCGACTCGGTCGCCGAGACCCGGCGCAACGTGACCGGCTACCTGGAGCACCTGCCCGAGACGATGCAGGTGCGGTGATGCGGTGATGGCACCGCGCGCCGTCATCGTCGGCCCGCCCGGGTCCGGCAAGTCGACCGTCGCCCGGCTGGTCGCCGAGCGGCTCGGGCTGCCCGTCCGCGACACCGACGACGACGTCGAGGCGGCCGCCGGCGCCACGGTCGGCGACGTCTTCGTGGAGCGCGGCGAGGACGGCTTCCGGGAGCTGGAGCGCGCGGCGGTCGCCGAGGCGCTCGCGGAGCACGACGGGATCCTGGCGCTCGGCGGCGGGTCGGTGCTCGACCCGGGCACCCGGGAGCTGTTGCGCGACCGCACCGTGGTGTTCCTCGACGTGGGCATCAAGGACGCGGCGTCGCGGATCGGGCTCAACCGGGACCGGCCCCTCCTGCTCGGCAACCCGCGGGCCCAGTGGCTGCGGCTGATGGAGGCCCGGCGGCCGGTCTACGAAGAGATCGCCACGGTGCGGGTCGACACCGACGGCCGGAGCGCCGACGAGGTCGCGGCCGAGGTGCTGCGCGAGCTCGGCGAGGTCGGGGAGCCGCAATGACCGGCGCGACGAGGATCCGGGTGACCGGCGAGCGGCCGTACGACGTGGTCATCGGACGAGGTGCCACCGCCGAGATCGTCGGGCTGGTCGGCCACGGAACACAGCGCGCCCTGCTGGTGCACCCACCGGCCCTCGACGACCAGGTGCCGGCGATCGAGCGCGACCTGCGCGGCGCCGGGCTCGAGGTGACCCGGGCGGTCGTCCCCGACGGCGAGGCGGCGAAGACCTCCGAGGTGGCCGCGGCCCTGTGGTCGCTGCTCGGGAGCCGCGGCTTCACCCGCACCGACGTCGTGGTCGGCGTCGGCGGGGGAGCGACCACCGACCTGGCCGGCTTCGTCGCCGCGACCTGGCTGCGCGGCGTCGCGACCGTCCTGGTGCCGACCACGCTGCTCGGCATGGTGGACGCCGCGGTCGGCGGCAAGACCGCCATCGACACCGCCGAGGGCAAGAACCTGGTGGGCGCCTTCCACCCGCCGGCCGGCGTCCTGTGCGACCTCGACACCCTGCGCACCCTGCCTGAGGCGGAGCTGGTCAGCGGGATGGCCGAGGTCGTCAAGACCGGCTTCGTCGGCGACCCTCAGGTCCTCGAGCTGGTCGAGGCCGACCCGGTGGCGGCCCTGGACCCGGCCGGCGAGGTGCTGCCCGAGCTGGTGGAGCGCTCGGTGCGCTTCAAGGCCGGCGTGGTCGCCGGCGACCTGCGGGAGTCCGGTGACCGCGAGGTGCTCAACTACGGCCACACCCTGGGACACGCGGTCGAGAAGGTCGAGCAGTACCAGTGGCGGCACGGGGAGGCGGTGTCGGTCGGACTGGTCTACGCGGCCGAGCTCGCCGCGGCCGTGGGCCGGCTGACGCCCGACGTCGTCCAGCGGCACCGAGCGGTGCTCTCCGCGGTCGGGCTCCCGACGACGTACGACGGACCGTGGCCCGACCTCCTGGCGGCGATGCGCATCGACAAGAAGGCGCGCGGGTCGGTGCTGCGCTTCGTGGTGCTCGACGGTGTCGGCCGGCCGGGCCGCCTCGAGGGTCCCGACGACGACCTGCTCGCCGCGACGTACGAGAGGATCAGACGGTGACCGAAGCGACCACCGCGCGCCGCGTCCTCGTCCTCAACGGCCCCAACCTCGGACGCCTCGGGTCCCGCGAGCCGGAGGTCTACGGCTCCGCCACCTTCGACGACCTCGCCACCGCCTGCCGCGCGACCGCGGCAGAGCTCGGCCTCGAGGCCGACGTGCGCCAGACCGACGACGAGAGCGAGCTCGTCGGGTGGCTGCACGAGGCGGCCGACAGCGGGGCCGCCGTAGTCCTCAACCCGGCGGCCTTCACGCACTACTCGTACGCCCTGCGCGACGCCTGCGCGACGGTGACCGGACCTCTGGTCGAGGTGCACCTCAGCAACCCCGCCGCCCGCGAGGAGTTCCGGCACACGTCGGTCGTCGCGGGAGTGGCCACCGGGTCCGTGACCGGTTTCGGGATGGACTCCTACCGGCTGGCCCTGCGCGCGGTCGCCGGCCTGCTGTGACCGCCACGGTCCGGCCCGCCAGGCCGGCCGACCACGACGCCGCGATCGCCGTCTGGGCCGCCTCCGACACCGCGCGGCGCGGGTCGCCGTCGCCGCCCGAGGTGCCGCAGATGCTGCGCGAGCGCTTCGCGCGGGACGACGTATGGGTGCTCGTTGCCGACGACGACGGCGTGGTGATCGGTGTGGCGCAGGGAGCGCCCGCCCGCGACGACGGCGGCACCGGCCCGGTGGTCCCCGGGCGGTGCCACCTGTCGATGGTCTTCGTCGCCCCCGAACGCTGGGGTGAGGGCATCGGCTCGCTCCTGGTCGACTCGGCGGTCGCCGTGGCGGCCGGCCTGGGTCACGACACGGTGCAGCTCTACACGCACGAGGACAACCACCGGGCGCAGCGGCTCTACGCCGGCAAGGGCTTCGTCCGTGACGGCGACGTCCGGGTCGACGCGTGGGGTGAGCCGGTCGGTCGATGGGCCCGGCGGCTGGGCGGCTCTGCGCTCTAGGTCCATCTAGGGTGGCGCCGTGCCCGCGACCCACGACGTACGACGCGAGCGGCTCCGCGACGCCGTGGTGGCAGCCGGTGCGGAGGCCGCGCTGGTCCCCCGCCTGGTCAACGTGCGCTACCTCACCGGCTTCACGGGCTCCAACGCGGCGCTGCTGGTGACGAAGGAGGGCGCCCTGCTGGCCACCGACGGCCGCTACACGACGCAGGCGAGCAGCCAGGCACCGGGCCTGGAGCAGGTCGTCGACCGGGAGTGCGCCCGCGCGCTGGTCGCCCGGGCCGTCACCGACCGGCTGGGCCCGCTGGCCTTCGAGGCACACGACCTCACCGTGGAGCTGCACGCCGAGCTGGCCGGGCTGCCGGGCGCGCCGGACATGCGGCCGCTCGGCCATGCGGTCGAGGCGCTGCGGACGGTCAAGGACGAGGAGGAGCTCGCGCTGCTGCGCGAGGCGTGCGCGATCAGCGACCGGGCGCTGGCCGAGACCCTGGGCGGCATCGCGCCGGGGCAGACCGAGCGCGAGGTGGCGCGGGCGCTGGAGGCCGCGATGGCCGAGCTCGGCGCCGACGGCCCGGCGTTCGGCACGATCGTGGCGAGCGGGCCCAACAGCGCGGTGCCGCACCACCGGCCGACCGAGCGGGAGATCGTCCGCGGCGACCTGCTGAAGATCGACTTCGGTGCGCGCTACGGCGGCTACCACGCGGACTGCACGCGGACGGTGGTGGTCGGGCGTGAGCCCGAGGAATGGCAGCGGGAGATCTATCAGGTCGTGCGTGCCGCCCAGCGCGTCGGCCGGCACGCGCTGGCGGTCGGCGCCGACGTCCGCGACGTCGACGCGGCCGCCCGGCGGGTGGTCGCGGACGCCGGTTACGCCGAGGCGTTCCCGCACGGCCTGGGCCACGGGGTGGGGCTGGAGATCCACGAGGCTCCGCTGATGGGCTACGACGCGACGGGTAGACTCGCTGCCCGCACGCCGGTCACCGTCGAGCCCGGGGTCTACCTCCCGGGGCGCGGAGGGGTCCGCATCGAGGACACCCTGGTCGTGGGTGACGGCGAGCCCGAGCTGCTGACGACGACCCCCAAGGACCTGCTGGTCCTCTGAGACCTGCGTGAAGGACTGACACCGTGGCGACGACCAACGACCTCAAGAACGGCCTCGTGCTCAACCTCGACGGCCAGCTGTGGTCCGTGGTGGAGTTCCAGCACGTGAAGCCCGGCAAGGGCGGCGCCTTCGTGCGCACCAAGCTCAAGAACGTTCTCTCCGGCAAGGTGGTCGACAAGACCTTCAACGCCGGCACCAAGGTCGAGACCGCCACGGTGGACAAGCGGGACATGCAGTACCTCTACAAGGAGGGCACCGACTTCGTCTTCATGGACACCCAGTCCTACGACCAGATCCACGTGCCGGCGGCCACGGTCGGCGAGGGCGCGAAGTTCATGCTGGAGAACCAGGACACCGTCGTGGCGATCCACGAGGGCACCCCGCTCTACGTCGAGCTGCCCGCCTCCGTCGAGCTGACGATCTCCTACACCGAGCCGGGCATGCAGGGCGACCGCTCCACCGGCGGCACCAAGCCGGCCACCCTGGAGACCGGCGCGGAGATCGCGGTGCCGCTGTTCATCGTCACCGGCGAGAAGGTCAAGGTCGACACCCGCGACGGGTCCTACCTCGGGCGCGTGACGGGCTCCTGATGTCCGCCCGCAGCAAGGCCCGCAAGAGGGCGCTCGACGTCCTCTTCGAGGCCGAGCAGCGGTCCGCCCCCGTGCTGGAGACCCTCGCCGGCCGGGTCGCCGCGGCCGACCCGCCGGTCCCGGAGTACGCCGTCGAGCTGGTCGAGGGCGTGGTGGCCCACCAGGGGCGCATCGACGAGCTCCTGGGGACGTACTCCCGGGACTGGCCGCTGGACCGGATGCCCGCGGTGGACCGAGCGCTGCTCCGGCTGGCCACCTTCGAGCTGCTGTGGTGCGAGGACGTGCCCGACGCCGTGGTGATCGACGAGGCGGTCACCCTGGCCCGGTCGCTGTCGACCGACGAGTCACCGGCGTTCGTCAACGGGCTGCTGGGCCGGCTGCTCGACCTCAAGCCGGGGCTCGCCGCCGAGCACCCGGGTCCGACCGGGCCCGCCGGTGAGCCGGAGCAGGAGCCGGAGTCGGAGTCGGAGTCGGAGTCGGAGTCGGAGTCGGAGCCCGCTCCGCCGGCCGGGACCCCCGGACCGCGCTGAAGGCACCCGGACCGCACCGTGCGAGGTGCGGCGGCTGCGGCTCCGAGCCGAGCTGTCAGTCCAGGGCGCGGCGGGCCTCGGGGTTGAGGACCCCCCAGGTGATGAGCTGCTCGGTGA
>Ga0210115_1000048_pt1 | contig 25557 bp, 32 predicted proteins | sample MayberryNW_TuleB_2_FD_185526 | JGI IMG/M metagenome (GOLD analysis project Ga0210115, IMG submission 185526) | Wetland microbial communities from San Francisco Bay, California, USA, that impact long-term carbon sequestration - MayberryNW_TuleB_D2... | ecosystem: Environmental > Aquatic > Marine... | reverse complement strand
TGCAAGATTTTGTAGATAAGCTAACAAATTCTTCACCGGTAGCTATCAGAGCTGCAAAGGAAAAACATAGGCCATAGTATCTAAATCAAAAATGCTTCTCTTATTTCGTCACGATATTTATTACCAGTTTTGTTCGCTGCTTTTACTTTCAAATAAGTATCTTCTGAATCTCGAAATGCATTAGACCATAATCTATTTATGTGTTTGTTAACGTGAAACTGCATGTTCTCAGAATCTTCGGAATATGATTCCAATCTCTCAGACTGTTTGAGGATTTCTTCAGGTGTTTGCAATCTACCATAGTCTAATGGATTTATGTCACTTTCTACCATTTTGGCTATCTCTTCAGTATTTGCAGTTTCTATCTCTTCACTCTCTTCAAATTCTGGTGGGATATCTAACTCAGAATTTACGTACTTCTTTATAGCGTCAAGCCCCTCAGTACTATGCCTTGCCTCAATCAAATTTTTGAAAAATTTTTCGTGGCGATTACCTTTTAGATGCAATAAACCATTTATATGTAATAAGTCAAAGAGAGTGAGATCATCTTCATCATAAATCATTCCGCTTTCGATCCAACCTCTTAATAAGTCCTTTACTTTTCTTATGGACCAGTCTGTTTCCTCATACCCAAGAAAATTAGGCCAACCTTTCCATTCTTTTTTATATATTCTAGCTGGATGGCTTGGTATATCTTTTGGTCTATCTTTAGAATATACCCACTTCTCAAATTCTTTTTTATCCTTATATTTACCTCGAATAAACTCTTTGGTTTCTTCAAGTGGTCTATACATTCTGTTACGAGCTGCAATAGTATATGTACCAAGCCAGTCTCCCCAAGTTTTCCATCCTTTATTTTTGTACGTTCCAGAAGGCGAAGCAGGTATGTCATCAGGTTTCTTTCCAGACTTACAAAACGCAAGCCAGTCGCCTCTATCTTTTAATTTAAGCCCATGAGCATATTTCCTCGCTTCTTCAAATGGTCTCCAACTCGTCCTTGGTTTTTTATTCGGCGCTGCCCGCATGGATGATAAGATTTAATACTGATTCCTATTACAAAGATATATCTATTACAGAAATTTGATATTGCTATCATGAAGATAAGTAACCTTACTAACTGTGACTTTTCTCTATGTGTGATCGATGAAACCCTAATAACGTACTCAGCAATATGATAGAGTCAAGCGCAACAGGAAATAATAATATTATTTCGTTCCAAAAAAAGGAAATAGGCTAAAGTGGCTCCATTTTCACACTCGGAGAGATTGATGGTTGTCCAATCAATAGATTCTATCAATGCTAAGTCTTGAATTTCTTGGCCTATCTTGTTCAAGCCACTCAATATTGGTACTTATAACTATCCTTATCTCCTATTCTTGCTCTAACTTCATCCCAGCTATGCGAAGGGCCTAATCCTGTTATTGCTTCTGTATAATCACCTTCAACTGCCACCACGTCATCATAGTCTGAGATCTCCTTAAGCATTTCCAATGTTAATTTTTGATTTGTAACATAATGAGTACCATTATCATATACTTCAGGTGTGACCCCTACCTTTTCGAGGATTAGGTTTCTAATTTTTTCAGAATCTACTCCAGCTTTGGTAAATACTTCTAACATGTATATTGGTTCCGGATTCTCTTGTTGTCGCTCAATAATATCTGCAATTAAAGTAGAATTAACTTTTGGTAGTATTTGTTTGCAGGCGCTCTTGAAACCAAGCAGCATATTTCTCAAGAGATCGAGGTTGATGGAGGAAGAGGCACTTGAGTTTGAAGATGACATTCCATCTTAACTTACCAAGGAGCTTCTTTAATTCTTTGCGTATAAAGCAAGCAAGCATGCATCAATGTGTATACATAGAAATTCATGTTTTATACCATTTGCTTTAGGTTTGCATCTAAACCGGGTAATATTGAGAAGTGTTTTCATTTTAGTACCAGACATACATTGATAAGGAATTTGAGTTCGATACGGCCAAAAGGAGTAACTGCGTCTGTTTATTTATTTCAAGACTTGGAGAGTTGGTAAGTCAGATGAAGGTGTACTATCTAAAAGATTTCATGAAACATACATTGGAGCAAATAATCAAAACCATTCACTAGTCTGGACATGTCATATCTCTAATGGCCAGATATCGTTCGTTGAACTCTTCAGCGAATCTTACTACTTCGTCTAGTTTAAATGTAGATTGAGGAAAAAACCATCGAATTCCTACTTTATGTCCTGTGCCTCCCGCATCGTAGATAATTCCGTTATCACATTCAGCATTGTACTTGGTATCAAAATACCTCTCTAGTACTTCAAGGCCACGCTTGGTTTTATCCTCCATCACAAAGTTATCAGACAATTGATAGATGATATAAAACTGGCCTGTCCTTAGTGGATTCATAGATGACGAAGATATTCACCGTTTGTCTATCTTCGGTGATTTAGATTATTATTATTTCCGTTGTTTTTACTAGAATCAACATCTATTGCATTGGTTAGAAAATTAGTCCAGTTGTACCCTGAACCTCATATATGTTGTAAGTTGAAATATGCCCGTTCGTCTGGTATGAATATTCGCTTATCCCCCCCTCATAATGAAAACAATCACTTTCATAAGTCGCTACTGCACTACCACAATCCGTTATTTCACTAATTAACAAACTATTAAACACCTTCACACCAAGTCTGGCATTTTAACATCTAGATGATCACATCATGAAACCTGTAGGGGATACTTTACGGGTCTTAGTCTACACAGTGCAATGCAATGCAATCACTCACCTAGGATGCCTGATCAGATCATAGTTAAATATTCAATTTAACCAAAATAATGTGAGACGACAATATACACATAATAGTAGTTGAGTTCAAGTTATGTTTGATGTTAAGAAGTAAAGTAGAACGGTCGAGATTTTCTCTAAGAGATGTCAACACCACAATAGCATTAGTTGCATTAGTTTTACTTGGAGGAATTGCGTTGGTACAACCAATTCGATATTATGAAGATATTGGTAATGATAAAATATCAGATGTCTTTGCCCAGGGACCACAAGGAGGAAATTATACCTTTGGAGTATTGGCTAGTATCCAGAATGATGAAAATGGCGATCCATTTTGGATAGTATCTGGTAATTGGAGAACAAACCTGCTTGACATTGCAAACCAGTCGCAGACAGCAAGTCAGGAAAATATGACTGGACAAGGAACTTCAGCACCAGTGTTTAATACATCGGTTCGAATGATAAATTTTAATGGAACGGGAGAACATACTCACTCCATTACCGATTTCGCATTAGAAAGTGTCACAATGCCTAGTAACATGACAACCATTTTTAATGGAACGTCAACTGCGAATTTTAGGGAGGGACCTATCACGGATATTCCAACAACAATAATGTTAACAAATGAAAAAGTAATTAGTATTTGGCTTGATCCTAACAAGATCAATAATCACTACGGAGACACTCCGGTGTATGGAATAGTACTGGAGGAATTGCACTAGCCTCCTCTTTCATTTAGTGTCCTGTGTAATGGTAGAGGTGTTGCGCTTTGCTATCGTGTGGGGATAGGTGATGATGTGCCTGTGCCGATAATTTGTATTGATCTGGAATGTGGGGGAACATAAAATGAAATTTCCATACTGCTTTCTCCTTGTAGACTAGTATTTGAAAACAGAATGCTTTCTATGCTATACGTCGTAGGCTGGCCGTCGATCAACAATTCGAATTTCGAATTATTTTGTGGTTGTAGCGACTGATCGTCTCCAATTAGACCGAGCATTGCCTGTGGGATAGATAATGTAACCTGTCCTCCATCGGGTGCACTTACACTCATGCTCAAGCTTTTATTGCCTGTATCCATATATGGCTCTGAAATCTGAACATCCTGACCATGTGCAGTAATATATCCAATTACACCTGCAAACGGCGAAACTGCAAGCCCGCTAACATTTCCTCCGACCATTATTACAGGCAATGTAACTGAGATGGATTCCGGACCCATTACATAGATTTTATCATTATATTTTGTCGAAGCATAGAGCTTGTGAGTATTAGGATCTACCGCTAAATCCTGTGGTATTAAACCTGTATCTATTGTAGTCAGTATCGAATTAGTTTTTCCATCGATTTTCAAAACCTTGCCTTGCTCCATGTACGAAGTGTAGATGGTATGCTCCCGGTCATCGACCGTAATTGCTTGAGCAGGCGCAGCTATAGGGATCTTGGCAACAACATCTTGATCGATAAGATCCAGAACAGTGATAAAGCTACTACCTCTGTTTGTAACATATGCATAATGCTCTCTACTATCTATGTCCATTCCCCATGGTGCAGTCCCAGTTTCTATTATTTTTTCAATTTTATTGGTATCAGCTGAAATAAATGAAACCTTGTTCCCTGCCAAACTTGCTACAAGCACTGTATTGGTTATAGGATCTACCTTCACCGTTATTGGATGCGCGGGCAACCCTGATATTGTGCCTACAACTGAGTCGGTTTTTGTATCCACTATCACTAATTGATTTGCATTATAGTTTGCTACGTAAAGTAACTGGTTATTGGGATTATAGTCCATAGACCATCCTCCTGTAAGAAGTATAACAGAATCAAGTAATCTGTCACCAAGAGGAGTCGGTAAAGTACGCTGTGCATTGGGAAGTTCAATGGATTTGAGAAGGGCTCCAGATTGTAGATCATACACTCCCAGCTGTCCTCCTTCAAATGGAGCAGCATAGACTTTATTTTTTTCTGATATTGTTTCGACTTCAAAAACACCCCCAACTGCTGATGTTGTATTTATGTTCTTTGTAATATTATCTGTTAATGTATCAATTATTGAGACCAGAGGTTTCCCCAAAATCGAGACTGAAAGTATGGATGCAGATCCTGTTTGATTTTCGGAGGGCATTGTAGTAGTATTGCCACCGCTCAGTTCTATGGTATCACTGCTGCTATCACTAATTGAAAGTCTCATAGGCCTACTTGGAACGTCTATTTCATCCAGCACGTGGTGACCACTAGCAAACTGAAGCGTAATAGTAAGACAAGTAAGTGTAGTCGCGATAGCTACTGTTAACATAATAATCAGCAATATTACAGAATGAGTACGATACAAGGATGGATATAGTTTCCTGAATACACTAATTTTTACTGTTCCTGCAGAAATCATTAACCCTCAAATTTAAGAGTAAATAGATTAATAAGCATATTGCAAGCCGCAGTGGCGGCTTCTTCATAATCTTGACTGAGCTAGTGGTAACTGCTCCGTTACCTGCCAATTATTCCAAAAGTATTCCTACTATTCCAGTATCTCACTTACTAGAAAAATGACTAAAGAGATGGCACAATAGAGATTTGATAATTCGTTTGTGTCTTTTCTCGCTGTTATGCAAACATCTTTGCCGTCTGTGAAGCAGCAATATTAATTGGTTCCCATACAGGCGAGACCGGAGGAACATAGCAAGCATCATAATTTGCTAAATCATCTACAGTCGCTCGTGTCAGCAGCGCGAAGGCTATCAAATCGATCCTACCTTTAACCGCTTCTCCCCCAATGATCTGAGCTCCAAGTATTCTATGACTTTTTTTATCAGCTACTAATTTTATTATTATTGATTTTTTGTCAGGATAATAGCCAGCCCTAGTGACACTTTTTATTTCTTTTTGCACAGGATCAAAGCCATTTTCCAGTGCTTCTTTTTTATCAAGACCTGTTTTTCCTACAAGCAGATCAAATGTTTTGGTTATTACACTTCCAGCTACTCCCTTAAATTCAGCATTACCTCCCGCTGCATTTTCGCCTGCAACCCTTCCTTGCTTGTTTGCTGTTGTACCTAATGGCAGATAGATATCCTTATTTGTAATGTAGTTTCTAGCGGTTGCACAATCTCCGGCTGCAAAAATGTCAGGGATATTTGTTCTCATATGCTCATCCACTTTTATTGCATCATAAACACCTAATTCTATTCCTGCATCTTTAGCAATATGTGTATTTGGTCTTACGCCGGTACCTAATAATACAAGCTCAGCTGGGATCTCTTTATTCTTGGTGGTTCTTACAGCTTCTATGTATCTTACGTTAGAAGAAGATGATGGTGACAATGAAGTCACAACTTCTTTCAAAGCCTCTCCCAGAATTACTTTGACGTCATTATCTTCTAATTCTTTCTTAATAATACCTGCCATAACCTCATCAAGTAGGCTCGGAAGAACTCGGTCAGACACCTCAATAATAGTCACATCCATTCCTCTTCTTCGAAATGCTTCTGCCATTTCTACTCCTATTAGACCTGCTCCAACTATCACACAAGATTTCGAACTCCTTATTGAATGCTGTATGTGAATTCCATCTCCATAATTCCGCAAGAGTAAAAGTCCTTTTACTATTGTTGAGCTTTTATTAACACGAATATTGGTATCGTCATTGACAAAAATTCCTTTTATCTTGGGAACTACAGATCTAGCTCCTGTTGCTATAACAAGTGAATCGTAACCTAAAATGAGTCGATTTGAAGCTGCATTGGAACATTCGTTACCATTATACGAATGATTCAGAGTTTCAGCATATACTTTTTTGTTTAACCCATCAATTTTGATAGCACGAGTATTTGTAATGATATCAATATTGTATTTGTTCTTGAATCTTTCCGCTGGTCGTGCTATTAACTTATTGAAGTCATCTATCAATCCTTCGATAACATAGGGCATGCCGCATGCTCCATAGGATACCACAGGTTCTTCTTGGATAATTTTTATCTCTGCATCAGGATCGATTCGTCTTGCCTTTGATGCCGCGCTTGTCCCAGCAGCTACACCTCCAATTATCAAGATTCTCTTCTTATCTCTTACCATTCTTCTGCTATTTCTACCGTTGTCAATTTACAAATAATCTGCATATGAATCTACCAAGCATTATTCGCATCAAGTTGTATCACTATAACGGATGTTATTGTCTTGCACTGCAATGCAAATAGTTGGAAATATTTAATTTCATTGTATTAATTATTCATTAGTTAGTGTCAAACATAATCAATAACGTTGATTTAGAGAAGGTAGCAGAGACTACTGAAAGTGGAAAAAAAGAAAAACTCACGTTACGAAAACCAGTTAAATTATATGGTGAATGGAATCTTGACTTAAGTAAAGGATATCAATTCAGAACTGAATTATCATACGAGAAAGGAAAACAAGTAGTTGAAATAGATTCTCCTTCATTTCTTGGCGGCAATGGAAACAGACTTGGACCTATGGCATATTGCGTTGCAGGAATCACATCTTGTTTTATATCTGCATTTGTAACTGTAGCCTCATCTAAGGACATAAGACTGTCGAAACTAAATGTGAGCGCACAATGCAATATCAACTTTGCAAAGACATTCGACATAGCTGATGAACCAATAACTGAGGGAATTGAGTTTCAAATTGAAGCTGAAAGTCCAAATGCAGACAAGCAGCGGTTACAAGAAACAATTAGTTTGGCCGAAGAAAGATGTCCTGCAATGTATAGTATGAGGCATGAAATCAAGGTAAATGCAATGCTAAAATAGCGAGACAGAAAAGATTTGGTTTGCCTTTGTCATACAAGAAAGACTATTCAGATTTAAGTCACTTGTAATTTGGAAATATCTTTCTTAGGGTCTAAAATGCAGATTGATATATAATCAGGTGGCCATACGAGCTACTCCCAATATCTGGAGCTGATGCTCCTCAGGTGGGATAAAGATATCCATCTTTATTGTCTTGCCATCTGCGTTTATTTCTGCAGTATTAGCTGGTTTTCCGTCCATAAGAACACTTATTTTTTGATCATCATACATCTGAGGAACTTTCAAAGTTATAGAACCTCCATCAGGATTATAATGATCCGCACCAAAAACTATGATATTGGATGAACCGTTATATTTCAAATCTATTATCTTTGCCAATGCTTGAAGATCATAAGCCACAAATCCACCATCTGGAGTTTTCAAAGTAGTTATTGGAGGCAGCTGAGAAGTACAGAAATTGCATATGTTTCAGACTTGGGCATGATTCCGGGTTCACAATTTCAAATACATTTGCAACCAATCTCAATTTGGCTACCTCTTGACATGGACATGTCTTAAAAGGAAAGGGTAATACTGGGCGTAAAGGTGCTGTCCACATATTATGTTACCAAAAGTATTGCAATTCGCTTAAAGCTCAAAACATAAGTATCGAGTACATATCAACATCATCGTATCCTAATGAATAGTCCCAGGACGAAGTTGCTTGTATAAGGGGAAAAACCTATTTGGCTGTCACTTCCTTATGCCCTTATACGATGAGCAGCATCACATACCTGATTGTAGTGATTGCGGGGTTCATTACGGTGATAATAGTTGGAGCTGGCACACAACTTATATTTTCAGTCATTGGCGCAGATCGTACATCCGTTCTAATTGTAGATCTCCATCTAGAAGAATGTATTAAACAATTACAGCTTGGAAACACTGAGGACGCGTTGGATCACTGCCAATCGGCTGATCAAGAATTGGATACTCTTTTGGCTAACATGACTTCTGAAAGCTGACCGTCTGCAGCTTATTTCAGAAGATAAGGGGGTGGGCTATTATCTTGTTACCAATTGATCCAATTTAGCGCAATTGAAACCGGGGTGTTTAGTTTATGATAAGGGAAATGCTAGTAAAAGTGGGAGGAAAGACAAACTCATTATGAGAACCAAATGAGTTATGTAGCCAATCGGATCTATATTCAGGTAAGGAAAGTCTAGAATTTTGATTTTCCTTAGTTTCTTGGTGGGTCGGATCTGCGGCATATTGTGCACAGGGATTACGTCTTCAAAGCTATTCTCGCGACTGTATCCTCCTGTAGGGATATATGATTCCTCAAGTTTAATAGAGAGTTTAATGTTAGCATTGCAATGATCTCATTTGTTAAGAGATGATGTTATCCACTGCTGACACCACAAATCCAGAGCCGTAAAGAATGCTTGCCAAGTCATGATCGTTTCCGAAATAGAAGCCTTGTTCAGGGAAAATTGCTTCGATTATGGTTCCTGAACCAGGTGGGATAGATATGAGATATCTCAAGCCAGATGATTCATCACTATCGTTTGTGCTATTTGCGGAAATTGAAGAGCGATCATAACGTGAGTTTTCAACTATATGTTGGTTCAACAGAGGTAGAGGATATAATACATCAATCATAGCTGCTGCAAAGTTAAATTCTAGTGATTTTCTAGGACCTGCATTTATGATATACCATCTAGTAGGTTCACCAGGTTTCACGTCAAATATTTCCGCATCACTGTTCAGAGGAATTCTGCTAACCGTTCCGATCCAGGGGATGTGCTTATATGCCATGCCGTTAGTCAATATAAGGTCTGGCCCTGCCTCAACGAATTTTCCTAGATCAAATGATCCGATAGTACCATTCGTACCTTTAAAAAGTCCTTTATCCGCAGTATTGTAGACTTCACTAAAGGCGATATAGAACTCTTTGGCAACTGGATGCTTCTGATCGTAGGTAGGCGAACCAACAGTTATACTACCGTACATACCGCTTGCTACGTGTTCCCATACACCATTGAGGTTGTCTCCATCACAATGGTACATGAAAATACTGGGAGCTTTTGAACTAACTTTCAATATCCATGTTTTGTTTTCACCGGGGTTAAGCGGACCTGACAAAGCTTGGCTAGGACCGGTTATTCCGTGCAAGTTGAGACTGTGCACCAAGTCCCCATCGTTGATCATGGTAATACGCACCGATTCGCCTTCTTTGAACTTAAGTAATGGTCCTGGGACTGTCCCATTGAATGTCATCATTTTGTATTCTATACCGCCAGGATGTAATAGATTGTCTGGCGAAACCTTGATTATGGCATGATCATCTGCAATCAAGGTAATATTCCTAATGTCTGTGTTAATCAATCCATTTTCTTCCTCTGCTAAGACTTCAAATAATGATGATGATGATGATATTGATGCCATAATATTGTACGAGGCAGCTAGAAGGGCAGCAAATAGACTGGAATAAAGCAATAATAATAATTGTGTACTGCGTGACATGTTATTACATTTAACTTCAAGTTTGGTTAAATAGGTTCACTTCCCGATGAGCTGATATTTGTACCACGCAACCTGAATAAATCATCAAAGTATTTTGTAAATGTGTACGGTACATTACTTAATTAATATTATTTCATATTGATTGAAAATTCCGCAGTTTCTGGTCTAATGGGATTAAACAGAATCCCATAGACAGGAATTTTGATTGAATACTTACCCTTTTCAACAAATTTATAGTTAATAACTGGTATCGACATGTATCCATCTGTCGCATGCAATGGAACAGTAGGCTGACCTGTTTGATTTGTAGCTCTAAAGACAGCTTTGTTATCTTTCAATATTAAAAGGTCGAAATCAACATGTTGCTGTAATGAAGATGTGTTAGGTTTGAAAAAAGATATGTCAAATTTGACTAATGGTGGACTTGTGTCTATGTACGTTAAAAACAATTCTATCCTTACGTCAAGACTATTTCCACTGGTGGTATTTGTCTGCATCGCTTGATCAATTCGAATTTCAGATGCAGCGTCAATTATATGACTCAGATCCGCCGTAAGTGTAAACGAGTATACAACCAAGAACAATAATAACAACGAAATGACACTTATTGATATCAGCTTGTCGCTAGTGTGGCGTGTCCGAATTCTGGTTGTCATATTGCATTACAGTCATATTGTCATATAAATGATAACAAGTTTTCACAATTTAGGTTAGAATGTACATTCGGTCTATTTCTTTAAGCTTTGTATACTTTATTACGCAGAGTCAGAAGTGCAGCTAGCTCTAAAAATAAATTCTTCTTCAACGATTTAATGACTGAACCAAGCTTACTCTGCAATATGTTACAATTTTCTGGCCGCTCACATATCATAATAGGCCGATCCGCCGAAGCTAAATTTTCCATCGATTTAAAGATCGCGGGGGATCCTGCCCTCCATTAATAAGTTTTAACTTAAAGCATTAAATATGAAGTACACATCAACGCCATCGTATCATATTGAATCGTTTTACATCCAAGACTACTGCATTATTGACTTTTTATTTCACTTTATTCGTCATAATTTGGATATCATCATCTACGAGTACGGAGAAGTAGCAACTGATATTCTTGGTGTTAATCAGTCTTTACCTTCTTCTCCTTCGACCACAATGTCAATGATGGAAAGAGGAGACATTGCAATGGGCTTTAATCAGAATAAAATTGCAAATGATTTCATGTCTACTCCTACTGGTGGAGAGATCATGATAACTGCTTTAGACTCTAATGATACAGAAACTACAAGGCAGATCAAAAATCATGTTTTGGATATTCAAAATGATTTTACGAAAGTAACTTTAGCAAGCCCTTTTTCATTCATGCCGAAGAAGTTCCTGGAACCAAAGTAATGACTGAAAAGAAGGATTCGATAAAATACAGTATACAGAATCTAGGAAATGGTGCAGTATTAATTCTTGATACAAGAGACGATGAAGTCATTAGTGCGATACATCATTTCATGAATTATCAAGGAAGTCAACATCATGGACATTGACGGTATGAGATCTAACTAATTCCGTGCGCTGAAAAATGGATTGTTAGATCAAACAATAGACATAATTTTTCCTTCTTTCTAACTTTTGTGGATCTTATGTCTTGTCCCGTCGTCGTGGACACAATCATCATCAATGTGTTTATGGTTTCGTTCAGATTCATCTGTATGCTGTTTGTCATTGCAATCGCACGTGGTATCAACCTGCCTTTCTTTTTCCGACGACGTAGTCATGAAATCATTCAAGTGTTATCTAGCTAATAAGGTTTTATACGATCATGATCAAATGCCATGCCATATGATCTATGGATTCATTAATTCATGCTATTGGAGCTAATAAGATGGTAGACCATCAAAACTCTTTATAAGATACCGCACCCTAGATTTTTCATGCTCATGACAAAGATTACACATGCACTGGCAATAATTTGTATTTTTGTTGCGATGACATTAATGGTAACTTCATTCATCATTAGTAGTAGCTCATCAGTTGAGGCACAAGAAACTGAGGGAGTCAATGTTTCTATTGTGAAAGATGCAGCAATTAAAGGAGATAAAGCATACCAACCCAACCCTGTAAATGTCACTATAGGTGAAGAGGTAATATGGACAAACGATGATAGCCAGATTCACACTGTGACTTCTGGAACTGGCCCCAGCGATCCAGATTTAGGAGCAGTATTTGATTCGGGGATCTTGTCCCCCGGGGACACGTTTAGACATGTTTTCAATCAGACGGGCATATTTCCTTATTATTGTACACTCCATCCTCAGATGGTAGGAACTGTCGAGAGTGGGGGGTCTGTTCAGCAGAATCCTAGCAATAATTCAAACATGAGTCTGATGTTGACTCAAGGCAAGGGCGCAATACAGCAAGATGGTGGCCAAGGAATGGGAATGTCTGGCATGAGTGGAATGGAACATGATGGTGGTGGACAAGGAATGGGAATGTCTGGCATGAGTGGAATGGAACATGATGGTGGTAGACAAGGAATGGGAATGTCTGGCATGAGTGGAATGGAACATGATGGTGGTGGACAAGGAATGTCTGGCATGAGTGGAATGGAACATGATGGTGGTGGACAAGGAATGTCTGTCATGAGTGGAATGGAACATGATGGTGGTGGACAAGGAATGTCTGGCATGAGTGGAATGGAACATGATAGTATAGATACACCAGGTATGGTAAAGGAGATGTGTAATATGGGAGAAGATACGCCGCCTCATTACTGTGAGCCGTCATATCAGGTAATGAGTTCAGTGAAGGGAGTAAAAGTTAGCGATGTTGCTATAATAAATGACACATCATTAATAGTTACAGTAAGCGAGTTAAGTCCTATGTTTAATAGTACTGTAGGGGATATAGTGATAGTAGGCGGAGGAGGAGGGTTGGCAGGCTCCACACTCTTAGAAGGTAACTGGAAACAAAATGCGACTTCTACTCTTAACCTAGTAGGTACCGGATCAGTATATTCGACGGATAAGCTGACTGTACACTTATTTCGATTCAATGATTAGAGATTCAAACGAGTCAAGGGATTATGTTCTCTAATCATTTTCTCTGGGAGTGTTTGTATAATGATATAGGACACAATTGCATTCTCGCCTAGGTATTTTGAAATGGCTTTATATACAAATATGGGGATCCAAACTAGGAACGTTAACTGAATCATACATCGTCGTAATATATATAGAAGATAAATGATTCAATCGCTTATGGTTGCTTCCAAAACGTGATAAGCTGCAACAGGAACATGCCTTTCGCCGTACTTATAGAGTTCTTCTTTCCAGTTTAGAAGTTAGTTTCTTTAATCAATCCGTGTTTGGGCATAATTTTGCACCAAATGAAAGGGCGTCATTTCTTACACTGGGCTTGTAGAAGAAAATATCTTGCAAAATAAAACGTTAGCAGTAGAACATGCGGAAAACGCAGTTAATCTGCTGACTGAGAAATGGATAGATGAGATTGCGGAAGAGAATCCAAGAGTTGCGGCTGACTTGAGTAATGCGATCATCGATCTAAAGAATGCAACCACGCAAACAGAGATTGTGCCCACTGCTATAACTGAAAAAGTCAGCGAAATAAATGATATAGCTTCTGAGACTATTTCAGCAAGAATAAGCAAAGCCGACCTATCTAATTCTACAATTCAAGCACTAGTAGTTGCAAATATCGCAAACGAGATCTATAGTAAATATGCCGATGCAGTTGACATTTCACCGTTACCAAAGGCATGATCATATCTAGGTACGAGCATGGGACACGGTACAGGAGCATCATCATCGATGAAAATGCATTCAGCAAATGAAACTTCTCAAGAACAGAAAATTAATCTTGAAATTTCAAGAAATGTAACTGACGAATTAGATTATCAAACTGCCTTAGGGCTAGTTAGTAGGGCACAATATGTGTTAAATAATGATCCGAAACCCTTGGCGACATCGAATTTGACTGATACTTGCGAGGAGTCAATTTAGATGTATTATACCTTTCAGGAATAGTTATAGCCATAGCTGTGGCAACTAAAGTGGTTGGATGTGGACTACCATCTATCATATTTCTAAAAGATAAGACTAAAGCATTAAGAGTAGGAATTGGAATGGCATCAAGAGGAGAAGTAGGACTAATTGTAGCAGGGGTAGGTGTTTCAACCGGAGCATTATCTTCTGATATATATACGACTGTAATCATTATGGTTGCTGTTACTACTATTATTACTCCCATTTGGCTGAAGAGATCGTACATGAAAGATATAGATTCGACGTCTCAGCATTCATCGAATTAACGGAGAAATGTTAATGCATAGACTTATAGGGTTAGAATACGATCCTTCAAAATCTGTTCAATGGTGAGTAATAAGTAGAACAAGAGCTGTTACGATAAATTCTTGACCCATTGGAGATGCCAATATAAATATATCAATTGCACAACCATTTAGGCGATGGCAAATTTTGTACTAGTTCATGGATCATGTCATGGGGGTTGGTGTTGGAAAAAAGTAACTCCTCTTCTGAGTAATAATGGTAACTTGGTTTATACGCCAACTCTTACTGGACTTGGTGAAAGAAGTCATCTAGTATCTAGAGAAATTGGATTGGATACTCACATACATGATATTATTCAAGTACAGGATTACGAAGATCTCAATGAAATTGTATTGGTAGGCCATAGCTATGCGGGACTAGTTATTGGAGGTGTGGCAGATAGAGTTCCTAGAAGAATAAGCCATCTTGTATATCTGGATGGATACATACCAGAAGATAACAAGAGTGCATTTGACATAGTATCAGGCTTAGAAACTGTTTACAAGAGAAGAGTATTAAAAGAGAAAGGAAGGGAATGGCTAGTTGCCTCATATGAGCCAGAAGTTTGGGGAGTTACAGACCCTACTGATATAAAATGGATGAAACCTCGATTGTCCCCTATGCCTTGGCATACACATGATCAGGCAGTAAGAATAACCAATTCTGAAGTAATGAATAATATCCCTAAAAGTTACATATCGTGTACAGAATATGAGGATTTTCACTTTATGGCTCAAAGAGCGAGATCTGCAGGATGGGATTATCATGAATTAAAAACTGGACATGATGCAATGATTACAGTTCCTGATAAATTAGTACAGATATTGGAAAAGCTGAGTACTAAATAAAATAGTCACCTATCTGAACAAATAATGTAAGTATCGTATTAAGGGTTATCTGTAAATTTTTTTCTAACAAGCAAAGCAACAATTGACGTTCCAACAAATGTTGCAGTCCAGTATAACCATAGATTTGTCAACACCCCAGAAGCTAGAGCAGGAGCTAACGAACGTGCAGGATTCATTGATGCTCCAGATATAAATGCAAGAAAGAATATATCAAGCCCAACTATTCCTCCAATGACAAGTCCACCATATCCTCTTAATCCTTTGGTATAGACAACAGTTGAAATTACCGCCATCAATAGGGCTGATGCGAGTATTTCAACCCCGAATATCGTAGGTAATGGAAATGCATAATTAGGTGAGTTTGCACCTAAGTCAGCTTCACTTCCAATTATAAACATTACAAATAAGCTGCCTAGTAATGCACCCAAGATTTCGGCTGTGAAATAGTATACTAGCTGTACTTTTGTAATGTGCTTAGTAATTAAAAACCCTAATGTCACTGCTGGGTTAAAGTGCGCCATAGAAATCTTACCAAATAGATATACTCCTATTGTCACACCTATGAATGGAAGAAACGCTATAAAGGGCATACCTAAAATTCCATTGATTTTAGTATCAATCACCACTGCCCCTGTAGCCAAAACGACTACAATGAATGTACCAATTACTTCTGCGATGAACTTTTTTTGATTTGGTGTAAGTTTATCTGCTATTATCTTCTTCAACGACAGAAATGTCTGTTGCAAGTTCCTTGATTCTGCTCTCAATCTCATCCCTGATCTCTCTGACTCTTTCTATTGGTTTGTCTTTAGGATCTTCGATTCCCCAGTCAATTACCTTAGGAATAAACAATGTCGGACAGAAATTCTTATCCATGCATCCCATATTGATGATCTTATCTGAATTTCTCATCATATCTTCAGAGAGGTCCTTAGACTCTTGCTTGGATATGTCTATTCCAATCTCATTCATTACCTGTATTGCAACCGGATTAATACGTGATACCGGTTTAGTACCTGCACTCGCCGGTTCATACCCCTCTGGAGCATATTTCCTGAAGAATCCTTCTGCCATTTGACTTCTACCAGCATTTTCTACACAAACAAATAGTATGGTTTTCTTTGTCTTGACTTTTGATTTAGTACTAAATGAAAATTTCATTCGTGTTCACGACCTCTGATTTTCAATAGCACCTCCATTATCATTCTTTTACTGCTTTGATAACCAGACTGCTAATCCTGCGGTTATCAACATGGTCTCCCTCAGTATAGATCTTTTCATCTAATACCTCCACATTTTCAAATCCGCCTTTCTTGATGCTAGCAATGTAATTATCCTTAGTCAAAGCGCCATCAATGCAATCGCACCACTTTTCTGGGTCTACCAATGAAGTATTTTCTGCTATTTGCCTATCCGTGACAAGATCTGAGATAACCATTCTACCAATTCCGTTAGGCTTCAGAATTCTGTGTATTTCTCTAAATGTCTTTACCTTATCTGTTGTTAGATTGATTACACAGTTGCTTATTACAACGTCTACACTGTTACTATCAACAGGAATTCTTTCTTCAATATCTCCCTTTCTGAATTCAACATTCGTGTAGCCAGCATCGACTGCATTCTTTCTTGCTTTTTCTAGCATTTCACCAGTCATATCTATACCTACCACTCTTCCAGAGCCCTTGACTATGTTAGCTGCTAAAAATACATCAATACCCGCACCCGAACCAAGATCAACGACCGTATCGCCTTCCTTAATAAAGGCAAACTTTGTAGGCGTTCCACATCCTGCTCCAAGGAAAGATGCTTCCGGTATTGACTTCAGCTCTTTTGAGTCATATCCTACCAATTCGGAAACCTGTGTAGCTGATTGTGAAGCTTGCAGAACTGCATTGCCATTTCCTGAGCAACATCCTCCTCCTCCAATTTCAGCGCTAACCGAAGGACCACAACAAGAGTCTCCTGTTACAGCTATCTTTCCATATCTTTCTTTTACCTTCTCTTTTATTTTCAGTGAATCAGTCATGATGTATGTTTACTTGATAAACTATTTAAGTTATCAAGAGAAGCTAGGTAAAGTAAGTGTAGAAATGGAAACTAAAGTAAGATCTAAAAAATTAACAGCGTTGAGAAGACCCGGAAAGACCCTTCCTATCATTAATGAATCTTGTAGCTTCGAGGGTTATGATGCTGAATTACTGATGAACGAAACTGAAAAATTAAGGGAATTGATTACTAAAAGAGGAACACTTGAAATCCTAATACCGTTGTGTTGCACTACAGATCCAGTTCGTTATATAAAGTTTAGAAGATCAATGAAAGGATTTAGCAGCAAAACACTAGCAATAAGGCTTAAACAGCTACAAAGAAATGGAATTCTTGAAAGAAAAGCATATAATGAGATCCCCCCAAGAGTTGAGTATCGCCTTACCGTTAAAGGACAAGAGCTTGTGGAATCGGTTGTAGGTCTTTTGCAATGGATGCAGAAGTGGTCTCGTTTCGATTAGACAAACCTCTGGTTGTCTCACACTATTACGAAGGTTAGTAGATGCTAAACTCGTGGTCTGATTGAAATGCCTTCTCCAATCTCTATACCCGTCTGGCGAGGTTCTCCAAGCTTCTCATTTATCTCCTTCTCTACGATCAGCATTAATTTAGCTTGGATCGTCGACAACCGTCAGGGCCCAGCATACAAGGAGAAGACAGGTTAAAAAACGCGCTTGGACTGAGTCATTATTAAAGGGATAAGATTCATTCATTTCAAGATAATATCCGCTGAAAATTGAATGATAAACTTTGACATTAAGTTATCAAGTCTTCGTCAGATCTTGACGAAATTCAAATCAATAACCCCTGCTACATAGATATAGGTCACAAACAATAAATCTAATGCTCTGAAACATGTTATACTTATTCACTGTATCCAGAGCTGTCAGAGAAGGCTCTAACCGAATTAATAGGATCTTAATCTGGTATAGACATATTAGGCGACTACAAATATGAGAGATTAGACATGGATGAAAGTAAGAAAGGTTGTGGGTGTTCTTCTTCCAACGAAATTGAAAAAGAATCAGTAACTATAATGAAAATCAAGTGGAAACGATTGATATCTAAAGGAGAAACCTGTTTGAGATGTGGATCAACTGAAGAAGAGCTTAGAAGGGCTATATCAACCCTAAAGCAATCTCTTGCTCCTTTAGGAATCGAAGTTATCTTGGAGAAGGAAGAACTTTCTATTACAGAATTCAAAAAAGGTCCATCACAATCTAATCGGATTTGGATAAACAACCGTCTGCTTGAAGATTGGATCGAGGGAACGGTCGGACATAGTCCTTGCTGTGATGTTTGCAGCCCTCATGATTGTAGAACTGTGGAAGTAGAAGGACAGATTTATGAAACAATTCCAGCAGAGATTATCATAAAAGCTGGACTTTTAGCTGCATCACAGTTAGTTAGCCCAGAGACCGGTAAATCCTGTTGTGGAGAAGCATAAGAGAAGTAACAAGAATTGAAGCTAGAAGAGAATAAGAATAACTAGGGCATTATAATATCTCCTAACTACAAACTCGCATGATAAATGACAGACAGACAAACTAATCAGGATCAGTTTGTAACTCCTATTACTATTTAGCTATGTTGAAATTGAATTTTGATTTATTCCTTTTCATAATCGCTACAAGAGATAGCATAACCGGAACTTCAACCAATACTCCAATCGTAATTGCTAAAGTGACGCCAGAATCGACGCCGAACAAAATTGTTGATACTGCTACTGCAAGTTCAAAAAAGCTACTTGCTCCAATGAAAGCGGTAGGCGCTGCTTCTGCATAAGGTATTCTTAACTTTTTTGCTCCAAAATATGCTAATGAGAAGATCAGATAGGTGTGAACCATAAGGGCCGATGCAATCAATATCAGATGATAAGGAAAAGCGATGATCTTCTCACCTTGGAAAATAAAAATAAGAATTAGGGTTATCAAAAGCCCAACAGGGGTAATTTTATCAAGTTTTTTAATTAAATTAGTTTCAAGCCATTCTTCTCCCTTTGTCCTATTTACTATTAGTCGTGTTAATGCCGCTAATCCCAAAGGCACTCCTACATACAGAAAGATTGAGAAAAAAAGGGTGTCAAGAGGAACAATAAACCCACTGGTTATTCCGAGCAGAAACATGCCAATAGGTGTGTATAGAATAAGGATGAGCAAGTCATTTATTGATACCTGAATTAGTGCACAGCTAAGACTACCTTTAGCAAGATATGTCCATACAAGTGTCATAGCTGTGCAAGGGGCAAGTCCAAGAATTATCATCCCCATCATGTATTCATTCCGTAATTCTTCAGGAATTAAAGAAGAGAAAACAATAGTCATAAAAAACCAAGCAATAAGAGCCATTACAAAAGGTTGGATTCCCCAATTTATGGCAAGGGTAAAAGCCATAACCTTTGCATTTTTTCTAATGTGCAATAGCTCGGAATATTTTACGTTGAGCATAATTGGATACATCATAATCAATAGTACTACAGCTATAGGAAGTGAGACATTCGAAAATTCAAGCTCTGCCAGAAAGACGGATAGTGAAGGAAAAAAGTATCCTACTAATGTACCAAATACAATACAAATTGCCACCCATACCGAAAGATACTTGTTAAATACATCAAGCTCTTTCTCGTAAATTTTTGTACCTGTGGATGTCAATAAAGTCTCAGATTATATTTACAAATATAATTCATAGTATAGCTATCATTATTATCGTGATTATACACGAAATAATTCTATCTATCTATTTCAGAAGATTGCTGTGCCATGCACTGCATTATCAGCCGACATTTACTAATTTAAGTACGTCTATCAATCTATAAACTAGATAGCAGATTCTCCAGTAGACTTTGACGCTAAGTCATACGCTTCTAGAACATCACGGACAAAGACCTTCCCCCGAGTGGGTGTTAATTTAAGAAGATCATCGATAACAGATTTCAACTTAGAGTCTGGTACAATAGTTGACATATGTGTTCTGTATACATATTCTGGAACGTATTTTTTTGCATATGTATAGGCATGAACAGTGTCCGGAACAGGCTCATGTGGTATCCTTCCTCTTCCTTTAACCTCCGAAAGGTTATGCCTCTAACCCTATGCTTATGGAGAATTTGAGTTGTCTCAGAAACGTTCTCCGATGTGATATAGATATCGATCTGTTTAATATGTACAGTTATATAGTTACATAGTTATAAGGTTAAATAGGCTTTTATACTTCAAATCTTTGTTCTCCTATTCTGTGTGTCCCACGTGAGAGGAAGCGTTAATAATTTCAGGATACCACAGCTTCACTTCTTTGTCTAAACTTTCCATAATTGGATCCGAAGTCAAAATCTTCATCATAACAAAAATACCATAGTCTTGTCCTTGACACTTAAGACAGTCTAGAAATCATCATACGGCATGAGTTTAGATTTAAAAGCAGCAACAACGGATCTTAATGACACAATGATTTAGATCACATCATCTACCGTACCTTCTTTCCGACGTAACATCTTTCTGGTCAGTAGTTTTATTATTTCTGAATATACAAACCCAGTTGTGGCTAGCAGCAACAAAAGAATCCAGTCTCCTAGTTGCAGTGGGACAAAATCAAATAATTCTTGCATAGGTGGATAATTCATGATAAAAAGAATTACAACTGATTCGCCGATCAATGAATACAGTAGCATTTTGTTTCCAAAGAATCTAAGTTCGTGAATGTTGTGAGTAAAAGATCTGCAAGACATTGCAAAGAATAATTCAAAGAAAACTAATACACCAAAAACCATAGTCCTTCCCTTCGCAATTGCAAGACTTGAATCCCATCCATTGACCTGTAGAACGTACGCAAAGAGCAGCAATGACGTTATCGCGAGAATAATTGGAATTGTTATCAGCCACTTCTTGATGCCAAAGAATACGCTCTCCTTTGGATTTCTTGGCTTTCTTCTCATAATGTCAGGCTCATGAGGTTCTAGACCTAGTGCTATGGCTGGAGGACCATCAGTTGCAAGATTGATGAACAGGATATGTTTTGCTAGCAATGGAAGAGGCCACCCCATTATAACAGAGAATGATAGGATAATGATTTCACCTAAATTTACAGACAATAAATAGACAAGGTACTTTTTGACATTATCAAAAATTCTTCTCCCCTCCTTGATTGCAGAAACTATAGTCGCAAAATTATCATCTGCAAGAATCATCGATGCTGATTCCTTTGCTACTTGAGAACCTGTTATTCCCATCGCGATGCCAATATCGGCTGCTTTTAGTGCCGAAGCATCGTTTATTCCATCACCAGTCATAGCAACTATATGTCCTTTATTCTTCAGCGATTGTACGATCTTGAGCTTGTGTTCTGGTGAAACCCTTGAGTATACCTTAATGTAGTCTGCCTTTTCACTTAAGGATGCGACATCCATAGTTTCTAACTCCTGGCCAGATACTACGACTTTCATGTCATGCTTTCCCGTAGACCTATCATCGATTATTCTGATTTCGCTTGCGACGGCTATCGCTGTAAGTTTGTGGTCTCCGGTTATCATAACGACATCTATTCCTGCACTCTTACACTGTGCAATCGAATCTACGACTTCCTTTCTTGGTGGGTCCATCATCCCCACTAAGCCTAAGAACAAAAGATTCTGTTCCACATCTTCCTGTGATAAATGATATTCATTCAGATGTTTGTATGCCAGTGCCAACACTCGTAATCCTCGTGCGGCCATATCATCATTTGCTGCCAAAATTCTATCCCTCATATCATCAGTTAAGGATAAAGATTTGTTATCAACAACAATCCCAGAACAACGACTCAGGACAACTTCACAAGCGCCTTTGATATAGGCTTCATATTTTCTGCTAGTAATATTATCATTATTATTGAACGAGCGTCTATGAATAGTAGTCATCATCTTTCTCTCTGAACTGAATGGTATTTCTTGTACCCTCGAAAATTCGGAATTCATTTTGTCTTTTACTATACCAACAATCTTGTAGGCAAAAACCAATAATGCAATCTCAGTGGGGTCCCCTGTTAGATCAGCCTTCTCCCCTTTGAACGCTATATTAGCATCATTACACAAAACCGCCGTCTTAGCAAGCAGCATTAGATCATTTTTATCAATATGTGAATCAATAACTCTACCTTCTAAACCGTATCCTGTACCAGTTACCTGAGCAGATTTGTCATAGACATAGAGATTCCTTACTGTCATCTCCCCCTTCGTTAATGTCCCTGTTTTGTCACTACATATTATAGTTGTAGAACCAAGAACTTCCACAGCTGGAAGCCGCCTGACTACTGCGTTTCGTTTAGCCATTCTATAGGTTCCGATTGTCAGAGATGTTGTTATAACAGCAGGTAACGCTTCTGGAACAGCTGCTACCGCTAAACTTATTCCCCAAACAAGCATTTCTAATAACTGGAGACCACGACTAAATGCAAAGACGCTAACAATTCCAACTACGATTAACATTATTACACTCAGCACTTTCGCAGTATGTTTGATCTTTAGTTCAAAAGGAGTCTTTCGTACATCCATTGTCTGTACTTCAGTAGCAACCTTTCCTAGTTCTGTGTCCATGGCAGTTGCAAAGACTACTGCCTTACCTCGACCATAGGTTATAATGGTAGTAGTGTAAATGATGTTTTTTCTGTCAACAAGCGGCGTATCTTTAGATAAGACTGCTGCAGTTTTTTCTACTGGAAGTGATTCTCCAGTTAGAGGTGCCTCATTTACCTCCAAGTTGTGACCCTCAATTAAGTATGCGTCCCCAGGAACTTTGTCTCCTGCAGAAATTAGGATTATGTCACCGGGGACAAGTCTTGTTGCATCAATTATAATTTCCTCATTATTCCGAATGACCCGACATGTTGCGGCTGTCATTTTCTTTAATGCTTCAATGGCCTTTTCTGACTTGTATTCCTGGATAAAGGCTACAGTGACCGCAAGTATTACTATTGCGATGATAATAGTTGAATCGATCAGTTCACCCACAAAAGCAGAGATTGCAGTTGCAATAAGAAGTATTATTATAAGAGGATCCTTGAACTGTTTTGTGAATGTGGCTGCTCTGGAGATCCCTCTTTCTGCTTTGATTTCATTAGATCCGTAGACTGTAAGTCTTTCGTTAGCTTCTCTCTGGGTCAGTCCTTCGATACTAGTCTGCAAATATTGCATAACATGGTCAAGACTCATCGAGTGCCAGTCGGGTTTGGTTGTTTCTGTTGATTCCTTTACCATCGATTGAAATACTCCAAACTAATCTGCATCGGTGCAATATGTCCGTGCTTCCTAATATCAGGATTATATGACTGAAATAATCTACAATAAAGGCAAGAGGTATATACCATACTGGAAGTCCTTGAAAATCGGCTGATCTCATCGTCGGAGCAAGAGAATAGGCCATTCGCGGCATATCTAGAGATTACATATTTATCTGCGGTATCGAGTTTCTTCATTGCAACTTCTACGCTTTTGGATCTCAGTGTTTCTGAAGCTTTTTGTAGTTTTTTCATGTTGCATCGCACCTCTTGCAGGAGGACTTACTCCTATAACTTTAACGGACACTATTTTATCCAATATTTCTTCGCCGCCTCCAACATATAAAAACGATCTCTTGATTTAAATGACGGGTACAACGCAATGCATTGCATTGTACCATGCAATAGTTAAGGAATCAGAGTCTGCTTTTGTAATTATTAGAGTGGCATTCGAGGCGAAAGGTCTTTCACTTTATCACTAGCACAGGACAGTGTGAATAGGTTAGTACTGCCAACGCTACACTTCCAAGTAACATCTTTTTTAATCCAGAATGACCTCTCGTACCTATCACAATCAAATCGATGTGATTCTCTTCTGCGTAGTTTATTATAGCACCAGCTGTTGATGTTTCTGTGTATGGAACCAACAGTATTTTTGTTTGTGATCTTACACCATCATTTTCAGCAGTTTCCTTGACTTGATCTAACCACGTTTGGGCATGACGTATATCATTTTCATGTACCTTTTCCATAGTCTCTGGAGACGCCCAACCATAGAGAGTAGAAGAATGGAACCATGGTTGTGTATTAATTATGGTTAAAGCAAATAGCTCAGCGTCATATTTCTTTGCCATTGCCAGTGCATACTTTGCTGCTTCCATTGATGAATGAGAACCGTCAATTGCAGTTAATATTCTTGATATCTTTGAAGTTTTCATGCCTCTCCCCTATTTATTATCAGTCATCATTATTTGTTATTACTTAAAAGGTGCGTTAGCATTATTAATATTGTAAGTAGGTGACGAGGATGACCAGCTGCAAGCTCAATGAACAAAGTCGATACTTATCTTTTGAACAAGAGGACTGGTAAGCCTGTAGCCCGTGGAATCACAAGATAGACCAATAGTGTTACATATTAAAAATGGTGACCCAAAAAATTTCGATGAAGTGCATGCAGCAAATCGGTCTACGCCTGCCACACACCCTGCTAACGCTTCTATCGAGCAGACGACAATTATCTATCGCGGAATCAGTAGCAAATTAATTCATTTCGATCGCTAAGACAGGTACAACGTAGAATATTTGAAATCCTGTTTAAGGAGACAGCTCAAGTGGAGCACACGACAACACATTGTCACCCATAAGGGTTGTCATTTAGTCATGGTTTAGTTCGCACTAGCCTAAAGCTCTTTTCACTCTCTACGAACATCGCGAAGGTTTCACCTTCTACGATATTCAGCTTGTCAATTATTGCCTTAGGAATAGGGACCATTAGAGTTGGTTTAATGCCTGGCCTAGCTGCACGAATCCTCACATCAACTACCCGCACTTTCTTTTCTTTTATCATATCCGCTTAAGGTGTAGGAAGTCTCGTATTGTATTTATTTGTTAATAATGTATCGCATAATTACCTTAATTCTTATTATGTAGGTACATACACATATGATATGGATTATTCCTAAGCTTGGTAGCACTCAATCATTATATGATATGTTATAGAGAGAAAGTTGAATACAGGAACAAGAACTTACGAAATCAATTTAGATATCATTTTCGCCAATAACCTAAACGTTATATTATCGAAGTCTTCGAAGCTATCCCCCCCGCAGAAAGCAATAGAATATTAGTAGGAGTATTCACTAATAGTAGTAATTACAATGCCAAGCTCTGGTGGACGATTTTCTCAGTTCCAGAAAGATTACCTTAAACAACTAATTGTGGAATGTGAAGTCCAGCGTTTCACCGTCGAGGAGAGCATGGCTTACATTAAAGAGAGATTAAAGGATGAAATCTCCGTGGAGCATTTCTATTACATGAAAAG
>Ga0210115_1000047_pt1 | contig 25719 bp, 26 predicted proteins | sample MayberryNW_TuleB_2_FD_185526 | JGI IMG/M metagenome (GOLD analysis project Ga0210115, IMG submission 185526) | Wetland microbial communities from San Francisco Bay, California, USA, that impact long-term carbon sequestration - MayberryNW_TuleB_D2... | ecosystem: Environmental > Aquatic > Marine... | reverse complement strand
CGCGGGCGAGACGCTCGCCGCCGGCACGTACACGGTCACGCCGGTCGCGGGCCAGGTGCGGGTGAGCGGGAACGGCACGACGAAGACCGCCGCGAGCCCGGCGACGTTCGCTCCGGGCGGCGCCTCGCTCTCGCTCGGCGGCGTGCTGTACCGCCGCCAGATTCTCGTGGCGGCGTCCGGGAGCTCGTCGCTCTCGGCCCTGAACGAGCCGACCCGCGAGCAGTACCTTCAGGGCGTCGTCCCGCGTGAGATGCCCGCGAGCTGGGCGTCGGAGGCGCTCGAGGCGCAGGCGACCGCGGCCCGCACCTACTCGCTTGCGGCGGGCGGTCACTGCTCGTGGCTGGGCGACCCCGTCCTCTGCCCCGACACCCGTGACCAGGTGTACGGGGGCAGGTCGGCCGAGACCGCCGCGACCAACGACGCGGTCGCCGCGACGGCCGGCGAGGTGATCACCTTCGGCGGGACTCCGATCAGCGCCTTCTTCTTCTCCACCTCGGGCGGCGCGACCGCCGACAAGGCCGAGGAGTGGGGCCCGCCGGCCGTGCCGTACCTCGTCTCGGTCGACGACCCCTACGACACGATCTCCCCGCACCACGCGTGGGGACCGCTCGACGCGGAGACCGACTGCCCCGGGACCGCGCCCGACTGCCAGTTCACGGCGGCGCAGGCCAAGGCCGAGCTCGGGCTGGCGACCCGCCCGGTCGACCTCAAGGTGACCGCGCGGAACGGCTCGGGCCGCGTCGCGACGCTGACCGCGACCGAGAACGCCGGCACGACTGGGTTCACCGGGACGGAGGCGCGGACGAAGCTCGCGCTGCGTTCGACCTGGTTCTTCGTCGGCGTCCTCTCGATCGAGGCGAACGTCTCGACCGTCACGTACGGCGGGTCCGCGCAGCTGAGCGGGCTCGCGCGGCGCGGCGGGACGAGCGGGTGGGGCAGCGCGCTCCTCCAGCGCCGTCCGCTGGGCGGGAGCACGTGGAGCACGATCGCCCCGGCCCTCCCCGACGGCGCCTGGGCGCGGACGCGGACGCCGACGATCACGACCGACTTCCGCGTCGTCTCCGGGAACGCCGCGACCGCGCCGCGCCGCGTCTACGTCCGCACGAAGGTCGCGATCCGGACGCCGCACGCGCCGTACACGCGGCTCTCGGGCTTCATCCGGCCCGTCCGAGGGGGCGTCTCGGTTCGGCTCTTCCGGCTCCGGGCCGGCGGCACGTGGACGCTCTACGCGAAGACGACGACCACGGCCGCAGGGAACTTCGCCTTCACGCTCGGACGCGGCGGCACGTTCCGGGCCCGCGCCGACGCCGGCGCCGGATACACGGAGGGAAACGCGACCGTCACGGTGCCCGCACACGCGCGACGGGCGCTGTAGCATCGCGCAATGCTCGTCCGCTGGGGCATCCGGCTCGGCGCGACACTCGTCGGGATCGCGGTCGGGATCGTCCTCTCCGCCGGCCTCCTGGACGACTTCGACGTCACGACCGCCGGCGTGGTCTGGGCGACGCTCCTCTTCTGGATCGTCCACATCGTCGTCCAGTTCCTCGCGCTGCGCGTCCTCATCCGCCAGCCGTCGATCGCGCTCGCGGGCCTGCTCGCGCTCGCCTCGACGATCATCGCGCTGTTCGTCGTGAACCTGATCGTGGACGGCATCTCGATCAGCGGTGCCGGCACGTACGTCCTCGCCACGCTGATCATCTGGGCCTGCACGGCCGTCGCCGACGTGGCCGGCGGCGCGCTCATCCGCTCGCGGCGGCGCGAGCGGCTCGCGACCTAGCTCTCGCGTGACCGGACGCGGGCGCCGGCTTCGCCCGGATCGGATGATGCCCCGCGCAGCGCGGTCGGCCAGGATCGGCGGCGAGACAAGACAACCACGCTGGGAGGAACCATGTGGTGGGGCATCGGCTTCGGCGCTCTGATCTACCTCGTCCTGCTCGTGTCGCTCGGCGTCATGACGCTCAGGAACGGGCACGGATGGATGTTCGTCTTCGGGATCTTCCTCCCGATCTTCTGGATCGTCGGCGCCGTCATGCGGCCGAGCCCCGGAGCCGCCTAGCCGGACGCAGGAGCGGCCCGCCGAGCGCTTCGGCGGTCGCGAACCCGACGAAGGAGCAAACCGTGTCTGACGACATCGCGCGCGACCAGCTGCCGATCCCCGACCGGCCCTACGACGGCCCCGTCTACGAGGACGCGAAGGACCCCGAGGCCACCTTTCCGCCCATCGAGCCGCTGCGTCCGCCCGAGGGCGCTCCGAACGTCCTGATCGTCCTGATCGACGACGCCGGCTTCGGCTCCTCGAGTGCGTTCGGCGGCCCGTGCGAGATGCCGACGGCCGAGCGGCTCGGGGCGGGAGGGCTCAAGTTCAACCGCTTCCACACGACCGCGCTCTGCTCGCCGACCCGCGCCGCGCTGCTCTCCGGGCGCAACCACCACTCGGTCGGCATGGGCGGCATCACCGAGATGGCGACCTCGGCACCGGGCTACAACTCGCTCCGCCCCAACTCGTGCGCGCCGCTCCCGGAGACGCTGCGCCTGAACGGGTACTCGACCGCCCAGCTTGGCAAGTGCCACGAGGTGCCGGTCTGGGAGACGAGCCCCATGGGGCCGTTCGACCGCTGGCCCTCGCCGGGCGGCGGCTTCGAGTACTTCTACGGCTTCATCGGCGGCGAGGCGAACCAGTACTACCCGGCGCTCTACGAGGGGACGACGCCGGTGGAGCCCGACAGGACCCCGGAGGACGGCTACCACCTCACCGACGACATGACGGACAAGGCGATCAAGTGGGTGCGCCAGCAGAAGACGCTGATGCCGGACAAGCCGTTCTTCATGTACTACGCGCCCGGCGCCACCCATGCGCCGCACCACGTCCCGCCCGAGTGGTCCGAGAAGTACAAGGGCCGCTTCGACAGGGGCTGGGACGAGATTCGCGAGGAGACGTTCGCGCGGCAGAAGGAGCTCGGAGTCATTCCGCAGGACGCGGAGCTGACGCCGCGGCCCGCCGAGATCCCGGCGTGGGAGGACATGCCGGACGAGCTGAAGCCGGTGCTCGCCCGCCAGATGGAGGTCTACGCGGGCTTCATGGAGCACACGGATCACCACGTCGGACGGCTCGTGGACGCGCTCGAGGACCTCGGCGTCCTGGGCGACACGCTCGTCTACTACATCATCGGGGACAACGGCGCGAGCGCCGAGGGGACGATCAACGGGACGTTCAACGAGTACTTCTCGCTGAACGGCGCCTCGGCCATGGAGACGGTCGAGATGATGGCCGGGAACAGCGAGGCCTTCGGCAGCCCGCACGCGTACAACCACTACGCCGTCGGCTGGGCCCACGCGATGGACACGCCGTACCAGTGGACGAAGCAGGTCGCGTCGCACTGGGGCGGCACGCGCAACGGGGCGATCGTCCACTGGCCGCAGGGGATCCAGGCGAGCGGCGAGATCCGCAGCCAGTTCCACCACGTGATCGACCTCGCCCCGACCGTGCTCGAGGCAGCCGGCCTGCCGGAGCCGAAGTTCGTCAACGGCGTCGAGCAGCGGCCGATCGAGGGCGTGAGCATGACCTACGCCTTCGACGACGCCTCGGCCGCCGAGCGGCGCGCGACCCAGTACTTCGAGATGTTCGTGAACCGCGGGATCTACCACGAAGGCTGGACCGCCGTGACGCGCCACTCGATCCCCTGGACGATGGGCACCGAGCTGCCGCCGCTCGACGAGGACGTCTGGGAGCTCTACGACACGAACGCGGACTGGACGCAGGCGAGGGACCTCGCGACGGAGCACCCCGACAAGCTCGCGGAGCTGCAGGCGCTGTTCCTATCCGAGGCCCGCAAGTACAACGTCCTCCCGCTCGACGATCGTCGCGTGGAGCGATTCAATGCGGAGGCCGCGGGCCGGCCGAACCTGATCCGCGGCAACTCGCAGCTGCTCTTCTCGGGCATGGGCCGGCTCAGCGAGAGCTCGCTCCTGAACATCAAGAACAAGTCGCATGCGGTCACGGCGGAGATCGTCGTTCCCGAGGAGGGGGCCGACGGCGTCATCATCGCCCAGGGAGGGGCGTTCGGCGGCTGGTCGTTCTACGTCCACGAGAACCGCCTCAAGTACTGCTACAGCTTCTTCGGCGTCATGCGCTTCACGGTGGAGGCCGACACACCCCTACCGGCCGGTGAGCATCAGGCGCGCATGGAGTTCGCCTACGACGGCGGCGGCCTCGCGAAGGGCGGGACCGTGACGCTCTTCGTCGACGGCGAGCCCGTCGGAGAGGGGCGGGTCGAGCACACCCAGCCCATGGTCTTCTCGGCCGACGAGACGGCAGACGTCGGGAACGAGACCGGCACGAGCGTGAGCGAGGATTACGACGCCGCGTCGAGCCGGTTCACCGGCACGATCGGCTGGGTGCAGATCGACCTCGGCGAGGACGCCGCGGACGCCGACCACCTGATCTCGCCCGAGGAGCGGCTGCGCGTGGCGATGGCGCGCCAGTAGCGGCTGCGAGGACGCCCTCCGGGTGCGAGGATCGGTCGCGTGCCCGCCCGCACCCTGCTCGTCGCCGCCGTGCTCGCGCTCGCCGTGGCTCCGGCAGCAGGTGCGACGACCGCGGACGAGACGGCGCTCGCCGGGCGCTATGCGCCGGTCGTCCGGCTCGTGGAGCAGGTCGAGGAGTGCGGCCCCGGCGAGCCGTACGAGCCGCTCGACGTCGACCTCCTCTTCGACGAGCCGACCGTCGCCCTGCGCGGGCCGTGGGGCGGCGCCGACCTGATCCAGGTCGGCCCTGCCGCGTCCGACCTCGCGGACGGTCTCATCGACTACCACCTGGACTTCCCCGGCAACGCCCTCGATCCGGGTTGCGACTACGAGCGCTGGGCCCGCCGCCTGTCCGAGGACGCCGCTCCCGCCGTGTACGCCCACGTCGCCGCCGACCCCGGTCACCCCGGCCGGCTGGCGCTCCAGTACTGGCTCTTCTACGCCTACAACGACTGGAACAACCTGCACGAGGGCGACTGGGAGATGATCCAGCTCGTCTTCGACGCCGCCGACGCCCGCGAGGCGCTCGAACGCGAACCACGGGAGATCGGGTACTCCCAGCACGAGGGCGCCGAGCGAGCCGCCTGGGGGGACGAGAAGCTCGAGCTCGTCGACGGCACGCACCCCGTCGTCCGCCCCGCCGCGGGCTCGCACGCAAACTTCTTCGAGGAGGGGCTCTTCCTCGGCAGCTCGGCCTCGCAGGGCGTCGGCTGCGACAACACTCTCGGGCCCACGTACGACCTGCGGCCCGACGTGCACACGATCCCGAGCGACGAGGCCGAGGCGGAGGACGCATTCCCGTGGATCGCGTTCGAGGGCCGCTGGGGCGAGCTGCAGCGGTCGTTCTACAACGGCCCGACCGGCCCGAATCTGAAGGACCAGTGGACGGAGCCGATCGCGTGGTCAGAGGAGTGGCGCGACCGCTCCTACGCCGTGCCGGCCGGCGGGGTCCTCGGCACGGGCGCGACGGACTTCTTCTGCAGCGCGATCGCAACCGGGTCGACGGGGCTCCGCAAGCTCGTGGACGAGCCGCTTCCCGTGCTCCTCGTGCTCGCGGCGCTTCTCGCCCTCGTCGCCTTCGGCCTCTCCCGCGCGACCTGGCGGCCGGCCGCGCCGCTCCACGTCGTCCGCCGCCGCGCCTGGGGCCAGATCCTCGCGGCCGCCGGCCGCATGTACGTCCACCGCGCGCCGCTCTTCCTCGGGATCGGCGCCGTGCTCGTCCCGATCTCGCTGCTCGCGGCGCTCCTCCAGACCCTCGTGCTCGGCGCCTCGAGCATCCTCGGGATCGACACGGACGGCGAGAGCGGCGGGCTCTTCGTGCTCGTCGTCTTCGCGCTCGAGACGGTGTTCGCGCTGCTCGGGTTCGCGCTCGTCCAGGCGGCGACGGCCCGCGCGCTCATCGAGCTGGACGAGGGCCGCGGGCTCGGGCCGATCGACGCCTACCGGCTCGCGCTCGCACGCATCCGCCCCGTCCTGGGCGCCCTCGCAATCGCGGTCGTCGTCGTCACGCTGCTCTCGACCTCGATCGCGTTCATCCCCGTCGCGGTCTGGCTCGCCGTTCGCTGGTCGCTGATCGTGCCGGCGGCCGAGCTCGACGGCGACACGCCCATGGAGGCCCTCCGGCGAAGCTCGAGGCTCGTGCGGGGCGACTGGCTGAAGGTCGCGTCGCTGACGCTCGCGGGGGCCGCGATCGCCCTCGTCGCCGGCCCCCTGGTCGGCGTCCTCCTGATCCTGGGAACAGAAGCGCCGCTCGGGACGGTCAACCTCGTCGCGGGGATCGTCTACGCCCTCCTCGTGCCGTTCGTCGCGCTGACGACCGTGTACGTCTACGCCGACGTCCGCGTGAAGGGCCTCGAGCCCGAGGACGCGCCGGACCGACTGCCCGCGGAGCTCGAGCTCGGCGCCTCGTAGCCGCCCGGCGCGATTGGCGCCCCGTATCATCGCGCACGAGCGAATGGAGGTGGCGTCGGTGCGGCGCAGCCGGAAACGGTCGCACGAGGAGCAGTGGCGGGCCGTCCTCATGGGCGAGGCCCGAGGGCACATCTGCTGGAGCCCGTGGATGCGCCGGATCTCGCGCGCGCTCCCCTCGGATCCGCGCTGCAAGCTCTGCGACACTCCGTTCGGGCCTCCGGGGAACGTGATGCGGTTCATCGGCTTCGGGCCCTCCAGCCTGAACCGTCGCATCTGCAGCGGCTGCATCCACGCGCTCGAGAGGCACCCCGGCGGAGCCGAGGTCGAGCTGTCCCTCCTCTTCGCCGACGTCCGCGGCTCGACCGCGCTCGCCGAGTCGACGGGGGCCGGCGAGTACTCCCGCCTGATGGCCCGGTTCTACGACGTCGCGGCCCACGCGGTCGACCGGCGGGACGGGATCGTGGACAAGTTCGTGGGCGACGAGGTGGTCGCGCTCTTCCTGCCGGGCTTCGCCGGGCCCGACCACGCGGCCGACGCGATCGACGCGGCGCGCGAGCTCCTGCGCGAGACGGGCCACGACACCTCCGAGCCCTGGATCCCGCTCGGCGCGGCCGTCCACACGGGCGTCGCGTACGTCGGCACGGTCGGCGAGGACGAGAGCTTCGACTTCACGGCGCTCGGCGACTCCGTGAACACAGCCGCGCGGCTCGCCTCCTCGGCGGCGGCGGGCGAGATCCTCGTGAGCGAGACGGCGGCGGCCGCCGCGCACCTGCAGACGGAGGGACTCGACCGCCGGACGATGAGCCTGCGCGGGCGCGAGGCGAGCGTCGGCGCGTGGACGCTGACCCTGCAGGAGGCGGCGGTCTACTAGGACAAGGCGGTTTCCTATGATCCCGGCATGGTTCCGGAGGCTCCGCTCGAACGGACCGACGCCGGGCTCGTGGCCGCCGGCGAGGGCTGGTTCGTCCTGAACGCGCGGGAGGCGCGCTGGATCGACCGCGGAGGGCGCGGCGTGAACGTCCCTCTGACCGGCTGGACGGAGGAGGAGGCGGAGGCCTGGTTCCCGCAGGCCGGCTTCAACATCACGATCCTCGAGCCGGGCCAGCCGAACGGCATGTACCACTGGGAGTCCGACCAGGAGGGCTTCCTCGTGCTGGCCGGCGAAGCGCTCCTCCTCGTCGAGGGGCAGGAGCGGCCCCTGCGACAGTGGGACTTCGTGCACTTCCCGCCCGGGACGAACCACATCGTCGTCGGCGCCGGCGACGGCCCCTGCACGATCGCCATGTTCAGCTCGCGCGAGAACCAGGCGGGCGACTGGGGCGCGTACACGGTCGACGAGGTCGCGCTCCGCCACGACGCGGGCGTCGAGGAGGAGACGTCGGACACCGAGGTCGCCTACTCGCGCTTCCCGCCCTCCGAGCCGACGCGCTACCGCGACGGCTGGCTGCCCGGCGAGAACGCGCCCGCGTAGGCGTTCAGCGCGGGCTGGCCGCCCAGGTGCGCGTAGAGGACGCGCGACCCGGGCTCGATCCGACCGTCCCGCACGAGGTCGACGAGCGCGGCCATCGACTTGCCCTCGTACACCGGGTCCGTGATCACGCCCTCGAGCCGAGCGCAGAGGCGGATCGCCTCGATCGTCTTCCCGTCCGGGATCCCGTATGTGCCGGCATGCCACTCGTCCAGGAGGACGATCTCGCCGGTCGCAAGCTCGCGGCCGAGGCCGACCTTCTCGGCCGTGTGCCGGGCGATGCGCGCGATCTGCTCGCGCGTCTTCTCGACCGTCGCCGAGGCGTCGATCCCGAGGACACGCCGCTCGGCGTCCTGCGCGGCGAAGCCGGCGATCATCCCCGCGTGCGTCGACCCGGTCACGGAACAGGTCACGATCGTGTCGAAGAAGACGCCGAGCTCTCGCTCCTGCTCGGCGACCTCGTCGGCCCAACGCGCGAATCCGAGCCCGCCGAGCGGATGGTCGGATGCGCCCGCCGGGATGGCGTACGGCTTCGCGCCCTTGGCCTCGACCGAGAGGAGCGCGTCCTCCCAGCTCTTGCGGATCCCGATGTCGAAGCCGGCCGGGTCGAGCCGCACGTCCGCGCCCATGATCCGCGAGAGCAGGATGTTCCCGACCCTGTCGTAGACCGGGTCGTCCCAGGCCACCCAGTGCTCCTGGACGAGCACGCAGCCGAGCCCGAGGTGCGCCGCGACCGCGGCGACCTGCCGGGTGTGGTTCGACTGGACGCCGCCGATCGAGACGAGCGTGTCGCAGCCCTGCGCGAGCGCCTCGGCCGCGAGGTACTCGAGCTTGCGCACCTTGTTCCCGCCGTATGCGAGCCCGGAGTTGCAGTCCTCGCGTTTGGCCCAGATCTCTACCTGGCCGCCCAGGTGCTCGGAGAGCCGCTCGAGGCGGTGCACCGGCGAGGGGCCGAACATGAGCGGGACACGGTCGTAGTCGGCGAGGGCCATCGGCGCGCGATTCTCGCAGACTGCGTCTTGACGCGTGTCGGCGCCGATGGGACCATCGCGCGGACGACGGAAGGAGTCGCTCGTGGGCCCCGAAGGCGGCGGGTACGGCTCTGCGGCGGAGGGCGGCCCGTTCGGGATCACCGCCCGGATCCGCGTGGGGCGTTTCGTGTTCGAGGTCGGCTCTCCCGCCGGCACCCGCGCCGACCCGTCGCCGGAGCCGGCCCTCGACCCGCGCGACCTCCAGTTCGCGCTCGGGCAGCCCGAGCCGCCCACGCTCGCGCAGGCCGAGACGGCGATCGGCGAGGCCGAGAACGTCACTGGCCGCGTCGAGCGCGCGACCGAGCTCTTCACCGCCGTCGCGCAGGGCCGCATCCTCGACCCCGAATTCCTGCGCCGGGAATCGGACACGATCCTCGCCGCCCTCGACCGCGCGGATCGCGAGGGCCGCCACCGCGACTCGATCCGCCTGGCCCGCGCCCTCAGCCGCCTGCTCGCGCTGACCGGGCGCTGGACGGCGCTCGTCCAAACGCTGCGGATCGCGCTGCGTGCCTCGGCAGCGCTCGGCGACGCGCCCGGGATCGCCTGGGCGCGCCACGAGCTCGGGACGCTCGCGCTCGGCGCCGACGACGCGAAGGCGGCGAACGGTCAGCTCGACGACGCGCTCGGGATCCGCCGCGGGCTCGGCGACGCAGCCGGGATCGAGGTGACCGAGCACAACCTGGCCACGTGGCGCGCCGCGTTCCCCTCGGGGATGCGCCCCCTGACGGTGGCGCTGATCGTCGCCGCGATCCTGCTCCTCGTTGCGGGCGTTCTGGCGCTCGTGGTGTGGTCCCGCGACGACGACCCGCCGGCGGCCGACACCACGCCGCCGGTGGTCGAGATCACCGAGGCGCCGGACGACGAGACGGAGGAGACGACCGCGACCTTCGAGTTCGAGGCGAACGAGACGGTGACGGGCTTCGAGTGCCGCCTCGACGAGGGCGACTTCGAGGACTGCGTGAGCCCCTACAACGCGCCGGGCCAGCTGGCGCCCGGCGAGCACGTCTTCGTCGTCCGCGCGACCGATCCGGCGGGGAACCGGAGCGAGCCCGAGCGCGACGAGTGGACGATCGTGCCGGCCCCGGGGCCGAGCATCTCGATCACGAGCGGGCCGGAGGAGCTGACGAACCAGACCCAGGCGGAGTTCGTCCTGAACCCGCGGCAGGCAATCGAGCTCGAATGCCGGGTCGACGACGATGACTTCGAGTCGTGCCCCACGCGCCCGTCGTTCGACGTGGACGAGGGCGCGCACGTGTTCACCGCCCGCGGGCTCGACGCCGCCGGCACGGCCGGGGCGCCGGTCCGCTACCGCTGGACGGTCGACACGACACCGCCGACGATCGAGTTCGGCGCCGCCGACGTCGGTGAACACACGGCCAGGATCGAGTTCGACGTCAGCGAGGACGTAAGCGAGCTTCGCTGCGAGCTGACGACCGACGCGGACGTGTCCCCGCCACCCGAGCCCCCGTGCGCGAGCCCGATCTCCTACGAGGGGCTCGCGGACAACACCGACTACGTCTTCCGGGTCGTCGCCACGGACCTCGCCGGCAACGTCGGCGAGCCGGCGGAACTCGAGTTCACGACGGATCCCGACGTCGACTGAGCGCGATGAGTTCGGTCGCGCCGGGCAGTCTTTCCCTGCGACCACGGATGGGAGGACCGATGAGCAAGCTCGTGCTCGAGATCTCGATGTCGCTCGACGGCTACGTCGCCGGCCCGAACGCAACGCTCGACGACCCGCTGGGCAAGGGGGGCGAGCGCCTCCACGACTGGGTCGTCGGGCTCGACGCCTGGCGCGAGGCCCACGGGCTCGAGGGCGGCGACCGCACGCGGGACAGCGAGCTGGTCGAGGAGTCGCTCGCCCGGCAGGGCGCCGTGATCATGGGCCGCAAGATGTTCAGCGGCGGCGCCGGCCCCTGGGCGGACGATCCGAACGCCGGCGGCTGGTGGGGCGACGACCCGCCCTTCGGCGTCCCGGTCTACATCCTCACCACCCAGGCGCGCGAGCCGGAGACGAAGGGCGCCACGACGTTCACGTTCGTCTCGGACGGGATCGAGTCCGCGCTCGCCCAGGCGCGCGAGTCGGCCGGCGACAAGGACGTTCACATCGCGGGCGGCGCGAACGTCGCGCAGCAGTACCTCGCGGCCGGGCTCGTGGACGAGGTCGACCTGCACATCGCGCCCGTCCTGCTCGGAGGCGGCGTGCGGCTCTTCGATCGCCTCGGTGCCGGTCCGCCGAAGCTCGAGCTCGAGCGGACGATCGACTCGCCCGCCGTCACGCACGTGCGCTACCGCGTCGTGCGCTGAGGCCCGGGATGCGCGTCGACGACGGCGGGGCCGGTCCAGGCGGGCGACCTCCCGCTTGCCGGCTTCCCGGTGATCGAGGCCCACGACCCGGACGAGGCGATCGAGCCGACGAAGGACCAGCCCGCTGCGCCAGCGCGCGAGGTGCGGTCGAACTCCCGCCGCTCCTGGATGTCTGAGATCCGGCTCGGGTGCGTCTAAGGTGCGCGGGCGGAATGGCGGGTCGGAGCGACCAGCGGCTGCAGGTCGGCGTGCAGCTCCCGGAGGTCGAGCGCGAGGTGCGCTGGCCCGAGCTGCTCGCGATCGCGCGGACGGCGGAGGACGTCGGCTACGACTCGGTCTGGATCGGCGACCACATGCTCTACCGCGGCGACGGCCGGGAGGAGCGGGGCCCGTGGGACGCCTGGACGCTGCTCGCGGCGCTCGCGGCGTCCACGGAGCGCGTCGAGCTCGGCCCGCTCGTGGCGTCGACCGCCTTCCACCCGCCGGGGCTCCTCGCGCGGATGGCGGCTGCGATCGACGAGGTCTCGGGCGGCCGCTTCCGCCTCGGCCTCGGCACCGGCTGGAACGACGCGGAGTTCGAGGCGTTCGGGCTCTCGACCGAGCGCAAGGTCGCCCGGTTCGAGGAGGCGCTTGCGATCATCGCGCCGCTGGTTGCAGGTGAGCGCGTGACCTTCGCGGGGGAGTTCTACCGCGCGGACGACGCGATCCTGCTTCCTCCCCCACGGCGCCCGGTTCCGCTCATGGTCGGGACGACGGGCCCGCGCGTGCTGGCCGCGGCCGCCCATGCCGACTGGTGGAACAGCTGGTACTCCTGGTACGGCAACACACCGTCGGGCTTCGCGGAGCTGAGCGCGCGGGTCGGCGGGGGCTTCCGCCGCAGTGCGTGCGTCCTCGTCGCGATCGACGGAGGCGGGGGCGAGCGCCCGTTCGAGGAGGACGCGCCGCCGGTCGAGGCGGCCGCGCTCCGGCCCCACCTCGACGCGCTCGCGGACGCCGGCGCCGACGAGGCGATCCTCGTGCTCGACCCGATCGACGAGCGCTCGGTGACGGCCGTGGCGAAGACGCTCGGCCTGCGCGCCTAGCGGCGAGCGCGGCGCCCCGCGTCTGCAGGGCTCAGCAGTCCGAGCGCGGCTCGGCGAGGTGCTCGACGAGCCGGTCGAGCACACCCGGATCGCCGGGCAGCGCGAAGTGGTCGATGCCGGGGTTGTCCGTTAGCGAGAACCGGAAGCACGGCATCGCGCTCCACGCCGACACGGCGTCATTCGTGATGTCTTCCTGGTTCACGTCCCCGTCGCGGGTGAAGAAGGTGTTCGAGTCGTCGAGCACCTGGCCGACCGTGAGGTCGTCGAGGCCGATGCCGACGACCGTCTCGATGCCGGAGCCCTTCTCGGCGTAGACGTCCACGTGCGGGAAGGACGAGCGCTCGGTCATGTGCATGAAGCCGATGTAGTGCTTCGCGATCGGCTTCGTCCACGCGAGGTCGGCGTCGCGCAGGAGCCGGCGGTAGTCCTCGGGCGTGTACGAGCGGCCGGTGGACGCGTCGACGACGACCGTCTCCTGGTCGCCGAAGACCTTCGGGTCGGCGGCGCTCATGTACGTGGACGGGTGTGTGAGGTACATCTCGGCGCTCGACCGGGCGTTTTCCTCGGTGGCCGGGAACGTGAAGTCGGTGATGTTGAGCCCGGTGAAGAGGAGCGGGTAGAGGACGCCCTGGCCGGGGAAGTTGCCCGCGAGCGGCGTGAAGCCGTGGACGTACTTCTGCTTCCACCGGTGCGACACGTGCGTGAGCAGGTACTCCGCGTAGAGCGGTCCGTTCGAGTGGCCCACGAGGTGGACGGGCCGGCGGCCGTTGTCGCGGTACGTGTCCTCGATCAGGCGCTTCGTGCGCTGCAGGAAGGTCCCGATGTCCGGCGTGAGCCGCGAGTCGTAGCCCGCGACGCGGATGTCACGGTCGCGCACGTAGCCGGCCCCCTCGAGCGCCTCGTACATCGGCTCGTAGAACGGCGCGCTCTCGGTCGAGCCGTAGTCCTTGATCGCGACGTCGACGCCCCGCTGGTCGCGGAACCGCCGGACCATGGGCTTGTGCCGGTTCGGGTCGTAGCGGAGTGTCAGGAGCTCGTCCTGGCAGACCTGGGAGAACGCGCTCGTCGTGTCGTTCAGGAACCAGTCCTCGAACGTCCCGGAGCGCGGACAACCGGGCGCCGCGACCTGGTTCCGCACGGTGACGACGAGCTTCGTGAAGTGGAAGGCCGGGAAGAGGACGACGGGCGTGCGGGTACCCGGATGCGTGCGCTCGGCCGGCGCCGCTCCGGCCGCGGGCACGAGGAGCGCCAGCGCGGCGAGGCCGCCCGCAAGCGCCACGACGAGCCGGCGCCGCCAGGGGTCGTGCCTCGTGCACCCCATCCGTTCGATCGCCCGACTGTACTCCTCCGCCTGCGATCCCGCCAGGCCGCGACGGCTAGTCGAGCAGCCGGTCCAGCCCGCGAGTGAGCCCGACCCGGCCCGGGACGGCCCGGACCGCGAGGAGCGTTCCGGCCACGTACGGCGCCGGGGTGTCGCCGGCGTCGTGGCGGAGCGTCAGCCGCTCGCCGGCGGCGGCGAACACCACCTCGGTCGAGACGACGAAGCTCGGCAGGCGGAGCGAGTGCACCTGCGTGCCGGCGACGGTCGCGCCCCGCGTTTCCCTCGCGCCCAGCACATCCTCGATCGGAACCTCGAGCGCCGGCCGGCGCACCTCCTCGAGCCGTTCCGCGAGCTCGCGCGCCGTGCCGCTCGGCGCGTCCTCCTTGGCCGCGCTCGCGTAGTCGATCACCTCCCAGGTCTCGAAATGGCGAGCGGCCTCGACGGCGAACCGGAGCAGCAGCGCCGCGGAGAGCGAGAAGTTCCCCGCGGCGACCACGCCCACTCCCCGCTCGCGCGCGAGCGCGTCGATCTCCGTGTAGTCGTCCGCGGAGAGGCCACTCGAGCCGACGACGACGGCGACGCCACGCCCGAGCGCTGCGAGGACGTTCTCCTTGACGGCGGCGGCGTGCGTGTAGTCGACCAGCACGTCCGCCTCGACGGCGTCGAGCGCCTCGGCGACGGACGGGAAGCTCTCCGGGTCGGAACGCGAGACGCCCGCCACGAGCTCGAGATCGCCGGCCGCTTCGACCGCCTCGCCGACCGCGCGGCCCGTCCAGCCGGTCACCCCGGCCACGCAGACGCGGATCGGCCCGTCGCTCGCCACGGCGCGATCCTAGCCCTGTGGCTACTTGTGCTCGGTGCAACGAGGGTCGTAGAGTCCCCCGATTCGGGGGGAGCGGCAGAAAGGAGGCCCTCATGGCGTACGCGAGACGGCATCCAAGGTCGTTCGCAGCGGTGGGGCTCACGGCGCTCGCGGTTCTGGTCTTGCTGGCGTTCGGCACCCGCCCGGCCGGCGCGACCGTGATCGGGCAGGAGCACTACTCCGGCACGGATTCGTTCAGCTTCGACGACTGCGGCTTCACGCTGGACGTCGAGAGCACCTTCCACGGCCACGCACTCCTGCGCGTCCTCGCGGGCGGCCAGGCGTTCCTGGCCACGGACAAGTACTGGTACGAGGACGTCTACACGAACCCGGACACCGGCGGCTCGTTCGTGATCCGCGGCAGCGCCCTCTTCCACGAGACGAAAGGGACGCTCGTCGAGGGGAACATCTACGAGTTCGTCCAGATCGAGGCGGGTCAGCCGTTCGTCGTGTACGACTCGGACGGCAACGTGGTCGTGCGCGACCGCGGCGTGATCCGGTCGACCATCCTGTTCGACACGCTCGGGGACAGCCAGCCGGGCGGCGAGCTGGTCGAGGTGCTCCACACCAGTGTCAGCGGGCCTCATCCGGGCTTCGCCGACGACTTCGACTTCTGCGGCCTGGCGGCGGAGCTGACCGGCGCCTGATCGGTCCGGAGCAGCTGGGCGGTCACCCGGATCGCGGGTGACCGCCCGCTCGCCTACGTGAAGATGATCTCGCCGCCGGCCGCGAGCTCGTAGAACTCGCCCACGGAGAGGATGTCGCGCACCTCGGGGACGAAGTCCTCCATCGACAGGTCGAACATGTCGACGCTCGCCCGGCAGGCGTAGAGGCCGGCGCCCGAGTCGGCGACAAGCTCGACGAACTCGGGGATGGGCGGGATGTCGAGCTTCTCCATCTGGCGCTTCATCATCCGCGTCGCGAACGCCGAGAAGCCGGGCAGCGCGCCAACGAGCGTCGGCAGGTGCAGGCCGGGGTTTCCGACGGTCGCGACCTTGATCTTCGCGTGGCGGTCCCTGCGAATCGCGTCGAGGCCGAAGAACGTGAAGAAGAGATCCGCCTCGATCCCTTCCATGCGGGCTCCGTTGGCCATGATCAGGCCGGGGTAGATCCCCTCGAGCGAGCCCTTCGAGATCACGATCGACACCTTCTCGATCGTCGTCCGCTCGATCTCCTCGCGCATAGGGTGTTCGAGCAGCTCGGTCATCGTGTCCTCCTCTCTAGATGCAGCCGCGCGGCTTCGGGATGCCGCCGATCCTGGCCGCGAGCTTGGCCGGGCCCTTGGGAAAGAGCCGGTAGAGCTCCTTCACCGGGACGCCGGACTCCTTCCCGAGCGCGCGGATGGACGGCGCGCTTCCGGTCGCCAGGTACCGCTCGCGCATGAAGCGGACGACGAGCCAGTGCCGGTCGGTCAGCTCCGGGATGCCGTTCTCCTCAGCGATCCGCTCCGCGATCGGCTCGGTCCACTGCCCGGGGTCCGTGAGGAATCCCTCCGCGTCGACCTCGACCGGTGTGTCTGCGTAGACCGTGGTCGTCATGTCGTCCTCCTTCAGGTCGTGGCGGCGAGCTTCTTCCCGGCGGTGGGCATGGTCGGCCCGAGGCCGGGTAGCTCGCGGCCGGGGAGCAGCGCGTGCCAGTAGACGGACTGGAAGAGCAGCTTCCCGAGGTGGTTGAGCCGCGACTCGCGCAGGAGCGGCAGCGGGCCGGCGGCCGTCGGGAAGCGGCCCGGCAGCGGCTCGGTCTCGTAGTTGAAGTCGATCATGAGCGCCTTGCCGAAGCCCGTCTCGATGAAGCAGTTGGCGTGCCCGTCGTAGCCGGCCAGAAGCTTCCGGTCCGTGAGGAAGCGGACGACGTTCTCGGCCAGCACGTCGGCCTCGAAGTGCGTGACCGACCCCGCCTTCGAGATCGGCAGGTCGGTCGCGTCGCCGAGCGCGAACACGTTCGGCTTCGCGGCCGTCTGGAGCGTGTGCCGGTCGGTCGGCACGAAGCCGAGCGCGTCGCCGAGCCCGGGCGAGCGCTCCACGAACGCCGCGCCACCGTGCAGCGGAACCGTGACGAGCAGGTCGTAGTCGAGCTCGCGGCCGTCGTAGGCGACGAGCTTCCCGGCGTCGCCGTCCACCTCGCCGGCGTTGAACTCCGTCACGAGGTCGATGTCCTTCTCGCCGAGCAGGCCGGCCAGGCGTTGCGAGGCAACCGGCTTGGTGAAGGCGCCGTCGAGCGGCGTCGAGTAGACGATCTCGACGCCGTCCCGGACGCCGCGCTCTCGGAGGTACCAGTCCGCGAGGAACGCGAACTCGAGCGGCGCGACCGGGCACTTGATCGGCATGTCGACGAGGTTCACGACCAGCCGTCCGCGCTCGAAGCGCTCGAGCGCGCCGTGCAGCGCGTCGGCGCTCGCCGGCTCGTAGAACGTGAAGACGCGCTCGTTCCAGGCCGGCCCCTCGAGCCCCTCGGTCTCCTCCGGCTGGAGCCGGACGCCGGTCGCGACGACGAGCACGTCGTACGGAAGCAGCGTGCCGTCGTCCAGCTCGACCTCGTCCCGCTCGAGCGAGACCGCCTCGATCTCGCGTTCGTGGAACTCGACGCCGCGCCGCAGCTGCCGCCGGCGCGGGCGCACGATCTCGTCCAGGTGCGCGAGCCCGAAGGGAAGGAACAGGAGCCCCGGCTGGTAGACGTGCGCGTCGTCGCGGTCGACGACGTGGATCTCCGCCTCCTCGGGGGAGAGCCGTCGGCGCAGCCGGTTCGCGATCATCGTCCCGCCGGTGCCGGCGCCGAGCACGACGATCCGCCGGGGGCTCATGCCGCCACCTCTACGGTCGTCCGTCCGCGGCACTCGAGCCGCTCGACGAACTCCATGCCGGTCTCGATCGAGCGGCGCACGGGGCACTTGGTCGCGACCTTCTCGAGCCGCCCGAGCTGCTCGTCGTCGAGGTCGCCGCTCAGGCGGACGTCGACGTCGAAGCGCCGCGGCGTCACCTCGTTGTCGTAGACGACGTCGACGGTCACCTCGCCGAGGTCCCAGCCCTTCGTGCGCGCGTAGCGGACGAGCGTGGTCGAGATGCAGGCGGCGAGCGCGGCGGGCAGCAACTCGTGCGGCGCCGGCGCGCTGCCGTCGCCGCCGATGCGTGGGGGCTCGTCGGTGACGAGCCGGTGGCGGTGATCCACCAGGACCTCCTGCCGGAGCGTCCCGGGGACCGAGCGGGCAGTTGCGGTCAGGCTCATGGCGCCCTCCTTCGTCTCTCCTGCGAAGGGTCGCCGGGCACGAACGGCCGGGCATCGGTGTCGCCCACAGGCGCGATGTGGGCAACTACGGGGCGGGCTCGCGCCCTAGCGGCGCTCGTAGGCGCCGATGTCCGGATCCCGGCGCCGGACGCCCCGCTGGTCGCGGCCCGGCGCCGTGTTGGGGTCGGCCCTGTTCAGCGCCGGGCTGTGGGCGAGGAGCTTGATCGTCCTCGTCGGCCCGCCGTTCGCGCGCAGATAGCCGATAAGCGGGTTCGAGCGCACGCGGTCGCCCGAGGCCGTGAACCCCGTGCAGGCGCCGGCGGGCCCGGTGGACGAGAGGAGGTTCTGGCCGAGCGACGTGAAGGGATCGCCGGCGCAGTCGTTTCGCGTGCCGTCGCCGAGCCGGTTGAGCCCGACGAGCGAGTTCTCGACCTCGACCGGGATGAGGGTCATCGTCGGCTCGTGGTAGATCCCGCCGCCGGTGCCGCCGCCGACTGAGTCCGCGTCGGCGACGTTCCGCACGATCGTGACCGCGTTCAGCTCGACGGGCGTCAGCGTCCAGAGGCCGCCGCCGGAGCCGCCCGCGCGATTGCCCGCGATCGTCGTGTTGACCATCTGCACGGTGCCGTTCCGGGCCGAGAACCCGCCGCCGTCCGTCGCCGCGACGTTCCCGCTGATCGTGGAACGCAGGATCGTCAGGTTCCCGGCCGACTCCGAGAAGTAGATCCCGCCCGTCTCTCCCGTGCTGCGGTTGCCCGAGATCGTCGTCCGCTCGATGCGGGACGCACCGTCGCCGTACATGTAGCTCACGCCCGCGAACGAGGCGCGGTTGCGCGTGATCGAGCTGCCCTTGATCACGACGCCGTGGTTCGCGACGTCGATCGCGCCCGAGCTGTCGTCGGCCACGTTCCGGCTGACGACGCTCCGGAGAATCGTGAGCCGCCCGGCCACGGCCTGGATCCCGCCGCCGTAGCCGTCCGAGCCGACGGCGTGGTTCCCGACCACGGCGCACTCGACGAGCCGAAGGTTGGCGTAGGTGCGAATGCCTCCCCCCGCGCCCTCGGTCCCGGACGGGTTGTCGCCGCCGACGATCCGCAGCCTGACGAGCTGCGTCGGCGCGCCCGCGAAGACCTCGAAGACGCGGTCGATCCCGTTCGCGTCGACCGTCGCGTTGCCAGGTCCGGTGTGGACGATCGTCAGCGGGCTGTTCGTGACGTCGAGGTCGCCGTCGAGCGCCCCGTCCTCGGCGGTGCTCGGCCGCGCCAGCTCGTAGCGGCCGCGTGACGGGAGGACGATCCTGTCGGAGCCGGGCCTCGCGTTCGCGGCCCGGATCGCCTCGCGCAGCGTGCAGTGCGCCTGCGTGCACGGGCCCGGGGCCGGATCGCCGAGCTTGTTCACGACGTAGGTGTGCGCGCCGGCCGCCGGGACGACGGCGAGCGCGGCGGCAGCCGCCACCACGGCGATCCCGAGCTTCGGCACGGGGCGGAACGTACCACCCTCCCCGCCCCGGCTCAATCGGGGAGGAGCGGCACGGTCAGGCCCTGGTCGCGGCCCAGGAGGACCCCGCGCGTGATCGCCCTCGGCCCGAACCGCTCGCGCACCGCGTCGAGCGCGCTGTCGAGCGCCCCGCGGCGGTCGCGCTCGAACGGCAGGATCAGCTGGACGGGCAGGTCGTTCTCGAGGTTCGCGACCGCGATCCCGACGAGCGTCAGCCCCTTCCGCTCGATCAGCGGCTGCGACGCCGCGAGCAGCCCGCGCGCCGCGGCGAGGATCGCGTAGGTCTCGGCGGTCGCGCGCGCGAGCGTGTGCGACCGAGTTGCCCGCGAGAAGTCGTCGAAACGCAGGCGGAGGACGACGGTCCGGCCGATCCGATGGGCGGTCCGCATGCGGCAGGTCACGCGGTCGACCAGGCCCACGAGCGCGGAGTCGATCTCGTCGAAGGAGCGCGGCCGCCGCCCCAGCGCGCGCTGCGCCCCGATCGAGCGCCGGCGCCGGCGCGGCAGGACCGGCCGGGGGTCGCGGTTGTGGGAGAGCGCGTGGAGCTGCCGGCCGGAGGCCTGGCCGAGCATGATCACGAGCGTCTGCTCCTCGAGCGCCGCCACCTCGCCGACCGTCTCGATCCCGAAGCGGCGCAGCTTCGCGGCGGTCTTCTCCCCCACGCCCCAGAGCCGCTCGACCGGGAGCGGGTGGAGGAACGCGAGCTCGCGCTCGGGCGGCACGACGAGCAGCCCGTCCGGCTTCGCCACCCCGCTCGCGACCTTGGCGAGGAACTTCGTCCGCGCGACGCCGACCGTGATCGGCAGGCCGACGTCCTCGAGCACCCTGCGCCTCAGCCGGTGCGCGATCTGCTCCGGCGTCCCGGCGATCCGCTCGAGCCCACGGACGTCGAGGAAGGCCTCGTCGATCGAGAGCCCCTCTACGAGCGGCGTCGTGTCCTCGAAGATCCGGTAGACCGCCTTGCTCGCGTCGACGTACGCGTGGAACCGCGGCCGCACGTCGACCACGTGCGGGCAGAGCCGGCGGGCCTGCCGGCCGCCCATCGCCGTGCGGATCCCGAACGCCTTGGCCTCGTAGCTCGCGGCGAGCACCACCCCGCCGCCGACGACTACGGGCCGTCCGCGCAGCGCCGGGTCGTCGCGCTGCTCGACGGACGCGTAGAAGGCGTCGAGGTCCGCGTGCAGGATGCGGGCCCGCTCTTCTACGAACATACGTTCGTATGGTAGACCCTCCCCGCGTGGCGCGTCTGCGAGAATCGCCCGGCGTGTCCGCGGGACAAGGCCCGACGCGATGATCGACTTCGGCGAGGCGCCGCCACGGACGCGGTTCGCCCGCAGCGGCGACGTCAGCATCGCGTATCAGACCGTGGGCGAGGGCCCGCCGGACCTCGTCGTCGCGCCCGGGTTCCCGAGCCACCTCGAGCGCGCCTGGGCGCAGCCGCGCCTCGCCCACTTCTATGCGCGCCTGGCCTCCTTCTCGCGGCTCGTCCTCTTCGACAAGCGTGGGCTCGGGCTCTCGGACCGTGTCGCCGAAGCCGACCTGCCGGGGATCGAGGACCGGATGGACGACGTCCGCGCCGTGCTCGACGCGGTCGGCTCCCGGCACGCGACGGTCATGGGCATCTCGGACGGCGGGCCGATCGCCGCCGTGTTCGCGGCCACGTACCCCGAGCGGGTGGACGGGCTCGTCCTCGTGAACAGCTACGCCCGGCGGCTCCGGGCGGACGACTACCCGTGGGGCCCGACGGCCGACGACTGGCACGCGATCGAGGAGGAGGTCCGCCGCGACTGGGGCGGCCCGCTCTTCCTCGAGATGCTCGTGCCGAGCCGGGCCGGCGACCCCGAGTTCGCCGCGTGGTGGGCCGCCTACCTGCGGAACAGCTCGAGCCCGCGCGCGGCGACCGCGTACCTGCGCATGAACGCCGAGATCGACGTCCGGGCCGTGCTGCCGGCCGTCCACGTCCCGACGCTCGTCCTCCATGCCGCCGGCGACCGGATCTGCCCGGTCGAGGGCGCGCGCTACGTCGCGGAGCGGATCCCCGGGGCGCGGCTCGTCGAGCTGGCGGGCGACGACCACCAGCCGTGGGCCTCCGACGACCCGGAGCGGCTGATCGGCGAGATCGAGGAGTTCGTGACCGGCCAGCGTCACGGCCCCCCGCCGGACAGCGTCCTGACGACGCTGCTCATGACAGACATCGTCGCGTCGACCGAGACGGCGGTCGGACTCGGCGATCGCCGCTGGAAGACCCTGCTCGCGAGCCACGACGCGATCGTCCGCGGAGCGCTCGGCCGGTTCCACGGCGCCGAGGTGAACACGACCGGGGACGGCTTCGTCGCGATGTTCGACGGGCCGGCGCGCGCGGTGCGGTGCGCGCTCGCGTTGAACGAGGCGCTCGCGGCAGTCGGCATCGCGATCCGCTCGGGCGTGCACACGACCGAGGTCGAGCTGGCCGGCCGGGACGTCCGCGGGGTCGGCGTTCACGTGGCCGCGCGGGTCATGGCGCTCGCCGGCCCGGGCGAGATCGTCGTCACGAGCGTCGTCCGCGACCTCGCCGTCGGGTCCGGCCTCGGGTTCGAGCCACGGGGGCGCCACGGGCTCAAGGGCGTACCCGGCGAGTGGGAGCTCCTCGCCGTCTCCGCCGGGGCGGTCGCGTGAGAGTCGGGCGCCCGAACGTCGCCGGCAGCATCCGGCCCTGTCACAACGACGAACGCGCGACGATTCTCGCGATCGTCAACGCCGCCGCCGAGGCCTATCGAGGAGTGATCCCGCCCGACTGCTGGCACGAGCCGTACATGGATTCCGGCGAGCTCGACGGCCAGATCGCCGGAGGGGTCGCGTTCTGGGGCTACGAGGCCGACGGCGCCCTGGTCGGGGTGATGGGCATCCAGGCGGTGGACGACGTCGACCTGATCCGGCACGCGTACGTCCTGCCCGACCGCCAGGGCGAGGGGGTCGGCCGCGCCCTGCTCGAGCACCTGCGGACCCTGGCCGGCCGGCCGATGCTCGTCGGCACGTGGGCCGCCGCCGAATGGGCGATCCGCTTCTACGAACGAAACGGCTTCGAGCTGGTCTCGCCCGAGGAGAAGACCGCGTTGCTCACGAGGTACTGGAGCATCCCGGACCGCCAGATCGAGACCTCGGTCGTACTGGCCGACCGCGGGCGCTAGGCGCCGAGCACGCCGGCGAGCCAGGGCCCGACCGCCGCGCGCACGGCGTCGGGATCCTTCCGCAGGGCATGGTCACCCCGGACGGGCACGACGGTCCGCCGCGGACCTGCCGGCGGGACGCCGAACGCGTCGTTCTCGCCCTGCACGACGAGGACGGGAACCGCGACGGCGTCGAGCTCCGGCAGGCGGCTCGGCGAGCCGGCGCGCCGCGGCTGGAGCGGGAACGCCAGGCAGAGCACGCCGGCGGCGCCGGTGAGGGCGGCCGTCCGGCACGCGACTCGCGCGCCCGACGAGCGACCGCCGGCGACGAGCGCGAGCCCCTCGAGCTCGCGTGCGCGCAGGTGCTCGACGACCGCGGTCCACGCCGCGTCGAGCTGCGGCGCCGGCGCGGGCGACCGTCGGCCCGCCACCCGGTAGGGCTGCTCGACGAGCGCCACCGAGACCTGCTCCGCGAGCGCGGCCTCCGTCGCGGCGGCGAGGTCGCGCGCCTGCACGCCGCCCCCCGCCCCGTGCCCGAGCACGAGGGCGCCGCGCGGCCGCGCGACGGGCCGGAGCAGGACGCGCGCCGGCCCGTGCGGCGTCGCGACCTCGATCACGTCGCCGCGCGGGCGGTCAGCCCGCGACCAGCTTCCGGAACGCCGGGTCCGCGCGGACCGGGTCGAAGTCCGAGTCCTCCTTCGCGTAGGCGCGGAACCGCTCCGACCGCTCGACCGCGCGCCCGAGGTGCTCGAGCGCAGCGGCCGTCCGCCCGGCGAGGCTCTCGCAGCAGGCGAGGTTGTAGAGGAGCCCCGCGTACTCCGGGTGGGCGTCGGCAATCTCGCGCGCGCGGTCTGCGGCCTCGGCGTACTCCCCGGCCTCGTAGAGCCGGTTGACCGGCGCCCAGAGCTCCCAGCCCGACGGCTCGTACGCCTGCCCGGCGACGCCTCCGACGGCGACGATGGTCGTCCCCGGGTCCTCCGCGAACGCCGTCCGCTTCACCCCCGGCCGGACGAAGACGAGCGTCCCGGCGGGGGCGCCATGCCGCTCGCCGTCGAGCTCGAAGACGGCGCGCCCGTCGAGCACGACGTAGAGCTCCTCGTTCCCGTCCGGCTCGTCCTCGTCGTGCTCGTTGACAATCCGGTCTCCGGCCCGGGCGGCCGACCACGCGTTGACGCCGAAGGCCGAGATGCCGAGGTGGTGCCGGACGGGCCGCCAGGGCGCGCGCCCGTCGTCCAGCTCGCCGATCTCGTCGAGGCGCGCGACCCGGTAGCCGCTCGTCGGGACGTCCATGTGGCGAGTGTACGGGCGGTCAGGCCGGCTTCGGCGCCTCGCACTCCGCGCCGGCCGTCCCCCAGACGGGGTCGTCGTCGGCCTCCCAGCCGAGGTCGTCGGAGAGATCGCTGTCGACCAGCTCCCCGCCGGTCGTCCTGCGCTCGTCGTCGGGTGTCAGGAGCTCGCTCACCGTGTCACCTCCACGCGTCGGTCCACTCCGATGGTGCCGGTTCGCACGGCGTCCCGACGCGGGGCCCGCCGGATGGACTCCGGCCGTTCACGACCCCGTAACCAGGCGGCACGAGGGCGTCGCCGCCCGGGATTTCCCGCACAATCGACGGATCGCAGAGACGGCGGACACCGCGGGCGGCGCGACCCCTCGTCGTCGCAGGAGGTTCACGAAGCGCCACGTCCTCGGGACGGGCCTCGCGATCGCGGTCGTCGTCGCGACGTTCGCGTTCGTCCTGCCGCGGATCGCCGACTACCGCGACGTCTGGGGCGTCGTCAAGACGCTCTCGTGGACGGACGTCGCGCTCCTCTTCGGGGCCGTGCTCCTGAATCTCGTCACGTTCGCCCCGCCGTGGATGGCCGCGCTCCCGGGGCTCCGCTTCCGCCAGGCATTCGTCGTCACGCAGGCCTCGACCGCCTCCACGTACGTCGCGCCCGCGGGGGTCGCGGTCGGGATGGCGCTCTCGTTCGCGATGCTGCGCGCCTGGGGATTCGCGCCCTCGGCGGTCGGCCTGGCGGTGGCGCTCACCGGCGTCTGGAACCAGCTCGCCATGCTCGCCGCCCCCGCGATCGCGCTCGGGCTCCTGGCCTTCACCGGTGCGTCCCATACGGCCCTCGACGCGATCGCCGCGATCGGCCTCGCGATCTTCGCGGTCGTGGTCGCGGGGTTCGCCGCCGGGCTGAGCACGCCCGCACTCGCCCACTCGATCGGCGACCTCGCCGCCCGGATCGTCTCGTGGGCGCTGCGGCTCGTCCGGCGGGGGCCCGTGCGCTGGAACGGTGAGTCCTTCGTCCGGTTCCGCAACCGGACGAACCGCCTCCTGCGGCGCCGCTGGCACGTGCTCACGCTCGCGACGCTCGCCGGGCAGCTGACCGTCTTCCTCGTCCTGCTCGTCTCGCTGCGCGTGCTCGGCGTGACCGGGAGCGAGGTGAGCGCGGTCGAGGCCTTCGCCGCCTGGTCGCTCGTGCGGCTGCTCGGCTCGATCCCGATCACCCCGGGCGGCCTCGGCGTCGTCGAGCTCGGGCTCACGACCGCGCTCGTCGGCTTCGGCGGCGGCCAGGTCGAGGCCGTCGCCGCGGTGCTCGTCTATCGCGTGCTGACGGTGGTGCCCACACTGGTGATCGGGCTTGTCGCCGGGGTGACCTGGAAGCGCTTCCGGCCGGATCATCCGGTGGACGACGCGGCCCCCGCGCTCGAGGGCCGTGCAACGCCCGACGACCCGGATCTCGCGTCCGATAGTTAACCGGGCCGCCCCATCTCGGCCCGGCGACCGCCGGGGCGAGGGCATCCTGTCGTGCGGCAAGGTCCGGCTGCTAGCGGTGGCGGGTAGTCTCGGCCTGCAAGATCGAACCAGTCCGGCGCGAGCAGCGGAGGTGCACCATGGAAACGATGATCGGGATCGCGGCCCTGCTCGTCGGTGCGGGTGTCGGGTGGCTCTGCTTCGCCGTCGGTGTCTACTTCCTCACCCGCACCGGACGAGAAGGCATGCGAATCCAGCGCATGGAGGACGAGCGGCAACACCGCCTGTCCTCCGAGCAATAGCCGAGGCCGTCCGGGGCCCGAATCGCACCGAGGGGCAGGGGGCGCACTCGCGTTCGTCGCCGCGCCCGACCGGGCGGGCGGGCGCGGCTCACAGCGGTCCGAGTAGGCCCAGCCCGGAGTCGTCATCGCTCCCACCGGGGCGGGAGCCGGACTCGGGGTTGACGGAGGCGGCAAGAATCGAACCCGCGATGTTCCCCCGGCTACAACGGCGGCCGCGCGTCGTGCCGCGCTCGCTCAGCGATACGCCACCCGTTCGCGTGTGCCCGAATCGCCGGAGCGAACGATTGCGTCGCAGACCTCGGCGG
>Ga0210115_1000046_pt1 | contig 26294 bp, 26 predicted proteins | sample MayberryNW_TuleB_2_FD_185526 | JGI IMG/M metagenome (GOLD analysis project Ga0210115, IMG submission 185526) | Wetland microbial communities from San Francisco Bay, California, USA, that impact long-term carbon sequestration - MayberryNW_TuleB_D2... | ecosystem: Environmental > Aquatic > Marine... | reverse complement strand
TGTTCTCCTGCAACGCCGCCTTCGGGAAGATCGGCCTCGAGCTCGGGGACGACGCGCTGCGCGCGCAGGCCGAGAAGTTCGGCTTCAACCAGGCCTTCGAGGTCCCGATGCGCAGCGTCGCCAGCTACTTCCCGGAGGACCCCAACCCGCCGCAGACCGCGCAGTCCGCCATCGGCCAGTTCGACGTGCGGGCGACCCCGCTGCAGATGGCGATGGTGGCGGCCGCCGTGGCCAACCGCGGAGTGCTCATGGCGCCCTACCTCGTGCAGGAGGTGCAGGCGCCGGACCTGTCGGTCATCGACAGTGCCCGCCCTCGGGAGGTGGGCACCGCGGTCAGCCCCCAGACCGCTGCCGAGCTGGCCCAGATGATGACCGCGGTCGTCGACGCCGGCACCGGCAGCAACGCGCAGATCCCGGGGGTCAAGGTGGCCGGCAAGACCGGCACCGCCCAGCAGGGCGGGGGGCGCAAGCCACACGCCTGGTTCGTCTCGTTCGCACCGTCCGACACCGAGGCTCAGGTGGCCGTCGCGGTGGTGATCGAGGAAGGCGGCGGCGCGGCGGAGATCAGCGGCAACCAGCTGGCAGCACCGATCGCCCGGGCCGTCATGGAGGCGGTGCTGCAGCGGTGACCCTCGCGGCGGACCAGATCCTGGGCAACCGCTACCGGCTCGTCGAGCGGATCGCCGGCGGCGGCATGGGGGAGGTGTGGCGCGGCCGGGACGACGTGCTCGGTCGCGAGGTGGCGGTCAAGGTCCTGCGCCGGGCGTACGCCGACGACCCGGTGTTCCTGCAGCGGTTCCGGGCCGAGGCCCGGCACACGGCCAACCTCTCGCACCCCAACATCGCCGCCGTCTACGACTTCGGCGAGGGCGATGTCGACAAGCCGGGGGAGCCGGGCAGTCCCTTCCTGGTCATGGAGCACGTGCCGGGCGAGCCGCTGTCCGCGCTGATCAGCCGGGAGGGCCGGCTCGACCCGGGCCGCACCATGGACCTCGTGGGGCAGGCGGCGCTCGGGCTGCAGACCGCGCACGACGCCGGCGTGATCCACCGCGACGTCAAGCCGGGCAACATCCTGGTCACGCCCGAGGGCGACGTGCGGATCACCGACTTCGGCATCGCCCGGGCTGCCAACTCGGTGCCCCTCACGCAGACCGGCGCCATCATGGGGACCGCCTACTACATCTCGCCCGAGCAGGCGAGTGGTCAGGCGGTCACCCCGGCCAGCGACGTCTACTCCCTGGGAGTCGTGGCCTACGAGTGCCTCACCGGGCGGCGCCCGTTCGCCGGAGACACCCCGGTGAGCGTGGCGCTGGCCCAGGTGAGCAAGGAGCCGCCGGCCCTTCCGGGGACGGTCCCGGCGCCGGTGCGCGACCTGGTGATGCGGATGCTGGCCAAGGAGCCGGAGCGCCGGCCGGCGCCGGCCGGCCGGCTCGGCAGAGAGGCGCTGGCCCTGCGCACGGTGGGCACCGACCCGGTCGCGGCCGACCCGGTGGAGGACCCGACGGGGGCGACCCGGGTCCTTCCGCTCGGGCGGGTCTCGACCGGCCCGGACACGCCGCCGCCGGGGACCGGGGGCGGCCCCGGCGACGCGCGCCGCGACGCCGACACCGACCCGGGCTTCCGGCTCCCGGACCCGTCCAGCCGCCCGCGCTGGCTGGTGCCGGCTCTGGTCCTCGCCGCCGCCGCGGTCGCGGTGCTGCTGCTCGCCCGGGCGTGCGGCAGCGACGCGGACGGGCAGGTCGCGACCACCGACCGGCCGACGTCCCCCGAAGCCACCGCACCCACCTCGGTCGACGTGGCGGAGCAGGACTACCTGGGCCGGCCGGTTGCCGACGTGCGCACCGAACTCGAGGGACTCGGCCTCACCGTGGACGTCCAACGCACGGCCGGCGGCGGTCCGGTCGGTACGGTGAAGGGGGTCGCACCCACCGGGACGGTGGCGGCCGGGAGCCTGGTCACCCTCGACGTGGTGGCCGCGGTGCCCGACCGGGGGCCCGGTGCCGACGCGGACAGCGACGGCACCAAGGGGAAGGGCAAGGGCGGGGACAAGGGCAAGGGCAACGACAAGCGGAAGGGCCACGAGTGAGCACCGCAGTGCCGGCGCAGCTGGGCGGTCGATACGAGATCGGCGAGCTGCTGGGACGCGGGGGCATGGCCGAGGTCCACCTGGGTCGCGACACCCGGCTGGGACGGACCGTCGCCGTCAAGATGCTGCGTCCTGACCTGGCTCGCGACCCGTCGTTCCAGGCCCGGTTCCGCCGCGAGGCACATTCCGCCGCCTCTCTGAACCACCCGGCGATCGTCGCCGTCTACGACACCGGCGAGGACGAGTTCGCCGGCAACCCGGTGCCCTACATCGTCATGGAGTACGTCGAGGGCTCGACGCTGCGCGAGCTGCTCGCGTCGGGCAACCGGCTGGTGCCCGAGCGGGCGATGGAGATCACCGACGGGGTGCTCGCCGCGCTGGCCTACAGCCACCAGCAGGGCATCGTGCACCGTGACATCAAGCCGGCCAACGTCATGCTCACCCGCTCGGGCGACGTGAAGGTCATGGACTTCGGCATCGCTCGCGCGGTCGCCGACAGCGGCGCCACGATGACCCAGACCTCCGCGGTGATCGGGACGGCGCAGTACCTCTCTCCCGAGCAGGCCCGCGGCGAGCAGGTCGACGCGCGCAGCGACATCTACTCCACCGGCTGCCTGCTCTACGAGCTGCTGACCGGTCGGCCGCCCTTCGTCGGCGACTCCCCGGTCTCCGTCGCCTACCAGCACGTGCGCGAGGAGCCGGCGCCGCCGTCGCAGGTGGACCCGGACCTGCCGCGCAACGCCGACGCGATCGTCCTCAAGGCGCTCACCAAGGCCCGGGAGCACCGCTACCAGACCGCCGACGAGATGCGCCGCGACATCGCCGCCGCCCAGGCCGGGCGCACAGTGGTCCCGCCGGCCGTCCCCATGGACGCCACCCAGGCGATGGGCCGCACCGATGTCCTGCCCGGCACGGCCACCTACCCCGCGGCCCCGCCCCCGGACCGCGACGACCGCAAGGGGGGGCGGGCGTTCGGCTACGCCCTGCTGGGCCTGGCCGTCATCGCCGTCTTCGTCCTCGCCGCGCTGTTCGGCCGCGAGCTCTTCTCCGGGGGCGGCGGGGAGACCGTGCGGGTGCCGGACGTCACCGGGCTGACGGTGCAGCAGGCGCGCGACGAGCTCCAGGCGGTCAACCTCGACGTCGGCGAGGTCACCGAGGAGGAGGACGAGCAGGTCCCCGAGGGCAACATCATCGACCAGACGCCCGAGTCGCAGACCGAGGTCGAGGAGGGTGACACCGTCGACGTGACCGTCTCGGCCGGCGTGGCCGAGACCACCGTCCCGCAGATCGTCGGGCTCAGCCTCGACGAGGCCTCGCAGGCCCTGCGCGACGCCAACCTCAAGGTGGGCGACACGACGCCGGTGCCCTCGAAGGACCCGCAGGGGACGGTGCGCCGGGTGGAGCCGGGCGAGGGTGAGACCGTCCCCGAGGGCAGCACGGTCGACATCCGCTACGCGAGCGGTCAGAACCGGGTGCCCGACGTCACCGGGCTCTCCGGGGACCAGGCGGCGGCCGAGATCGAGGACGCCGGCTTCCAACCGTCGGAGCGCACCGAGCAGACCGACCAGGCCGACCCGGGGACGGTGGTGTCGCAGTCGCCCGGTGCCGGCGAGGCCCGCCGGCTCGGCTCCACGGTGACCTACACCGTGGCGGAGGCGCCCCCGACACCCACCGAGACACCGACCCCGACCCCGACGCCGACACCGACGGACACCAGCTCGCCGTCGATCTCGGTCGCCCCTTAGCCGCTGCGGACGACCGGCGCGAGGCCGTCGGCCCGTGCCGACGCCGCCGGGTCACCGCACGCGACCAGCCAGGTCGCGAGCAGCCGGTGACCGCCCTCGGTCAGCACCGACTCCGGGTGGAACTGCACGCCCTCGAGGGCGAGGTCGCGGTGGCGCAGCGCCATCACGACACCGCCCTCGGTGCGGCCGGTGACCTCCAGCTCGGCGGGGAGCGAGTCCGGCCGCACGGCCAGTGAGTGGTAGCGGGTCGCCGTGAAGGGACTCGGCAGCCCGGCGAGCACGCCCGCCCCGTCGTGCAGCACCGCGCTGGTCTTGCCGTGCAGCAGCTCGGGCGCCTGCTCGACCACGGCACCGTAGGCAGCGGCGATCGCCTGGTGCCCCAGGCAGACGCCCAGCACCGGGACGGTCCCCGCGCACCCGCGCACGATGTCGATGCAGGCACCGGCCCGCTCCGGCGTCCCGGGGCCGGGGCTGAGCAGCACCCCGTCGTAGCCCACCGCCTCGTCCGGCCCGACCTCGTCGTTGCGCCGCACCGTGCAGTCGGCACCCAGCTGGGCGAGGTACTGCACGAGGTTGAAGACGAAGCTGTCGTAGTTGTCGACCACCAGGATCCGCAGCCCGGCCGTCCGGTCCGGCGTCGTCATGTCCGCGCCCTCACTCGTCGACCGTGACCTTGAGGAACGGCAGCGACTGCTCCGCCCAGGGGAACACCTGGGTGAACAGCAGCAGCACCACAGCGGCCACGATCGCTGTCGCCAGCACGATCCGGATCGGCACCGGGCCGGGCAGGTGACGCCAGATCCACGCGTACATCAGGCGTCCGCCCGCAGCTCGGCCGGTCGTCCCGCAGCCTTGGACCGGCGGCTCTCCAGGTGGCCCCACACGATCAGACGCTCGGTCGACGCCCACCGAGGGTTGCACGTCGTGAGCGTGATCAGGCGCTCGGTGGGGACGGCGTCCGGCCGGCCCGGTACCGGCGCGATCACCCAGGTGTCCGTCGGCTGCACGATCCTGGTGCGGTCGATCACGTAGACGAACCACTCCTCCTGGGTCTCCACCACCACCGCGTCGCCCTTGCGCACCTCGTCCAGGTAGGCGAACGGCTCACCGTGCGTGGCCCGGTGGCCGGCGACCGCGAAGTTGCCGACCTCCCCCGGCAGCACCGTCTTGGGATAGTGCCCGATGCCCTTCGCCAGGTCGTCGAGCGCCACGCCTTCGACGACCGGCACCGAGTAGCTGCGGCCGAGTCGCGGGATGTGCATGAACGCGAAGCCCTTGCCGAAGTCGGTGAGCCGGCCGACCTCGCCGGTCTCGCCGGTCTGGCCGCTCGCGGCGGGGCGCTGCCAGTCGTCGCGGATCTGGTCGCTGACCCCGTCCTGCGCGCGGTTGGCCTCGAAGTTGGTCCACACCAGCTGGTAGGAGACGAAGAGCAGCAGCACGAGCCCGGCCGTGACGAGCAGCTCGCCGACGCTTCGCGTCGCGGTGCGCACGGCGCTCACGCAGGGCCCGCGTGCAGGAGGTCGAGGGACCCGTCGTAGCCCGGCAGCCGTACGTCGTCCAGCTGCTCGGTCCCGTAGTCGAGGCCGTACGTGTCGGCGTAGTAGCGGTACAGCTGCACTCCTGTGGAGGTGTCCAGGGCCTCGGTCAGCCGCTGGGGGTCGCCGATGGCCGTCACGTGGTACGGCGGCGAGTAGACCCGCCCCTGCAGGATCAGCGTGGCGCCGACGCACCGGACCGCGCTGGTGCTGATCACCCGCTGGTCCATGATCTGCAGCGCCTCGGCGCCGCCCGCCCACAGCGCGTTGACGACCGCCTGGACGTCCTGCTGGTGGACCACCAGGTCGTCCGGGCTGGCGTTCTCGGGCAGCACCCGGTCACCGGACCGGGGTGCGTCGTCCAGCGTGACCCGCAGGCCCGGCCCGCGGACCGCCCTGGTGCCGGCCACCAGCTCGAGGGCCCGCGACCGGCGCTGCTCGGCGGCGACCCGGCGGTCGGTCGTGCCGGCCTGCTCGGTCGCGACCCGGATCTCCTGCCGCAGCCGGTCCACCCGCGCGGAGGTGTCGTCGGCGCGGCTCTGCTCGGCCCGGATCAGGTCGGCCAGGTCGCTGCGGGACCCGCCGCGCAGGTCCCCACCCTGCGACACACCCGCGCTGGTCGCGAACAGGATGCCCGCGGTGGCGAACGCGACGGGGGCGGCAACGCGCCACACGGACACCCTCACCTCCCGCCCCGGACGGGACCGTCCCGCCGCTACGCTGACCTCCTGGAGGCCCGCGCCCGTACGCTAACCGACGAACGAGCGCCTCCGTTGGTGCCGTCCGCGCCGACGAGCCGAGCAAGGAAGAGAGAGGTCCGGTGCCCAAGTCCCGCAGCCGTCGCCGCTTCGCGTTCACCCCGCCCAAGGAGCGGTCCGACGCGGTGCGCATCGGCAGCCCCCGCTGGCTCGTCCCCCTCATGGTCGCCTGCTTCGTCGTCGGCCTGCTCTGGGTGGTCACCTACTACGTCACGCAGACCGACTACCCGATCGGTGGCATCGGCCTGTGGAACATGGCGATCGGCTTCGGCCTCATCATCGTCGGCTTCATCCTCTCGACCCGCTGGAAGTGAACGGCCGGCCACCGGCGGTCGTCCGGCCGGCGAACACCGGCTGACCAGCGGAAACACACACGTGTAATCCATCCACACCCGTTGTCCCCAGTGTGGACAACTCGGGCTAGAGCCGCTCCAGCACCGTCGCGTCGGCCGTCCCGCCGCCCTCGCACATGGTCTGCAGCCCCCATCGGCCCCCGGTGGCGTGCAGGTGGTGCAGCAGCGTCGTCATCAGGCGGGCGCCGGAGCCGCCCAGGGGGTGGCCCAGGGCGATCGCGCCCCCACGGGGGTTGACCCGCTCCGGGTCGGCCCCGGTCTCGGCCAGCCACGCGCCGACCACCGACCCGAACGCCTCGTTGACCTCGAAGGCGTCGATCTGGTCCAGGGCCAGCCCGGCCCGCTCGAGCACCCGGGCGGTGGCCGCGATCGGCCCGGTGAGCATGGTGACCGGGTCGACGCCGGCCCGGGCGACCGCGTGCACCCGGGCCAGCGGGCGCCAGCCGTGCCGGGCCGCCACCTCGCTGGTGGTGACGAGCAACGCCGCTGCGCCGTCGGAGATCTGTGACGAGTTGCCGGCCGTCACCACGCCGTCCTCCCGGAACACCGTGCGCAGCCCGGCCAGCGTCGCGAGGTCGGTGCCGCGGCGGATGCCCTCGTCGGCCGCCACCCCGGCGACGGGGGCGAGCTCGGGCCCGACCACACCGCTGTCGGTGGCCGCGGCCGCCCGGGCGTGGCTGCGTACGGCGATCTCGTCGACGTCCGTGCGGGACAGCCCCCACCGCTCGGCCACGATCTCGGCGCTGACGCCCTGCGGGACCAGCCCGTCCTCGTAGCGGGCGCTCATCCGTGGCCCGAACGGCAGGCCCGGCCCCTGGGTGATGGTGCACAGCATCGGGACCCGGCTCATCGACTCGACCCCGCCCGCGACGGCCACGTCGTAGTGGCCGGCCACCACACCGGCAGCGGCCACGTGGACCGCCTGCTGCGAGGACCCGCACTGGCGGTCGACGGTCATCCCGACGACGTCCTCGGGCCAGCCCGCGGCCAGGACGGCGTTGCGGGCGACGTTGACGGCCTGCTCGCCGGTCTGGGAGACGCAGCCCCACACGACGTCGTCCACCACGGCCGGGTCGAGCCCGGTGCGGGCGGCGAGGGCCTCCAGGACGTGCGCCGACAGGTCCACCGGGTGCACGCCGGCCAGCCCGCCGCCGCGGCGTCCCACCGGGGTGCGCACCGCGTCGACCAGCACTGCGTCTCGAGCCACGTCCCTAGCCTCCTCGCAGGTCCACGGTCCGCCACACGACGACCGCCAGCACGACCAGCAGGACCACGGCGATGCCGACCGCCTGCACGAGTCCCCGCCGTTTGACCGGGGCGTAGGCGATGGCACCCGCGACCAGCGCGCCGGTCACCAGGCCGCCGAGGTGCGCCCGCCAGTCGATGTTGGGGACCAGGAAGCCGTAGACCAGGTTGATCGCCAGCAGCATGAGCACCGGCGTGTTGTTGCGACCGAGGCGCCGGTTGATGACGAGGTACGCCCCGAGGAGCCCGAAGACCGCGCCGGACGCGCCCAGCGAGGGCTGGACCGGGGAGGCGAAGGCGTAGGAGAGGGCACTGCCGCCGAGCGCCGAGACGACGTACAGCACGACGAACCGGAGCCGGCCGAGGGCCGCCTCGAGCTGCGGGCCGAAGAGGTACAGGGCGTACATGTTCAGCAGCAGGTGCACGATACCGCCGTGCAGGAACGCGGAGGTCAGCAACCGGTAGTACTCACCGGCCGCCACCCCGATGACCGGGTCGCCGAACGGGGGAGGGGGCACGGCGCCGATGTCGTAGAACCGCCGGGTGAAGTCGTCGGAGGTCTGCTGGAGGACGTACGCGACGACGTTGATGCCGATGATCACCTTGCTGACCCAGCCGGGGTCGTCGGTCACCCGGCCGCCGAAGATGGTGCGGGCGGTGCGGACCTCCTTGTTGCCTGACTTCACGCACTCCGGGCACTGGAAGCCGACCGACGCCTGGATCATGCAGTCCGGGCAGATCCGCCGCTCGCAACGCACGCAGCGGACGTAGGCCTCGCGGTCCGGGTGGCGGTAGCAGGTCGCGGGCTCGGCCGACGACGTGTCGGGCGCCGAGCCCTCCGGGGGTTGCGCGGTCACCGGGTCAGGCGTCGCGCCGCTCGACCTCGATGGTGTCGATCACGACGTCCTCGACCGGCCGGTCCATCGCGGCGGTGGCCGTGCCGGCGATCGCGTCGACCACCTGACGGCTGCCTCCGTCGGCGACCTCGCCGAAGATCGTGTGCCGCCGGTTGAGGTGCGGGGTGGGGCCGACCGTGATGAAGAACTGCGAGCCGTTGGTGCCCGGGCCGGCGTTGGCCATCGCGAGCAGGTAGGGCCGGTCGAACTGCAGCTCCGGGTGGAACTCGTCGGCGAAGCGGTAGCCCGGGCCGCCGGTGCCCGTGCCGAGGGGGTCACCGCCCTGGATCATGAAGCCGGAGATCACCCGGTGGAAGATCGTCCCGTCGTAGAGACGGTCACTGCTCTTCTGCCCGGTGCGGGGGTCCACCCACTCGCGCTTGCCCTCGGCCAGCTCGGTGAAGTTGGCGACGGTCTTGGGCGCGTGGTTGGGGAAGAGCTTCACCTCGATGTCGCCGTGGTTGGTCTTCAGGGTGGCGTACAGCTCCTCGGCCACGGTGCCTCTTCTCGTCCTCGGGCGGGGGCGGCAGCGCGCTGCCGGGCTCCACGCCGACCTGCGGGGGATGGCCCATCCTCGCACGGTCGGGTCGGGGCGCCACCTGCGGGAGCCCTCCGGTTTCGCCAGGAGCATGCTGGGCAGGACCGCACTACGCCGATCGCATCCGACCGGGAGGATCACCGTGTCCCGCACCCTCACCATGCGCAAGAGCAAGAGCCGTCCCGTCGGCTACGCCGACGCGACCAAGGACTGGGCCGCGCCGAAGGTCGAGACCGCGAAGGAGTGGGCCGCCCCCAAGGTCGAGAAGTCCAAGGACTGGGCCGCGCCGAAGGTCGAGACCGGCGTCGACAAGGTCAAGACCGACGTCCTCCCGGCCGTGGCCGGCGCGGTGACCGCCGCGCTGGCCGCCACCGAACCGGTACGCACCGAGGCCGCCTCGCGCGGCACTGCCGCCCTGGCCGCCCTGAAGGGCGACGTCGAGGCCCCGAAGCCCAAGAAGCACCGCATCCGCAAGCTCTTCATCCTGGCCACCGTCCTCGGTGCGGCCTACGCCGGCTGGAAGGCCTGGGCCGCCCAGCAGCAGAGCAGCGACCCGGTCTCGCCCTGGACGTCGGACAGCACGACCGCCATGAGCACCGTCTCGCCGGTCCGCCCGGCGACCGACGACCCCGGCGGTGCGGGCCCGGACGAGGCCCTGGCCGACGCGGTGGACGAGGCGACGGCGGTGGAGGACGACTCACCGGCAGCGACCGAGCCGGTGACCGAGGTGGTCACCCCGAGCGACGCCAAGAAGGTGTCGGACGCCGCGAGCAAGGGCGCCACCAAGAAGAGCTGACGACCCGCAGCGCCTCAGTCGTCGGTCGTCGCAGGACTCGGCCGGGGACAGTTCCTGGCAGCCACCAACACGGCCCCGCCGTGGTTGCCGTTCTCCCCGCCCGTCGCGTCGCTGCGGGCCACGGCCGACACGCACCTGCCGTGCACGCCCTGGGCCCCGTCAGCGTTCGCTGCGTTCTCGGCCTTCTCGGCCTTCTCGGCCTTCTCGGCGCTGTCCGGCTTCCCGGTCTTGTCCGGCTTCCCGGTCTTGTCCGGCTTCCCGGTCTTGTCCGGCTTCCCGGTCTTGTCCGGCTTGCCCGCCTCCGAAGGACGGCCTGCGTCGGTCGGCGGTCCCGTCGTCGGCGCCTCGGACTCCTCTCCCACGGTACGGACCGTGGTGACCCCGCCCAGCCCCGGCGCGCCGGCGACCGCCCACGCCCCGCCGACCCCGCCGAGGAGCGCAGCGGCCAGCAGGAGCGTCGTCGCCCGGCCGCGGGCAGCGAGCGACTCGAGCAGACCTCGCGACATCGCAACCCCCAGGGGCGGGGCTGCCCGCACGGCAGACCGGCCCGACCGTTCATCGCCGGCGGGGACGGATCGTTACTGCAGCCGCGGCGAACGACGTCATCGGGTGGAGACGAGGGGACTTGAACCCCTAACCCCCGCCTTGCAAAGGCGGTGCTCTGCCAGTTGAGCTACGTCCCCTGGTCGGTCGACCCCTGCCCGGGGTCAGGGGCGGTCGGTGACCTCCGCCCAGAGGTCCTGCTCGGCCTCGCGGTCGGCCACCACCTTGCGGTAGGCGACGACGCCTCCGACAGCCGCGAGCACGGCGACGAGCAACTTCTTGGACATCCGGATCCCCTGACCTCGGGCGGCCCGCCACCCGGTCGCGACCAGGGGCGGGGGAGTGGGCCTAAGTGGACTTGAACCACTGACCTCTGCCTTATCAGGGCAGCGCTCTAACCAGCTGAGCTATAGGCCCGCGCGCCGCGAAAGACTACCCCACGGTGTGCGGGGCGACCCAACCCGTTGCCGGCCCCGCGACGGCGCCTCAGACGTCCTCGGTGAAGGTCACGTGCAGCCCGCCGACCAGGCTCGCGGCCATGTTGTAGAGGAACGCGGCCAGGGTGCAGAGGGCGGTCATCAGGACGACGTTGACCGCCGCCAGGACGACGGTGAGCGAGAGCACCTTGCTCAGACCGACGTAGTCGAGGATGTCGACGCCCTGGGCGCTGTCGCTGGAGCGCGTGATGCTCTCCACCGTGCCTCCGACGGAGTCGAAGACGCCCATCGTGTCGAGCACCGACCACACCACGAAGACCGCCACGATCGCCACGATCGCCAGGGCCACGGCCAGGAGGAAGGACAGCTTCATGACCGACCACGGGTCCACCCGGGCCAGGACCAGCCGGGCCTTCCGGGCTCGCGGCCGGCCGACCGGCCGGGACGTGGTGGTGGCGGGCGCAGGGTCGCGGACCGGGGGCATGGTGGCCGTCGGCTGACCGCCGGCGCTGCGCCACGCCTCGCTCGGAGCGTTGGGCGAGCTCACTCGTCGGACCCCTCTTCAGCCGGCGACCCGTCTGCCGCGCCCGACTCGGGCGCGGCCGGCAGGTCGGTCTCGTCCACCTCGTCGGCAACTGCCCGCTCGGCGTTGCGGGCGATCGCCACCACGGTGTCATTCTCTCCCAGCGAGACGAACCGCACTCCCATGGTGACACGTCCGGTCGGGTTGACCTCCCCGACGGACACGCGGGTCACCCCTCCGGACGCCTTGATGGTGAAGACCTCGTCGCTCTCGTCGACCACCAGCGCCCCCACCAGCGAGCCCCTGGCCTCGGAGAACTTCATGGCCTGGATACCGGAGCCGCCCCGGCCCTGGACGCGGTACTCGCCCAGGTCGGAGCGCTTGGCGAAGCCGGCGTCGGTGACCGTGAAGACGGTCGCCCCCGGGCGGGCGACCTCCATCACCAGCAGCTCGTCGTCGCCCTTGAAGGTCATGCCCTTGACCCCGGAGGTGGCCCGGCCCATCGGGCGCAGGGCCTCGTCGGTCGCGGTGAAGCGGACCGACATCGCCCTGCGGCTCACCAGCAGGAGGTCGTCGTCGGCCGACACCAGCCGGGCCGAGATCAGCTCGTCGCCGACCCCGCCCTCGTCCTCACGCAGGTTGATGGCGATCAGGCCGCCGGTGCGGTTGGAGTCGTACTCGGTGAGCCGGGTCTTCTTCACCAGGCCGCGCTTGGTCGCCAGCACCAGGAACGGCGCCACCTCGTAGTCCTTGAGGTCGATGATCTGGGCGATCGTCTCGTCGGGCTGGAAGGCGAGCAGGTTGGCCACGTGCTGCCCGCGGGCGTCCCGGCCGGCATCGGGCAGCTGGTAGGCCTTCGCCCGGTAGACCCGGCCCTTGTTGGTGAAGAACAGGATCCAGTGGTGGGTCGTCGTGACGAAGAAGTGCTCGACGAGGTCGTCCTGGCGCAGCTGGGCACCGCGCACGCCCTTGCCGCCCCGGCGCTGCGCCCGGTAGAGGTCTGCGCGTGTGCGCTTGGCGTAGCCGCCCCGGGTGATGGTGACGACGACGTCCTCCTCCGGGATGAAGTCCTCGGCGGACATGTCGCCCTCGTAGGGCACCAGCTGGGTGCGCCGCTCGTCGCCGTACTTCTCGACGATCTCGGCGAGCTCGTCGCGCACGATCTGCCGCTGACGCTCCTCCGACGCGAGGATCGCGGTGTACTCCTCGATCTCGCGCATCAGCTGCTCGTAGCGGTCCTCGATCTCCTGCCGCTCCAGGGCGGCGAGGCGGCGCAGCTGCATGTTGAGGATCTCGACGGCCTGGATCTCGTCGATCTCGAGCAGCTCGATCAGCCCGTCGCGGGCGGCCTCCGCCGACGCGCTCGCCCGGATCAGGGCGATGACCTCCTCGATGCGCTCCAGCGCCTTGAGCAGGCCGCGCAGGATGTGCGCGCGGCGCTCCGCCTCGGCGAGCAGGTAGCGCGTGCGCCGGACGATGACCTCGATCTGGTGCGTGGTCCAGTGCCGGATGAAGGCGTCGAGGGCGAGGGTGCGCGGCACGCCGTCGACCAGCGCGAGCATGTTGCAGCCGAAGGTGTCCTGCAGCTGGGTGTGCTTGTAGAGGTTGTTGCGCACGACGCTGGCGACCGCGTCGCGCTTGAGCACGACGACCAGCCGCATCCCGGTGCGTGACGACGAGTCGTCGCGCAGGTCGGCGATGCCCTGCACCTTGCCGCTGTCGGCGAGCTCGGCGATCTTGCGCGCCAGCGCGTCCGGGTTGACCTGGTAGGGCAGCTCGGTGATGACCAGGATGGTCCGGCCGCGGCTGTCCTCCTCGACCTCCACCACGGCGCGCATCGTGACCGACCCCCGCCCGGTCGTGTAGGCGTCGCGGATGCCGTTGGTGCCGACGATCAGACCCTTGGTCGGGAAGTCGGGCCCCTTGATCCGCTCGAGCAGCGCGGCGAGCAGCTCCTCGTGCGACGCCTCCGGGTGGTCGAGGTGCCACTGCACGCCGGACGCGACCTCGCGCAGGTTGTGCGGCGGGATGTTGGTGGCCATGCCGACCGCGATGCCGCCGGACCCGTTGACCAGCAGGTTGGGGAAGCGCGAGGGCAGGACCGACGGCTCCTGCTGACGGCCGTCGTAGTTGGGGCTGAAGTCGACCGTGTCCCGGTCGATGTCGCGCACCATCTCCATGGCCAGCGGCGCCAGCCGGCACTCGGTGTTGTGGCTGACGAAGCCGTTCGTCACGAACGCGTGGTCGTCGGTGTCGACCCGGAGGCTGTACACCGCCTTCGGCCCCGCGTCCGAGACCGACGTGACGACCGCCGCGCCATACAGGTCGGGGTGGGGTACGGATCCGCCCTCGACGGCGCTGAGGTGCGCGCCGTCGTGGAGCTGGTGCGACGTTTCCGCGGAAACGTCTCCGTCGGCGGCGAGGACGTCACCCGGCTCGATCTCGCTCACCAGCTTCCAGCGCAGAGCCCGGGCTCCGTCCACCAGGCAGTGCACCAGGAAGGGGTGGTTGAGCGAGGCGGTCACCCCGCCGGCGGCTGTCTCGATCCGCCTCGTGCGGTGGGTTCCTGAGTGGAACACCCGAGTCGCCACGGCGGGCGTCCCGCCGAGTCCCCGGACCTTCAGGTCGATGTCCTGTTCCGAGTCGGGAGCAAGGTCCTCGGCGACGCGGTCCAGTCGAACCGTGGACCCGTCCACCAGCGTCACCTCGGTGTCGCCGGTCACGCAGTAGCGCATGGCTGCCTGCCGGTCGTCGCCCGGCGAGCCGAAGTTGCCCTGGCTGTGCACCAGCGGGTAGCGCAGCGACCACGGCTGCCCGAGCCGCACCAGGGTGTCGTAGATCGCGGTGTCGCCGTGGGGGTGGTACTGCCCCATCACGTCGCCGACGACGCGCGAGCACTTGGAGAATCCGCGGTCCGGGCGGTAGCCGCCGTCGTACATCGCGTAGAGCACCCTGCGGTGCACCGGCTTCAGGCCGTCCCGCACGTCGGGCAGCGCGCGCTGCACGATGACCGACATCGCGTAGTCGAGGTACGACCGCTGCATCTCGACCTGCAGGTCGACCGGCTCGATGCGGCCGTGCGGGCCGACCGGCGGGACGTCGGTGGTGTCAGTCACGGAAGGGTTCTCCTAGATCGCAGTCGTACGTCGTCAGGCGGCTCGTCCCGGCGGCCCGGGTGGAGCTCAGATGTCGAGGAACCGGACGTCCTTCGCGTTGCGCTGGATGAACTTGCGGCGGCTGTCGACGTCCTCGCCCATCAGCTCGGTGAAGAGCACGTCGGCCAGGGCGGCGTTCTCGAGGGTGACCTGCAGGAGGATGCGCTTGTCGGGGTCCATTGTGGTGTCCCAGAGCTCGTCGTTGTTCATCTCGCCGAGGCCCTTGTAGCGCTGCACGCCGTCGTCCTTGAGCAGCTTCTTGCCCGCGGCCTGGCCCGCGTCGACGAGGGCGTCCCGCTCACGGTCGGAGTAGGCGTACTCGGGCTCGGCCGGCCGCGCCCACTTGAGCTTGTAGAGCGGCGGCTGGGCCAGGAAGACGTGGCCCTGCTCGACCACCTCGGGCATGAAGCGGAACAGCAGGGTGAGCAGCAGGGTGCGGATGTGCTGGCCGTCGACGTCGGCATCGGCCATCAGCACCACCTTGTGGTAGCGCAGCCTCGCCAGGTCGAACTCGTCGCCCTGGATGCCGGTGCCCAGCGCGGAGATGATGGCCTGCACCTCCTGGTTGCCCAGGACGCGGTCCAGCCGGGCCCGCTCGACGTTGAGGATCTTGCCGCGGATCGGGAGGATCGCCTGGGTGCGCTGGTCGCGGCCCTGCTTGGCCGGCCCGCCGGCCGAGTCACCCTCGACGATGAAGAGCTCGCACTCCTCGGGGTTGGTCGACTGGCAGTCGGCGAGCTTGCCGGGCAGCGACCCGCCGCCGAGCAGACCCTTGCGGCTGCGCGCCGCGTCACGCGCCTTGCGAGCGGCGAGCCGGGCGACCGCGGCACCCTGCGCCTTGCGCGCGATGTCCTTGCCCTCGCCGGGGTTCTTCTCGAACCACTCGCCGAGCTTGTCGTTGACGATCTTCTGCACGAACGACTTGGCCTCGGTGTTGCCGAGCTTCGTCTTGGTCTGGCCCTCGAACTGCGGGTCGGCCAGCTTGACGCTGACGATCGCGGTCAGGCCCTCGCGGACGTCGTCGCCGGTGAGGTTGGCGTCCTTCTCCTTGAGGATGCCCCAGTCCCGCGCGAAGCGGTTGACCAGCGTGGTCAGCGCTGCCCGGAAGCCCTCCTCGTGGGTGCCGCCCTCGTGGGTGTTGATGGTGTTCGCGAAGGTGTGCACCGACTCGGTGAACCCGGTGTTCCACTGCATCGCCACGTCGAGCGACAGGCCGCCGTCGATGTACTCCGACTCGGCCTCGAAGGCCACCACGGTGCGGTGCACGGGGTCCTTGTGCGCCCCGAGGAAGTCGACGTAGTCGACCAGACCGCCGTCGTAGGAGTAGACGACCTCGGTGAGGGTGGTCTCCTCGACCTCGTCGTGCTCCTTCTCCTCGGCCTTCGACGGCCGCTCGTCGCGCAGGGCGATGGTGAGTCCCTTGTTGAGGAACGCCATCTCGCGCAGCCGGTTGGAGAGCTTCTCGAAGCTGTACTCCGTCGTCTCGAAGACGTCCGGCGAGGCCCAGAAGGTGATCGTGGTCCCGGTGCGGTCGGTGGACGGGCCCTTGGCCAGCGGCGCGTCCGGCACCCCGACCGAGTAGGACTGCGTCCAGACGTGGCCGTCGCGGTGGATCTCGACGTCCAGGCGCGACGACAGGGCGTTGACGACGGAGACGCCGACGCCGTGCAGACCGCCGGAGACCTTGTAGCCGCCACCGCCGAACTTGCCGCCGGCGTGCAGCACGGTGAGCACCACCTCGACCCCCGGCTTGCCCTCGCTGGCCACCTCGTCGACCGGGATGCCCCGGCCGTTGTCGGTGACCCGCACGCCCCCGTCGGCCAGCAGCGTCACCTCGATGCGGTCGGCGTGCCCGGCGAGCGCCTCGTCGACGGAGTTGTCGACCACCTCGGTGACCAGGTGGTGCAGCCCGCGCTCGCCGGTGGATCCGATGTACATGCCCGGGCGCTTGCGCACCGCCTCGAGGCCCTCGAGGACCTGGATGTTGCTGGCGTCGTAGGCGCCGGCGTCGGCCAGCTCGGGCGACACGGGTGGGCCGGGGACGGGAGGGACGGCGGGGGAGGATCCAGTGGGCTCGGGCGGCTGGGCCGGCTGGGTCACGGGTCACCTTTCGTCGGGGCGCGCAGGGACCGTCTCGACGAGGGCGGAGCCCGCAGGGGGCGGCTGACGGCCGAGGACGGCACCTGGCGTGCGTACGGCCCTCATCCTACCTGTCCGCGGCCGCAGAAATGGCCGTCAGGGGCGTCTGGGGACGGTCGTGGCGGACGAACGCGGGTGGGGATGGATCCCCCCACGCGGCCGGGGGGCGAGATGGCCCCGAGAGGCCGTCCGAGCGGCTGTCCGGGACTATCCGTAGGTGTCGCGAGGTCCCCGGCCGCGGACGCTGCGCAGGCCCCGTTTCCAGGACGGCGCCGACGGGCCGCGCACGACGACCGAGGTGACCGCGCCCGAGCCCAGCTCACCGGCCAGCCGGGCCAGCAGGGCGGGCGCCAGCAGCCGGATCTGGGTGGCCCACGCGGTGGAGTCGGCCTGGACGACGAGCTCGCCGTCCTGCCAGGACACCGGCTCGGCGTGCGCCGCGACGTCGGGTCCGACGATATCGGCCCAGCGGCCCATGACGCCGCCGACGGCCGCGTCGGTCTGCCAGCCGCGGTCCGCGACCAGGCGGTCCAGGGTCGGGCCGAGCAGCTGGGGGTCCCGGTCGTCGGGATGGGCGCCGCTGCGCTCCTCGGAGACCGGGCGCCGCCACCGGGAGCGTGCCCGGTCGGCCTCGTCGCCGGTGCGGGTGTCCGGGGCAGGCGCGCGGCCGGGCACGAAGCCGCGTCGCCGGGCCTCGGCCCGGGCTGCAGCCAGCGCCTGCCGGGCGACCGCCAGCCCGCGGGGCGGGTCGGCCCGGGCGCCGGGGTCGTCGCTCACGCCACCCGCCGGACCTCGGCGCCGAGCACGTCGACGCGGTCGCCGGCCAGCGCCGCGGGCACGTCGGCCGGCACGGCAGCGGTCACCAGGACCTGCTCGGCGCCGGCCACCAGCGACGCCAGCCGCTCGCGGCGGTGGTCGTCGAGCTCGGCGAACACGTCGTCGAGCACCAGCACCGGCTCGCCGCCAGGCAGCGATCCACTGGCCTCACCCCGCAGCAGGTCGTACGCCGCCAGCCGCAGCGCCAACGCGAACGACCAGGACTCGCCATGGCTGGCGTAGCCCTTGGCCGGCAGCGGCCCCAGCGTCAGGACCAGCTCGTCGCGGTGCGGGCCGACGAGGGAGACGCCACGGTCGAGCTCCTGACGACGTACGTCCGAGAGGGCGGTCAGCAGCCACCCCGCGAGAGCGCCTCGGTCACCGGCCGGTGGGCCGTCACCCTCGACGCTGCTGCGGTAGGCGATCGTCGCCGGCCCCACGGTCGTGACGCCCGAGCGGCCGGTCCTGTCGTCGGCGACCGCCGCGTAGGCCGCGCCGACGAGTGGCTGCAGCCCCTCGACCAGGTCGAGCCGGCCGGCGAGCAGCTCGGCGCCGGCGGTCGCGAGGTGGGCGTCCCACACCTCCAGCGTGGACAGGTCCACGTCGCCTGGCCGGCCGCGCCGGGCCGCCGAGGCGGACTTCAGGAGGGCGTTGCGCTGGCGGAGCACCCGGTCGTAGTCGGCGCGCACGGCGGCATAGCGGGGTGCGCGCAGCACGAGGAGCTCGTCGAGGAAGCGGCGACGCTCGGCCGGGTCGCCCTTGACCAGCGCCAGGTCCTCGGGGGCGAAGAGCACGCTGCGCAGGATGCCGAGCACCTCCCGCGGCCGCGCGACCGGCGCGCGGTTGACCCGCGCGCGGTTGGCCCGCCCGGGGACGATCTCGAGCTCCACCAGCAGCGCGCGGTCGCCGCGCACCACCTGGCCGCGCACCACGGCGCGCTCGGCGCCGAGCCGCACCAGCGGCGCGTCCTGCGCCACCCGGTGCGACCCGAGGGTGGCCAGGTAGCCGACCGCCTCGACGAGGTTGGTCTTGCCCTGGCCGTTGGGCCCGACGAACGCGGTCACGCCGGGGCCGAGCGGGAGCTCGACCTCGGTGTATGACCGGAAGTCGTGCAGGGACAGGTGGCTGAGGTGCAAGGGGCGAACCGAGAACGGCGGTCAGGCCGGCTTCTCGACCTCCTGCCTGGCCACCTTGGTCACCGCGTGGCCGCCGAACTGGTTGCGCAGGGCCGCCACCGCCTTCATCGCCGGGGAGTCGTCCTGGCGCGAGCCGAACCGGGCGAACAGCGCCGCCGACATGACGGGTGCGGGCACCGCGTGGTTGATGGCCTCCTCGATCGTCCAACGGCCCTCGCCGGAGTCCTCGACGTAGCCGCGGATCTCGGCCAGCCGCGGATCCTCGTCGAGGGCCAGCACGAGCAGGTCGAGCAGCCAGGAGCGGATGACCGTGCCCTGGGTCCACGACCGGATCACGCCGGGCACGTCCTCGACGACGTCGGCGGCCTCGAGCAGCTCGTAGCCCTCGGCGTAGGCCTGCATCAGGCCGTACTCGATGCCGTTGTGCACCATCTTGGCGAAGTGGCCGGCCCCCACCGGCCCGGCGTGCACGAAGCCGGACTCACCCTCGGGCTTGAGGGTGTCGAACGCCGGCTGGACCTTCGCGATGTCGGCGTCGGCCCCGCCGACCATGAGGGCGTAGCCGTTGTCCAGTCCCCAGACCCCGCCGGACACCCCGGCGTCGACGAAACCGATGCCGTGCTCGTCGAGCATGGCCGCGTGGTCCTTGTCGTCGGTCCACCGGGAGTTGCCGCCGTCGACGACCACGTCGCCGGCGGAGAGCAGGCCGCCGAGCTCCTCGATGGTCGTGCGGGTGATGTCACCCGCCGGCACCATCACCCACACCACCCGCGGCGACGGCAGGCGACCCACCATGTCGGCGAGCGACGAGGAGTCGCTGAGGTCGGCGTTGCGGTCGTAGCCGACCACCGTGTGTCCCGCGCGGCGCAGCCGCTCCCGCATGTTGCCGCCCATGCGGCCCAGCCCGACGAGTCCGATCTCCATGGTGGCGGCCCCTTCCCTCCTGAGACTCAGCGACTCCCCGTGCCTGCTCCTGGACGCGACCTGCTCAGCCGGACAGCCGCACCGGCATCAGCAGGTAGCGGTAGTCGTCGCCGGCCGGGGTGTCGGCCGAGTCCTTGCCGGCGAGCACCGCCGGCCGGGTCGGCGCGGTGAAGCGCAGCTCGACGTGCGCGGCGTCGACGGCACCCAGGCCGTCGAGCAGGTACGCCGGGTTGAACGCGATCGAGATGTCGTCGCCGTCGAGGGCGGCGTCCAGCGACTCCGACGCCTGGGCCTCGTCGCCGGTGCCGGCCTCGAGGGTGAGCTCACCGGCGGCGAAGGACAGCCGGATCGGGGTGTTGCGCTCGGCCACCAGAGCGACCCGCCGCACCGACTCGACCAGGCTGGCCGTGTCGACCGTCGCCACGCTGGCCGACTCGTTGGGCAGCAGCGACTTGTACTTCGGGAACTCGCCGTCGAGCAGGCGGGACGTGGTGCGCCGCCCGCCGCCCTCGAAGCCGACCAGCCCGTCGCCGCCGGCCGCTCCGGCCAGGGCGAGCGTGACCTTGTCGGCGGTCGCCAGCGCCTTCGCGGTGTCCGAGAGGGTCCGCGCCGGCACCAGCGCGATCGCCGACAGACCGGACTGCTCCGGGGTCCACGACAGCTCGCGCACCGCGAGGCGGTAGCGGTCGGTGGCGGCCATCGTGATGCGCTCGCCCTCGATCTCGACCCGGACCCCGGTGAGGACCGGCAGCGTGTCGTCGCGGCCGGCGGCGACCGACACCTGCGCGACGGCGGCCGCGAACAGGTCACCGTGCAGCGAGCCGGACGCCCCGGGCATCTCCGGCAGCGCCGGGTAGTCCTCGACCGGCAGGGTCAGCAGGGTGAAGCGCGAGGAGCCGCAGGTCACGACGACCTTGGCGGCGTCGGTCGTCACCTCGACCGGCTTGGCCGGGAGACTGCGGGAGATGTCGGCCAGCAGCCGGCCGCTGACCAGGGCCACCCCCGGGTCGGACACGTCGGCGGCGACCTCGACCCGGGCCGAGACCTCGTAGTCGAAGCTGGACAGCACCAGCCGGCCGCCCGACGCGTCCAGCATCAACCCGGCCAGGACCGGCACCGGGGGACGGGCCGGCAGGCTGCGGGCGGCCCAGGCCACCGCCTCCGCGAGCACGTCGCGCTCCACCCGGAACTTCACCCGACACCGCCTCCTCGAATTGCCACGCTCGCCCCGTCAGGGACTGCGACGCACGTCCGGACCGGTCGTCCCCAGCCCACGCGCCCCCTCATGTGTTGTGCCGATCCAACTCCATGGCTAGGTGTCATGGTCTCCTCAGGGGTGGTGGATCCTGGGGATGGCCGGCGTCCGTGCAGGTCAGAGGCTAGACCGGGGTGGGGACAGCCGGTGGGAACCGTTGCGGACACGGGGTGGCGACCTGTGCACGGCCGTCGCTGTCCACCGGCGTCCACACCGTGTCCCCGCCTGGAACGCCGGCTGTCCACAGGCTTGTCCCCATGGTGTGAAAGGTCATCCGGCTGCACCGGGCCGCCCCGGAGGCTCAACTGGCCCGCGCCTGGGACTTGATCCGGTTGGTCAGCTCGGTGACCTGGTTGTAGACGCTGCGCCGCTCGGCCATCAGCTGGCGGATCTTCTTGTCGGCGTGCATCACCGTGGTGTGGTCGCGGCCGCCGAACTGCTGGCCGATCTTGGGCAGCGACAGGTCGGTGAGCTCCCGGCAGAGGTACATCGCGATCTGACGGGCGTTGACCAGCACCCGGGAGCGGGACGAGCCGCACAGCTCCTCCATCGACTGGCCGAAGTAGGCCGCGGTCTGGGCCATGATCGTCGCGGCGGTGATCTCGGGCTGGCTGTTGTCCGGGATCAGGTCCTTGAGCACGATCTCGGCCAGGGCCAGGTCGACGCCCTGGCGGTTGAGGCTGGCGAACGCGGTGACCCGGATGAGGGCCCCCTCGAGCTCACGGATGTTGGTCGAGATCTTGCTGGCGATGAACTCCAGCACCTCCGGCGGGGCGTTCAGCTTCTCCTGGGCCGCCTTCTTGCGCAGGATCGCGATCCGGGTCTCGAGCTCGGGCGGCTGGACGTCGGTGATCAGGCCCCAGTGGAACCGGTTGCGCAACCGGTCCTCCAGGGTGACCAGCTGCTGGGGCGGGCGGTCGGAGGAGATGACGATCTGCTTGTTGGCGTTGTGCAGCGTGTTGAAGGTGTGGAAGAACTCCTCCTGCGTCTGCTCCTTGTTCTCGAGGAACTGGATGTCGTCCACGAGGAGGATGTCGACGTCGCGGTAGCGCCGGCGGAAACCCTCGGCGCGGCCGTCACGGATCGAGTTGATGAAGTCGTTGGTGAACTCCTCGGAGCTCACGTAGCGCACCCGGACGCCGTGGTAGAGGCTCATCCCGTAGTGGCCGATGGCGTGCAGCAGGTGGGTCTTGCCGAGGCCGGAGTCGCCGTAGATGAACAGCGGGTTGTACGCCTTGGCCGGCGCCTCGGCGACGGCGACCGCGGCCGCGTGGGCGAACCGGTTGCTCGAGCCGATGACGAAGGTCTCGAAGAGGTAGCGCGGGTTGAGCCGGGTGGGCTCGGACTCGCGACGCCCGCCGGGCTCGCGCCCCGTGCCGGCCGGCTCCGCGGGGTGGTCGGCAGAGTGGTCGGCAGAGTGGTCGGCGGGGTGCTCGGCGGGGGCGTCGGGTCCTGCGGGGGCGAGGGAGCCGTTGGTGCCGTGCAGGGTCGCCGCGCCGGCCCCGGGCTCCGGCTCGACGGCGTCCAGGCTCGGGTCGACCACCACGGCGATCCGCACGTCCCGGCCGATCTCGTCGGCCAGGGCACCGGTGATGGTCTCCCGGAGCCGCTGCTCGATGACGTCCTTGGCGAACTGGTGCGGCACCGACAGCAGTGCCGTGTCGCCGACCACGCCGTCCAGGCGGCTGAGCCCGATGAAGGCCCGGTGCTGCGGGCTGACCGACTCCTCCAGGGCCGCCCGGGCCCGGGTCCACGCGCTGTCCAGCGCCGGGTCGAGGGTTCGGTCGGCCACCTCGGTGGCGATGTCGTCGGTCACCCGGTCACCCTCTCTGTCGGACCCGACGGTCGGGCCCGGACGTGCTGCGAACCGGTCCGGGCGGTGCTGGTCGCGGCCCGGCGCACGGGACCGGGGACGCACCTGCTGACACCCCGTCCCGGTACGCGTCCACATGCTCGTCCACAGCCTGTGTACATCGGTTGCCCCGAGATGTCCCGGTTTTGTGCGATCGTCGCACTCGGCAGGCATCGTCGCACCCGTCGGGGACGGCGCCCGCCGACGGCCTGTGCGGACCACAGGGGAAGGGGCCGACGACCGGCGTGACGCTAACAACCCGGCGGGACGGCCAGCAACCGGTTGTCCACAACCCGCCCGACTTTTTGCCTGGTGACCGGCGTGGCGCGTCGGCCGAGGAGCCCGCACCGTGCTCCGATGACCGGTTCCGGCCGAGGACCGGCCCCCGCGCTGTGAACCACCGGCGGTTTGACCAGCGGCGACCCACGACCGTACCGTTGTCCGTCGCGTCGACGACTGCTGCTGCGTCCCTCCGGGCACCGGGCGGTCTGCGCCTCGTCCACGCCCACCAGCCGAGCACCCGCCAGTCCCGACCTCAGGTCCAGGAGCCCACGAGTGAGCAAGCGCACGTTCCAGCCGAACAACCGCCGCCGGGCCAAGACCCACGGCTTCCGCCTGCGGATGCGCACGCGCGCCGGCCGGGCCATCCTCGCGGCGCGGCGCTCCAAGGGTCGCACCCGCCTCTCGGCCTGAGCGGTGCTACCGGCCGGGTCCCGGCTGCGTCGACGTGCCGACTTCGTCGCGACCGTGCGCTCCACCCGTGGTGTCCGCGGCACCGGGCTGCTCGTCGTCCACGCCGCCCGTCCTGACCGCACGCCACCCGCTCTCTCGTCGGCGTCGACCGCTGCGCCGCGGGTGGGCTTCGTGGTCTCCCGGGCGGTCGGCGCCGCGGTCGTCCGCAACCGGGTCCGGCGCCGGCTGCGGCACCTGGTGGCCGACCAGCTGGACCGGATCCCGCCCGGGTCCCGGGTGGTGGTGCGTGCCCTCCCCGGCAGCGCCGTGGCGACGTACGACCAGCTCGGAGCCGCCCTGCGCTCGGCCCTGGACCGTGCCCTGCACCAGGCGGACCCGAGGGCGCGCGCATGAGCGGCGTGCGTCGGCTCGTGGTGGCCGCGCTCGTCCTGCCGATCCGGGCCTACCAGCTGCTGGTGTCCCCGCTGCTCGGGCCGCGCTGCCGGTTCTACCCGTCCTGCTCGACGTACGCCGTCGAGGCGCTGCGCGTGCACGGCCCGCTGCGGGGAACCTGGCTGGCAGCCCGTCGGTTGCTCCGCTGCCACCCCTGGAACCCCGGGGGGCTCGATCCCGTGCCCCCGACCACCCGTCCGGAACGGCCGTCCGCTGACCGCGGCGTCGACCCGGGCCCCGCCACCCCGCAGGGAGCCGGACTGTGACTGCCCACCTGCTCGAGCCGCTCTACGCGGTCGTCACCGCGATCATGGTGGCGTTTCACAGCTTCTTCGAGTGGCTCGGTGTCGACCCGGCCAGCGGGCTGGCCTGGGGCGGTGCGATCGTCGGTCTGGTCATCGTCATCCGGATCCTGCTGATCCCGCTGTTCGTGAAGCAGATCAAGGCGCAGCGAGGCCTGCAGATCCTGTCGCCGGAGATCAAGAAGATCCAGGCGAAGTACAAGGGCAAGACCGACCCGGAGAGTCGGCAGAAGCAGCAGCAAGAGATGATGAAGCTCTACCGCGACAACGGGACCAACCCGCTCGCGAGCTGCCTCCCCATCCTGCTGCAGGCGCCGATCTTCTTCGCACTCTTCCACGTCCTCAACGGCATCGGGCAGGACCCGCCCGACGGCAAGGCGTACCTGACGGACACGCTCGCAGAGCAGGCCGCTGACGCCACGATCTTCGGCGCGCCGATCTCGGACAAGTTCCTCGGCGCCGACAGCCTGCACGTGCAGATCGTCTGCCTGGTCATGATCGTCCTGATGTCGGCGACGACGTTCCTGACGCAGAAGCAGCTGATGAGCAAGAACATGCCGGCTGACGCCATGAACAACCCGTTCGCCCAGCAGCAGAAGATCCTGCTCTACGTCTTCCCCCTGGTCTTCGCGGTCACCGGGGTCAACTTCCCGATCGGCGTGCTGCTGTACTGGCTGACGACCAACCTGTGGTCGATGGGCCAGCAGTTCTACGTCATCCGGCGCAACCCTTCGCCGGGGTCGCCGGCCTTCGAGGCACTCGAGCGGCGACGCGCGGCCAAGGCCGCCAAGCACCCCGCGCCGATCGACGGCGCGGCGTCGCAGACGACCACGGGGTCACCGACGGATGGCACGCCGGCCGCCGACGCCTCGCCCAACGGGAAGGGTCCGGCGCCTGAGGGTGGGTCGGGCGGCAAGCCCTCGGGTCAGCGGCAGCAACCGAAGAAGGCCAAGAAGAAGCGGTAGCGCGCAGGTCGCTGGAGCGCCGGCGCGACCGGCCGCCCGGACCGCACGTCCCGACGACCCACGACCAGCCCCGCCGCGGGCAACGGCACGAGAGAAGGAACGGTCCAGTGAGCGACTCGAGTGACCTGAGCGACCTGAGCGACCTGAGCGAGTCGGGCGACCTGAGCGAGTCCCCCGCGCGCACCGACAGCGAGGTGGCCGGTGACCGCGCCGCCGACCAGCGGGACGAGCCGGGCGCCGGGACCACGACCGGTGGCCGCCCGGCCACCCGCACCGCGGTCGTCGACCTCGAGCGGGAGGGCGAGATCGCCGCGGACTACCTCGAGGAGCTGTTGGACATCGCCGACCTGGACGGCGACATCGACATGGATGTCGAGCGGGACCGCGCCTTGGTCTCCATCGTCGGGGGAGACCTCGATGACCTGGTGGGCCGCGACGGAGTGGTCCTCGAGGCCATCCAGGAGCTGACCCGGCTGGCGGTGCTGACTGCGACCGGGACGCGCAGCCGGCTGATGCTCGACATCGGTGGGTACCGCGCCGGTCGCCGCGCAGTCCTGAGCGAGCTCGGGAGGACCACTGCCGAGCAGGTTCGCAGCTCGGGGGAGCCGGTCCGGCTGGAGCCGATGAGCCCCTTCGAGCGCAAGATCGTGCACGACGCCGTGGCAGACGCCGGCCTGCGCAGCGAGAGCGAGGGCGAGGAGCCGCGGCGTTTCGTCGTCGTGCTCCCGCGCTGACGACGCGTGCCGGCGCACCGATCGTGACTGCCGTTCCGGTTTCACGTGAAACGGCGGTCGCCGCGTTGTTCGGGGACCGGGCCGACCGGGTGCAGCGGTACGCCGACCTGTTGGCCACCGTCGGCATCGAACGCGGTCTGGTCGGCCCTCGCGAGCAGGACCGGGTGTGGGACCGGCACGTCCTGAACTCGGCAGCGATGGCGCCCCTGCTCCCGCGCACCGGGTCGGTGCTGGACGTCGGCAGCGGCGCCGGGCTTCCCGGGATCCCCCTCGCGCTGGCCCGCCCGGACCTGACCGTCGTGCTGCTGGAACCGCTGCTCCGGCGGGCCACCTTCCTGCAGGAGGTGGTGGCTGAGCTCGGTCTGGCCAACGTCCGGGTCCGTCGCGCCAGGGCCGAGGAGGTGGTCGGCGACGAGCGGGCCGACGCGGTGGTCTC